>Ga0316628_100003352_pt1 | contig 12335 bp, 10 predicted proteins | sample OWC_Aug_M2_C1_D5_FD_207648 | JGI IMG/M metagenome (GOLD analysis project Ga0316628, IMG submission 207648) | Wetland soil microbial communities from Old Woman Creek delta, Ohio, United States - OWC_Aug_M2_C1_D5_C | ecosystem: Environmental > Terrestrial > Soil > Wetlands | place: USA: Ohio...
GGTCGAGCGGGCCAACGGCTCCATGACGGAGCTCACTCAGTCCATGGAGGATATCTCGAAGGCGAGCGACGAGACCTCCAAGATCATCAAGACGATCGACGAGATCGCCTTCCAGACGAACCTTCTAGCCCTCAATGCCGCCGTGGAGGCGGCGCGTGCCGGAGAGGCCGGTGCGGGCTTCGCCGTGGTGGCCAACGAGGTGAGAAACCTCGCGATGCGTGCCGCCGAGGCCGCCAAGAACACCTCGGTGCTCATCGAGGGGACGGTGAAGAAGGTCAAGGAAGGCTCGGAGCTCGTGGAGCGGACGGGCGGGGCCTTCGCGGAGGTCTCGAAGAGTGCCGCCAGGGTGGCGGGCCTGGTGGCCGAGATCGCCGCGGCCTCCAGCGAGCAGGCCCAGGGGATCGACCAGATCAACAAAGCCGTCACCGAGATGGACAAAGTCACCCAGCAGACGGCTGCCAACGCCGAAGAGTCGGCCTCGGCCTCCGAGGAGATGAACGCCCAGGCAGAGCAGATGAAAGAGGTCGCCGGGGAAATCATGCGTATTGTCGGAAGCGGGGGCTCAAAGGGCGCCGGCAAGGACCCTGGGGAGCCTGTGGAAAAAGCCGGATCCGTCCGGATGGCCCCTTTCATCGAGCGCCTGAGGGCTCCCCATGCGAAATCCCCCGGTGTTGCCGGAAGCCGCAAGCCCTCGAAGCCCGAGGAAGTGATCCCCTTCGACAAGGGTGATTTCAAGGATTTCTAAAGAAAGGAAACGGGGCGCCCGGAAGGGCGCCCCGGAACGATCGTATCGTTGCATGATGCTGGAACTGCGCGACATCGAATTCGAAAAGATCAGCCAGCTGGTTTACAGCCACTGCGGCATCCACCTGCACGACGGCAAGAAGGAGCTGGTCAAGGCGAGGCTGAGCAAGCGGATTCGCGAGGGGAACTTCCCGTCCTTCGCCGACTACTATGACTACGTGAAAACCGGCGAGGGGACCGAAGAGTTCATCACCATGATCGATTCCCTCTCGACGAACCTGACGAGCTTCTTCCGGGAGGACGGTCATTTCCGGGCCCTCACCCGGTTCGTCCCGGCCATGCTTCGCGAGGAATCGCGGCGAGGCAGGCCCCGGCTCCATTTCTGGAGCGCTGGCTGCTCCACGGGAGAGGAGCCCTACACGATGGCCATCACGGCCCTCGAGGCCGCCCAGGGTCTCAATGCCGAGCTTCACATCCTGGCCACGGACATCTCGACTCGGGTGCTGAAGAAGGCGCAGCAGGGTATCTATCCGGCCGGCCGGGTCAAGGCGATCCCGTCCGATCTGCTGCGGAAGTATTTCCAGCTCGGCCAGGGCAACTGGGCCGGGCACTACCGGGTGAAGAAGGACGTGCGGGACCTCGTGACCTTCCAGCGCTTCAACCTCATGGATCCCATGACGGCGGGCGATCCCCTCGATGCCATCTTTTGCCGCAACGTGATGATCTATTTCGACAAGAAGACCCAGGAGGGCCTCGTGAACCGTTTCTACAACAAACTCGCGAAGGGCGGCTACCTGTTCATCGGCCACTCCGAGAGCCTCACGGGGCTCAACCATGCGTTCAAGTATCTCGAGCCGAGCCTGTACCGGAAGTAAGGATTTATGGCGGATCTCGTCGTTGGCATATCGGACCTCAAGGTCAGCAATAACCCCGCGGACTCCATGATCACCTACGCCCTGGGGTCCTGCATCGCCGTGGCCGTCTACGACCCGGCGGCGAAAGTGGGGGGGCTTTTGCACTACATGCTCCCCGACTCGACCCTCGATGCCGTCAAGGCGAAGGACACGCCGGCCATGTTTGCCGACACGGGCATCCCGCTTCTCTTCAAGTCCTGTTACAAGATGGGCGCGGACAAGAAGCGAATGGTCGTGAAGGTGGCCGGCGGGGCCAGCATCCTCGACGAGTCGAATTTCTTCCGGATCGGGCAGAAGAACATCATGGCCATGCGGAAGCTCTTCTGGACCAACAACGTCCTCATCGATACCGAGGACACGGGGAAGAACTTCAACCGAACCGTGCGGATCGATCTCGGCACGGGGAAGTTCTACATCAAGCGTGCGGGCGGTCCGATGGAGGAACTATGAAGATCAACAACCGGATCCTCAAGTCGATCCAGACGCTCCCGCCCTTCCCGGCGACGATCCGCAAGGTGATGGCGCTTGCCGGCGATCCCGACTCGTCGCTCACGGAATTGGTCGCCGTGGTCCGCCTCGACCAGGCCATCACGGCAAACATCCTGCGGATCTGCAATGCCGCCTACTTCGGCCTTCGCAGGCCCGTGGACAACGTGAACGACGCCATCATGTACATGGGGAAGAAAAACGTGCTCAGGGCCGTCATGACGGCCGGGCTCTCGCGTTATTTCCGGACCCAAAAAGGGTACGATGTGAAAGGCGTCGATCTCTGGGAGCACGCCGTGGCGGTGGCGCTGATGGCGCAGATCTGCGCCGCGAGGCTGTCGCGTCCCGACGATCCCCGACTCTTCACGGCGGCGGTACTGCACGACATCGGCAAGATGGTCCTGGGCGAATTCGTCCACGAGTCCTGGCAGAAGATCCAGGAACTCACGGAGAAACAGAAGTACTCCTTCCTGGAGGCCGAGGAAGAGGTCATCGGCGTCAACCACGCCGAGCTGGGCGGGGAAATTGCCCTGATCTGGAAGTTCCCCGACGAGATCCTCAAGGCCATCGCCTTCCACCACCGGCCGGACCTGCTTGCCGACGGCGATGCCGTACCCTGGATCGTATACCTGTCTAACCAGGTCTGCCACGTCATGGGCATCGGGGTGGGAACCGACGCGCTGGCCTACCGAGCCGTCGGGGACGTGGCCGGGCGGTTTCAACTCAAGCAGCGGGATCTCGAGGACATGATGGCCGATCTTCATCTGAAGCTGCAGGGTGCGAAAGAACTGGTCAGTATCGTTTCGGAACAAAAGGAAAACGGGAGGAGATAAACGGAGGAAGCCATGGCCTTCAACCTGCTCATTGTCGATGACTCAAATTCGATGCGGACCGTCGTGAAAAAGATCGTGGGCCTGACGGGACTGGAGACCAACCAGATCCTGGAGGCGGACAACGGCCGCAAGGCTCTCGACGTCCTGGGCGGCAGCTGGGTGGACGTGGTAATCCTCGACATCAATATGCCGGAGATGAACGGCCTCGAGCTGCTTCAGCGAATGAGCGACGATGTCCTCATGAAGAACATCCCCGTGGTCATGATGACCACGGATGCCAGCGAGGAGCACATGAAAACCGCCTTCGAACTGGGCGCAAAAGGCTTCATCCGCAAACCTTTCGTGCCCGAGGAATTGAGAAAGATGCTCCTCGGGGTGCTCGGTTTCGATGACAGGGGGGACTATGGAAAACGTGAAAGAGATTCTGGCGGAGTCGATTTTTGAGGTTTTCGAGAGGATGTTTTTTATCTTTCTCGAGCCCGGCGGACGTGTGCCGGTCCATGACTGCGAGACCTCGATCGACTTCGACGGCCCGCGCCGGGGGACCCTCCGCATCCTGTTCAGCCGCCCGGTGGCGAGGCTCATGGTCCGGAATATGCTTGGGATCTCCGATGAGAAAGAGATCGAGTGCCACGTGGAGGATTGCGTGAAAGAGGCCGCCAACATGGTGTGCGGGAACTTTCTGGTGAACCTGGATGCGTCGAAGAAGTTCACCATGTCGCTCCCGGCATTCTCCGTGAAACCTGGGCTGCCGCCGGCCCTGTCGGAGGGCGTCCATGCCTTCGATTTCGATTGCGAGGCCGGCAAGATGGCGGTCATCCTCACGCTGGAGGCGTGAGGCGGGGTATGGGGTACAGGGTACAGGGGAAGAGGAGATTGATCATTTCCGAAACCCTGAAGCAGGGCAGCAGCATTGTGTGAGTTCATGCGTATATGAATCGGGCAGAGGGAATTGATCGTTGAATAAAATAAAGGTTCTCATCGTCGACGATTCGGCCATCGTCCGCAAGATCTTCTCGGAGGAACTCTCGAAGTACCCCGACATCGAGATCGTGGGGACGGCGCCGGATCCCTACGTCGCGAGGGACAAGATCGTCGTGCTCAAGCCCGACGTGATCACCCTCGACATCGAAATGCCCCGCATGGACGGGATCACGTTCCTGCGCAAGCTCATGAAGCATTATCCGCTGCCCGTCATCATTGTAAGTTCGTTGACGCCGAAGGGTGGAAAACTGACGCTGGAGGCCCTCGACATCGGCGCCGTGGAGGTCATCGCAAAGCCCGGAGCGGCCTATACCGTGGGCGACATGAGCGCCCAGCTCGTCGAGAAGATCCGGGCGGCCTCCCGGGCACGGATCGTGAAACAGCAGAACAACGGGCCCGACAACGGGGGTCCGCCGGAGCCGATCAGGGCCCTGGCACAGACGACGAACCAGCTCATCGCGATCGGCGCCTCCACGGGGGGCACGGAGGCCCTCAAGGCCGTGCTCACGAGGCTGCCCGTCAACTCCCCGGGTACCGTTGTCGTGCAGCACATGCCGGCAAACTTCACGACGGCCTTCGCCGAGCGTCTCAACGGTTTGTGCCAGATGTCGGTGAAAGAGGCGAAAGACAACGACTCGGTGACCCAGGGGACGGTGCTCATCGCCCCGGGGAACTACCATATGCTGCTGCGGCGCAGCGGTGCGCGCTATTACGTGGAGGTCAAGGACGGCCCCATGGTGCACCACCAGCGGCCCGCAGTGGATGTGCTCTTCAAGTCCGCGGCCCAGTATGCCGGCGCCAATGCGATCGGGGTGATCCTGACGGGCATGGGTGCCGACGGGGCGGCGGGAATGCTGGAAATGAAGAAAAGCGGGGCAAAAACCATCGCGCAGGACGAGAACTCCTGCGTGGTCTTCGGCATGCCGAAAGAAGCAATCAAGCTCGGCGGTGCGGACAGGGTGCTTCCCCTGGACCAGATCGCCGCGGAACTGGTGAGGATGATGTGATATGGATTACGCTGAACTGAGACGCGAGATCGACGAAATGGCATCGAGTTTCCTCTTTCTGGAGAAGAAGGAGATCGACATCCCGACGGCGGGGCAGTTTCTCAACCAGATCGAAACGGTCATGGGCCATGCGGAGACGCTCCATGCCGGGGAAATCAACCGGCTTGCCGGGGGGCTCAGCCAGCTGCTGGAGAAGGTGGTCCTCGAGGCCGTCGATGCCGCCGCGGGCTTCGGGCTTTTCGAGCGGGGCATCGTGCTCCTGCAGTCCGTGGCCGACGGTTACTGCAACGCGGGCCGTTACGACGGGAGCATTGACGGGTTCATGGGCGAGTTGGCCGGTGCCATCGGCATCCCCATGGATTCGCAGCGGGAGGAGGCCGAATCAGCAGCACCGCAGGCCGTCGAGGTGCCTTCCGGGGCTGACGCGGTGACGGGGAAGGACCGTGCCCAGGACGAATCGCTCTTGAAGGACTTCATCACCGAGGGCCTCGAGTACATCGGCGAGATCGAGGTGAACATCCTCAACCTTGAGCAGGAGCCTGACAACAAGGACTACATCAATGCCATTTTCCGCCCGTTCCACTCCGTCAAGGGCGTGGCCAGCTTCCTGAACCTGGACGGGATCCGGACGCTCGCCCATGACCTGGAGACATTGCTGGACAAGGCGAGAAACGAGGCACTGCCCGTCACGCCGGAGCTTATCGACCTCATACTCGACGGCTCGGACACCCTGAAGGCCATGATCGGCCAGCTCCGGGACGATCAGGAAGGCAGGGAGGCCGCGGAGCTGATCGACACCTCGGACATCGTGCGGCGCATCAAGCTAGCCGAACAGGGAGCCGATCGGCCCAAGGAGCCCAAGAAGCTCGGGACCATCCTCGTGGAGGAAGGGGTCATCAACGAGGATGAGCTGCAGGATGCGCTGGAGCGCTCCCAGGTTCCGCCGTCCCGAAAGCTCGGCCAGACGCTCATCTCGGAGGGGATAGCCTCGCCCAAGGACGTGTCCCGCGCCCTGCGCAAGCAGGCCCAGCAGGTGACGGACTCCAACACGATCCGCGTGGACATCAAGAAACTCGACGACCTCATCGACATGGTGGGCGAGCTCGTCATCACCCAGTCCATGATCCGGCAGAGCGCGACCCTCCAAAACCTCGGGGATCGGAAAATCGTCCGGGACATCTCCCAGCTGGAAAGCATTACCTCGGAGCTGCAGCGCTCCTCGACGGTCCTGCGGATGATCCCCATCAAGCAGACCTTCCAGCGCATGTCCCGGCTCGTGAGGGACCTCTCCAAGAATTCAGGAAAACTCGTCAACGTGGTCACCGTGGGAGAAGACACCGAAATCGACCGCAACATGGTCGACGAGATCTACAACCCTCTCGTCCACATGATCCGCAATGCCGTGGACCACGGGATGGAGATGCCCGAGGACCGTATCAGGGAAGGGAAACCCGAGCGGGGGACCATCAAGCTCAGAGCCTTCCACCGGGGGGGCAACATCGTCATCGAGATCTCCGACGACGGGCGGGGCCTCAACCGGGACAAGATCCGCCAGAAGGCCATCAAGAACGGGCTCATCAGCCCGACGGACGCCCTGACGGACCAGGAAGTCAACCGCCTTATCCTGCTGCCCGGCTTCTCGACGGCCGACAAGATCACCGATGTCTCGGGCCGCGGCGTCGGGATGGATGTGGTGAAGCAGGCCGTGGAGAAGCTTCGCGGCAAGATGGATATCCAGAGCACCGAGGGCAAAGGGACGACCTTCGTCACCGGTTTTCCCCTCACCATGGCCATCATCGACGGCATGATCGTCAAGGTGGGAAGCGAACGCTACATCCTGCCCACCGTGGCCATCCGCCAGCTCATCCGCCCGGACCGGGCGGCGTACAACTGCATCGTCGGGGAGGCGGAGACGATCAACGTCATGGGGAGACTTCTGCCGCTGGTGCGGCTTCACAAGCTCTTCGACATCGAGCCGGTCAACCGCAACCCTTGGGAGGCCACCCTGGTGGTCATGGAAGGCGAGAAGCGCTCCAAGTGCCTGCTCGTCGACGAGATCCTCGGCAAGGAGGAGGTCGTCATCAAGAACCTCGGCGAGAGCCTGAAGCGCATCAAGGGCGTCTCCGGCGGCGCCATCCTCGGCGACGGCAACGTGGGCCTGATCCTCGATCCCGAGGGCCTCTTCGAGATGGCCGAGGCGAATTGACGTTTACGGGCCCCCGGCCCGGGTGAACCAGATTCCGATATCAAGCAGATTACGGGAGAAACCTATGGACGTGAACAAGAATCTCAAGATCCTCATCGTCGATGACTTCGCCACCATGAGGAAGGTCATCCGGAACCTGCTCAAGCAGGGCGGCTTCGAGAATGTCGCGGAAGCCGAGGACGGTGCGGCGGCCCTCAAGGTCCTGAAGTCCCAGCCGTTCGATTTCGTCATCTCCGACTGGAACATGCCCAACATGAGCGGGCTCGAGCTCCTGAAGGCCGTCCGGGCCGATGAGGAGCTGAAGGGACTTCCGTTCCTCATGGTCACGGCGGAAGCCTTGAAGGACAATGTCGTGGCGGCCGTGAAGGCGGGCGTGAGCAATTATATCGTAAAACCCTTCACTGCCGAAGTGCTCAACGAAAAGATCGAGAAGATCGTCAAAAGCCTGGCGGCATAAGACCGGCGAGGATAAATTATGGATGTTCGATTCATCAACCCGTTCCTGAATGGGACTGTAGCGGTCCTGAAGACGATGGCCTTCGTGGAGCCGAAGGCCGGCAAACCCTTTCTCAAGAAGGACTCGATCGCCCGGGGCGACATCTCGGGGATCATCGGCCTGACCGGCTCGGCTCGGGGATCGCTCGCACTGAGCTTCAGTGAAGGCAGCATCCTGAAAATCGTCTCCAACATGCTGGGCGAGGATATCAAGAGCCTCAACGGCGACATCAAGGACGCCGTGGGCGAGATCACCAACATGGTCTCCGGCGCTGCCCGCAAGGAGCTCGAGACCCTGGGCTTCAACATCACGGCGGCCATCCCCACCGTGGTGGCCGGCAAGGATCACTCCATCAGCCACGTGCTCGGGGGCCCCAGCATCATCATCCCCTTCGAGACGGCCAACGGGCCCTTCGTCGTCGATATCTGCATCGGAAATCTGGAGGGGAAGTGAAAGCAGAGACCGGTAAAAACAGTGTTATGTGTTATGTGTCATGTGGAAGAAGTGAAGAACAGTGCCTGAGTGTCTAAGTGTCTGAGTGAAGAAAAGGCAGCAAGCAAAAACAAGGCAAAGAAAAAGGATCGGGAATGTTTCCCCGATCCTTTCTTTTTGTCCTGAAGCCTGATGCTTGAATCCCGAATCCCTTGACCCCTATCTTATGATCTGGTACTTCCGCACGACCTCCCGGAAGGCGGTGAGCTGCTGTTCATTCATCTCGAAGGTATATCGGTTACCGCCCTTGAAGGTCACCGTGATCGAATTGGATTTCGCCAGCCGGTTGATCTTGTCGTCTTCGGCAATCTCGTTGTCGGACCATTCGGTCACCCCGTCGGAGTCGACCATGGACTGCTTCTGCGGGTAGATCGTGTCGATGGTCAGCTTCGTGCCGTTCTGGCCCTGCAGGGTGACGGACTCGTAGGAAAGGTACTCGGGGGCCTGGTACCGTGTTTTCACCTTGTAGAACTTCTTGCCCGTGTATCGCTGAATGAAGTAGATCTCCACAAAGAACTTCCGGTCCTCACCGATCGGCTGGGTGAGCATCCGGGTGGAGCGGTAGACCTTCCAGGACTTGATGGGATCATCCTCGATGAGGATATTGCGGCTGATTTCCCTCTGTGACTCCAATTCCCCTTCCAGGTCCTGCCGCAGGCTCTCTCGAAGCGTTATGAGCTTGTCCGCCAGATCCTTCGTGAGGAAGGTCGCCTTCATTTCCCGGTCGATCAGGTCGATCCTCCCCCGCAGGTCCCGTGTCCCTTCCACGGACTGGATGATTTTCTGGTAGTTGTTCAGGGCGAGGTTCCGGATCTCGGCGATCTTCTCGTTGGAATCGGCGGCGTGGGGGCTCGTCGGGTAGCGGTCGACGAGGGTCTGGAACTTCTCCAGGGCCTCGCCGTACTTTTTATCCGTATAGAGCTGCATGCCCGACTGATAATAAAAATCGGACAATTCCCTGAACTGTTTCAGCTCCTGGGTGAGGGCCTCATTCTGCTGCCGGGAGAGCAGAATCTCCTGGTTGAGCTTTGAGTTTTCGAGCTGCAGGTCCTCAAACTTCTGGTACGACACGCATCCGGATAGAAAAAGGGCGCAAACAAGCAAAGGAATGATAACGATACGGTACATAGGTACTCCCTGAAACCATCAGCGACCATCCACAGAAAATGATGAATAATGCAACCAATGCCATAATTTAAGCATAATATCGCCATTGCCGGAGAATATCAACGGATTTTGTGCGTAACGACAGGATTTCCTGTTGAAGGCAAGGGTCGCAGGCCTTTTCTGCAGCCTTGATGACGGGATTGGAGTCTTCGGCAGCTCCGGATCGGGCGATCCGGCACGGCAACCTTGACGGCAATGTGCCCGATCTGGTAAGAATGACCGGGGTGTCCAATTCCCCTCATTTCTTACGGGATAAGGCGATGCCTTTGAACCATCTCGAATCAGTAACACGAGGGGCTGCAGCGGACTGGTCCGGAAGGGCCGGGCCCATGCAGCCCTTTTTCTATTGCCTGTAACCGCGCACATCATCATATCCCCAACGGCTATCCCACTTTCTGACGCGGGAGTTTCATGAACTGGCACCAGAAAGAGCTCAAGGCGGTCCTCGCCGAATTGGACGTCCCCATCGACGGCCTTCGATCGGAAGAAGCCGGCAAGCGCCTCGCGAAATACGGCCGCAATGAACTGGTGGAGAAGGCGAAGCGATTGCCGCTGGCCATGTTCCTGGACCAGTTCCGGGATTTCATGATCCTGATCCTGATCGTTGCCGCCGTCGTTTCGAGCTTTCTGGGCGAGCTGGTCGACACCATCGCCATCCTCGTCATTGTCCTGCTGAACGCCGTCATCGGTTTCGTTCAGGAGTACCGTGCCGAGAAGGCCATGGAGGCCCTGAAGCAGATGGCCGCCCCCGTGGTCCGGGTCCTTCGCGACGGCAGTGTCTCGTCCGTCCCCGGCTCCGAGATCGTCCCGGGGGACCTGGTGCTTCTCGAGGCGGGGGGCATCGTCCCGGCCGATATGCGGCTCACCGAGACGGCGGTGCTGAAAATCGAGGAGGCGGCCCTCACGGGCGAGTCGGTCCCCGTGGAAAAGCACACCCGCGCGCTGCACGAGGAGATGCTTCCCCTGGGGGACCGGTCGAACATGGTCTTCAAGGGCACCGTCGTCACCTACGGCCGGGGCACCGGTATCGTCGTCGGCACGGGGATGGACACGGAACTCGGCAAGATTGCTTCCATGCTCCAGGAGGAAGAGGAGGTCAAGACCCCCCTCCAGAAGCGCCTCACCGTCTTCGGGAAGAGGATCGCCGTGGCGATTCTCTTCATCTGCGCCTTCATCTTCGGCGTGGGGCTCCTGCGGGGCGAGGCCCCGATCCTCATGTTCCTCACGGCCGTCTCGCTAGCCGTTGCCGCTATCCCCGAGGCGCTTCCCGCCGTCATCACGATCACGCTTGCCCTGGGGGCGCGCAAGATGGTCGAGCACAATGCCCTCATCCGGAAGCTCCCGGCCGTGGAGACCCTGGGGTCGGTCACCTTCATCTGCTCCGACAAGACGGGGACCCTCACCCTGAACCGCATGACCGTCGAGGAGGTTTACGCCAACGGGAAACTGTTCAAAAGCGATGACCCCGAGATCGAACGGTTCGACCACCTCATGAAGGCGCTGGCCCTCAGCAACGATGCGCGCCCGTACACCCACGAGGATATCGTCGGGGTCAGCGGGGACCCGACGGAGATCGCCCTCTACCGGGTTGCCAAGGATCACGGGTTTGTGAAGGCCGATCTCGAGAAGGAACACCCCCGGGTGTCCGAGATCCCCTTCGACTCGGAGCGCAAGTGCATGACGACGTTCCACCGCTGGCCCGGGGGTTACATGGCCCTCACGAAGGGGGGCCCCGATGTCATGCTCGAAAAGACCGTCAACGTGCTCACGGATCAAAAGCTCGCGCCAATCGACGCCGACGAGATCAGCCGCGTGAACGACCGGATGGCCGATGGCGGGCTTCGCGTCCTGGCCGTGGCTGCGCGCCTCTGGAAGGAAGTGCCCGATGACCTGTCGCCCGAACATGTGGAAACAGGGCTCACATTCCTCGGTCTTACGGGCATGATGGACCCGCCCCGCGAGGAGGTCCGCCAGGCCGTCTCCCTGTGCAAGTCCGCCGGCATCCGGCCCGTCATGATCACGGGGGACCACCCGCTGACGGCGCGCTCCATCGCCCGGCGCATCGGGATCATCGAGGACGGGGGTGCGGTGATGACCTGCCGGGAACTGGACAGGCTCTCCCTCGAAGACTTCGAGAACCAGGTGGAGGACATCCGGGTCTACGCCCGGATGATCCCCGAGCAGAAGCTCAAGATCGTGAAGGCCCTTCAGGACAGGGGGCAGATCGTGGCCATGACGGGCGACGGCGTCAACGACGCCCCGGCGCTCAAGCGGGCCGACATCGGGATCGCCATGGGGATCACGGGGACGGACGTCTCCAAGGAGGCCTCCCACATGATCCTGTTGGACGACAACTTCGCCACGATCGTTCACGCCATCCAGGAAGGCCGGATGATCTATGACAACATCCGGAAGTTCATCAAGTACCTTCTGGCCTGCAACTCCGGCGAGGTCTTGACGCTCTTCCTGGCCCCGATCCTGGGGCTGCCGCTTCCCCTGCAGCCGATTCAGATCCTCTGGATGAACCTCGTGACGGACAGCCTTCCGGCCCTGGCCCTGGCCGTGGAGCCCGCCGAGGGGGTAGTGATGAATCGGCCGCCGCGGGACCCGCGGGAGGGCATCTTTGCCCACGGGCTTGGTGTTTTCTGCGTCTGGGTGGGCCTGCTGATGGCGGCCCTCTGCATCGGTGTTCAGTACTGGGAGTTATCGACCGGCAATGAAGACTGGGAGACGATGGTCTTCACGGTCATCGTCTGGGGCCAGCTGACGACGGCCCTGGCCGTCCGTTCGGAGAAGGAATCCCTCTTCAAACTGGGGCTCTTCAGCAACAAGGCCATGCTGGGGGCGGTAGCCGCGGGAGTGCTGCTGCAGCTCGCGGTGATCTACGTGCCCTCCCTGAACCCCATCTTCGACACGAAACCCCTCACGGCCGGTGAGCTTCTGCTGTGCACGGCCCTGTCCTTCATCCCCTTCATTGCGATCGAGGTGGAAAAGTTTGTAAAAAGG
>Ga0316628_100003353_pt1 | contig 12334 bp, 8 predicted proteins | sample OWC_Aug_M2_C1_D5_FD_207648 | JGI IMG/M metagenome (GOLD analysis project Ga0316628, IMG submission 207648) | Wetland soil microbial communities from Old Woman Creek delta, Ohio, United States - OWC_Aug_M2_C1_D5_C | ecosystem: Environmental > Terrestrial > Soil > Wetlands | place: USA: Ohio...
AGCCCGAGCTGGCGATGCTGATCAATGGCATCGCGCCCGGAATCCTCGCCGACGAAGCGAAGCGCCTCGGCGCGCTGCTCGTGCACTACTCGACCGACTATGTGTTCGACGGCGAGAAGGCGACGCCCTACCTCGAGGACGATCCGCCGAACCCGATCAACGTGTACGGCAAGACAAAGCTCGAGGGCGAGCGGGCGATCCAGGGATTCGGGTGCAGGCACCTGATTTTGCGGACGAGCTGGGTGTATGGCCCCCGCGGACGGAACTTCCTGCTCACCATCTTGCGCGCCGCCCGCGAGCGGCCGGAGCTCAGGGTCGTGAGCGACCAAGTGGGGGCGCCGACCTCGAGCCTCGCGATTGCGCAGGCGACAGGAGAAATCCTGAGGCAATCGAGTGGCCGCGCAGTGTTCACCGGTATCTACCACATGAGCGCGTCCGGGCAGGCGACGTGGTATGACTTCGCCGTCGCAATCCTGGCTGAAGCTCGCTTGCCGACGCCTATCGTGCCAATCAGCAGCGAGCAGTACCCGACCGCTGCGCGCCGACCAGGCAATTCGCTGCTCGACAACTCGAAGCTCGCGGCAACCGTCGGCACTCGGCTCCCATCGTGGCGAGAGCAGCTCACCGGCGTTATGGCGGAATTGCGACGCGCTTGACACGGCAACGCCTTGCTTGGTCAAGCGCCTCCGAGCAGCTCCAGTGGCAGCTCATCCGACGGTCCGAGATATACTTCGCACCTTTCAATACCTGCAGATCCCTGTTTTCGCGCGTCGCGCACATTGCGCTCACCCGCAAACAGGCCGAAGCGCCTACGTTCGCGAGTATCCGCGCGGCACGCACCTCATGAGAAATGGAACTAACGCAGGCAGCGCGAAGGGATTTCGCGGTTCGAGCGCTGAGGGTGCCACCCCGGGTGGAGTTACCTCGATGGGAGCGGATAGCCCGTTAAAACGAGCTATCGCGGATCTTGTCGGCGGCGTCTTGTCCTACCACGTCTGGGCGACGCTCGGCTGGCAGGACATTAAGCAACGCTACCGGCGCTCCGTCCTCGGGCCGTTCTGGTTGACCATCAGCACGGGAGTCATGGTGGCCGGGATTGGCCTTCTTTACGCGCGCATCTTTCAGCAGGAGACGAGGGACTACATCCCCTACCTTGCCATCGGTCTGGTGGTGTGGAACTTCCTCGCGGCGTTGATCAACGAGAGTTGTACGGCATTCATCGCAGCCGACCAGATCATCAAGCAGGTAAAGCTACCGCTGACGATCCATGTCTCCCGGGTCATCTGGCGCAACGTGATCATGTTCGCGCACAACGCGGTAATCCTGCTCGTCGTCGAGTTGATCTACATGAAGGGCTCCCTGTTGTCGGTCGTCCTCGTGTTGCCCGGACTCCTTCTCATTCTCCTGAACGGCCTCTGGGTGTGCCTCCTCCTCGGCGTGCTCTGCGCGCGCTTCCGGGACATCCCTCAAATCATTGCCAATCTCGTGCAGGTGACGTTCTTCATGACGCCCATCATGTGGCAATTCGGCCTTCTGGGGAGCCGGAGCTACCTGGCCGAGTGGAACCCCTTCTTCCACGCCATCGAGCTGGTGCGGGCGCCGCTGCTGAGCGAAGCCTACCCGGTGAGCTCCCTTGTGTTCCTGTGCCTGATGTTCGCCATCGGGTTCCCGCTGTCCCTGGCGCTTTTCACCCGCTTCCGGGCGCGCGTCGCGTACTGGGTCTGACGTCATGCCGTACGTAAAAGCCGAAAACATCGTCGTCGATTTCCCGATCTACAACGCCTCCCACAGATCACTGAAGACCGCGGTCTTGCGGGCGACGACCGGCGGGAGGATAGGACGAGATTCAGGCAATCGGGTGATCGTCCGGGCCCTTGACCACTTGTCCTTCGAGATCCGCGAAGGCGACCGCGTCGGCCTGGTCGGCCAGAACGGATCGGGAAAAACGACCCTGCTCAGAGTGCTGTCCGGGATCTACGAGCCCCAGGGTGGAAATTTGGAGGTTAGGGGCCGTACGGCAACGCTGCTCGATCTGAGCCTGGGCATCGACCCCGAAGCGACCGGCTACGACAACATCGTATTCCGCGGGATCTTGGCCGGCCTACACCCGAAGGCTATAAGAGCGCGAATCAAGGAAATCGCCGACTTTACCGAGCTCGGGGATTACCTGGAGATGCCCGTCCGAACTTACTCGAGCGGGATGCAGGTCAGGCTGGCGTTCGCCGTTGCAACGAGCGTGGAGGCGGAAATTCTCCTTATGGACGAGTGGCTAAGTGTGGGAGACGCCGAGTTTTCGAAGAAAGCTACGCAAAGACTCCAGCAGCTTGTCGACCGAACGCCAATACTTGTTCTTGCCAGCCATAACAGGAGCCTAGTTGAGCAAACTTGCAACAGGGTCTTTAGCCTGGAACATGGCCGTTTAGTGAACATGGCCCAATGAACTGTAGCTTTCTCTGTGCGCGTTCCGGAGAAGCCGTTCGATATTCCACGCACAACTACGGCGGGTGCTACACGAGATACGTTGCGTTGCTCGGTATAGCCCGACGGGCGTGAGCGAGTCTCAGCGATACGTCGAAAGAGTCACGTGCGAGTTCTGCTGATTGCAACGGATCTCTATAAGACTGTCGGCGGCGGCCAGGCCGTCTACCGGAGGATCATCGCCGCCAATCCTGAGATCAAGTTCGTCTACTTTCGCGTCGCCGAGTCTCCGAGCTCTTCTAGGCCGCCGAATGTCGAGAGTATCCCTCTGGCGCCTCGACGCATGCTACACGTCACGCAGCCGTTCTTTCCAAAGACGAGACTCAACAGCCTTATCACCGCCGACGCATTCGCCCGGTCCGTCGCCGGCCAAGACTTCGATGTGGTTGAACTTCCTGATTACTTCGCGTTCGGACCCTACTTCCGGGAATCGTTGAACGCGCACAGTGTCAAGTTTGGCGGGCTGGCGCTGTCGATGCATGGAAATATTTCGACTTCGATCGCATTTAATTGGAACGAAAAAGACGATTCGACTTTCGTCGAGCGGGAACTTGAGTACGAACAATTCGTCGATGTAGACGGTCGCTATGCGATTTCGATGCGCTATATCAAAGAGTGGCAGGCTAGAGTTGATTTGGATATTCACTATCTCGATCCAGCGGCCATCGTGGGACCACCCGCCCCGGTTCAATGGGTGCGTAAAACGAATTCCCCTGAGCTTTACTGCATTGGGCGGACTGAACGGCTTAAGGGTAATGACCTCTTTGTGGAAATCGTCCGCTGGCTGAATCGCGACTTATTTAGCCGCGCGTGCCACGTCGGTGACATAGCATTCGCAAGGGACGGCGTGTCGAGCGAGGAAATTCTTAGGAAGATCGCCCGAGCGAGAGAGGTCGGCATCGATTTTCTGCCAAGCCAGAGCAGAAGCGGGTTGGCCTCGCTATTCGCTCGCAACGCGGTAGTGGTACTACCGGTTCGCTATGACACGCTGAATCTGATTGCCCTTGAAGTGCTGTTCGCCGGATGTCCCTTAGTAGTGTCCAGTGGCGCAGGTGTGTGCGACTACCTCGACAATTTTTTTCCGAGACTCCCCTATGTGAAGTTGGATTTGTCCAACTTCTACGGAGTCGTGGAAAAGATAGAGCCTCTGCTTAAGGACTACGCGGCTTCCCGCCAACGTCTTCTCGGCGCGCTCGTAGAGCTTCCAACGGACGTGGCGACCGTCGATTTGATGCAGTTCTACTGGGATACATCGCGACGAGGCGGTCGGGCGCCTAGTGTCAATTATGCGGTACCACCGGTTCGCTACCGGGAAGTCGTTCCGACAGTTCTGGATCGATCGCTGGCTCTTGCGCGGAAAGTATTGCCGGGTGTGGTGCGTCGTCCCCTTGGTCGCCTGCGTCGTGAGCCCAAGGCGGTAGCCGCCGGCGTAATACTTCGCTTGGAGGGGCTCAATGACCCCAAGTTGGCTTCGCATGCAAGAGAAAGTCTAAGGCTTCGATCCAAATTTCACCGGATCAACGCGCAGGCGGAATCGAGCGTTTCGGCGGTCGCGGAGAAGATTCGTACGATTCAGCGGCTTGCTACGGGCCTCATCTACAGATGCAACGTATGGCTGGAACTGGCGCGATTGGAGACGCTTCGCAGCAATGAGCTTGTCGCGGTCTCCTATGAGCTGAGGCTGATGCGCTTGCTTGGGGGCGACAGGTTCGGACGGCTCCGGTACGTCACCGCAACACTCGAACGCCACGGATTCAATAGAGAGGCGCAAGCTTGTGAGGCCCTTTACAGGGCCCCCGCGGACGCCGAAACGCGTGTGCACGCCTACCTCAAGAATGCATACGAGAGATGCCTGAAAAGCGAGCAGCGATCTTTCGAGAGGGTCGACGACAGACGCTCGGGAACGCCGCGTGTGTCGGTCATCGTATCTCTATATAACGCGCACACAAAGCTCAAGCTTTTCCTTACGATGCTGTCTCTTCAGACGCTGGTGCGAAGAGGCGAGGTAGAAGTCGTCCTGATGGACAGCGGATCAAAGGGCAACGAATATGAAGTCATGAAGGAATTTCTTGCGAATCACTCGATAAGCGTTGTATATGCCCGATCCGCACAGCGTGAGACCATCCAAGCGGCCTGGAATCGCGGCATTCATTTGGCCCGTGCTCCATACCTTGTCTTTCTTGGGGTCGATGAAGCGCTCTATCCCGACGCCCTTGAAACGCTAGCAGAGGAACTAGACCGTAATCCTGCTGCCGACTGGGTTATGTCCAACAGTCTGGTAACTGAAGTCGATGAGCAAGGGGTATTCCGGAAGGATGTAATGCCTTACGACCGCTCAGGTGGCACAAAGGATTACACGTATCTGGAAACCTGCTACCTCTCATGGGTGGGGGGGATGTATCGGAAATCGATCCACGAACGTTTTGGTTACTACGATGAGAGCTTTCGCGCGGCGGGCGATACGGAATTCAAGAACCGGGTGCTTCCGTACGTCAGAGTCAAGTTCATTCCCCGCATGCTTGGGTTGTTCCTAAACTATCCCGAGGCCCGAACGACCGCCAGCCCGGTCGCGGAAATCGAGGACTCCCGGGCCTGGTATCTTCACCGTACCCCGGGCGGGGTGCGCTACGCATTTGAAGACAGGGATCCTGGTGAAGCTTTGGCCCTTCTGTACACAGCTCTGGGCTACCGAAAATCCTATTGCACGCATATCAGCAGCGATATCGAGTACGCGCAGTACTTGGCCATGTACCTTGCCAGAACGCCGCTTACGCAGCTGCCTGCTCTGCAGCGCGACCTCTCGAGCCTACTCGAAGGGATGCGGAAGCTCGAATGGACCGATACAGAATTTGCCACGTTGACACCCGCCCGAACCCTTCGGGAGAGCTGGCGCATAGCGCAGTCGATGGAATCGACGCACTCAAAACTTCTCGAGGGAAGAGCGAGGCCCGCCTACACGCTGTTCAATGACAACCGATTCGAACAACACTCGTGGATCTGGATGACGGATTCCTAAATCACGGCCGCTTTGTCGAGCCTGCATGCGCCTTAATGGGTCCCGCGATGTACTGGTGACTCGAAACTAGGGCCGACCAGAGGTTTGAAGATCGAATGCGCAAGAAAGCAACGTTCGATCTCGTTACGAGACGGTTCAAGTCGTACATCCGGACGTTTATCCGAATAGAGTTTGTGACGCAACGTGAGGTGATAGATATAGCGTCATTAGGGCTCCATAGCTACACAGCAGGCGAAGTCACTGGCACGAAGGGATTCGCCTCCGCGAACCCGTATTTCAGACAGAAGGGGCTTGCCCACATGTGCAGCAGGGCGCCCTTGGATAGCGAGCTTATGTCGCAGCTAGAGCGATCCAGTGTTGGGCGAACGAGGAACTGATGGCAATTGCCATTGGTTAAGCACCCAAGGTTCACAAGCGGCGACCGCGAATCAGCGGCCGCATCGCCGCGCAATGTCAGGGGAAGCACCTAGGAGACGGGAAGATGCGTCGTGCAGTCCTAAAGTTTCTGAGACGAGTGATTGGCACTCAACAGATCATCGACATGTTGGACCAGACTATCCGGTCTGAAAGTGGTTCGCGTCCTCTTCGACTGTTGCCAGGGACTGAATACTCTCGCTACGCCCTCCCGTTGGATTACATGCCCTCGAGGAATTTCGAACCAAGGTATGGATATTCCCAAGAACCAATCCAATCGCTAATGAGTTGGTTCGAGACCCACGTGAACGAATATAGGGCCTTCCTCACCTTTATGCGTTCGCTTGATATATCGCATATAGCGTTGTCGACAACGAACACCACCCTTCCGAATCCAGCCTGGATCGGAGGTGCAATCTGTGCATTCGACGCTTTGGCCCTGTATGCAATGGTAAGGAGGCACACGCCAGCAAACTATGTAGAAATCGGCTCGGGAATGACGACCTGTTTCGCAAGACAGGCTGTCAAAGATGGGGGCTGCACAACAAGGATCACATCGATAGATCCCGAACCGCGGGCTGAAATCGACGAGATTTGCGACGACGTAATTCGTGACGGTCTCGAGACATTTGATCTATCGTACTTTGATCGTCTCCAAGCCGGAGACATCGTTTTCTTCGATGGCTCTCACCGTAGCTTCATGAATTCGGACGTTACCGTGTTCTTTATTGACGTCCTTCCGCGACTCGCGCCCGGAGTAATCGTCCACCTTCACGACATAAATTTACCCTATGACTATCCCGAGTCGTTCAAGCACTGGTATTGGAACGAGCAATACATGCTTGCCGTATACATGATGGGCCGACGGGACTCCATCGTGCCACTTCTTCCTACGACATTTATTTGTAGGTCTCCAAGCTTTCGCGAGGAATTAACCGCACCGTTTCGTGACCTCGGCGAACAAAACGACTCCTGGCGAGGCGGAGGATCCATGTGGTTTACACATCGGCCAAGGTAAGGAGGTACCGGGATTACCTTTTGCAGGAGATTTGGCCGCTCAGAATCGCTGCGAGGACACGCTGTGCACCTATGGAACCACAGCAGCGCCTACCGCATCCAACGGCTGGCTATCATGTTTTCGCCGGCGCCTTGCGATTAGTTCTCTTGTAGTCGGATTTCAAAGTCCGCACAGGCCTCGCTTCGATGCGATCATGCCGCCCCAACGCGCAAACTGCGTCCTGACTCGCGCGAGTCCACGAGCATCGAAGTACGGGTCGCGAGAATGGAACGAGTTGGAATCGCCCATGCGCAATTCGAGCTATCCTGTCTAAGAGGCCCTTCAATTTCTCTTGATTGTCTATGCAGCGTCGCCGAGTAATCATTATCGACCCAAGTCTACGTGACAACATTGGTCACCATATCGAATACGACAGGGCGATTAGTCGGGCGGCCAGTGCACGAGATCTCGAAACGGTCGTGCTCGCTCATAAGGAAGTGGGCAAGAGCGTAGACGATTTTCCCAGTGCACTACCCGTGTATTCCTCCGATATGTGGCGGATCTTCAGGGTGCCGCCTGACAGAGACGTGCTCATAAAACGCCTGCCATTCATCGTGCTCTCGTCACCTGCGCACGCAATTGGATTCGCCGTGCGAATGGTGTTAAAGCTGCGGAGGTGGCTTCGAGCGCTATTCCGGAGGCAACAAACATATACAGCGCCTCGGCAACCTACCGGCAAAGCGGCGCAATCGGATTCGAGACAGTCTGTAGCATTGTCGACACAGGGCCCGTTAAGTCAGTTGCTGCCGCCAATTATTCTTCAGCCGCGGAATGCGCTCGATGCGCTTAAGCGCGCTCGAGGGCCTATCGCGTATTTCCGTCGACTGGTCCTAATCGCGACACCTCCCGCGGTACTCGGGATAACGCTAGGTGGATGGCAACTCGCGACCCGCGCGCTGGAGAACTTCGCGCCGCCGCCTTGGTTGCTCCTATTATTCTTCCGTAACCCAACCTTCTATCTTGAAACCCGCAAGGCCCTTGCTCGGCTACAACCAGCTATGGAAGACGCGATCTTCTGCCATATGGTGAACAGAGATAATTTGCTAGAGCTGTGTTATCTCGCACTGAAAGGGTCTTCGAGAAGCGGGGGTCGGCTTGTTCTCTTACTGAGATACCCGCCGGCATACTACGCGGCCGAGTCGCTCTTCGGAAAGCTGGCTTTTCGTGCGCTCGAACGTGCATACGAAAAGGGGGTGCTACGCCTCGCGACAGATAGTAGTCGCCTTGCGAAGGAGTTTGCTGAGTACTGTTATGTGCCCCCCGAAATATTCCCGATTCCGCACACGGCAGCCACGGAAACGGAGCGAGATGTTCAGAATGTCGCCGGGAAACGGACAATCCGGTTCGCGAGCTTAGGTAACGCGCGTGCGGAGAAGGGAATTCTAGAAATTCTTGCAGCAACTAGGATGCTCCCACGAACGATCGAAGACCAGAACGTGGAATTTCTGCTCCAAGTTAACGACCCTGATGCGCAGTGTCGAAGTGAGATATTTCGTTTCAGACAGGATGCGCCGAGCAACGTAACGTTCATCGACAGGGCGCTGTCTTCCGACGAGTATAGGCGCGCCTTGGAGTCAGTGGACGTTGTTCTCGCTCCCTATTGGCGCGACATTTACCAGTCACGCACTTCGGGAATATTCTTGGAGGCGGTTGCGGCAGGAAAGCCCGTTGTCGCGACGAAGGACACTTGGATGGAAGATGAACTATCCAAGTATGGCGCGGGATCAGTTACGCACGATCGCGATCCTCAGGATTTAGCTTCAACCATCATCCGGGTCGCATTGGATTTCGCTAATCTGTCGCGAATTGCGAAAGCAACCGCTAAGAATTGCCGCGCGATTCATTCGCCAGAACGACTGCTTGCATTGCTGCTCGGAGAGAAGTCCCAAAGCCGCCCGACGTCACGGAGCGCCCTGGTGATATTCCCGTGGGCCGGGCTCGCGGAGAGGGCCGCCGGAGCCGCACTCAGGGTGGGCTTGTTGTTGGACTTTCTCCGACAACACCGCACCGAACCCATTGTAATTTGCCTTCAGCCGAGAGAGCGTGCACCAAACGCGGCATCGAGTTATTACGAGCTTGGTAATGAGTCGAGCGACTCGAATTTGAATCGCATCTTGTGGCTATACAAGTTGTGGATGCGGTTGCGTAGTCTGGGACGGTCCTATCAAAGCGAATTTCTCTTGTATGCGTTTCAGCTGTGGCATCGCCGGCGGTCAGCCAGAATCTTGCTGAATAGACTAGTGGCACAGGTGTCCGTCGTGTACGTCGAGTATGCGTTCTTGGCGGACCTGGTGGCGCCATTTTGCCGCGCTTATGGCGTGCCCCTTGTGGTGACGGAGCACGACGTTCTGGCGCAGCAAAGCGCGGACCCGGAATTCCGCGCTAGGCTATTGGATTACGAGACGAGAGGATTGCGGCAAGCGAACCTTCCTGTTTGCGTTAGCCAATCGGACCACGACGTCTTCAAGGAGCGCGGCCTTGAGTTAACGATCGTTCCGAATGCAATCGACCTAAAGACAATAGTATGCCCTTCAGTTGAAGAGGCAGAGCACACTTTGCGAGACTTTGGGATACCACAAGGAGACTTCATCCTGTTTGTGGGTAGCGCGCATGGCCCAAATTTCGAAGCGAAGAATTTTCTAATCAACTCCGCGAAGGAACTTGGACAAGGACCAAATAGAGTGATGGTGATTGTCGCTGGTTCATGCAGCTCGCCCAGCGAAACCGGCGGAAATTTCTTTGGCTTAGGGCAGATTCCTCCCGCACTGCTCCGTGCGCTCTACTCTCGGGCTTGCGTCGTCGTAATACCGCTGCGTCGAGGTACTGGTACATCACTAAAGACGATCGAAGCGATGGCCTACGGCTGCCCGGTTCTAGGTACTCCAGTCGCGTTTCGTGGCCTGCCTGTTCGACCCGAGATAGACGCTTACGTGGAGGTAGACCTAAATAGGTATCCGGCATTACTCCGGCACATATGTCGCAGCGATGAGCATAGGAGGAAGGTTGGCAGAAACGCACGAGCAGTCGCGCAAAGATACGACTACACGTGCCTGTACGCGCCCTACGTGGAATACCTAAGCAAGGGCCGAAGTCTCGAACCATTTGGTGCGGAACGGCAGCCAGAACCTCCAAAGGAGGGGCACATTCGCGCTGATCGTACAAATTCTCAGCCAAGATAGAATGGCGGTCGCGCTTCAGTTAAGGGGAAGAATCCGTCGCGTTTGAGGCTGCATCATTAATAGGCGCTTCGCATCTAGTCGACCGCATGCAATAACTTGAGCACCTTTTTTTTGGACTACCCACGGTCGCAAATCGCGCCGCTGGAATTGAACATAACTGTTTCACCTTCGTCCTTGCGTCGGACCCGACTATGGTGATCTTTGCAAGCTCGAACCGACTTAAGCACTGAGCAATTTGATGACGAAGAGAGGATCTATTGTGCGATCGACGCTAGTGAAATTATTGCATCGTCTCAACGGCTCAAACCGGGCACTAACTGCAGTAAGTAGCCTCGCCACACAAGTTGAACGCATTGATGGAATCACAAGAGAGCTAGATGAAGTCGCGAGAGGGCTCGCCCTTAGTCAGCAAATCTCGATTCTTCTCCAACATAATGAATGCGTAGACGTCCTTACGAATAAGTCCGTCGCTATTGATTCGCCAGATCACTTCAATCCGTGGGGCACAGCACGGGATAACTCTCAGAATCCACTATTTAATGCTCGCCTTAGGGCCTGGATACCCACATCGAAGATACGATTGTTGGATCTTGGTTGCTCGGGCGGTGCACAGGTACGGTCCTTCCTTGAGCAAGGGTGCTACGCAATAGGCATTGAAGGTAGTGACTACTCTCGCAAACGCTTACGAGCCGAATGGCAAACGATCCCGGAATTCCTATTTACTGCCGACATTACGGAGCCATTCAATATAGTGAGGCTAGGGACAACTCAACCATGCGAGCCATTTTCGGTGATCACGCTATGGGAGGTAATAGAACACATACCGCGCGAGAAGCTTCCCGCAGTATTTGACAACATCGCACGGCACCTTGCGCCCGAGGGCGTAGTCATTATGTCCGTCTCGCCTAATTCCGATGTCGTAAATGGCGTCGAGTTACATCAAACAATTGAGCAAAGACCGTGGTGGTCACGAACAATATCGGCGCTGGGATTCCAAAACCATGAGTCAATCGTGGAGTACTTCGGAAACGATCTTGTGCGATGGCACGAGAACGCTCGGGATAGTTTTCACTTCGTCTTGACGAGAAGAAGCGAGTCGCCGCTTTACCTTGGCCGCTTCGAGAGAATTGCTCGATGAGTGAGACTATGGGAATCAACCCGGCAGCGACAATTACTGCACCGTTCTTAGCAGGCCCGGGGCGGAGCGGTCCCGTACGAAGGAAGACTATTCATGTTCGATATTGATACGCGGTATTTGGGATCGCGTTAGGGATCCAGATACCTCTAACGCGACGTATTCCTTCGCCGCCTTGTCGAGCGTGCTTCGTCGGAATGAGCAATGGCGCTGGCCGTCTGATTGACTTGCCGGTTACGCCGATAACAGGGCTTAAGGATCCCATAAGTCATCCGCTCATGGCAGAGCGAGAGAAGCTCTCAAGAGTCGTGGATCTCGTGCCCGCTACGATAGAATTTGAAGCTTGCATACGTACACATAGAAATAGTGCGCATTCGTTGCAAATTGGGATTACGTCATTGAGAGATGATCTTCCAGGGTGGTACTGCAAGGTGGCTAGGTACGCGTGATCATCACTAGGACCCCACTGCGCGTCAGCTTTTTCGGCGGCGGCACCGACTTTCCGGACTTTTTCTCGGCCCACGGTGGTGCAGTGCTCGGCACTGCGATCGACAAGTACATCTATCACACGGTGTCGCACCTGCCGTCGTGGCTGTTCGATCACAAGATCCGGTTTGCCTACCGGAAGGTCGAGCACGCGCGTAGCCTCGACGAGGTGGAGCACCGGCCGTTCCGGGAGATTCTGCGCTACTGTGGAGTGCTCCAGGATGTGGAGGTCAATCTCGCGTCGGACCTGCCTTCGTTCAGCGGCCTCGGATCGTCGTCGAGCTTTACGGTTGGCTTGATCAAGGGGCTGAACGCCTTCCAGGGCAGGCACATCGGCCAGGAGCAGCTTGCGCGCGCGGCGATTGAGGTGGAACGCAACGTGCTGGGAGAGGCGGTCGGATTGCAGGACCAGATCTTCGCGGCGTACGGCGGATTGAACATTGTCCAGTTCCGCGGGCATGCGGAATTCACTGTGGAGCGCGTGCCTCTCAGCGAAGATCGCATGTGGGAACTCGATCAGAGCCTGCTACTCTTTTTTACCGGAATCACGCGTCGCGCGCAGGACGTCG
>Ga0316628_100003354_pt1 | contig 12332 bp, 9 predicted proteins | sample OWC_Aug_M2_C1_D5_FD_207648 | JGI IMG/M metagenome (GOLD analysis project Ga0316628, IMG submission 207648) | Wetland soil microbial communities from Old Woman Creek delta, Ohio, United States - OWC_Aug_M2_C1_D5_C | ecosystem: Environmental > Terrestrial > Soil > Wetlands | place: USA: Ohio...
AATACGCGGTGCCGGCCAAGGAAGCGGGACCCGTACACGACGTCTGCCCGCCCGCTGCAGATCAGCTCTACGAGATCCGGGTACTCCTCCGGCGAGTACTCGAGATCGGCATCCTGGATGACGACGTGGTCGCCGGTCACGGCCTCGAAGCCCCGCCTGAGTGCCGCCCCTTTGCCGTGGTTGCGGTCTTGCAGCAGGAGTCTGCAGCCGCACTGCTGCTGCATCCGCTGCAGCACCTCGCGCGTGCCGTCGCTCGAGCCGTCGTCCACGACGATCAGCTCGAGGCGCATCGGTACGGCCAGCACGCGCGCGACGATCTCCTCGATCGTCGCGAGTTCGTTGTAGACTGGCATCACCACGGAGAGGACGGGATCCGTCAGCCGTCCGCGCAGCCCCGCCACGAGTGCTCCTTCCAGCAAACCGCCCGGATCCAGGCGGCGAGCCTGATTCCCCCTGCGCGTCAAACGACGCCGAGCGGCACGTTCAGACGGCTCCCGCCCGCGCTGAAATAGACTCGTTCACCCGCCTGCAGCGCCAAGTTCCGGAACCGCTCGTGAGGCATCTCCACGAACACGGTCTCACCCCATTCGGCCAGTACCTCCACCTTTACGATAGGTCCGGCGCGATTGATCCACACCACGCGGCCCTCGTACTGGTCGGGCCCCGTCCGCTCCATCTGCAAGTCCACCTGGTGGGGTCGAACGGCAACAGGCGGCGGATTGCCGGGCGAGGCGTCTCCGCTTCGCGCGTGGAAGATGTTGACGTCGCCCAGGAACTGGCAGACGAACGGGCTGGCCGGGCGGTGGTAGACGTCATCCGGCGCGCCAATCTGCTCCACACGGCCGCTGTTCATCACGACGACCTGGTCCGCAAGTTCGAGCGCCTCTTCCTGGTCGTGAGTGACGAACACCGTCGTCACCTGCATCTCGTCGTGCAGGCGCCGCAGCCAGCGGCGCAGCTCCTTGCGTACGCGGGCGTCCAACGCGCCGAACGGCTCGTCGAGCAAGAGCACCCGCGGTTCCACGGCGAGCGCCCGGGCAAGCGCGACGCGCTGGCGCTGGCCGCCGGAGAGTTCCGAAGGAAGGCGGTGCGCCATCGACTCGAGCTGGACGAGCTGCAGCAGCTTGCCGACGCGCGCCCGGATTTCGTTGCGCCCAGGCCGCCTGCCTCGAGGCCGCACCCGCAGGCCGAACGCGATGTTCTCGAACACCGTCATGTGACGGAACAGCGCGTAGTGCTGAAAGACGAAACCGACTTGGCGGTCCGCGATGTGCCGCTCGGACGCGTCCGTGCCGTCCAGTGTGACCCGGCCGCGGTCGGCAGCCTCCAGGCCCGCGATCACGCGCAGCAGCGTCGTCTTGCCGGACCCGGAAGGACCGAGCAGAGCCACGAGTGCACCCGTGTCGACCGTAAACGTTACACCGGCGAGCGCCGCGAAGCGGCCGTAACGCTTGTGGATGTCGTGCAGGCCGATGCTCATGCACCCTCCGGGGAATCGGACGTGCCAGCGCTCGTTCGCGCAGAATTCCACTCGATGACGGCGGTGATCACGATGGTTGCGAGAGCGACCAGCGTGAGGATGGACGCGACGGCAAACGCCGCCGCGAAGCTGAACTCGTTGTAGAGAATCTCGATGTGAAGGGGAGCGGTGACGGTCTTTCCTCGGATGTGACCCGAGACGACCGACACGGCGCCGAACTCACCGATCGCCCGGGCGGTCAGGAGAATCGTTCCGTACAGGAGTCCCCACTTGATGCGCGGCAACGTGACGCGGAACAGCGTCTGCCAGAAGGCCGCACCCAAGCCGATTGCCGCCACTTCCTCCTCGATTCCCTGTTCCATCATGAGCGGGATGAGTTCCCGCGCGACAAAGGGCACGGTGACGAACATCGTGGCCAGAACGATGCCAGGCACCGCGAAGATGACCCGCACGCCATGAGCTTCCAGCCAGCCGCCGAGCAGGCCGTTCACGCCAAACAGCAGCACGAAGACCAACCCGGCCACGACCGGGGAGATGGAGAACGGGACGTCGATCAACGTGATCAGCGCGTGCCTTCCGGGGAACTCAAAACGGGCGATCGCCAGCGCTGCGGTGACCCCGAACAGCAGATTCAACGGCACCGCAAAACCGACGGCGCACGCCGTGAGCCTGAACGCGGCGACAGCATCCGGTTCACAAATCGCCCGCAGGAACGCCGCCCACCCGTTCTCGAATGCGCCGGCGAACACCGCGGCCAGCGGCACGAGGAGAAAGAGCGCAAGAAACGCCACGCTCGCGGCGGTCAGCGTGCAGACGAGCCACGTCGGATCCTCCGTGGCGCTTCGTACCCGAGGCAATGGTCCGGCGAGGGCCGTGAGTGTCGCCATACGCTCAGTTCTGCGCGACGCTGCGCCGGCGGACGAGCGCCTGCAGCGTGTTCACCATGAGCAGGAGCACGAGGGAAAGGCCAAGCATCACGACGCCGATCGCGGCGGCGCCCCTGTAGTCGAACTGCTCGAGCTTGGTCATGATGAGCAGTGTGCTCACTTCGGTCTTCATTGGCAGGTTGCCCGAGATGAAGACGATGGAGCCGTACTCGCCGATTCCACGCGCGAGCGCGAGCGTGAAGCCCGTGAGAAGCGCGGGCAGGATGGCGGGACCGGTCACTCGAAGAATGGTCTGGAGACGGCTGGCACCGAGGCTCGCTGCTGCCTCTTCCAGTTCCCGCTCGAGATCCTGCAGAACCGGCTGAACGGTCCTAACGACAAACGGCAGACCGACGAATACCAGCGCGACGACAATGCCAGCGCGCGTAAACGCGATTTGAATGCCTCGATCGGCTAAGAACCTCCCAATCCACCCTGTCGGCGCGTAGACGGCGGTGAGTGCAATTCCGGCCACGGCTGTGGGCAGTGCGAAGGGGAGATCCACCGCTGCATCGAGCAGCCTGCGGCCGGGCAACCGGTAACGAACCAGCACCCAGGCGGTGATGCCGCCGAAGACCATGTTCACGAGAGCGGCTGCCACGGCAGTCCCGAACGTCACGCGGTAGGCAGCAACCGCCCGCGGCGAAGCTACAGCCCCCCAGAACTCATGCCACGTCATCCCGAACGTGCGGATCACCAGCACTCCAAGCGGCACGACGACAAGGAGCGTCAGGTACAGGAGCGTAAGCCCGAGTGCCAGCCTGACGCCGGGCAACACGAGGTGCCGCGTCCTGCTCGAGGCGTGGAGACCGTGCAGGCTGATGCTCATTTCTGTCCGGTCGCAATCTGATCGAACACTCCGCCGTCGGCGAAGTGCTTTTGCTGCGCCTTCTCCCAACCGCCGAACTTCTCGTCGATCGTGAACATCCTCATGCTGGCGAACTGGCTCGAGAACTTCTTGCGGACCGCTTCGGAGTGCGGCCGGTAATAGTGGCGTGCCGCGATCGCCTGCCCGGTCTCCGAGAAGAGGAATTCCAGGTAGGCCTGAGCCACGGCACGCGTGTTCCGACGGTCCACCACCTTGTCAACGATGGCAACGGGCGGTTCTGCCAGAATGCTCATCGACGGTAGAACCACCTCGAGCTCTTCACCGCCGGCGCGGTTCTTGACCAGAAGCGCCTCGTTTTCCCAGGCGATGAGCACATCGCCAATGCGACGTTGAAGAAACGTGGTAGTGGACCCCCGGGCACCCGAATCGAAGACCGGGACATTGGCGAGAATTCTTCCGACGAAATCGCGCGCCTTCGCCTCGTTGCCCCACTTCTCGAGTGCGTACCCCCACGCCGCCAGGTAATTCCAGCGAGCACCGCCGGAAGTCTTCGGATTGGGCGTGATTACCGAGATGCCGGAACGAGCGAGATCGTCCCAATCCCGGATCTTCTTGGGATTGCCCTTTCGCACGACGAAAACGATCGTGGACGTGTACGGGGTGCTGTTGTAGGGCAGGCGCTTCTGCCAGGTCGCAGGCAGCAATCGCCCATACGCGTATAGAGCGTCGATGTCGAAGCCGAGGGCCAGCGTCACGACGTCAGCCTGCAGACCATCGAGCACAGCGCGCGCCTGCTTGCCGGAACCACCATGCGACTGGTTGATGACGACCACCTCGCCCGTCTTCGCCTTCCATGCAGACGCAAACGCGGCGTTGATCTCCTGATAGAGCTCGCGCGTCGGGTCATACGAGACGTTGAGAAGCGTGACCGTCTTCTGTGCGGCGACACGCGGTGTCAGAACGACCAGGCCGACGAGGCAGACGCCAAAGGCGGAAAGGCGAGCCAGCCGATACATGGTGCTCTCCAACTAGAAGGCAAACTGCAACCTGCTCAGAATGAGCCGCTCCGAGGGACGGTTGCCGTTCGGATCGCCGCCCTCGAACGACGTGGAGTGAAACGACGTGGCGATCTTCACGGCTCGGTTCACGTGCCAATTGGCTCCAAGCGCCCATTCGAAGGCGGACCGAGCCGACGCCGAACGGTTTGCGAACAGGGGATAGGCGGCGTCGTCGACATCGAGGTTCGAGAGGCGGGCGACCAGCTCCACCGCTCCCGTTCGTCGCGCCCGTGGGCCAGCGGTGCTTGAAAGCACGACGCCGCGAGGCGACGCGGGTTCCCCGGTGAGGACGACTTCCGTGGTGAGCATCCAGGCACTGTTGACGAGCCGATCCGAATGGCCATCGATGCGCAGTTGCTGGCTCGACCAGGTGCGTTCGAACACTGCGCCGACGGAACCGGTGTACCAGGTTGCCTGCAAGGAGGTACGCAGGCGGTCACCGTCGGTGGTCACCGTTCCGGCTGCCGTTCCATCGCTGCGGTATTTGAAGAACACCTGTTGACCGGCGGTTCGATACGCCGAAACGCCACTGTCGGCCACCGTCCCCGTATCGCGTCCCGCATCAATCGCACCGCCCACCGCCAACCCGCGGAGTGCAGCAGGCGCCGAGCCGCCAAACGGTTTCACGAACAACCTTCCAACAAGATCGTTACCGTTTCGCGTGTCCACATCGCCACTTCCGCCGTCGGCTACGCCGTTGACGAACGCGATTCCATACGACAGCCGCTCCCTGGCTGACTGACCGTGAAGCATGATGCCGACGTCACGATTGGGCGCCAGCGAAGTGGGAGCTGCCCGCTCGATGAAGAGAATCTCCGTGGCCGAAACGAGCCGCTCCAGGCCGAACGGCGACTTGAACTTGCCGACGCGCACCTTCAAGAGCGGCTTCAGGATCGCGTCGACGTACGCGTCCTGCAGCACCACCTTCCCCTCACCGAAATCAGGCATGATGCGTGCTTGGAACCGGTCGAACGCGGTCGCTTCGAAAATGGGGCGCACGCGCCTGAGCAGAAACGTCGTCGACGGGGTGCCCAAGGCGCCCGAAGGATAGAACCGTCCATCCGCCTGGACGTACCCGCGGACGCGAACCTGATAGTCGGGAACCGTCTGCGTGGCGGATTGCGCGCACAGAGTGGTTCCGAGCAGCAGGAACGCCAGCGTGCCTGCGCTGGTTGGAGCGACGCGGCCAATTCTCTTCGAAGTCTTAGAGATGAGTGCCACTTACGGAATCTCCTCAGCCGCCACGTGCGCTTCCCGAGGGCGGGCACTCGCGTCGCGCCGTCGCGTAACTGTCTCCACCTGGTGGTTGACGTCCGCCAGCGTGGTGCCGTCGAGAATGCTGGCGGTCGCATCGCGAACGCGCTTCAACGCCAGCCGCAGACCGCACGTCGTTTCGTCGCCGCACTCATCGCAAGGGCGGTACGCGGTTTCGCTCACGCAGGGAAGCAGCGCGAGCGGACCTTCCAGCACCCGGATGATCTCGCCGAGGCTGATGTCTGCGGGGGAGCGGGCGAGCAAGTAGCCGCCTCGTTTGCCCCTGCGACTCTGCACCAGTCCTTTCCGCTTCAACTCGAGGAGGATCTGGTCCAAGAACTTCTTGGGAATCCGTTCCGCGGACGCGATATCGCCCACCATGAGAGGAGCCGCACCCTGCCGAGCCGCAAGCGCCAGCATCGCCTTGACGCCGTATTTCGATTTCCTCGTGAGCATGCGATTAATTGACCGAGGCGGTCAGGTTAGCAACCGTAATGCCAGTAGGTCGGCAAGTATTCCCGCATTTTTTTGAACGTAGCGCTGAAGAAGTCCAGGCGGAACTCGACTAAAAACAAGGAGTTCAGGGCGGGAACGCCGATCAGGTGCCAGAGATCAGGGAAGGAATCTGCCGTAAGTGGTGTGTCGCACGTCGGGGGTCAGTCGGACAACGGGACGTGCCGTCGTCCCTCACGGCTCCCTGATGATTCTCAGGCTCGTCGCGGCACCAGGCGCCGCCGCGTTACCCCAACGCACTTCGAGGGTTGGACGGGTGGTTGCACCCCAGTTATCGACGTCCGACGACCAGAAGTACTTGCCGCTGTGATAGTCGCCGTCGGTGGAGTAGAAGGCTAGGCGCAACGGCTCGCCCCTGGCGTAGGCGTCCGCCACCGCGCGGCTCACGTCCCATTCGTAGGGTCCGGCCGGATGGTCGGCATCGACCGGGTTGACCCACGTCACGGAGACGTTCTCAGCAGCACGGGGGGCGTTGTTCCAGGTGATCGTCGCCTCTGCCCAGTCTTCAAGGACTGTCAGGGCATTGATGGCCGACGGCTGTGCGTCCCCGGGTTGATAACCCGCGTTGCCAAACAGCGTCAACCGGACCTTCGCAGAGACGATAGTCTTGGCGGCTGGCAGGCCATTCAAAGGGAAGGTGACGTAGTACTTGGAGAAGCACGGAAAGTCTGCGATGTCCCATTGATTCTGGATGTTGAACTGAGTGTACCCGGCGTAGTTTGCGTTCCCCCACTCGGTCCAGGAGTTCATGCTCCCGCCGCACTCGCTGTGGCCGCCCACCGCGGCGTCCGGCACGACCGCGTCGTTCAGTCCCTGCCGCACCAGTGTTGTGCCGGCGACCGCTGTCGTAGGTGGCGTGTACACCGGGCGCCCGAAGCGAAGCTCGCCCCATGTCGAAGGCACGGTCTTCTCCAACGCCTCCGGCCAGAGTTGGCCGGGAATTGGAGTGCCGGCGGCGTCATCGCGATCGTGAACCACGACGCCTAACCGCCATGTGGTGCCCGATGCCGGCGGCGCCGCCAGGCCGAGCGTTGCAAACGGGATCTCGAACACGGCGACCCACCCGTTGTCGAAGGTCGTGTCGTTGGGGCCGTTGCCCCTCCATGCCGTCGTCGGCGTGAATGCCAGGGCCGCCGAAGTCCACCCACTTCCGTCCCCACGAAAGGCAGCGCTTCCCGTCATCAACTGATTCACGAACCAGTAGTCTGTGGTCGCGGGTACCTGACCACCGGCCCCCGCCGTTTCGATGTAGAGCGACACGGCGTCCCAATTGGTCAAGCCTTCGTTGCGGGCCGCACCGTTGTACCAGAGAAGTCGGTCGGTGATGTGGACCGCAAACTTCAGATAGCTCTGGTTGTGCCACACTCTGACGTCGGCGTAGTTCGCGGCGGGACCAACCTGTCCAAGCCAGAAGATTGCGGGCGCAAACGACTGGCCGGTCAGATCCGGCACGTTGACGCGCCGAATGACAGCCTGGGGCGCGGACGCCGCCGAAAGGACGTTGTCACCGAGGTGCCGCGCCCGCCGCCCCGTCGCCCCGTTGAACGAGATGCACCAGACGGCGGCGACGAACAGTGACACCGTCGCGCAGACGTTCGGCCGAGTGGGCATGCACATGCGCAGGGTCCCCTTTCTGTGCCCGCCGATCCCTATCGGCCGAGCGGTCTGGTGGGTGCAGGTCCCCATTCTGAGCTGACTGACTAAACTGTTACTCGACAACCAATTACGTGTACACGACCGACGACCCGGACGCGGCACATCGCGAGCGTGAAAGCGGCGGCCGTTTTCGAACCGTAATTTGCCAATGAGGCGGCTGTGGAATCACAATTGCTCCGCATCGCCTACACGGGTCCCGCCGGCCGCCTCCGGCGACGCACAGTGCAAGTGCTGGCCCAGGATTGCCTAGAACATGCGCAGTCGCGAATACGTCGAAGGGCCTCGCTGTATGTACGACCCACAGTGAACCGTTCACGGCTATTCGCTTGTCTCTACGGACGGAGGAGAGGTGTCGCACCATTCCGGCGTTGTTGATGGCCGCACTGACAACTGCGTCACGCGTCAGGGTGGGCAAGCGGCATCTCAGGTTGGCTGCATCCGACAGCAGCGCAGGGTGCGAGTCGCCTTGAGCCGGAGGACCGTCCCGTTGGTTGTTCTGCTCGCATTGCTGGCCGTGTCCATCACCGCAAGCCCACGTGAGGCGGCCGCGGGGCCTCAAATCACCGCGGTACAGTCTACCGGGTCCGTCTCTCAGTTCGACAAGCTGGAAATCAGCTTTCAGGTTACGGGCTCGACGGCGACGCGGATGCAATGGCCCTACGACCCTGCGCCTCCGAACGGGCTTCCGGCTGGCGTGGGCATCACGGTCAAGGCTGTCTTCACGGATCCTGACGGCCGCCAGTTCGAACAGCCGGCGTTCTACTCCGAACAGTTCCTCGACGAGATCAGGAACGGCCGCGACTGGCACCTGCCAACCGGGAACTTCACCTGGAAGGTGCGATTCTCACCCAATCGGGCGGGGGCGTGGAGCTACAAGATCGTCGCCGCGGATGCGGGCGGGACCAGCGAGACATCTACGTACACCTTCACGGTGACCGCATCGACGAAGAAGGGCTTCGTGAGAGTCAGCCCGGCAGATGCGCGCTACTTCGAGTTCGACGACGGGACGCCGTTCAACGGAGCGGGATTCGAGTTGCCGGACTTCCTGGGTAGTCCCTCGACCAGAGGTGCCACAGAGTACTCGAATCTGGCGGCCAATGCTGTGAACTTCGTGCGGGTCTGGATCAGCTCGATGTACGGATCTGCGTGGAGTACCTGGATCGGAGGGCGCAACCAGTATGGAGGCAATGTGCCGATCGCTGGCATGGCGCCGTTCTACGACAGCACGAACGGTCAGACCACGCTGACAATGAAGTTGGACTACTCCACGGCAGGTGACACCGGCTGGTTCGATGCCTGCCGCATGGAACTGTGGTGGGACGACCAGGCGGAGTCGATCAAACCGAACACCACGTACCGAATCCGTGTCAATTACCACGGCGAAGGAATCACGGGACCGAGGAACACGAGTTATGCGAACTACGGCCTGATCGCAAAGCTCGACGGGGACTGGACTCCAAACTGCCACGAGCCTGGCACGGGGATACCAATCACGGGCTACGGCGGCAACAACAGCGGATTCAGCCACATCGAAGGGAGTTGGCACTCCGGCACTCGAAACTTCCTTCCGCGCATGCTCCTCGGCCTGGAGAACGTCGTGCAGGGAGCCGCGTACGTCCAGTCGGTGTCGCTGCGGGAAGATCTGGGCAACGGCAACCTGGGGCCGGAGATGATGCTCGAGCCTTCGATGGAGCACCATCTCTATGTTCCCGAGGAGAAGGCGTACTCGCTCGACAAGGTCATCGAGAATGCCGAACGAGCGGGCGTGTACCTGAAGCTCGTGATCATGGAGAAGGACGACGAGATCTACAACAAGATGGCGGACGACGGCAGTTGGGCGACGACGGACAACAGGGACGGGTTCTACGGGCTCGGTCGGACCGTGAACAAGACGCGGTGGTTGCAGCAGATGTGGTGGCGCTATCTGCAGGCGCGTTGGGGCTATTCGTCGAACATTCACTCCTGGGAGCTCACCAACGAAGGGGATCCGGCTTCGACGACGCACTACGAGATGACGGACGAATTCGGAAAGTTCATGCACTGCCGCGTCTTCGGAATCGAGCCGGGCGCCGGTGACGGTGCCGCGTGCTCCCTGCGCCATCCGAATGCGCATCTGGTGACGACTTCGTTCTGGCACTCCTTCCCGGCTGCGGAATTCTGGATGAACACCAGATATCCCAACGTCGACTATGCCGACGTCCATGCCTACGTCAGCACCAGCTTTGCGCCGCTTGCGGAACGACAACTGATGCAATGGGATGCCGGCTACTACCACCTGTGGCACAGCCAGCGCGTGGCGAGCGCCCTCATCGGCAAGCCGGTCGTGCGCGGAGAGGGTGGGCTCGATGCGCCCGATCAGCAGAGTGAGACCGTTCTGGGCATCAGTCGCGATACGGCCGGCGTATGGCTGCACAACTTCCTGTGGTCGGCGTTGGACGCGGGCGCGATGTACGAGACCTATTGGTGGACATCGCATATCTGGAACAGCAACTATGACCATCGCGGGGAGTACAAGGCGGTCAGGGCATTCCTCGACGGCTTACCGCTGAACAAAGGCGGGTACGTTGACTGGGGCGGGTCTGTCACCAGCGGGTCACTGAGGGTCGTCGGTCAGAAGAACGCCTCGGCCGGCTCCATGCACCTGTGGGTGCAGAACCGCCAGCACACGTGGAAGAACGTCGTCGACGGAGTGGGCATCGCGCCGGCGTCCGGGGACATCGTCGTGCCCGGTTTCCGGCCGGGGACGTCCTACACAGTCCAGCGATGGGACACGTACGCGGCGAGTGGCCGCATCGCGTCAACTGAAAGCGTCGTCGCGGATTCCAGTGGCAGCGTGCGATTAACGATTGCCTCGCTGCAGACGGATCTTGCGCTGAAGCTGTTTTCTGGCCTCGCCCCTCGACCGCCCACGAACGTGACGATCAAGAAGTAGGCGTGCCCCGCGTCCCACACGCGAGGTGTCCCCACGAATCAAGCGGAGATTTGTGCCAGACCCTGTTTTGGTCACGCGCAAGAACGGGACTCTATCGGAGAGCCGGAGTGCGTGGCGCGACCAGGAGCGTCCAGTCCGGGCCCCAGACGTCGGAACTGATGAAGAACGCGTGGCCATCTGCTGCCAGGGTGCTCACCGCGATGAACGCGAGGCCATCGCTGCCGTTGTAGAAGACCGCATCGTCGAGCTCGTCGCAGTTCACGTCCCCTACTGCGAGCTGGCAGTCAGCCGGCGCCTCGCCAGCGGTCCAGACGAATTCACCTGCCTGTCGCGTCAGGCCCAATAGCCGGCGGCCCTGATTGGCGTCATAGAGGAGCAGGTCAGTTCTACCGTCTCCGTTGAAGTCTCCTCCGAACAGCTGCCATCCTGGCGACCAGGTTCCGCTGGCTGCGACTCGCGCGGCGGAGCCGGAATCGATCTGCAACACCGCCTCTCCACTGTGCGGGTCATACAGCAGAAGATCGTCGCTTCGCCCGTCGCCGTCGAAATCACCGCGCCAGGTCGACCATTTTCCGGCATGCCCTGCGCCAGGCTCGTCGAAGAGCAGATCGTCGAGCAGTCCGTCTCCGTCGAGATCTCCCGGCACCGCATCGGACGATCCCGCGTCCCTCGCTGTTGTCACCCTTGAGCCGGGCCGTCGCACTGCGTGCGACGCCACGCCGGCGCCCGAGTCGACGAGAACGAGTTCGCCTGTGAGTCTGTTGAAGCGCGAGACGGCGGTTTGGGCAAAGGGGCGGAATGCTGCCTCTCGCGCCGATCCTTCGCGGGCGGTATCGACCGGCGTGAAGTTCAAGTACCCAAATTGCGCCGCGGCGAACTCCGGCGCAACGGGCCTGGAACCGTCGGTGAGCGGCCCAAGGCCGTCCGGCGTCCGTACCGCTGCGCTGAGCAGGTCGAGGCCCGGGTCGATCGCATCGCCAAGTTCGGCGTCCGCACGTTGCGCGTCGCGATCCTGCGACGGCGGCGACGCTGGAAGTGTGGAAGCCGAGGCAGCTACGGTCACCACCAACGCCGCGGATCTGGCACTTTCGAGGACCACGCCGCCGCGAGTAATCCGTGTTGCGAGCTCCAACGTGTGGCGGCCGGGCTGGAGAGCAGGCAACTGCGAGGAACAGGCGGCTGTGAGACCTTCGCTGGAGAGTGAGCCACAACTCGCGCCCTGAAGAGCGACTGGCAGCCCGTCCACGTAGAGGACGTAGACGTACTGGCTGAGTTCCGCGGTTTCAGGTGCCTGCTGGTCCCACCCCACACGCTCGCGCCCGGTGATGGTTGTGGTAGTGTCGGTGGGCGTCTGCGGTGTCACGGGGGCCTGCGGCGCCTTCCCGCAGGCGGGCGTCAGGCACGCAACGAGGCCAGCGAGCGCGATCGATCGGGCGAGTTCGCGCATGGCTCGGGTCCTTGTCACTGGCTCCGCGCTCTGACGCGGACATGCCGACGGAAGGACGCTACCACCATCCTCGGCTTTCCGCAACAGGCACTTTGACCCTTGCTTCACACGGAATGCGGACGCCCGCAGCCCTGGACGGGTTCATAGCCCCTCGGATGCCGGTCTCGCCACTCTGAGGCAGAGCGGATGATCGCGTCGAGGCCAGGCGAGGCAGGCTCCCAGCCAAGTTTCTCGCGA
>Ga0316628_100003355_pt1 | contig 12331 bp, 12 predicted proteins | sample OWC_Aug_M2_C1_D5_FD_207648 | JGI IMG/M metagenome (GOLD analysis project Ga0316628, IMG submission 207648) | Wetland soil microbial communities from Old Woman Creek delta, Ohio, United States - OWC_Aug_M2_C1_D5_C | ecosystem: Environmental > Terrestrial > Soil > Wetlands | place: USA: Ohio...
GTGCACAGCCACTGCCTTGTTGTTGTCCCGCGGCAGCACCGCCTCGTAATTGGGGAACTGGCCGGTAAGCTGTCGCGAGGTCAGCAGGCGCCCGCCCACACGGAAGAACAGCGTCGATTCGTCGCGGGCAAAGTCCACTGTTGGCGCGTCTGTGCTGCTCAGCAGCGTGCTCAGCTCCGCCATGGCCTTCTTTGGCACCAGGATCTTCAGTTCGCCGCTCACTGCCAGCTTGGAGTTCGTATGCTCGATGTGCGCCAGGCGATGACCGTCTGTAGCCACCATGATCAACGACTCCTGCTTCAGCACCATCAACGCGCCATTCAGCGTGTAGCGCGATTCCTCGTTCGAAATCGAGAAAATCGTCTTGGCAATCAGGTTACGCAGCACCTGCGCCGGCAACTGGATGGCTGATTCAGTGGGGAATTGCGGCAGGGCGGGAAAATTGGCGCGCGCCATGCCAACCATCTTGGTATTGGAGCGGCCGCTGCGGATCTGTACCCAGTGGTTCTCCAGAAGTTTGATGCTGATATCACCCTCGCCCAGCAGTTTTACATAGTCATAAAGCTTCCGGGCCGGGATGGTGCAAGACCCCTCCTTTTTTACTTTCGCAGGGCAGGAAGTCCGCAGGCTCAGATCAAGGTCGGTTGCTGTAATCGTGAGCTTATCGCCGGCAGCTTCAAACAAAAAGTTGGAGAGGATAGGGATCGTCGTTTTCCGTTCCACCACGCCCTGGGTGGCCGTAAGTTCCTTGAGTAGATCGGATTTACTGACGCTGATTTCCATGGTGGTTCCCACCTCGGCCGCTACGGCGGAAGGCATAATTCTGGCCTCCTCAATAATATCGGTTCTAATTTAAGTCAAACAGTAAATATATACAGCAGTAACAGCAGATGCATGCGGAAAAGTGGGAATCCGGGATAAGTCTTTTCACAGCCTTCTTTTCCATCCAAAATGGCCTCTGCAATTCTGTCTGGCGCAACGTGACGGGTTCTTGAACTTGTGCACCTGATCCTTGTTCCCGAGCACAACTTGCACCGTTTCCACAGTCTCTCCACAGCTTTTCGCAGCCCAAGCAGAGCAAAAGTGGAAATCTGGTCCGCTCAGTTGTTCAGCGTCTCAGTCAATTTGTTCAGCATCCGGTTCAGGTCCTTGTCGGACTGGCGCTGTTCTTCGATCTTTTCAATCGAATGCATGACCGTAGTGTGATGTTTTCCCCCGAACTGCCGTCCGATTTCCGGAAGAGACGCTTCTGTCATCTGCTTGGCCAGATACATCGCCACTTGCCGCGGGAAAACGATCTGGCGCGAATTCGTTTTTGCCTTGATCTCCGTCGGCCGCAGCCCGAACTGCTCCGCCACCGCCTTCTGGATGGCGTCAATGGTGATCTTGCGCGCCTGAGAGTCGATGAAATTCTTAAGCACCTGCTGGGCGGTCACCAGGTTGACCTCTGCGCCGGTCAGCGAGCAGTAAGCCATCAGGCGGATCAGCGCCCCTTCCAGTTCGCGCACGTTGGTGCGGACGTTAGACGCGATATACAGTGCCAGATCGGTTGTCAGCGTTACCTTCTCCGACTCTGCTTTCTTCTGCAAGATGGCGACCTTGGTCTCCAGGTCCGGCGGTTGGATGTCTGCGATGAGACCCCACTCAAACCTTGAGCGCAGACGGTCTTCCACCTCCGCCAGTTCCTTGGGCGGACGGTCGCTGGCGATCACGATCTGCTTCATCGATTCGTGAAGCGCGTTGAAGGTATGGAAGAACTCTTCCTGGGTACGCTCCTTCTGCGCCAGGAACTGTATGTCGTCGATCAACAGCACGTCCACGTTCCGGAACTTGTCGCGAAAACTGGTCATACGGTCGTATCGCAGCGAGTTGATCATTTCGTTGGTGAATTTCTCGCTGGAGACGTAGCAGATGGAAGCGTGCGGCTGGTGGCGCTTCACCTCATGGCCGATCGCCTGCATCAGGTGCGTTTTGCCCATTCCGACGCCGCCATAGAGGAACAGCGGGTTATAGGCCTTAGAGGGACGCTCTGCCACGGCCTGCGCGGCTGCGTGGGCGAACTGGTTGCCGGCGCCGATGACAAAAGCCTCAAACGTGTACCTGGGGTTGAGCTGCGCTGCTGAATCCCAGTCAAAGCGCTGCTGCCGGACGGGCGCGCTGCTTGCCGCTGTTGCTGAGACCGGAGCAAAGCCGCCATCAGGACGGACCGGCGGAGCCGTTGGGTCCTCTTCCGCAGTGATGAATTTCACGTCCTGGTATTCGGGGGCGATCGTGTCCATGGCCTCCTGGATGAGGTCGCCGAATTTTTCTCCTATATGACGGAACTCCGGGGTGGGAACGCGCACGAAAATCACGGTGCTGTTGGCATGGCTGAAGCGCGTGGGCTTTAACCATGTGTCATATGAGTGCCGGCTGATTTTCTTCTCAAGCGCTCCCAGGATTCGCAGCCATGGGTTGGCAGTTGCGGTGACGGTCGCAGTGGATACGGACATTTTCAATTTTCCTATTGCGAGCCGGCCAGGGGCCCGACGTCAAGAAACCGGAGATCACATTTGCTCTGTCATGGGCAACACAGAGCAGTTGAACACTTCACTGTGCAAGCAAAACTTTTTGAACTGGTGGGCATACTAGCACAACGATCCACCTGTGGAAACGAGAGGAAAACTTTTTTGTACAAAATTTTCGACTGCAAACATTTTTGTCGCTGAGTTGCCAGAAAATTGCTCCGCGAGTAGTGCAAATTCGTCGCTTGACGCGAATTCTGCTTGCACGAGTGCCCGGTTGTACGGTTCCTTCCACACCGTATTCCGCGGATCCGTGAATACCGCTGCGCGAAACCACCACGCTGAACCCCGCAGCCTGGGCGCATGGGCGGATGTGGCGTTCGATGGCCTGAATCCTTTATACTTCTTGTTTGCCCCAGCGCAAAGAAATCTAGAGTAGGAGCGCCATTATCCATGCCTAAGCGCACGTTTCAACCTAACCGTCGGCGTCGTTCCAAGACGCACGGCTTCAGGACCCGTATGAAGACGAAGAGCGGGCAGGCTGTGCTGTCGCGTCGCCGCGCCAAGGGACGCAAGCGTGTTTCCGTGAAGCCGGGATTCCGGGAATAAGGCTTTCCTCATGATGTGTCCGTGATGCCCGTGGCTCAGGAAGAGAAATCCGCTTCGTACAAATTTCCCCGGATGGCACGGTTGCTGAGACACGCGGACTTCCAGGCTGTCTATCAGCATGGTAAGAAACAATTTTCAGGGAATATGACGGTCTTTTACCGGGAACGCAATGACGGTGCAGGTCCGCGAGTTGGCTTTGCCGTGGGCAAGGTGCTGGGGGGCGCGGTGGAACGCAACCGAATACGCCGCCGCATGCGCGCCGCCGTGCAGCGCCGGCTTGCACTGGTGACCCGGCCCGTGGATGTGGTCTTGCATCCACGCAAAGCTGTCTTGACCATGGATTTCACCCGGTTGGAAACGGAAGTCGGCCAGTTGTTTTCCGCCGTGGAAAAGGGCCGCGGGCGATGAAGACGGCAATGACCATCCTGCTCAAGCTTTACAAGCAGATTGTGTCGCCATGGCTGCCGGCTTCCTGCCGCTACGTTCCCACTTGCTCGGAATATGCCGCGGAAGCGGTAGCGCACCACGGAATTTTTTTCGGAACGGCTCTGGCCTGCTGGCGAGTACTCCGTTGCAATCCTCTGGGCCGCGGCGGCTATGACCCGGTGCCAAGACATTGACTGAGACTGAACATTGACCGAATACCAAAATCCGCAACAGGATCCCGGCGCGCAAAAGCGCCTGATGCTGACCTTTCTTCTGGTGTTCGTGGCGATCGCGGCCATGCAGTATTTACTGCCCAAGCCGCAGCCGCCACAGCAGCAGAAGCAATCTACGCCACAGCAGCAACCAGCCGGCACTGCCACCCCCGCTGTGGCTGCTACAGCTAAACCATCTAAACCATCGCCGCAGCCTCCGCCCGCAGCGAAGCGGAAAGAGCCTCCCAAACAGGCCGCCGCCGAGACCGAGGCCATTCTTGAGAATGACGACTACCGCATTGTCTTCACCAATCACGGCGCCGTCGCCAAGTCCTGGGTGCTGAAGAAGTTCAAGGACGAAAAAGGCAAGCCGCTCGACCTGGTGAATTCCGTGGCAGCGCCCACGCTGGGATTTCCGCTCTCATTCTTTGCTTACGACAAGGACCTCGAGAAGAAGCTGAATGAAGCCATGTACGTCTCCAGCTCCACCGGGCAGAGCGGAACTGGATCGATCACCTTCGAATACTCTGACGGAGAAATTACCGCGCGCAAGACTTTCCGCGCAGACCAGGGCTACGTCGTCGCCATCGATACGGAAGTCGCCAGAAATGGCCAGAGAATTACCGCTTACCCGCAATGGCCTGGAGGACTCGGTGACCAGGCCTCGCTAAGCTCTTATTCCGCATCGCGCATTGACTGGTACCAGGACGGCAACGTGGAGCGCAAGACTCCCGTCTCCGGGTTCGTTCTTACGGGAAGGAAATGGGTTGCCGGCGGCCAGACGCTGAACGGGCCTTTCCAATGGGCCGGCACGGGCGACCGCTACTTCTTTGCCGCGTTCATGCCTGAGTCGCCCAAAGATACTGCGCTGGTAACGCTCAATAACCAGATTGAAGTTCCCCGTGATCCTGCCAATTCCAAAGACACGGTGAAAGAAAAAGTCTCCGTGCTGGGGCTGGCTTTCGGCAATACCACCGGCCTGAACCGCATGCGTGTCTTCGCCGGACCCAAGGCCGTGAACGTTCTGGACGAAACCCACGCCCAGCCTGGGGGACCGGACCTCCGCGCCACACTCGATTTTGGCATGTTCGGCTTCATCGCCCGTCCGCTGTTTCTCTGGCTGAAGTGGACCTACGAGCACTGGATTCACAACTGGGGCTGGGCCATCGCCTTCCTCACACTGGTGATCACCATGGCGTTGCTGCCCCTGCGTGTGGCCAGCATGAAATCATCGCTGAAGATGCAGAAGATTCAGCCTCAGGTGAAGGCGATCACAGAGAAGTACAAGCGCTACAGCATCACCGATCCCCGCCGCCAGGAAATGCAGCGGGAAATGTCTGAGCTGTACAAGCGCGAAGGCGTCAATCCGGTTGGCGGCTGTTTTCCCATGCTGCTGCAGATGCCGTTTCTGTTTGCCTTTTACTCCATGCTGGGGAACGCCATCGAACTGCGGCTGGCCAATTGGCTCTGGATCAAAGACCTTTCCGCTCCCGATCCATTGCACATTTTGCCCATCGCCATCGTGGTGACCATGTTCGTCATGCAGAGGAGCACGCCGCAGGCGGGCATGGATCCGGCGCAGCAGAAGATGCTCAATCTCATGGGCCCTCTGATGATCGGCTATATCAGTTGGTTCGTCGCTGCGGGTCTTTGTATTTACTGGGCCATCAGTAACCTGCTCGGTTACGTCCAACAACTCGTGATCAACCGCTCAGAGCTGGGCCAGCAGGTGCGCAAGGCGCAGGAGCGCAGGGCAACGCGCAAGAAATGACAGTGCGGCGGCGGTAAATTCCGCACTGCCAGGACGGGGTTCAAAACGATGCTTCAGGAAAAAGTCGCGACGGCAAAAACCATCGATTCTCTGCTGAAGACCATCATCGCTTCAGGCGCGTTCAAATTAAAGTACCGCATTACCGTGAACCCGCCCGCCAAGCCGGAACTGGACCTGGAAACCCCTGATATCCTGGTGGAGCTGGCCGGACCGGATAGCGACCTTGTCCTGGAACGCGGTGGCGAGTTGCTGCGTTCGCTGGAAACCATCGTTCATGAGGCGCTGCACCTTCACGCCGAAGAACACTCCCGTGTTGCTTTCGATTGCCGGGGCTACCGCGCTGCGCGCCAGCAGGAACTCCGCCTGGCGGCTGACGTGGCGGCGGAAAAAGTCCTGCGTTCGGGGGTGCCGTACTCCTTTGCCCCCATGTCCTCCCGCGAACGCCGCATGATCCACCTGGCTTTCCGCGATCATGAGTCGTTGACCACCCAGAGCGAAGGCGAAGGTGGGCGGCGCTACGTGGTTCTTTATCCCAAAAACTACAAGCCGGCCAGGCCGGCGCGGCGATAACAATCTTTTTCTTCGTTGTTACTATCTCAGCTATGATCTGACTGCAAAGCGCGCCTCGGCCGGTTTGCGCGCCGAGCCGCATGCTGCAAATGCAGGAAAATCTCCGCTAGAGCTAAACTCGTAAGCGGTTTGGAGCGAAGCCACAAAGAATGACTGACGTCACACTGATCGGCGAAGTCCCCATCTTCGAATTGATGGACGATGAAGAACGTGAAGCCTTGGCGCAGATGATGGATTGCCGCACCTTCAAAGCGGAAGAGAGGATCTTTGAATACGGAGATCCCGGCGGCGAGATCTTCATCCTGCTCAGCGGCCGGGTCGAGGTCTTTGTGGAGAGCGACGACGGGGAGAAGATCATCCTGGCGGAAAACGAGCGGGGCGACGTTATTGGCGAGCTTTCGTTCCTTGACGGCGGCCGCCGAAGCGCCACCGCTGTGACCCGCGAAGATACGCAGACGTTGAGCATGCATCGGGAGCGGCTGATGGAATTCATTGACCAGCATCCGCACGCCGCCGTGGACCTCCTTACGGTGGTAGGCCGCCGCCTGCGCCATACCGACGACCTGCTGCGTACCCGCGTCTCGCGCAACGTCAACGTGGAAGAAGAAGAGCGCATGACCCTGGGCGCGCGCATCGCGGACCGGGTGGCTGCGTTCGGCGGCTCCTGGACTTTTATCGGCATCTTCGCGGCTGTACTGCTGGTCTGGGTCATCCTCAACACCGCGGCCCTCTTCTCCCACCACTTCGATCCTTATCCGTTCATCCTGCTGAATTTGTTTCTGTCGATGCTAGCCGCCATCCAGGCGCCGGTCATCATGATGTCTCAGAACAGACAGGCGGCCAAAGACCGGCTCCAGGCCGATGCCGACTATGAGGTCAATCTCAAAGCCGAACTCGAAGTGGCCCAGCTCCATCGCAAGGTCGATAATATCTACGAGCGTCTGGAAGAGCACTGGGCGCGGTTGGAAGCGCGGAACCATGACGTGCGAAACAATGACGCGCGAAACCACCGGTAAAAATTCACACCGTTGTCATCCTGAGGGAGCCCGAAGGAGCAAAGCGACTAAGGGCGAGTCGAAGGATCCCGAGGATGTCTCCCGTGCCTGGGGTCCCCGGCACGCGCGATTTTCGCGTGCTGGGGCAGCATGCTGATTCAGGGAGTTTCAACGACGACCTCTTGCCCAACATGTCCGACACTCTGCTGATTTCAAGACAAGCACTCGCGCCGTTTGCCAAGCCTCCTCTAAACTCTTTACGCTAATCATGACGAATGAACCTTGACGACACCATCGTCGCCATCGCTACGCCGCCGGGCCGCGGCGGCATCGGCGTTGTCCGCCTTTCCGGGCCGGAAGCGCGCACCATCGCCGCCACCATGCTTCGCCTGAAACATGACCTGGATCCGGGCCGCGCGCTGTTCGGCGAACTGGTTGAGCCGGCCACCGGGGAGCGGATCGATGAAGTCGTGGTGACGTTCTTCGTCAAGCCTCATTCCTATACGGCCGAGGACGTAGTCGAAATTTCCGCCCATGGCTCACCGGTCGTCCTGCGCCACGTCCTGGAGATTGCCGGCAAGCACGGCGCGCGCCTGGCCGAACCGGGCGAATTCACCATGCGCGCCTTCCTCAACGGACGCATCGATCTCACGCAGGCGGAGGCTGTCCGCGATCTGATTGACTCGCAGACGCTTTACCAGGCCAAGGTCGCCGCTCAGCAGCTTGAAGGCTCGCTCTCTCGCCGCTTGCAGCCAGTCAAGAAGAAGCTGGTGGAGCTGATCGCCGTGATGGAAGCCGGAATCGACTTTGCCGAAGACGACGTGGCCGTGCTCCCTGGCGACGAGATCCGCCAGCGCATCAACGCCATCCACCAGCCGCTGGAGCAACTGCGCGCGTCATTTGCGTACGGGAGGATCGTGCATGAAGGCCTCACGCTGGCCATCGTCGGACGGCCCAACGTGGGCAAGTCCAGCCTGTTCAACCGCCTGGTGGAGCGCGAGCGCGCCATTGTCACGGCCACACCCGGCACCACGCGCGATCTGGTGACGGAGACGGTCGCCCTGGGCGGCATTCCCATCAAGCTGATCGATACCGCCGGCATCCGCCTCGCCAGCGACGAAGCCGAGAGCATCGGCATCCGCAAGTCGTATGAGGCGCTGAGCGAAGCCGACATGGTGCTGGTTGTGCTCGACAGCACCCAGCAGGTCTCCACCGACGATCAAGAGCTGCTGCGCGCCGCCCAGGGCCGCCACGCCATCGCCGTTGCCAACAAGGCTGACTTGGCGCCGGGTCCGGCATTTTCACTGAGCGGCGTTTCTCTGGACGGAACTTCTCTTGATGGGATCAAGGTCTTTCCCACCTCGGCCCTCACCGGCCAGGGCATCGGTGATCTGCGCAAAGAGATTCTCGACCAACTCGCCGGCCATCCCGGCGCCGAACGGGAGACCGGATTTCTCACCAACGTGCGCCACCAGCGCCTGGTGGAAGAGTCCATCAGCAGCCTGGAGGCGGCGCGCCAGGCCGTCCAGCGCAAGGTGCCGCATGAGATGATCATGCTCGATCTTTATGGCGCCCTGCGGCCGCTGGACGCCATCACCGGCGAGACAACGACGGACGACATTTTGAATCTGATTTTCAGCAGTTTTTGTATCGGGAAATAACATCGCCGGACATTCCGTTTGACTGGAGTAAGCTCGGTCGGCTTGTTAGAGCACAGCCGCGCTGACTGTCAGAACTCCTTGAATCTCCCCCGGATCGTCCCGTCCCTTCTGGAACGTCACTCCCGGCAGGCCGGCGAAGGTGTTGGACAGGCGGAGCTCTTTGATTTCAAACAAACGCGAGCCGTCGCGGCCAACGTGCTCATCGTAGGTCGCGCCCACCAGGTAATAGGGATGGCCATGCCACAGCATCAGGGAAAGCTGTTGCTGCTGTAGACGGGCGATCAGGCTGTCGATATCCACGGGCGCGCCGGCAGTGAAGTTCAGTTCCAGTCGCACGTGGCGGCCGTCATCCAGCACGTACTCGCGGTCCACCAGCCGGGCCAGATTGTCAGGTGAAGGCAGGTCTGAGACGCAGAGTTCGCCGCCATTCATACGCATCACCCAGAAGTTCTGGTCCAGCGCCACTTTCTGTTCCCGCAGCATGGCTTCCAGGCCTGCGGCCAGCGCCCAGTTCTCACACTTCTGTTTGGCTGCAATGATTTTTCCGGAGTCTAATTCCGCCGTCTGGTCGGGCTTGTAGAGGTAGGCTTGGCGCTGGTTCTTTTTCGGCACGCTCTGAAGCAGAACGAGCATGAGCAGAAAGGCATTCCGGCACAGCCAAAGATTCATGCCGGCCAGTTTAGCGCCGTTCTGCGCGAGTGTAGATACAGTTTTTGCCGGAGGTTCTCACTTTGCCAAGGCCGCGAGGGCTTTGCGGAAGAGGCTGTCAAAATGCTCGTTCTCCGTGCTTCCCAGCCGGGCCAGAGCTTTTTCCGCCAAAGGCCGCTGGTAGCCCAGGTTGAGCAGCGCTGAGAGAACGTCTTCTTCCACCGGCGACGCCGCTGTAGCGGCAGCAGCCACACCAAAGCTCTCCAGCTTGTCGCGCAGTTCAAGCACCATGCGCTCCGCCGTCTTCTTGCCGATGCCGGGAATCCGGGTGAGCGCAGCCACGTTGTTGCCTCGGATGGCCGCCACCATGGTCTCCGCGGGCATGCCGCTCAAGATGGTGATGGCCAGCTTGGGCCCGATGCCGCTCACGCTGATCAGCTTTTCGAAAAGCTGCTTCTCCTCCGCGCGCAGGAACCCGAACAACGCCAGCGCGTCCTCGCGCACATGGGTATAAATGAAGAGCGCGACTTCAGCGCCCGTGCCGGGAAGCTCGGAGAACGTGGGGATGGTAATGTTGACCTCATAGCCCACGCCGGCAGCCTCAACAATGGCCTGGTTGGGATGCTTGGAGATCAGCCTGCCACGCAAGTGTGCAATCATTTTTTTCTGTCGCTTCGCTCCAAACCGCCAGTGAGCTTTGTCTCAGCTAGCATTCTGCTGCTCCTGTGGCAGCGCGGCTCCCCGCTTGCACAAAACCGGCACGATCCCGGGACCCCGCGGCTCGGCGCGTGGTCGATCGTAGCGGAAACACACCTTGTTCTTTTGTCCGTTTCCGCGACCGGAGTCCTGCGAACGATGAACCCAGGGCCCATTCGCGTTCATTCGCGGCTAATGGTTTTATCTGCGCGCATCCGCGAAAATCTGCGGCAGATTTTGGCTGCGGCCTGGTCTTCCTCTGCGTCTCCGTGCGTCCGCGCTGACAACTAACCCCGGCGCTTGTGGATGATGCTGAACTGAAATCCCGGACTGGGCGGAAACAATTCCGCCACTTTCTTCAGGCGTTCGGCCAGGGCCGCGGGCGCCAGCAGCGGATATTCGCGTTCGCGCAGTTCGTAGTAGTCCACATCCAGGCAGAGCGAGAGCAGGTAGATGGCAATCGCATCCGAGAAAGCCGCCGCCAGATAATCCGACTTGGCTTTCTCATCGACGCGTCCCGGGCCTCCGGCCAGGGCCTGTTTGCGGAACTCGAAGGCGTCATAGCTGCTCTCTCCGCGGACGTTGCCCGCGGCCTGTTGCCATACCACGTCGGCGAATTCGGGCGAAATCCCGGCTTTATCAACAAACGCGTGGCCCACGTTGATGTAGAACTCAAAGGCAATGGAGAAGCGATCGTCCAGCAGGCGGGTGGAGATGAAGACGCACTGTGAGTTGCCGGAGTCAATGTTGCGATGGCAGATGGCGCGGTCCACCAGCGCGGGATCAAAGCGTTCGGCGATAAGAGTCTTGTCGCCCTCGCCAATGGTGAGCGGGACAAAATAGAAGGCCTTGCGGTCCAGCGCCGCGGCAATGGCGCGCGGTATGGCGTCAACCATGCGCTCCAGGTCATTGGAGGGCAGCGTGACCTCGCCCGCGGTGGTGTAACAGACGCCGTTGGGTGACTGTTTTACCTGGGCATCGCGAATGATGTCCTGGGCGGTACGCATTCCCGCTTCAAGGGCTTGGCTCACGGTATTATTCTAACTGAAGGACTTATGGGGAAACTTTTGCTCAGTGCGGGGATCGGTCTGGCCAGCGGTATCATCTGTTTTTTTCTCTCCGTGGCCTTCCTGGCTTTTCTTTTGTTGATCGTTGGCGCGGTGAGCCATTCGCGCCCTGACATGACACTCGCCTACAAAGCTGCCGTGCCCGTAGCATTACTGGCGTCGCTGTGTGGATTCACCGTCACTCTTGTGCGGGGCTTGCGTTCTTCCTAGGCACGCGAGCGCGTGCTGGACCCGGCACAAGTCGGGCTCGCTCCAAAAACTCTGGTCCAGGAGTTCGGGTTTTTCAGTCGTCCGTGCCGGGGACTTTTCCTTTAATTCCATCTACCCGGCACTTGCATCTCGGCTCACACAGCTCGTCTCGCTGCGGCGTACCGGGCTACTTTCAGTCGCCGCTGGCGCGGCTCATGCAAAGCGATTGCAGACCCGAGTGCTGGGTGACCTTTTACGGAGTTTGTGGCTCATCCAGTCACCGCTGGCTGTTGAGGCTGTCTAAGCCGAAGGACACAGCGGAGTTAAAATCGCTGTTCCGCATTACTAGAGCAGTGTTAAATCTTGCTGTAAATGTTCTTTTTCTTTTCCCGGTAGCGGTCAAAAGCCAGTTGGATCAATTGATCGATCAGGTCCGGATACTCCAGACCGCTGGCCACCCACATCTTGGGATACATGCTGATGGAGGTAAAGCCGGGCATGGTGTTGATCTCGTTCAGGTAAACCTTTTCGTTCTTCGGGTCCATCAGGAAATCCACCCGCGCCAAGCCCGAGCAATCCACCGCCTGGAAAGCGCGAATGGCCATCTCTTGCACCTGTTTTGCCAGTTTCTTGCTGATAGGGGCCGGGATCAGGGGTTTGGAGCCTTCATCCACATACTTGGCGTTGTAACTGTAAAATTCCGCTCCCGGCACAATCTCACCCACCACTGAGGACTTTGGTTCATCGTTGCCCAGCACCGCGCATTCCAGCTCGCGCGCTTTTTGCTTCTTGCCGCCCACGCCCTGCTCAATCACGATCTTGCGGTCATAGCGGGCGGCTTCATCCATGGCCGCCGGCAGTTCCCGGCGATCATGCGCCTTGGAAATGCCCACCGAAGATCCCAGATTTGCGGGCTTCACAAACACCGGATATTTCAGTCTGCTTTCGATCTCGCGGACAACCTTCTTCGGCTCCTTTTCCCA
>Ga0316628_100003356_pt1 | contig 12329 bp, 9 predicted proteins | sample OWC_Aug_M2_C1_D5_FD_207648 | JGI IMG/M metagenome (GOLD analysis project Ga0316628, IMG submission 207648) | Wetland soil microbial communities from Old Woman Creek delta, Ohio, United States - OWC_Aug_M2_C1_D5_C | ecosystem: Environmental > Terrestrial > Soil > Wetlands | place: USA: Ohio...
GGCCGCGGTGCCGATGAGGAGAGCTGCCGCGCGACCGAGCGCGGCTCGGGTCGTTCTCGTGATCATCGTCGTTCCCCAATCTCCTGAGCGGTCAGTCTGCGGATGCCGAGTGGGCTGCGAGTCATTGTACCGCGCCGGTGTGGTGCCGTAAAGTTAGAGCCATGACTGAACCACGCTCCAAGACGATCGTCATCACCGGCGCGAGCGCGGGCATCGGCGCGGAGATCGCGCGCCGTCTCGGCCGCGACGGCCACCAGTTGGTGCTCGCCGCGCGCCGCCTGCCCGAGCTCGAGCGCGTCGCCGCCGAGGCCCGATCGGCCGGCGCTCCGCGCGCCATCGCGGTGCGCGCCGACGTCTCCGCTCGCCACGAGGTCGAACGGCTGCGCGACGCCGCCGTCGACGCGTTCGGCGGGTTCGACGTCTGGATCAACAACGCGGGCCGCGGCATCGACCGCTCCGTGCTCGACCTCTCCGGCGCCGACCTCGACGACATGATGGCCGTCAACGTCAAGTCCGCGCTCTACGGGTCGCAGGTGGCGGCGGCGCATTTCCTCGAACGCGGCCGCGGACACGTCATCAACATCTCGTCGTTCCTCGGCCGCGTCCCGCTGGCCACGCATCGCTCGGCGTACAACGCCGCGAAGGCCGCGCTCAACGCGCTCACGGCGAACCTCCGCGCCGAGCTGCACACGCGCAATCCGGCGATCCGCGTCACGCTCGTCATGCCGGGCATGGTTGCCACCGAGTTCGCGCGCAACGCCGTCGGCGCGCCGCCCACCGCCGCGGTCTACGCGGGCCCGCACGTGCAGACTGTGGCGCAGGTGGCGGACGTCATTGCCGGTGTCATCGACCATCCGGTCGCCGAGGTGTACACCAACCCCGCGTCGGCGGACATGGCCCGCCGCTACTTCGAAGACGTCGCCGCGTTCGAGCAGGACAGCGGAAACCCGTGGCGGCGTCGCCCCGGTGTGAGTCCGGAACGATGATCGCTCGCGCCGCGGTGGTGGCGCTCGCCATGGCGGGCGCGCATGCCGCGAGCGCGTGGGCGCAGCACGACGTCCAACCGGAGCGCCCCACCGTCGCCACGCACGCCGGCACCGTGGCCCCAGGATGGCTCGAGATCGAGACCGGGGTCGAGCGCGATCATGCGGCGGGCGAAACGTCGTTCCTCACGCCGACGCTGTTCAAGTTCGGCCTCGGATCACACGTGCAGGCCGGTGTCGCCGGCTCCTTCGTGCGAACCCCCGAGCCGAACACCGGGCTGGGCGACGTGACCGCGGAGGTGAAGTGGCGCGTGCTCGACGATGCGCCCGTCGTGGGCGATCTGGCGCTGCTGCCCGCCGTCAAGCTGCCCGCGGGGTCGGCGGCGCGAGGCACGGGCACCGGTACCACCGACGCGTCGCTGCTGCTCATCTCCAGCCACGTGTTCGGGGGCGTCTCCATGGACCTGAACGCCGGCTACACGCGGCGGAGCGGGAAGGGCGACCGCGCGCCCACGAGCGCCACGCTGTGGACGGCCTCGTTCGGCGGCCCGCTGAGCGGCTCGTTCGGCTGGGTCGCTGAAGTATACGGCTATCCCGCCACGACCGGTCCGGCCGGACAGACGTCCATCGTGGCGTTCCTCGCCGGTCCGACCCTGCTCGCCCACAAGTGGCTGGCGCTCGATGCCGGCGTCATCACGCCGCTCGCCGGGGCGCAACCCCACGCGCTGTACGCCGGCGCCGTCTGGAACGTCGGGCGCGTCTGGTAGCCCTGCGCGGCACCCCATCGCAGCGACTTGACGGCTTGCCTCGTTAACGAAGCGTAAGCAATGTCTCTCCGCGGTGTAGCGTGTCGAACCGCGCCACCAGGTAGAACGTCGTGACTCTCCCCACCAGGACGGACACAATGGTCCAGGCACTTCGGCGGCTCGTCTCGCGCGCCGCGCTCCCCCTCCCGTTGCTCGCGGCGCCACTGCTGGCTCAGGGTGTCGGGGCGCCAGAGTCGTTCAACACCTCGCAGAATCCGATGCTCTCCAGCTTCCGGTTCCGATCGATCGGACCGGCGAGCATGGGTGGCCGCATCGACGACATCGAGGTGTCGCTCTCGAACCCGAACGTCATCTACGTCGGCTACGCCGTGGGCGGCGTGTTCAAGTCGGAGGACAACGCCGTCACCTTCCGTCCGATCTTCCAGACGTACGGCAGCGCCTCGATCGGTGACATCGCCATCCACCCGACCAACCCCGACATCGTCTACGTCGGCACCGGCGAGCCGAACAACCGGCAGACGTCGTCGTTCGGCGACGGGATCTACAAGAGCACCGATGGCGGCAAGACGTTCGCCAACATCGGCCTGCGCGAGACGCAGACCATCGCGCGCATCGTCATCGACCGCAACAACCCCGAGGTCGTGTACGTCGCGTCGCCGGGACACCTGTTCGGTTCCAACACCGAGCGTGGAATCTTCAAGACGACCGACGGCGGCAAGACCTGGAACAAGATCAAGTACGTCGACGAGAACACGGGCTTCACCGACATTGCCATCGACCCGTCGAACAGCAACGTGCTCTACGCCGCCAGCTATCAACGCCGGCGCACGAGCTGTTGCTTCAACGGCGGCGGTCCGGGCAGCGCCGTCTGGAAGTCCGAGGACGCCGGGCGCTCCTGGCAGAAGCTGACCAACGGCCTTCCGGCCGGCACGTACGGCCGAATCGCGCTCGGCGTCGCCGCCTCGAACCCGAACGTCGTGTACGCGCAGGTCGAGGCGGGAGAGAGCGGAACCCCGCTTCGCGCCGAGCCGCCGGCGGCCGGCGCTCGGGGCGCAGGCGGGGGAGCCGCCGGCGGTCGCGGCGGCTTCGACTGGTGCAACAACGGCGCGCCGCCGAGCGCGGGCCGGGCCGGCCGGGGCGGAGCGGGCGGGGCGCCGCAGGCGCCTCCGGCGCTCAATCCCGCGTTGGGCGGCGTCTTCCGCTCCGACAACAAGGGCCGCTCCTTCCGGCTCGTCAGCAACTGCAACGCGCGCCCGATGTACTTCAGCCAGTTGCGCGTGGATCCGCAGAATCCGAACACGATCTACGTCGCGGGCCTTCCCGTGGCCAAGTCGCTCGACGCCGGCAAGACGTTCGCGACGCTCGACGCGGCTGGCGGCAACGGCTCGCCCGCGCACGTGGACCAGCACGCCATCTGGCTCGATCCGCGGAACTCCAACCACCTCATGATCGGCAACGACGGCGGTCTGGACATCTCGTACAACCAGGGCCGCACCTGGGACTTCATCGCGACGATGGCGACCGGCCTGGCCTACATCGTCACCGCCGACACCGAGCGGCCGTACAACGTGTACACCGGTCTGCAGGACAACAACAGTTGGGGTGGCCCGAGCTCCAAGCGCGGGCGCGGCGGCATCAACAACATGGATTGGTTCGGCATGTGCGGCGGCGACGGATTCTTCACCGCGGTGAACGTGCAGCGGCCGAACATCGTCTACTGCGAGTCGCAGGACGGCAACACCAGTCGCTACGATCTGAATACGGGCCAGCAGATGAGCATTCGGCCGAATGCCGGAGGCGCCGGCCGCGGCGCCGCCGCGCCGGCAGGCGAGGCTTGCGTGGACGGCCGTGCTCCGGGTGGCGGACGCGGCGCCGGCGGTGGAGGCCGGGGCGGTGGTCGCGCGAACGTCATCAACGCCACGGCGGGCGACCAGTATCGCTTCAACTGGAACACGCCCTACATCCTCTCGCCGCACAACCCGAGCATCGTCTACCTCGGCGGCAACCGTCTGTTCAAGTCCTACGACGGCGGCACGAGCTGGGTGGCGAGTCCCGACCTCACCAAGCAGATCAATCGCTGCAACGTGACGGTCATGGGCGTGGGCGGCGACAGGACGCAGCTCTCGAAGAACGACGGCCTCTCGCAGTACAGCACCATCATCAGCGTGTCCGAGTCCCCGGTGATGCCGGGGGTGGTGTGGGCCGGCACCGACGACGGCAACCTGCAGGTGAGCCGCGACGGCGGCATGACGTTCACCGAGGTCGGCAAGAATCTGACGGGCCTGCCGCAGGGGGCGCTCACGGGCGACGATCCGTTCTGGATCTCGCGCATCGACGCGTCGCACTTCGACGCCGGCACCGCGTACGTCTCCGTGGACGGCCATCGCAGCGACGACCTGCACCCGTACGTGTTCGTCACGCGCGACTACGGGCGAACCTTCCAGAACATCACGAACGACCTGCCCGCCTATGGCAACGTGCAGGTGATCAAGGAGGATCCGAAAAACAAGGACCTCCTCTTCGTGGGCACCGAGTTCGGGCTCTACACCTCGCTCGACGGCGGCAAGCACTGGGAAAAGTTCATGAACGACTATCCCACGGTGCGCACCGACGACATCCTCATTCATCCGCGCGACGCGGACGTCATCGTCGCCACGCACGGTCGCAGCATCTGGATCGCCGACGACATCTCCGCCCTCGAGCAGTGGCCGTCGGTCGGGTCGCAGGACGTCTACCTGTTCGCCCCGCGGCCGGCCGTGGCGTACGTCAACGATTTCACCAACAACGCGCACATCGGTGGTCAGAAAGTGTTCGTGGGTGAGAACGCCCCTCGTGGCACCGCCATCCAGTACTACCTCAAGTCGCCGGCCAACGACGTGAAGATGTCGATCGCGGACGCCGAGGGTCGCACGCTCTGCACATCGAACGGTGACAAGGATGCCGGCATCAACCGTGTCCAGTGGACGCTCGTTGCGCCACAGCTCGCCGGGCCTGGCAATGGCGGACGCGGTGGCCGCGGAGGTGGATTCGGACGGCAGGGCGGTCCGCCCGACACCGGATGCGCGGGTGTCGTGGGTGGCCGCGGCGGCTTCGGTGGTGGTGGTGGCGGCGCGGCAGTTACGCCCGGTCTGTACACGGTGAAGCTCACCGTGAACGGGCAGACCTACACGAAGCCGGTCGAGGTGCTCGAGGATCGGGGGCTCAAGGTTCGCTAGCGAAACCGGCGGTTCTCGAATGCCGTAGCGAGACGAGGGATGGATGCGCGCCAGGCCGGCGCGCATCCATCCCTCGATTCGCTACGGGACCCTCCGGGGCCCGTGCCGGTCCCGCTGGCTTGAAGTTGCTTGAGTTTGGTGGAGCCGTCGTCGTATCGTGTCCGCAGACCAGTCTCAGAACCGTGGACATCCCTCGAATCCCACCCGAAGACGATCCACAGATCAAGGCGCGGCAGGATGCGGCCGGGCGCTTCGGTTTCATCCTCGGATGCCTGGCCGCCATCTCGGCGATCGCGATCAACCTCTACCGATCGCCGCGCCCTTGGGAGTGGACCGCGCTCGCGCTCGCCATTCTCATGGCGGCGCTCAACGTGCCGCTCGGGATCATGCTCGGCCTGCTCGGCGAGAGATTGACCCGGCGAAAGCGGCCGAAAGGCAGGCACTGACGGGCGAACGGCCAACGGTCTGCTGGCAACCACGACGCTCGCGTGTCGTGGCCGGCGCTTCGCTCACCCCACCACCGCCCTCACCCGCGAAACACGAGACTCATACACGTCACCCCGCCTTCCGCTTTGGCGAACTCTGATACCGAGACCGGGGTCACCGGGAATCCCGCCCCGCGCAACAGCTCGATCGTCTCGGGAAACGCGTCCGACGCGATGATCGCCTCGTCGATCGCCAGCACGTCGCCCGCCCACGGCTCCGCCGCTGGGACGTCGATGAGCGAGCCCGCCGGCAACGGCGACACGTCGATCCAGCCGCCGTTCACGAGAAACCGCCCGTCGGGCAGCGCGCTGCACCCGCTCTTGAGATGCAGGCACCGCAGCACCGGCACCGCCGTCACCGAATAGCCATACCGTCCCACGATGCCCCGCAGCGCCTCGATGCCGCGTGCGTTCGTTCGCGGCGACGCGCCGACGTACAACGTCCGGCCCGCCCGCACCACGTCGCCGCCGTCGATCGTCGCCGGCAGCGACACCCGCTCGATCGGCCGATACGCCCGCAGCGCGGCCTCGATCGCCGCCGGCTCGCCGCGCCGCGACGCGGCGCCCATCGACATCATCACCGCGACCTCGTCGAGCACGATCGACGTGTCCTCCACGAAGACGCTGTCGGCCAGATCCCGGTTCGCGTCCAGCACCACCACCTCGGCGCCGTTCGCTCGCAGCGCGTCCCGGTATCCCTCGTGTTGCCGGAGCGCGAGCGCGAAATCGATCGGCTCGTGACCGACGTAGGTCCGCTCGCCGAGCTGCAGCGCCGGCGACGGCACGTGGGTGATCGCGATCAACTGGTGGCGCAGGCTGGCCTCCTCTACTCGGTAGGCGCTGTAGGCGCGGGCGGGATGGCCGCGACGATGAACTTACATGTCCCATGCGCAACTCGGCGGCATCGCGATCCCCGGCGGTCATCGCGATGCGAACCACCATTGCTCGTGCCGCCGCGGCCGCGGCTTGGCCGCGGAAACGGCAACGGAGACTGCCACGGCGACGGCACACGGAAACGGCCACGGCACACGGCGGCGCCTCCCGGCCCGCGCAGCGCTCCGGCGCGCCAGGCCCATGAGGCTCTTTGGAACCGCCGCTCGGTCGGCCGGTGGTGATTTCCAGAGCGGCTGTCATAAGAACGTCAGTCCGGGCTCGTGCCAATGGGAACGGTCGCCGCACGAGGAGCCACTCCGCGGTACTCCGTTTGTTCCGTGCACTCCGTGGCACCACTCGCTCTCCGGCCTGAGCGGCGACGGCGTCCGCCGAGCGCTTCGTCGCGCCAGGGCCGGCAGCCAGCGACTCACCGGTCGTACAACCGGCGATATGATGTTGGAGGTCCGCTAGCTTGAGCCGTGAGCCCATCGCCCGAGGCCGAACCTCACCCTTGTCCACGATCCAATCCATCTGCGTTTTCTGCGGCTCGTCACCCGGCGCGTCGCGCCAGTACCTCGACGCCGCGCGGGCCTTCGGCGTCGCGGCCGCGCGGCGCGGCCTGCGACTGGTGTACGGCGGAGCGAGCGTTGGGTTGATGGGCGCGCTCGCCGACGCCGCGTTGAGCGCCGGTGGGGAGGTGATCGGCGTGATCCCGCGCGCGCTGGTGGACCGAGAGATCGCTCATCGCGGCCTCACCGAGCTCCGCGTCGTCGAGACCATGCACGAGCGCAAGGCGACGATGGCCCAACTGGCCGGCGCGTTCGTCGCGCTCCCCGGCGGACTCGGCACCCTCGAGGAGCTCTTCGAGGTGTGGACATGGGGGATGCTCGGCCTGCACGACAAGCCGTACGGCATCCTCGACGCCGGCGGCTACTTCGCGCCGCTCATCCGCTTTCTCGACCACGCGCGCGACGAGGGGTTCATTCGCCCGGCGCAGCGCGCGAAGCTCGTCGTCGCAACGTCCTCGGACGAGCTTCTCACGGCGCTGCTCGGCGAGCGAGAGAGACTCGGCGCTATTTCGTCAGGCTGAACTGAAACGGCATCTGCACCAGCTGCTTCACCTTTCGTCCCTTGAGCTCCGCGGGATAGAAGCGCTCGTTCGGCAACGCCGCCTGCACGGTCGCGGTGAACAGCTCGTGACTGGACTTGAGCACCCTGAACGTGGACATGTCGGGCGCGCCGGTCTCGTCCACGACGAATTGCGTGAGGACCTCGCCCTCCACCTTCGCGTCGCGCAGCATGTCGGGGTAGCGCGGCGCAGCGTTGCCGGGTCGCGGAGACACGGCTTTGTCGACCTGGAATTCGAAGAAGATGCCCGGTGGCAGCTTGGTGACCGGTGTGCCCGCGACCGGAACCTCCCTCAATCCGGCGCGCGGCTCGGTCGAGGCGCCGCGCGACGTGACCGCGACGGGCTCCAATCCCCGGCGAGTCTGCGTTCGAGTGGGCACGCCCACGACGTGAATTCCACCGACGGGCGCGATCGCCGTATCTCCGGCGCCGTTCGCCAGATTGAACTGGAACGGCATCTGGACGAGTTGCTTGACCTTGCGGTCTCCCACGGTGGCCGGAGAGAACATGAGCTGCGGCAGCGCCTCGCGGACGGCGTCCGAGAAGAGCTCGTGCGTGCTCCTCAGCACTTTGAGCGTGCTCGGAATCGCACGCCCCGTCGTGTCTACGACGAACGCGGCAAGCACACCCCCCTCGACCTTCGCCGACCGGAGCATGTCCGGATAGCGCGGCCCCGGACCGTTCGAGATCAGCTCGGCGGGCCGCTCCACCTGGAATTCGCGATAGGTGGCGTTCTGGCTGATGCGCTGCGGGCCGGTCCCCGCCCTTGCCTCCACGGCCGGGAGGCTCTGCCCACCCGCCGACGTCGCCGGGGCGGTGACGGTGTCCGATTTCAGCGTGCACGCGAACAGCACGGCCACGAGCGTGGCCGCTCCGCCCAGTACCGTCGCGCGGACCACGCGCCGAGTCGTCGTTGACATAGCCACGATCCTCCGTTCGAGTTGAGTCGCCGGCTCGGTGAGCATCGGCGCGTAGAGAGCCGGCGCGATCGACCGCCGCTGGGCGATCGTCAGCATGAGCAATCCATAACGTTCCGGCGTGGGGTGCGCGCGCAGCACGCGCGCGTCGCAATCGAGCTCGATGGCCAGGCGCAACCGCCGCGCCTGGATCCAGAGCGCGATGTTCCACGGCATCAGCGCCACCGCCACCGCCGCGGCGAACAGCAGATGCGGATCGCGGGCGCGCCGGTGCTCCTCCTCGTGGCGCAGCACGAGCGCGCGGAGATGCGTGTCGAGCGCGGCGATCCACTCCGGCAACACGATCTCCATGGAGCGGAGACCGATCACCGCCGGGCCGGCGTTCGGCGCGAGCCGGACCACCGTTCCGTCCAGTTCCTCCCGGCGCCACGCACCGCGAGCGCGGCGCAGCCCGAGGACTGCGTACGCGAGACGCACCAGCAGAAACGCGCTGGCCACGATCCAGCAGACGATCAACGCGCGGCTGAGGAGCGCGGCGGCGTCGATTCCGGGCCCCGCGCTGATCACCTGCGCGGGCAACACCGTGATCGTGAACGGCATGATGTCCGGCGCCGGACGAGGCCACAGCCGCATCGCCGCGCTGCCGACGGGCCAGGCGACCGACAGCACGAGCGCCGCGATCCACCCGTGGCGCGCCGGCCAGCGCCGTGCCGCGGCGACGTGCTCGAGCGCGACGGCGGCGAGCGTGAGCACCAGCCCCATCAAGGCCGCGTACGCCATCCACGACGCGATCATTTCTTGTCTCCTTTCTTGGCCTGCGACGCGAGCAGCGCACGCAGGCGGCGCAAGTCGGCCGCCGAGAGCTTCTCGTCTTCGACCAGCTGCGTGATGAGCTGCTCAGGGGAGCCGTGAAAGAGCTTGTCGACCATTCGCGAGAGGGCGGAGCGCCGCATCGCCCTGCGTGCCACCCGCGGGACGTACCGATGCGCCTTTCCCTCGGTGGTGTGATCGACCAGCTCCTTTGCCTCGAGATTGCGCAGGATGGTGAGCACGGTGGTGTACGCGAGATCGGCGGGGAGCCGCTCGCGCACCTCGGCCACCGTCCCCGATCCGAGGTCCCACAACACGCCCATGACGTCGAGCTCGCGGTCGCCCAACACGATGTCGTCCATGTGTCCCGTGTACTATGGTGATAGTAGAATACGCCGCCAGCCGAGCTTTGTCAACTATCACAATAGTAGGTCGCCGCCGAAACGGACTCGGCCCCCCGAGCGATCGCTCGGGAGGCCGGGGAATGCAGCGCGCGGCTGGAGCGCCCGCGGCGTCGCCTATTCGCGCTCCGGCACCACCGACACGCGGTACCGTATCACCAGCGGTCCCTCCTGCCCAGGGCGCGTCTCGGGAAAGAGCCTGAGCGCCCAGCCGGTGCCGACCGGTATCCGCAGGCCACGCGACGGTAGCTCCGTGAGCAGGTCGCCCTGGGCGGCGAGACCGCCATCCGGAATCTTCGCGAGCCATGGCCGCACCGTGGACCCATAGACGGCGGGCAGGGTCGCGCGCACGAACTGCTCGAACTTCGCCGGCCGCCGCGTTCGCACCATCGTCAGATCGAACGAGAGCACGACATCCGTGTCGCCCCGCAGCGCGATCACGCTGTCGGGAAACTGCGTCTTCCCCATCGGCAGCACCGGCGTGATTGGAGGCGCGGGCCGTGGTGCCGGCGTCACGGCTGGCGCGGCGGCCGCGCGGGGACTGGCCGGCGTGCCGGAGGGAATCACTGTCGGCGCGACGGCTGTCTCGCGCGCGGAGCCGGCGGCGCGCTGTCGTGCCGGGTCGACGCTACTCCGCGACGAGGCGGCGCTCGGCGCGCTGCCCACCCGGTCGCGGATCGCGGTCGCGCCGAGCGCGCCCGCTACGATGAACGTCGCGATGACGATCGCCGCCGCGCTTCCGCGCAGAAGCACTCGCTTGAGGCGCGCACGCGCCGCCAGACGCGCCGCATGCCGGCAATGCAGGCAGACGGTCGTTCCCGGACGGCGCTCGTGTTGGCAGACCTCGAGGGTCTCGTGCGGCGGAGTGAACAGTGGATGGCCTCCTGGGATAACCTGACGACCCATAAACCCATGCCGCAACCGTGGTTCGCGTCGCGGCGGGCTCCGGGCCGTCCGCGACGCTTGGTGCACCCGCTAGAATCCCAGAGGGGCGAATCGCTCCTCGACACGCCCACGGAAGGTGAAGGAGCTCATGACAACCGAATCGCCGTCCGCGGCCGACGGCGCGTTTCTCTCGCTGGGACTTGATCCCGCCCTCGTTGCCGCCGTGGCGTCCCTCGGCTACGAGGAGCCCACCGACATTCAACGCGAGGCGATTCCGCCCCTCATCGCAGGCCGCGACCTGCTCGGCCAGGCGGCAACGGGCACGGGAAAGACCGCCGCCTTCGCGCTCCCTCTGTTGCACCGCATTGGTGCGTCGAACGAGGAGGATCGCGCGGTGCGCGGCCTGATCCTCGTGCCCACGCGCGAGCTGGCGATGCAGGTGGCCGAGGCGGTCCATCGCTACGGGCGGCAGCTCGGCGTCCGCGTGCTGCCCGTCTACGGCGGACAAGCCATGCAGCAGCAGTTGCGCGCTCTCAAGCGCGGCGTGGACGTCGTGGTCGCGACACCGGGTCGCGCGCTCGACCACATCCGCCGCCGCACGCTCGTGCTCGACGCGGTTCAGATGGTGGTCCTCGACGAGGCTGACGAGATGCTCGACATGGGATTCGCCGAGGACCTGGACGCCATCCTCGACGCGGTGCCCGCGGAGCGCCAGACGGCGCTCTTCTCCGCGACCATGCCGCCGCCCATCCGGGCCATTGCCGCGCGCCATCTCCGGGACCCGCTGCCCGTGACGATCGCGCGGGAGGTCGCCGCGCCGGGCGAAGTTCCACGCGTACGCGAGGTGGCGTTCGTCGTCCAGCGGCGACACAAGGTCGCCGCGCTGGCGCGCGTGCTCGACATGGAAGCCCCCACGTCGGTGATCGTCTTCTGTCGCACCCGCACCGAGGTGGACGAGCTCACCGAAACGCTCGGCGGGCGCGGGTATCGCGCCGAGGCCCTGCACGGCGGACTGTCCCAGGAGCAGCGCGACCGCGTCATGCGGCGCTTCCGCGACGGCACGTCGGACCTGCTCGTCGCCACCGACGTTGCCGCGCGCGGACTGGACATCGAGCACGTGTCGCACGTGGTGAACTTCGACGTGCCGGCCTCGCCCGACGCCTACATACACCGTGTTGGCCGGACGGGCCGGGCTGGGCGCGAGGGTGTCGCCATCACCCTGGCCGAGACGCGCGAGCATCGGCTGCTCAGAAACATCGAGCAGGTCACGCGGCGAAAGATCTCCATCGAGGCGGTTCCCACGGTGCACGATCTTCGCGCGCGGCGACTCGAGCTCACGCGCGGCTCGCTCGAGGAGCAGCTCGTCGTCGGCGGCCTCGACGCCTACCGCGTGGTGGTCGAATCCCTTGCTGACGAGTACGACGTCGTGGACATCGCGGCCGCCGCGGTGAAGCTCGCCGACGCCGCGCGCGATGGAGCCGCGGACGAGGAGGAGATCCCGCAGGTGGAGCTTCCACGGCGCGAGGAACGCGTCGCGCGCGGCCGGCCGGCGCGCGACGCGCGCCCGACCCGCGAGCGCGAGCCCAAGCGGGACGGCAAGCCCGTCGCCGAGCGGCGAGGCCACCGTCCCGTCGCCCGCGGCGGCGATGTGGCGCGGCTCTACGTGGGCCTGGGGCGCCGCGCCGGCGTGCGGCCCGGCGATCTCGTCGGCGCGATCGCCAACGAGGCAGGTGTGGACTCGCGCGACATCGGCGCCATCGAGATCGCCGATCGGTTCTCGCTCGTCGAGGTGCCGGAGGACGCGGTAGACGACATCATCCAGGCGCTTCGGCAAACGACGATTCGCGGCAAGCGCGTGCTGGCGC
>Ga0316628_100003357_pt1 | contig 12326 bp, 13 predicted proteins | sample OWC_Aug_M2_C1_D5_FD_207648 | JGI IMG/M metagenome (GOLD analysis project Ga0316628, IMG submission 207648) | Wetland soil microbial communities from Old Woman Creek delta, Ohio, United States - OWC_Aug_M2_C1_D5_C | ecosystem: Environmental > Terrestrial > Soil > Wetlands | place: USA: Ohio...
GGCCACGCCGAGGCGATGTACGCCGACGAGCAGTTCATGTACGTGTTCGGCGATCAGGGCCAGGTCCTGCTCCAGATGCCGCGCACGAGCGGCACGCTGACCGAGTACCCGGTCGTCGCCGACGTCGACAACGACGGCTCCGCCGAGATCGTCGTCGTCTCGAACATGTACAACGGCGCCTCGCCGACGGTGCAGGTGATCCGCGACAAGATGGACCGCTGGATCCAGGCCCGCCGGATCTGGAACCAGCACACCTACCACGTCACCAACGTGCGCGAGGACGGCACGATTCCCCAGTACGAGCAGCCCGCCTGGACGCGGCTGAACACGTTCCGCACCAACGCCCAGATCAACGGTGCTGGCGTCTGCACGCCGGTCATTCTATAGATGGAAGGGTGCTCGATCTGGACTGGCCGCGAATCTCGCGCTGGGCGCTGCTCGCCACGATCGTGATGACGTGCTGGCTGCTCGCGCCGGTCGCGAAGTGCAGCTACGCGGCGTTCCGCGACACGCCCCTGGACGCCGACACCGACGAGGCGTCGCAGGCCGACACGGCCCGGATCGCGAAGGGCAAGGGCTTCTTCGACACGCTCGGCGCGGCGACGAAGGTCTGCTACGCGCGCACGCCGCTGCTCGACCAGAGCTGGAAGAGCGACGTGTTCCTCGGCGCCGCTGCGGTGACGGTCCTCGCGTGGGGCCTCGGCAAGATGCAGCGCCGCCGTTAGGGGCCGCATCCGTCCCGTGACCGGCGTGACTGCCGCACGCAACGAGCAACCCGCGACGAACACGATGGAGCGCATGCCTCCCTGCTAGCGGCGCTTGCGTGCAGGGGGGGTGTCGCCGGTGTCGCCTGCATCCTCGAGTAGCCACCCGAAGACCAGCGTCACGGTGATCCCGAACAACATCCAGAACAGCGCCATGTCGCACCTCACCCGACGAGGATCAACCGCTGGAGCCGCGGGTACTCCTCCGCGAGGAACTCGCGTAGCCCGTTGCCCCAGCCGGCCTCCGACTCCAGCACGACGCACCCGATCCGATCCGCGGCGCCGACCAGCGTGTCGACCACCTCGAGAGGCGTGCGGCACGCGAAGACGTCGTAGCCGGCGTGTGTCGCCATCTCCCAGACCGCGCCGCGAACGGGCTCGTCGGCGACGAGCAGCAGCGCGTCACGGCCGTCGAGCGGCGGCGGCAGCCCCGAGACGCACGCCTCGCCCTCGCTGTACAGGTCGTCGGGCAGCGCCGGATGGTTGATGACCTCCATGACACGTCCAGCAGCACGACGCGCGCCAGAGAACAGTCGTTGCGGAGCCCACGAAATGCGCACGCGGTGCGTCCCGTCCGGTACACCCGGCACGCGATGCGCGCCTCACGACAAGGCAGCGGGTGGCACCTACATTTATCTCGCGCGAGCCCGATGGCAGCTTCAACGGCATGAAGCTTGTCCTTGCCTCGGTTCTTGTCCTCGGTGCGTGCGGCAGCGATCCGGTCAGCTACTCGGCGCCGGTCGGCATCGAGCTCCACGCCAAGTCGGGCGACGTCACCCAGAACGTCGTCACCGAGCAGAAGGACATCACGACCGAGTCCGGCAACCCGTATGGCGCGTTCATCAGCGACGCGAAGGCCAAGCTCGGCGGCAAGGACCCCTCGCGCATCGAGATCGACAACCTGACGATCACGCTGGGCGCGCAGTCCACCGGCGTGACGGCGCTCGACCAGGTGCTGAGCGGCGACGTCGACGTCGCGTTCCTCGCGAACAGCTCGAACAACACCTACGACGCGGCGCACGTCACGAGCCCGACCGGCGTCGGCCCTGACGGGATGGATCCGAGCTTCGACTGGTCGATGGTCGCGACGCAGGACGTCGCCCAGATGCTCGACGGCTCGTTCAAGGTCGTGCTGCGCGGACCGGCCGCGACGGACTTCACGACGAAGGGCGCCGACGCCACGCTGCAGCTCACGTTCACGTTCACCGCGTTCTGATACGATCGCGGCATGGGGGCCGGCACGGTGATGATCGGAGACATGCCGGTCCACCGGCTCGGCTTCGGCACGATGCGGCTGACCGGCCCGGGCATCTTCGGCCCGCCGGGCGACCTCGAGCGCGCGCGCGCGACGCTGCGGCTCGTGCCCGAGCTCGGCATCGACTTCGTCGACACCGCGAACGCCTACGGCCCGATCGTCGCCGAGCTCCTCGTCCGCGAGGTGCTGCACCCGTATCGCGGCATCGTCGTCGCGACGAAGGGCGGCCTCTTGCGCCCCGGGCCCGAGCAGTGGGCGAACGACGGCCGGCCGGCCTCGCTGCGCGCGGCGGTCGACGCGAGCTGCAAGGTGCTCGGGGTCGAGCGCATCGACCTGTGGCAGCTGCACCGCATCGATCCGAACGTGCCCGCCGACGAGCAGCTCGCGGTGATGGCCGAGCTGCAGCGCGAGGGCAAGATCCGCCACCTCGGCCTGTCCGAGGTCACTGTCGAGCAGATCGAGGCCGCCGCGAAGCACTTCACCGTCGCGAGCGTGCAGAACGGCTATCACGTCGTGCAGCGCAAGAGCGAGCCGGTGCTCGAGTACTGCGAGCGCGCCGGCATCCCGTTCATCGCATACTTCCCGCTCGGCACCGGCATGCTCGCCGCAGTGGACTCGGTGCTCGCGCGCACCGCCGAGAAGATCGGCATCACGCCGGGTCAGGCGGCGATCGCGTGGCTGCTCAGGCGATCGCCGGTGCTCGTCACGATCCCGGGGACGTCGCGCCCCGAGCACCTGCGCGAGAACATGGCGGCCGGCGACGTCGTGCTGACCGACGACCAGTTCGACGAGATCGCGCGCGTCGGCAAGAAGGCCGCGCTGCTGCGCGGGCTCACTGCACCGTGATCGTGCCCTTGACCATGTCCATGCCGCACGCGTAGCTGAGCTTGCCCGCCTTCGGGAACGTGACCGGGATCTCGACCGCCTTGTCGAGCGGGAGTGGCTTCTCGATCCTCGTCTTGTCGTCGACCACGACGATCACCGACTTCGCGCACGTCGCGTCGGTCGTGCGGGTGAACACCAGGGTGACCGGCTGCTTGGCGGCGACCGTGATGTCGCCGGGCTCGAACCCGCGGCGGCCGACCGTGATCGCGATGCGGGAGCTGGGGGCATCCGCGAGGGCGGCGCCCCCCAGCGCCAGGACGAGCAGCAGGGACTTCATCGGTGACAGTTATAGGCGTCATACGGACGGGACGTGACAGCAATGTGCGCCCGGGCCTCGCCGCGCGCTCACGCACGTGCGACTTCGCCCGATCCGGTCGCCGTCACCTCGAGCAACTGCCCGAAATCCCGTCCGGCAAGCTGCCGTCCGTACGCGTTCTCACTTACGTAACGCTGGCACCTTTATCGCTCGCGTTGCCGCGCGATGGGGAACGACGTGTGCGCGCTGGTACGAAGAGATCATGACGACATCGACCGCGCGTTCAGCGCGATGATCGACCCGGCGACACCGCCCAAGGAGCTCTCGAACCTGCTCGAGATCCTGCGGCTCGCGCTCGCCGTGCACAGCGCCGCCGAGGCAAAGGTCCTCGACCTGCTGATCGCCCGCGCCGAGGGGCCGCGGTCGCTCCCGTCGCTCGTCAGCCAGAGCCGGCTCGAGCATGTCGCCCAGCGCGCCGCGGCCGATGCGCTGGTCCGGCTCCGGCCCGCGAGCATCGGCTGGTACGAGCACGCGATCGAGCTGCGGGTGCTGGTGCTCGAGCACGCGATGCGCGCCGATCAGATGCGATGGAGGGTGCTCGAGCACGTATCCCCAGCGCTCCACGGCATGCTGGGCAGCGAGTACGCGACCGAGCGCCTGCGCGTGCTCGCGAGCACGTCCCCGCTTGCCATCGCGCACCAGCGCGAGCACGCGATCCCGGTGAACTGATGCAACAGGACTCTCCCGAAGACGACCTCGTCGCCACACGACGCGTACGGATCCGCCACAAGATCCTCGTCGTCGACGACCGCCGCGAGAACCTGCTCGCCGCGGACGCCGCGCTCTCCGGGCTCGGCGCGGTGATCGTCCCGGCGCTCTCCGGCGACGAGGCGCTGCGCCGGCTGCTCGAGAGCGACTACTCGCTCGTATTGCTCGACGTGCAGATGCCCGGGATGGACGGCTACGAGACCGCGCAGTTCATCCGGTCGCGGCCGCGCACGGCGCACCTGCCGATCATCTTCCTGACCGCGCACGACGCCGATGCCAGCAACATCCTGCGCGCCTACCAGCTCGGCGCCGTCGACTTCCTGCAGAAGCCGTTCGCCCCCGAGATCCTGCGCGCGAAGATCCAGGTGCTGCTCGCACTGCAGGAGCGCACCGAGGAGCTCGGCCGCCTGCGCATGCAGCACGAGCACGAGCTCGAGCGCCAGCGGATCCAGGCCGATCACCTCGCGCGCGAGACCGAGGCGCGCCACCAGCTCGCCCGACTCAACGAGCAGCTCGCCGAGAACGATCACCGCAAGAACGAGTTCCTCGCGATCCTCGCCCACGAGCTGCGCAACCCGCTCGCGCCGCTGCGCGCGCTGTTCGACCTCGCCAAGCAGGCGCCCGACCAGCCGCTCGGTCCGCGCATGCTCGAGATCGGCGACCGCCAGCTCACGTTGCTGGCCCGGCTCGTCGACGACCTGCTCGACATCGCACGCATCACCGCGAACAAGATCGAGCTGCGCCCCGAGACGATGGACCTGCGCGAGCTGATCGAGGTCGCGATCACCACGAGCCGGCCGAGGATCGCCGACCGACGCCACACGATCGTCACCGAGATCGCCGACGCACCGATCCTGGTGACGATCGACTCGCTGCGCATGGTCCAGGTGATCTCGAATCTGCTCAACAACGCAGCCCGCTACACGCCGCCGGGCGGACGCATCGAGGTCACGTGCAGGCGCGACGACACGCACGCGGCGATCGAGGTCACGGATAACGGTATCGGCATCCCGCCGGAGCTGCTGCCGACGATCTTCGACATGTTCGTACAGGAGCGCGTGCGCTCCGATGGCTCCGGTGGCCTCGGCCTGGGGCTCGCGCTCGCCAAGCACCTCGTCGCGATGCACGGCGGCGCGATCGCCGTCGAGAGCCGGGGCCGCGGTCAGGGCAGCACGTTCCGCATCGTGATCCCGCTCGCCGACACCGACGGTGCGCTGCGGCCGCGCAAGCGCACGCGCGACATGGAGCCGCTGGTCCTCGATGCGAGCCCGCGCGCGATGCGGATCGTGGTCGTCGACGACAACGAGGACGCGCGCGAGCTGGTCGCGCACATGCTGTCGAGCGCGGGCCACGATGTCCGCCTCGCGCACGACGGACCGAGCGGCCTCGAGACGATCCTCGAGCACCACCCCGATGCCGCGCTGATCGACATCGGCCTGCCGGGCATGACCGGCCTCGACGTCGTCAAGGCGCTGCGCGACCGCTGCCCCGACCTGCGCACGCGGCTCGTCGCGTTCACCGGCTACTGCGGCGCCGACTCGATCGCGCGTGCGGCCGAGGCCGGCTTCCACGATCACCTGGTCAAGCCGGTGACGCTCGACGCGATGCTGCGCACGCTAGGCAGCGAGCGGTAGCTCGAGCGTGAACGTCGTGCCGTGATCCGGCTCCGACTCGACCGCGACCGAGCCTCCGACGGCCTCGATCACGCGCCGCACGATCGCGAGCCCGAGCCCGGTCCCCGGAACGTCGCGCATCCGCGTGCCGCGGAAGAACGGCTCGAACGCGTGGCTCGACTCCTCGCTCGTCATGCCGCGGCCATTGTCGGTCACGCGCACCAGGTAGCGGCCGGCGCGCGCACGGCCGACCAGCTCGACGCTCGGCGGGACATCCGGCCGGTGGTACTTGACCGCGTTTTCGCCGAGGTTCCACAGCACCTCGCGCAGCAGGCCCTGGCTGCAGCTCACCTCCGCCGGCTCGAGATCGACGCGCAGCGCCCCACCGGCATCGTCGACGAGCCGGGACAGGTCGGTCGCCAGCGACGTCGCGATCGGCTCGATCTGCGCGACCGCACCCGGCGGCGGAGCGCCGGCACGCGACAGCTGGAGCAGGTCGTTGACGAGCTCCGTCATCTGCGTGACCGCGCGGTTCATGATCTCGACGGTCGGCTTCTCCGCGGCCACCGTCTCGCCGAGCATCGAGCCCGCGAGCTTGATCGTGTTGAGCGGCCCGCGCAGGTCATGCGAGACGCGGCCTGCGAACGCATCGAGCTCGCGGTTGCGCGCCTCGAGCGCGTCGCGCTGGGCGTGCAGCCCGCGCTCGGTGCGCGAGATCGAGCGCGTCACCGTGAGCCCGAGCGCCACGGTCACCGCGATGATCGCGAACGCGAACGCCAGCCTCGTCCCCGTGCGCTTGGCTTGCAGCTGGACGACCTTGCGCTGCGCCCCCGTCGCTTGCTGGCGGTTGAGATCGGTCAGGCTCGCCAGATCCCGCGACACCTTGTCGAAGATCGGCTCGGCCGCGACGAGCGTCGCGTGCGCCTCGGCGTCCTGGTTCTTGCGCGAGAAGTCCAGCGCGATGCTCTCCTGGCGCTCGGTCGCGTCGGTGTCCGCGCGTAGCTGGCTCCAGAGCGCGCGCTCGCCGCCGAACGACGCCAGCGGCTCGTAGCGGCGCTCGGTGCGCGCCACGTCGTCGCGAACTTCTTCGATCTGCCGCTCGATCGGCGCCATCTGCTCGGGCTCGTGCGCGTAGATGTGGCGATCGATCAGGACGTGCTCGCGCTGCAGATCGACGGCCATCCGCCCGATCAGCTCGACGCTGGTCAGCGCGTTGTTCGTGATCAGATCGACGTTGCGATCGACGGTGTCCGCCCGGATGTAGCCGGCGAGCTGCGTCCCGACGAGCATCAGCGCGATCGCGCCGAACGTCCCCAGGAGCAAGTACCTGGTGCGGCGCGTCCGGGGCATCCCGGAGGCTACTTGGCCCGCTCGTGATCGGTCGTTAGGAGTTGGTTGCGGCATCGGCTGCGCCTCCGCGCATCGGGTTCGCGCGCGGACGCGCACGCCGTGCGAGCGCGTCGAGTCGCCACGTCACGCTTGTTTCTCGCTGACGAGCAGCTTCGCGACGGCGCGGCGCAGCTCGTCGGCGCTGTACGGCTTGTGCAGCAGCTGCGCGTGTCCCATCCGCGCCACCTCGCTCTCGAGATCGGGTTGCTTCAACCCCGTCACGACGAGCACCGGCGTCTCCAGTCCTGCGCCGCGCGCCGAGGCGAGCACCTGCAGCCCCTGCATCCACGGCATGTTGATGTCGGTGACGATCGCATCGAACACCCCATCCTCGGCGAGCCGGTCGAGGAGCTCACCGCCGTCGGCCGCCATGACCACCTCGTTGCCGGCGTGGCGCAGAGCGCGGTGGAGCAGGAAACGCTGATCCGCTTCGTCGTCAGCCACGAGAATCCGGGGCACCCTGGGCGTCGCTCGAGACATGGACACTTCAGGTGCAGCTGTGGTGCCAGCGCACGCGGGCTAGCCAGCAGCAAGAAGAAGCGGCGCGCGAGCGGCGTTGAGGCGGTGCGCTGCGCCGGCGGCCGAGACGATGCTGGCGAGGTGGAGCAGCAGCCCGGGCAGGATCAGCGCGTAGCCGAGGCTGACCGCAGCGAACCACGCCACGGCGGCGATCACGTGGCGCGCGTAGAGGTGCCCGGCGCCGGGGACGAGCACGGTCAGCGCCGCGGCGAGCATCGGGCTCACCATCCGAGGCGAGATGACCCGAGGCGAGATGACCTGAGGCGAGATGACCCGCGCGGTCGGCGGCGGCGCCGCCGGGGCGAGCTTCTGGCGGCCGAGCAGGTGGTAGACGACGGTGCCGTCGTCCTCGATGTCCATGCGGAGCCGGTCGTGAGCGGTGAGGTCGTCGAGGACGCGTGCGGCGTCGTCGATCGAGCACGGCGCGTAATACGCGAGCGCCGTCGCGGTGATCTTCGCGTCAGTCGTGTACGCGAGGTCGAGGAGCCGCCGCTCGATCGTGCTCGCGTCCAGGGGTCGTTTTGCCACGATGAGTTATGTGCGCATTCGCATGCCCCGTGTCACCGCCCGATCGGGCAGGCCGGGAATCCGTGTAGATTCGGTCGGTGCGCGCGGTAGTTCTCGCAGTCGCTCTCGCCGGATGTGGCAACTCGTCCGCGGCTCGTGACGCGTCACTGGATGGGCGCGGAATCGACGGGACGCTCGATGCCGTCGACGGCGCACCGATGCGCCTGCCCTGCACGAGCACGTTCGGCTCGGCGCTGTCGAGCAGCTACGGCCGCCTCGACGGCTATCTCGTCGCGATCGTCCCGCCGGGCAACGGCGGCTGCAACGCCGACACCGATCACCTGCACTTGCAGGTGAAGATGAACGGAGCGATCTACGACGTCGCGGTCAACGTCGGCTCGTCGGCGCAGGACGACGTCCACACCACGACCCGCGAGCTCGACCTGCCCGTGTGGTCGGAGGGCTGGCACACCGGGAGCCTCGTGCTCGAGGACTACGTCTCGCTCGGCGTGCACTCGACCGACATCCCGCTCGGCACGCACACCCAGAACGTGGCCGACATCATGGCGGACCTCACGAACGTCAACCACATCAGCGTCTACGGCACCGGCTACGGTCCCGACGGCGCGCACCTGATCCACCGGAATGGCAGCGGCCACGACGGCCTCGTGATCACCGAGCCGCTGTCGACGCCGTCGCACGCGCGGCTGTTCTCGTTCTCGAGCCAGGCGTTCTAGCGGCCGTCGGGCGTGGACAGCCAGGCGACCAGCGCGTCGCGCGAGAACCGCCACACCGGCCCGAGCTTCTTGCCCGGCAGCTTGCCGGCCTCCGCCAGCTCGATGACGGTCCTCTCGTCGATCTGGAGGAACTGCGCGGCCTGCGCCGAGCTCATGATCTCCGGCGGATCGTAGGGCTGGAACGAGTAGGTCCCCATCATCGGCCCCGGGTTCTTCGGGTCGATATATCTCGTGACCAGCGTCGTCACGAGCTCCTTCTTCGTCACGCCGAGCTCCGCCGACGCGCGATCGAGCTTCTCGACGGCGGACGTCGGCAGCTTGACGTAGAGCGGCGTCTCGGCCGGGTTCTTGCGTGGCATATCCAGAATATATTCTGGATATATCGAAGCGTCAAGCCGCTACCAGGTGGCGAACACCCGTGCGAACCGCTCGCAGTCGACGACGCCGCACCGGGCGAGCACCGCGCGAGCGTCGTCGATCGCAGCGGCGTCCCCGGCGAGCTCGGCCGTGCGCAGCCGCCCGAGCGCCGCGACCGCCGCCATCTTGCACGCATCGGCGTCGCCGATCGCGCCGGCGAGGTGATCGCGCGCGAGGTCGGCCCTGCCCTGGCGCGCCGCGACCGCGGCCTGGACGAGCCGCACGAACGCGCGGATGTACGGGGCCTTGATCCCCGCGATCGGGCGGATCTCGCGGTGGGCCGCGGCCGGATCACCGCGGCGGATCGCGAACCTGGCGAGCACGTAGCGCGTCTCGGTCGCGACCGCCTCGACGTGCGCGAACGCCGGGCCGAGGAACGGCCGCAACAGCGGGTCGAGCGCCTCGATCTGCGCCATGTCGTCCTCGTAGAGCGCGAGCTCCGAGCGAGACCGGATGAGGAACCAGTGCTGGAGGTGGAGGCCGTCGGCGGGGTCCGACCAGGTCACGGAGTCGAGCTCGTGACGCGCGCGATCGACGTCGTCGGCGGCGAGCCACACGCCGTTGGAGGACCACACGTGCGAGGTCGCCGCGTAGCGATCGCCGCGGAGACGCGCGTCTTGCTTGTACGTGACGAGCCGATCGCGCAGCTCGGTGTACGCGCCGAGCCGGCGCAGCGTGAACAGGATGAACGTGCGCAGGTGGTTGACCTCGGCGTGGGCGCCGACCGAGACCTCGCGCAGCCGGCGCTCGGCGTCGTCGAGGAGCGCGAGTGCCTCGACGTGATGGCCGGCGAAGAACTCGGTGATTCCTTCGCCTGCCCGGCTCCAGGCGAGCAGGAAGTCGCTCCCGAGCTCGGTCGCGATCTCGCGCGACTGCGCGACGAGCGCCCGTGCCCGCGGGATCAGCACCCCGCGCGACGCGACGAACATCGCGTGGAACGCGAGCGCGTAGGCGATGCGCCGGCGGTCGCCCATCCTGAGCGCGAGCAGCACCGAGCGCGCCTGGAACGCGGCGCTCGGGACCAGATCGACCATCGACAGCCCGATCGAGGCGCTGCGCATCATGTCGAGGCGCAGCTCGTCGAGACCCGTGCGCGCGCTCGTCGGGCGCTCGCGGAACTTCGTGCCGCGCACCGCGAGCTTTGTCCACTCCCAGATCAGCTGGCGCTTCGCCGCCGAGGTCGACGACGGCAGGTGCTCGCCGAGCTCCGCGAGCGCCTGCTTGGTCAGCGCGAGGCCGTCCTGGACGTGACCGCTGACGAGCAGCTCGTGCGCCGCGCGCCGGCGGCACTGGAAGCCGGTCTCCGCGCTCGCACCGAGGGCGGCGGCGAGGAACGCCTGTGCCGAGTCGGGGCCGCGGCCGGCATGGCTCAGCGCCTCGGCTCGCCGCATCAGCAGCGCGCGCCGCTCGTCGTCGGCGTGCGTGCCGAGCCGGAGCGCGGCCTCCCACAGCGCGGCAGCGAGCTCGAAGGCGAGCTTCTCCTCGGCACGCGGCGCGGCCTGCATCGCCAGCTCGCCCGCGTGCTGAACCGCACCGGCCGCCTCGAGGTGGCGGATCGCCGCCAGCGGATCGAGATCGCCGTGCTTGCTGGCGAGCAGCACGTCGGCGAGCCGCTCGTGGTACCGGCGCCGGCGCGGCTCGGGCACGCGCGCCGCGATCGCCTCGCGCACGCGGTCGTGATAGGGCTCGACGAGATCCATCGCGCGCGTCCCGCCGGTGCGCACGAGTGACGACCCGCGCAGCTCGCCGAGCAGCTTCGTCAGCGTCGGCGGCTCGAGCTCGAGCGCCTGGCCGACGACGCCCTGCTGCACCGGCGCACCCGCGACCGCGACCAGCTCGAGCACGCGCCGCGCCTGGTGCTCCATCCGCAGCACGCGCGCCCACAGCGCGTCGTCGAACCGCGACGACGTCGTGCGCGTGCCGGTGACGTGACGCGCGAGCTCGTGCAGGAACATCGGATGCCCGCCGGCCTCTCCGATCAGCGCCTCCGCCTCGGCCTCGCGATCCGGCGCGAGCATCGCGATCAGCTGCCTGCCCTCGGCCGCCGACAGCGGCGCGAGCTCGATCGCCCGCACGTCGCCCGGCAGATCCGGTGGCGTACCGGCGTCGCGCCGCCACGTCGCGATCACCAGGACGCTGGGCGCGTTCGGCGGGTGCACGATCTCGCGCAGCAGCGCGAGCGAGTCGGTGTCGGCCCACTGCAGGTCGTCGATCGCGATCACGACCGGCGACGTCGCCGCGAGGGTCGCGATCAGCTCGCGCAGGCCGCGGAACGCGCGCGAACGCAGCTCGACGGGCGAGGTCGGCCGCCACACGCGCATCCGCGCGATCGCCGGGACTCGCCGCAGCACCGGGAACACGCGCGCGAGCGCCTCGACCTCGTCGGTGAGCAGCAGGGCGACGTCGACGGGATTGCGGCGCAACAGCTCGTGCGCGAGCGAGTCGACGACGCCGTCGATGCCCTTGAACGGCACGGACTCGCGCTCGTAGCACCGGCCGGTCAGGATCAGCGGCCGCCGCGTCGTCTCGACCTGCTCGAGGAAGCTGCGCACGAGCGAGCTCTTGCCGATGCCGCTCTCGCCTTCGACGAGCACGGTGATCGCGGCGCCGGCCGCCACCTCGTCGAGTGCGGCGTCGAGCTCGCGGATCTCGTCGGCACGCCCGACGAGAGGCGCCGGGCGCTCCTCGGTCGTCGCGCGCGATGCGAGGCGTGCGGCGACGGCCGCGGCGGTCGGCCGCGTTTCGGCGTTGCGCGCGAGCAGGTCGCGGCACAGCTCCGCGAGGTCACCGCGGATCGCCAGCGCCGGCGCGTCCTCCTGCTGCTTGTTCATCAGCATCTCGACACCGGTGCCGTCGAACGGCAGCGCTCCGCTCAGCGCCTCGTACATCATGACGCCGACCGAGTACATGTCCGCGGCCGGCGCGACCAGCGACGTGCGCGCCTGCTCGGGAGCCATGTACGCCGCGGTGCCGACGACGTCCTGGCCGGCGCTGCGCAACCCGGGCGCCGCGCTGCCGACGAGCCCGAAGTCGAGGATCACCACGCGGCCCTTCGCCGTGACCAGGACGTTGGACGGCTTGAGATCGCGGTGCACCATGCCCTTGCGGTGGAGCAGCTCGAGGCCGACCGCGAGCTGGCGCACGGTCTCGCGCAGCCGGCTCTCGAGCGCGCGCTTCGCCTCGTGCGGCGGCACGCCGATCGCGGCCGCGCGCACC
>Ga0316628_100003358_pt1 | contig 12325 bp, 10 predicted proteins | sample OWC_Aug_M2_C1_D5_FD_207648 | JGI IMG/M metagenome (GOLD analysis project Ga0316628, IMG submission 207648) | Wetland soil microbial communities from Old Woman Creek delta, Ohio, United States - OWC_Aug_M2_C1_D5_C | ecosystem: Environmental > Terrestrial > Soil > Wetlands | place: USA: Ohio...
CCGACCCTGCCGATATAAAAAAGGCGGTCCAGCTCGTAGGATACGAGAACATCGTCGTGGACAGGGGGGCGGGGGCCGTTTTTTTGAAGAAGAAGGGCATGTCGATAGACCTGGGCGGGATTGCCAAGGGCTACGCAGCGGACAGGGCTGTTGAGGCGATGAAGAAAAAGGGAGTGAAGGGCGGAATTGTTGCCGTTGCGGGAGACCTCAAACTTTTCGGCAGGCGGCCTGACGGAAGCCCGTGGATTGTCGGAATACAGCACCCGCGCGTGAAGGACGGCGTACTTGCAAAGGTTGGCATTACCGACGCTGCCACCTCGACATCAGGTGACTATGAGCGGTTCTTCTTCAAGGACGGCGTTCGGTACCACCACATACTGGATCCGAGGACGGGTTACCCGGCCAGGGGGTTGATAAGCGTGACCGTTATCGCCAAACAGTCATGGTTGGCTGACTCTATGACGAAGATGTTTGTTATGGGCCCGGTAAAGGCGAAGGAGTTTGCCGCGGCACACCCTGAGATCGAGACGCTGATGGTGGACTCGGAGGGTAAGACGTTTGCCACGGGCAGGTTCAAGGGTATTGAGGTTGCGCCGGTAACGCCATGAGATTCCATTAAAAGGTAATCATTTTGACGCACTTCGCTGGAACCTTGGCGCTATTTTGAGCTTCCGATAATTTCCATAAAAGAAAAACAGTCTATAACTTAATGAAAATAAAGGTTGTCAGGTGTTTTTTGGTCCTGGCACGGGCGTTGCTATATATAAATGACAGAGCGGAAAGACAGAAACAGAGTTTTATGGTACAATAGAAACTGTTTACGGCGGTTCCCACGTATATTACCCCCTCCCCCAGATTGCGGTGATACGTGGGCACCGCCGTATTATTTTGTCTTCAGAACCTCTCGGTGTCCAGAAGATAGCGCCACTGCCCCACGGGAAGGTTACCGAGCATCACCCTTCCAATCCTCACGCGTTTAAGCCCGGTCACCTTAAGTCCGACAAGATCGCACATACGGCGGATTTGGCGTTTTTTTCCCTCTGTCAGGATGAATCTGAGTTGGTCGTAGTTTAGCCAGAACACCTTTGCCGGCTTCAACGGCTTGCCGTCCAGGCTCAGGCCGTGGTTTAAAAGCCGAAAGCCTTCATCGGAAAGCTCGCCCTCCACCCGGACGAGGTATTCCTTCTCGATGCCTGAACCCTCCCCGATAAGCTCCTTGGCTATTCGTCCGTCCTGGGTGAACACGATTAGGCCTATGGAGTCTATGTCGAGCCTGCCCGCCGGGGCAAGCCCCATCGTCTGCATGGATGAGAATTTTATGGGCGACTTGTCTTTGGCGTAATGGTTTTCCGCGGTGATAAGTGAGACGGCCGGCTTGTAGCCCTTCTCCGGAAGCCCTGATACGTAGCCGATCGGCTTGTTCATGATGATGGTGACGAGCTTTGTCTGCTCACGCCTCGCGCGTTCGTCGAGCACGACCTCACTGTCCGGGTCCACCTTCGTCCCGAGGACATCCACACGTTCCCCGTCGACGTATACGAAGCCGCGCTCTATGAAGGCGTCGGCCTCGCGGCGGGAGCAGATGCCACGCAGAGACATCAGTTTCGAGAGGCGTATTTTTTCTGTTTCCATAATTGTTAACGTAGAGAGGGCTATTCACGGCCCGTCAAAAAGATTCAGCCCCTACAAGTAATACGATGGCTTCGGCAGAGTTGCGAAAAGTATGGCTTCGCACGAAAGCCGCCCTCGAATAACTTGTAGATGGCCTCACATTGACGGCCCTGAAACAGCCCTCTTTACGTAATTACCTTTCTAAACCAGTTACTGGACCTTGAGAAGCTCGACATCGAATACGAGTGTCGCGTTGGGCGGTATTACGCCGCCTGCGCCGCGCGCGCCGTAACCGAGTGAGGCCGGGATGGTAAGCTTGCGCTTGCCGCCGACCTTCATGCCCTGCACGCCCTCATCCCAGCCCTTTATCACTTCGCCCGCGCCAAGGTGGAAAACAAAAGGCTCGTTCCTGTCAACGCTTGAGTCGAATTTGGTGCCGTTCGTCAGCCAGCCGGTGTAGTGCACGGTCACTGTCTGCCCTTTTTTTGCCTCGGCGCCGCTGCCCACTTTTAGTTCTTCAATAACAAGTCCGTCAGGTCTGGTCACTTTCTTCTCCTTTGCGATTGCGGATGTGGCGATTAATAATACAGCTATAAACAAAACACCAACCTTAAACAAATTTTTCAATGCCATTTTCACGTCCTCCTTTTAAGTGTGCGTTTATTATCTCTGTCGCGAAACTTTCATACTAATGTCGGTTTATCCATGGCAATATTTTCGAAGTAGATACATCACTCCCCGCTTGCGCGGTAGCACCTGACCCAGTGATTCGGCTTTACCTCAAAAAGTTCGGGCTCCTTGTGGCTGTACTCGTGCTTCCCGTATGGGCAGCGGGGCAGGAACTTGCAACCCTTTGGGAGGTCGGAGAGTTTCGGTACCATGCCCGGGATTGCCTTCAGGCGGCGGAGCTTCTCGCCAGGCTTCGGTATGGAAGCAAGCAGCCCCTCGGTGTAGGGGTGGAGCGGGTCGTAGAACAGGTCGTCCGTATTTGTGTACTCGACGATGCGCCCGGCATACATCACCGCGACCCTGTCGGCCATCTGTGCGATGATGCCAAGGTCGTGAGTTATCAGTATCACTGCCGTGTTGAACTTCTTGCGGATGTCGTTTAATAGTTCCAGTATCTGGGCCTGTATGGTGACGTCTAGCGCGGTGGTCGGCTCGTCCGCAATGATGAGGCGCGGCTCGCAGGATATAGCCATCGCTATCATGACCCGCTGGCGCATCCCGCCTGAGAGCTGGTGAGGGTAGGTGGACACAAGCCGTCCGGGTTCGGGCAGGCCGACCAGGTCGAAAAGCTCGGCAGTGCGCTTGAGCGCGGCGTCCTTGGCCATGCCCTTGTGCACCATCAGCGGTTCAGCCACCTGCTCGCCCACAGTGAAGACGGGGTTGAGCGATGTCATCGGCTCCTGGAATACCATACCGATGCCGCCGCCGCGCACCTTGCGCATTTCGGGCTCGGGGAGCTTCAGGAGGTCGCGGCCTTCGAAGAAGACCTCGCCGCCGGCAACTCTTCCTGGTGGGTCTGGGAGTATACGGAGGATGGATAGGGCAGTGACACTCTTGCCGCAGCCCGACTCGCCCACAAGGCCAAGCACCTCGCCTTTGGAAACATCGAAGCTGACGCCGTCAACGGCATTGAAGATGCCCTCGCGGGTCTTGAAGGCTGTTTTAAGCCCCCTTACCGACAGTAGCGGCTCATTCATTGGGAGAGGCTTCCTGCGGCCTAAAGGTTGGTTTCTTCATTCTCGGACTGCACGAACTTGAGGTACATGAGGGCGTCAGTGTTTCCGGGGCTCACTTTCAGGGCCTCGTTCCACTCGGAGACCGCCATGTCGATGAAGCCCTTCATGTAATACGTGATGCCCAGGTTTACACGGGATGGTATGTAATTGGGGTTTATCTCCTTGGCCTTCATGAACTCGCGGATGGCCTCGTTGTAAAGGCCCTTCTCACGGTAGGCGATGCCTATCTTTGTGAGTATGTCAATGAAGGTGGGGCGAAGCTTTATTGACTTCTTGTATTCCTCCACCGCCTCGCCATAAAGGCCAAGGTCGTAGTACATGTCGCCTATCTTTGCGTGCTCGTTGGCGAGTTTCCCCTTAATGTAAGGGTCGAGGGTGTAGGGGGCGCTGTGGGCGATCTTGGCAGCCGTGCTGAATATCTCTCCCGCCTCGTTGTAACGGCCCATATCGTTCAGCGTGACTGCGAGGTTTAGCGACACCTCAGTGTAGCTGGGGTTTATCTCAAGCGCCTTCTTGAAGGCCGAGGCGGCCTTGCCGAGCTCTCCCTTGTTGTGAAATATCAGGCCAAGCTTGTTGAAAACGTCCGCATACGGGCGGGCCTTCACCACCTCAAGAAAGCACCGTTCCGCTTCCTTGTAGTCCTCCTTATCGAACGCCTCCCTGCCGCGCATGTAAAGCTCGTCTATGTTCTCAGCCATTTCGAAGCCCTCAGTTATAGCTATTGCCCGCCGGCCAGCACCCTTGCCTGGGCGAGGCTTTTTTCTTCGAGCACCTTCTTGTTCGCGAACACCTCATTGAAAGGAGTCGACGCGATCTCGTTCTTGACATGGCCCACCATAATCCCGCGTTCACCGGCATTCAGCCTTTTCACCGCGGCAGCGCCAAGGCGGGTCGCGAGGATCCGGTCGAACACTGTAGGCTCTCCGCCCCTCTGCAGGTGGCCCAGCACTGTTATACGCGTCTCGAAACCGGCAAAGGACTTCAGCTTCATCTCGACGGCATAAGCGGATGCGGCGCCTTCGGCGACTATCACGATGCTGTTGGTCTTTCCGCGACGTTTGGCCTCCAGGAGCCTGTCCCCAATCACCTCCAGGTTGTAAGGGACCTCCGGGATTATAACTGCCTCGGCCGCGCATGCTATGCCGGAAGTAAATGCAAGGTATCCGGAACTCCGGCCCATGACCTCAAGTATGAAGGCGCGGTCGTGTGAGGACGCGGTGTCCCTAAGGCTGTCCACCGCGTGCACAATAGTGTTAAGCGCGGTGTCGACGCCGATGGCCATGTCCGTCCCGTAGATGTCGTTGTCTATTGAGGCCGGGATGCCGATTACAGGCACACCCAGGTCGTGTAATACCTGTGCTCCGTGCAGGGAGCCGTCGCCGCCTATGACGACCATCCCCTCGATTCCGTCCTTCTCTATATTCTCAAGGGATGTACGCTGCCCCCAGTCGCTCTTGAACTCCAGGCACCTGGCTGAGCGCAGTATGGTCCCGCCACGCTGGATGATGCCGTCGACGGCCGTCATGTCGAGTTCAACGAAATTGTTCTCAATCAGGCCCTGGTAGCCCTGTATGATGCCCACGACAGCAATGCCGTTTTGGAGCGAGGTGCTGACGACGCTTCTTATGGCGGCGTTCATTCCCGAGGAATCTCCCCCGGATGTGAGGATGCCTATCTTCTTCATCGCACCTCCGTCGTGGCAATGCTAACCGAAGAATATCTTAGCTGTTTCGTAGACGTCCATGTCGAGTGTCTTGGTCTTGCCTACCGCCTCTTCAAGCGGTACTGCGACCATCTTTGTGCCCTGTATGGCCACCATCCTGCCAAAATCTCCGTTATGCACCATGTCGACCGCCTTGACACCGAACCTTGTGGCAAGGATGCGGTCGAAAGCGGTGGGAGTACCGCCCCTCTGGATGTGGCCCAGTACGACCGCCCTGGTCTCGAAGCCGGTACGTTGCTCTATTTCTGATGCAAGTATGTTGGCTATGCCGCCAAGGCGCACGTTCCCGAAGGCATCCTTTTCCGCGGTCTGCAGGACGAGGCTGCCCTCGACGCCCGGCGCGTCCGAGAACTTGGCGCCCTCGGAGACGGCGACTATGTTGAACCTCTTGCCGCGCGCGAAGCGTTTTTTCAGCACCTCGCATACCTCGACTATATTGAAAGGCTCCTCCGGGACGAGTATCATGTCCGCGCCGCCCGCTATTCCGGACGCGCAGGTTATCCAGCCCGCGTGACGGCCCATAATCTCTACCACCAGCGTGCGGTGGTGCGACTCGGCCGTTGTGTGAAGGCGGTCTATACATTCCGTGGCTATTGATACCGCGGTGTCATAGCCAAATGTGACGTCGGTGGCCGAGAGGTCGTTGTCTATCGTCTTTGGTACGCCGACCGTGTTCAGCCCCATCTTTGAGAGCTTGTTACATACCCCCAGGGTGTCGTCGCCGCCGACAGCTATCAGTGCGTGAAGCTCCATTTTCTTCATGTTCTCGGCCACTATTTCGGCACCGTTTTCCTTCTTGAACGGGTTGGTGCGCGACGTGCCGAGTATCGTCCCCCCGAAGAGGTGGATGCCCGATACCGCCTGGCGGCATAGGGGCTCGTAGTCCAACTCCATCATGCCCTTCCAGCCGTCCTTGATGCCTATTATGTCGTACTCGAACTGCTCCGCCCTCCTGAAGACAGCCCTGATGACGGCATTAAGCCCAGGACAGTCTCCGCCGCCAGTCAGGATGCCAATTTTCTTTCTCATCCCCAAAAATCTCCCTTCGAAATTAACTGCTTAAAATAATAATAAAATCAATGGTAGAAGTGTATTGTGAAGGCTGCGGAGTTAAAGGCGCTCCGGTATGCTGATATTATCATACGCACGGAACGGTTGTCAATTCCATAAATCCTGAAATATCTTTTAAAATTATGGGGATTGACAATTAACGGCGTTAAGGTATATTCTTGTCCAAAAAAGGAGCCGAAATTATGTCAACCGGAATACCGCTTGCCGGAAAACTAGACGAAAACAACCTTCCCAGGCTACTGAGCCATATCCACGAGATAAAGAGCACCGGCACCCTCGCCCTCCTAAGGGACGGGGTGAACAAGAAGCTATTTATCAAAAACGGGGACATCATCTTCGCCTCGTCCACATATGAAGGAGACCGCCTGGGCGAGATTCTCCTTAAGACGGGCAAGATAACCCTAAGCCAGTTCGATGCCGCCTCCAAAATAGTAATACAGACTGGCAAGAGGATGGGTGGTGTGCTTGTGGAACTTGGGTACCTCAAACCCAAAGACCTCTTCTGGGGCGTGAAGTTCCAGGTACAGGAGATCGTCGCAAGCCTTTTTGACTGGACAGACGGTGATTACGATTTCTCTGCAGGGGAGCTACCATCGTCCGAGGTCATTACACTGCACATGTCCACGGCCAACCTTATACTCCAGGGCATAAAAAGGATCGACGACTGGACCCGCATATCAAGGGGCGTGCCGCCTATGAAGTCGGTCCTGGCCCTTACCACCAACCCGCTGAAGCTTTACCAGGACATAAGTCTGAGCGTGGAAGAACGCGCCATGCTTTCGCTTTTCGACGGGAAGAAAAGTATAAAAGAGGTTTTCGCACTCTCGAAGATGGGTGACTTCGACGCTCTCAAGGCCGTATATACGTTTTTTTCGATAGGTATGCTGGAGGAGGCTGGGGCGCCGTCCGGCAAAAAGGCAGGCCCGGCAAAGGGAGTTGATATTGGGCCCGCCCCAGGGTTGGACAAGACAGCTGTGCACAAGGCATACATAGATTCAAAAAGCCAGAACTACTACGAGTTGCTCCATATAGATACCGAGGCCACCTCGGTCGAGGTTGAGGAAACCTATCTGAAAATGGCAAAGCTCTACCACCCGGACCAGCAGTTCAGGGAGGGGATGCAGCAGCTAAAAGGCGAGCTGGAGGAACTCTTCAACAGGGTAACCGAGGCCTACAACATACTTTCGGACGACTCAAGGCGCTGGGAGTACGACCTTTCGCTTGCAACCGTCATGCAGGGCAGGAGCGGGACGGGCTACAAGAAGGCGAAGGACCCGGCCAAGGCTAAAGAGGCGTATTCAAAGGGCATAGCGAGCTTCAAGGCGAAAGATCTGGAATCTGCGACCGTTCACTTCAAGGAGGCCACGAGGCTCGACGCCTCGAACGCGGGCTATTACAGCCACCTGGCCCTTGCGCTTTTGCAAAGGCCGAAGCGCGAGTCCGAGGCTGAAGAGGCAATGCTTGCCGCAATCGAGCTTGAGCCCGGCAGCGCCGACCACCGCGCGAACCTTGGCTTGCTCTATCAAAGAGCCGGCATAAGGGACAAGGCGAAGCAGGCGTTTGAAGATGCGCTGAAGATTGACCCCGGTAACGATAAAGCGCTAAAGGGGCTCGGCAGGAAAAAGTAGGCTTACCCTGAAATCCGTTGCCTCAGTGGCAGGTTGAGCAGGAAGATGAGGTGCAGCCGGAGCATGACGAGCCGGAGGAGGCCAAGGAGCCGCCTTTCTCGCTCTTCCCGGCCATACCGAAGGCGGACATCTTCTTTTCAGGCTTCTCACAGTTACACTTCGGACATGCTACTATCGCTTTGCCGAAGACAAGCTTCTCAAAATCCTCGCCGCAGCGTGGGCAGTGGTATTCGTATATTGGCATAATCTTTTCTTGAGCCTGACGGTCTCACTCCCGTTTGACTTCATTGACTAACTAAGGGCTTATTTCGCTACGCAAGAAAAACTCGCTACGCTCAGACAGTTTCTTGCGCGAGCGCTTCATTACGCCCAGTTAGTATCCAATAAAGTTAAAAAGTACGTTCATCCCGACAGGCGGTTGTTTTTAAAGTCCCAGGGTCTCCAGGTGAGGGAGACCTACTTCTTTTCCCAATCAGCCAGGAACTTCTGAATTCCTATATCCGTAAGCGGGTGCTTGGAAAGCGACTCGATTACGCTGAATGGTATCGTAGCAACGTGTGCGCCCATCATCGCGGCCTCGACAACATGCAGCGGGTTCCGGATGGAGGCTACTATTACCTGCGATTCGAAGTCGTAGTTACCGTAGATGGTGAGTATCTGCTCGATGAGGTCCATGCCGTTGTGCGATATGTCGTCCAGCCTGCCGACGAAAGGCGAAACGTAGGTCGCGCCCGCCTTTGCGGCAAGAAGGGCCTGGTTCGGTGAGAAGACCAATGTAACGTTCGTCTTTATTCCCATGCCGGTCAGCTGTTTGCAGGCCTTCAGACCGTCCTTCGTCATCGGGAGCTTCACGACGACCTTGTCCTTGTTGAGCGCAGCCAGGTCCAAGCCCTCGGAAACCATCCCTGAGGCCTCAAGGCTTACGACCTCGGCTGATACTGGCCCGTCCACTATGCCGCATATGTCGATGATGCGCTGCTTGAAGTCGCATTTCTCCTTGGCCACAAGAGACGGATTAGTGGTGACGCCGTCGATGACGCCCAGGCTGTTTGCCTCTTTTATCTCCTCAAGGTTTGCAGTGTCTATAAAAAATTTCATTTCTTTTCTCCCCCTTGTTTTCTTAGTGCTTTGTCTATTATTTGTACCGTGTGTAATGCATCTGTCTTAATGCCTGTCCGCGCGAGCGCATCCCTTAAGTGCATGAGGCAGCCCGGGCAGGCGGTGGCAACGAGGTCCGTAGCAGATGCGGCGATGTTCCGCGCCTTCCTGTCGGCTATCCTGCCGGAGAGCTCGTAGTTCATGAAGCTGAAGCTGCCCCCGAAACCGCAACATCGGTCGGCCTCCGCCATCTCAACAAGTCCACCGCCCGTAACCTTGTTTATAAGCTCCCTCGGCTCCTTCTTTATGCCTAGGCCGAAGTTCAAGTGGCAGGGGTCGTGATAAGTAACGGAAGTTTCCAGCCCATCGAGCACTTTTATCAGGTCAGACTGCTCGACAATGAACTTGTTGATGTCCGTGACCTTTTCCGCGACTTGTCGTGCGTCGTCAGATTCGGGGAGGATTTTAGGGTAATCCTCCTTCAAAGTCAAGGCGCAAGTGGGGCAGGCGGTAATGTATGCGTCCGCCTTCATCCCGGCCAATACCTTCGTGCAGTCATTCGCGAGGGCCGTGTAGGCGTCTGCCTCCCCCAATGATTTCAACGGTTTGCCGCAGCACAGCTCGCCTTTGGCAAGCACTACGTCGTAGCCCGCACGGTTAAGGACGGCTATGGTTGACTCGCCTATCTCGGGGTATACGTAGTTGATGACGCAGCCCGCAAAGAAGGCTACGGTCCCCTTCGGCCTATCAACGCGGGACAGCTCCGGCACCCTCTTTGAAAGCGGTTTCAGCGGAAGTTTTGGAAAATGCCGTTTTGTACCGCCTTTCGGCTGCATTGGCAGATATTTGGACAAAGGCGTCTTTGCAAGAGGCCCATACGCGGCGCTGCCGAGCGCCATCAGCAGGAAGGAGCGGTCCATCGCCTTCTTGTCCTTGAGCGCCTGCTTTGCCAGGTAACGCATCAGCGGCTCGCTGCCCTTCTGTTTCACCAGGTCGGTGCGGGCAGCCTCCAATATCGAAGGCACGTCCACGCCGGACGGGCAGTTCGCCTTGCAGGCCCCGCACATTGTGCAGTGGAAAATCGCCTTCTCAAATGCCGGGGTAAGGTCAAGGTCACCCTCGATAACGGCTTCCACGAGGGCCATCCTGCCCCGGGCGACAGCAATCTCGGACAGTTCCTCCCCGAAGGTCGGGCAGACCGCGCGGCACGCCCCGCAGCGGATACATTTAAATATTTCGTCTTTAAAATCTTTTAGCATAGTTACGTTCTTTGGCTCGCCTTTCTTTCAAGAAAGGCGAGGTTTAAGTTCGCACTTTTCTTTCACGAAAGAAAAGCGCCCAAAAGAAAGTTGCTCCTTTAAGTAAAGATTTTGCCGGGGTTCATTATCCCCGCCGGGTCAAACGCGTGTTTTATAGCCCTCATCGCGGAAAGCCCCGCCTTTCCAACCTCGGACTCCATGAACGGCGCCTTGGCAAGTCCAATGCCGTGCTCGCCCGAGAGCGTACCGCCAAGTGACAGGGCCGCCTTGAATATCTCTGCCACAGCCGCTTCCACCTTGTGCCTGTTCTCTGCTACTCTCAGGTCGGTGATTATCGTCGGGTGCAGGTTGCCGTCACCCGCGTGTCCGAAAGTGCCTATCAGAAGGCCATATTTTTTGGATATGCCGGAAATGGCACGGACAAGGGCAGGTATATTGCTCCTGGGCACGGTCGCGTCCTCAAGCACCACGCTCGGGGCCACCCTTGCCAAAGCGGTGAGGGCGGAGCGCCTCGCAGTCCAGAGCGCCGCCTGTTCTTCGGGGTCAACCGCCTGCCGTATTTCGGTCGCGCTGGTCTTTGACAGGGTAGCCATAAGCTTTTCAGCCTGGGCGTTAACCTCCTGCGTAAAGCCGTCCACCTCGATCAGCAACATCGCGCCGCAGTCCATTATATCCGCGCCCTGGTAGTCTTTAACCGCTGTTATCGTTACGTCATCCATTATCTCGAGCGTTGAAGGTATGATGCCGGATCTTATTATGGATACGACCGCCTCCGAGGCGGACTCCAGGGTCGGGTAGGCAGCGAGGAAGCCCGCCTTCGCCTCGGGCTTGGGGATCAGCTTCAGGGTCGCCCCGGCTATGAAACCGAGAGTCCCCTCGGAGCCTGCCATCAGCCTCGTGAGGTCGTAACCTGTCACGTTCTTGAGTGTCCTGCCGCCGGTCTTCATCTTTTTGCCGGACGGGAGCACCAGGTCGAGCCCCATCGTGTAGTCGCGCGTGACGCCGTATTTCAGGCCCCGCAGGCCGCCCGCGTTCTCTGCTATGTTCCCGCCGATGGTGCAGGCCTTGAAGCTCGCCGGGTCGGGCGGGTAGAACAGCCCAACCGCTTCCGCAGCCTCGTGCAGCTTCGCTGTGACGACGCCCGGCTCGACCGTTGCTACAAGGTCCACCGGGTCTATCTCTATGATACGGTTCAATTTTTCAGTTACTACGACTATCCCGCCGCGTGAAGGCACGCATCCCCCAGAGAGCCCCGTGCCTGCGCCCCTCGGGACTACTGGCACCTTGTGTGAAGCGGCAATCTCCATTATCTCGGAGATCGAATCAGAGCTGTCCGGGCGCACAACGACCTGAGGTGAGCCCATAAGGCGCGTGGCGTCGGAGGAGTAGCAGATAAGCTCTTCCTCACCGGCAAGGATCGAACTCTCGGGCAGTATAGATTTTAGGTCTAGATGGAGGCTTTTATCCAATTGCGATATCCGGGAAAAACGGGGGGAAATTCATAATATTTGATGATATAGTACGCTTTAATTGTGGAAATTGCAACCAAAAGCAGCTTAAAATGCTTGACACGATACATCCGTTCATTGTAGCCTTTCAAACGTCAAAAAGGCAATCATCGTTAACCTGACAAACGGAGGGTCGGTTTCTATGTTCAAGAAAGCGATATTAACGGCATCATTTGTTTTTATCACCGCAGGGGCGTCGTTCGCTGCGGGTGCGCATGATGGCATGCAGTGCAAGGGCTGCCACAGCCTTCACTACGCAAAGGGCGCCATAATAGCCGAGGTTGCCCCTAACACCAAGGCGCTGCCTGAGGGCGCATCACGTTCGGCCAAGAGCGTATCGGCCTTCTGCCTGGGCTGCCATGCGGATGCAGACAAGGGAGGCATGGGCATACTCCCCATATCGGCCCATACCACACACCCGTTCGGCTCCAGGGTGAACAGGAAAGTAGCCAACGTCCCGGACGGCCTGCTGAGGGACGGCGTTATGGAATGCGTTAGCTGCCACGACCCGCACCCCTCGAACCCTAACTACAAGTACCTCCGCGTGGACACCGGGAAGGACGGGTCGAACATGGCGGCGTTCTGCGACGTCTGCCACCCGGCCAAGGTCGACAAGTCGGTAAACCGCGGTTCCCTCAGGGTATTCGACAGCATGGACGAGGTTTCCGGCGCAAAGACTTCT
>Ga0316628_100003359_pt1 | contig 12325 bp, 12 predicted proteins | sample OWC_Aug_M2_C1_D5_FD_207648 | JGI IMG/M metagenome (GOLD analysis project Ga0316628, IMG submission 207648) | Wetland soil microbial communities from Old Woman Creek delta, Ohio, United States - OWC_Aug_M2_C1_D5_C | ecosystem: Environmental > Terrestrial > Soil > Wetlands | place: USA: Ohio...
CCGGTCAGGGTGGCGAAGCACGCCTCGTTGGCGTTCCAGCACGAGGTGTAGAGGATCGTGTCGTCGGTCTCGTAGAAGCGGGAGATCGTCTCCTCGAGCTGCTTGTGCAGCAGCTGCGTGCCGCAGATGAACCGCACCGAGCCCATCCCCGCGCCCCACTCCTCGACCGCGCGGATCGCCGCGGCGCGGACGCGGGGGTGGTTGGCCAGTCCCAGGTAGTTGTTGGAGGTCAGCATCACCACCTCGCGGCCCCCGACCTTGACCACGTGGTCCTGGGGGCCCTCGAGGGGAATCTCCACCTTGAACGTGCGGGCCTCGCGCAGCTTCTCGACCTCCGCCGCGAGGAAGCTCAGGAACTCCTGCATTCACCCTCCCGTCCGGCGGCCCGCGACCCCCGCGTGCCCGGCGTGCGGTCCGCCGGCGTCCGCCCGACCCTCTCCCATCAGCGCGACACGCCGCTGCGGCGCGGCCAACGAATCGAGCAGCGCGTCGGGGCCCAGGACCGCGAGAGCCTCGCGCGGCGTCGTGCCGCTGGCGACCGCGACGGCACGCGCGCCGCCGGCGCGGGCACACCTGACGTCTGCCTCGGCGTCGCCCACCACGACGGCGCGATCGCCCGGGAACTCCTCGCCCCACAGCGCCCTGGCCCTTTGCCGAGCCACCGCGACCAGGCGGTTGCGGTCCTCGTCGTCCGAGCCGTACGCGCCGAGCGCGAAGCGGCCCGCCAGCCCCGCCGCCGCCAGCTTGATGCCCGCGCCGCGCTCGATGTTGCCGGTGAGCAGCCCGAGGCGTACGCCCTCGAGCTCGGCGAGCTCGTCGAGCAACCCGCACACGCCGGCGAGTGGGCGGGTGTTGCGGGGCGAGAGCGCCTCCTCCAGGTGCCGGCAGTAACGGTCGAACACCTCGGTGATCCGGGAGGCGACCTCCGCGCGCCCGAGCCCCGCCGCTCCCATCAGCTCGTAGACGATCCGGGGGTCGGTCTTGCCGGCGAAACGGTAGCCGGCGATCGGGCCCGCGGTCCCGAACGTCTCCTGCAGCGCGCGGCCGAGCGCGGCCCCCGCCGTGCCGTTGGTGGACAGCAACGTCCCGTCGACGTCGAAGAGGATGAGTCGGCGCACCGGTTCCGCCCGGCGGATTCTAGCATCGCGGTGCGGGGGTGCGGCGGCGGTCGGGAGGCTCGCGACGATGCGGAACGGGCCGCGGCGCGGCGCGCGCAAATTGACAGGGCGGCCGCGCTTCTCTTAGCATCGTCCGGTACGGAGGCTCCCGGCTCACCTTGCTGACCGGCTTCAACACCGAGATCGACTTCGACGGCGTGACCTACCACGTGCAGACGGAGGATCGCGGCTCCGCCAACCCTCTCATCGAATCGCTGGTCTACGTCAAGGGCGAGATTCTCGCCACCCAGCGCACCGAGTACTCGAACCTCCTGGAGGCAGGCGCCGAGCAGCCCTCGATCCAGATCCTGATGGAGCGCCAGCACCGCAACATCGTGGACGCCATCCGCTCGGGACGCATCGACCTCCTGACCGAGCCGCCGGTCGGCGACGCCAGCGACACCACCGTGAGAAGGCGGACCCCGGCGCAGATCAAGGCGGGACCCGGCCCCATCGACACCGCGAAGATGTCGAGCCGGTCGCTCGACGAGGTGATCGCGGACTGGCTGGCGGAGCAGCGCCGGGAGGAGCGGGTCCGCCTGCGCGTGCAGGGCGGCGACGACCTGAAGTTCGGGGCGTCGTTCTCGCTCCAGGTCACCGTTCAGACGACTCCCGGCGACGCGCCGGTCGCGGATGCGCAGGTCGGTGCCCGCTTCCTCTCGACGGCCCTCAAGCCCGCCCGGCTGGCGGAGGGGAGGAGCGACGTGAACGGCGCCGTGGTGCTCGCCGGCACGATCCCGGCCCTCGAGAAGGGTCAGGGACTGCTGGTGGTCTCGGTCCAGCACCCCCGCGGCAGCGACGAGGTGAAGTTCCTCGTTCACAGATAAACGTGGTCGGTGATCGGTGGCCGGTGGTCCGTGAGGACAGGGTCCTCCCGGTTCCTTGGGCGCTGTCTCTTCGTCTTTACCGACCACTGACTACGGACCACCGACCACCGTCGTCAGAGTTTGGTGGCGGGTGGCCAGTGGAGACGGGATCGGCGGTTCGGCCTCGGCAGGCGCCCTGCTTGCGCCTTATCCGACCACCGACCACGGACCACCGTCTTCAGGATTCCATCCGGCCCCTCAGGAACGCTTCGAGCCCGACGCGGGCGATGGTCGGGTTCTCCCGCAGCCGGCGCACCGAGTACGGGTACCAGTGCGAGCCGAACGGCACGTACACGCGCAAGCGGTGGCCGGCCGAGGTCAGGATGGCGCGCAGCTCGGGATCGACGCCGAGGAGCATCTGGAACTCGAAGCGGTCGGGGCCGACGCCGAGTCTCCGGATCATCGCCAGCGCCTCGCACACCAGCAGCTCGTCGTGGGTCGCGATGGCCACGTAGCCCCGCCCCGCGAGGAGGATCTCGAGGGCGTGGAGGTACGCCCGTCGGATGGTCTCGCGTTCCTCGTAGGCGATCGTGCGCGGCTCCAGGTAGATCCCCTTGCACAGGCGAACGTTGGCGCCTGCCTCGGCGAGGGCCGCGGCGTCCACGAGGGTCCGCCGCAGGCGGGCCTGCAGCACCACCCCGGTCGCGCGGGGGAAGCGCCGGATGAGCTCGTCGTACAGGCGCAGCGTGGCGTCGGTCGTCGGCGCGTCCTCCATGTCGATGCGCACGAAGATGCCGGCTCGCTGCGCGTGCTCGAGCACGGAGGCGATGTTGTCGCGGCACAGCGCCGGGTCGATGTTGAGGCCCATCTGCGTCGGCTTGAGCGACACGTGGGCGGCGAGCGACCCGGCGGTAATCGCGTCCAGCACCTCGTGGTAGGAGGCAACGGCGCCGGCCGCGTGCTGCCTCTCGGTGACGCTCTCGCCGAGCACGTCGATGGTGGCGCGGCAGCCGTTCTCCGACAGCCGGCGCACGGTCGCGACCGCCTCCGCGAGCGTGGCGCCCGCGACGTACTTGCGGGCGAAGAAGTGGATCAGCGGCTTCGGAGTGATCGGCAGGGTGGCGCGCACCAAAGAATCGAACATGCTCACGGAATCCTCCCGGGGCGTGGGGTTCTGGCGAGGGTGAGGATGAAGACCTCATCTGCTCCGGCGCGGTGGAGCGCTCGGGTGCAGGCGGCGGCGGTGGCGCCGGTGGTGAGGACGTCGTCGACCAGCAGGACTCGTCCGTGCACGTGCCGACGGGGCGGGAACGCTTCGGACGTCAGGCGCAGGCGGTCGCCGCGCGCGCCGCCCACCTGCCTGCCCCGGCCGCGGCGACGCAGGGCGCGGATGTGGGCGATCGCGAGCGTGCGGGCGACCTCGCGGGCGAGCAGCTCCGCCTGGTTGTACCCGCGCCGCAGCCGCCTCGTCCACGTCATCGGCACCGCGACCACCGCATCCGGGGTCGGCCAGGCGGCGTCGCGGAGGGCCGCCGCGAGGAGCCGGGCGAGCGGCGCGGCCAGCTCGTCCCGGCCCCGCCCCTTGAAGAGGAGGATCAGCTCCCGCAGGAACCCGGCGTAGGGGCCGAAGCTCGTGGCGGCCCGCCACGGCGGCGCCGCGATTCGACACGTCAGGCACTCACCCTCGTCCGCCACGTCGGCGCTCCCGCAGCGGGGGCAGAGGCGGCCGGAGTGGCGGGTCACCGCCCCCCAGCACGAGGGGCACACCCCCGCGCTGCTGCCCCGCCACGGCAGTGCGGTTCCGCAGATGACACAGGAGGCGGGGAGGAAAGTCTGGGCCAGGGCCTCGACGAGCGTCGGCACGGCGGGGGGATTGTACCAGCTCGGTACGAGCGCGCGCCCGCCCCGCCCGGCAACGGCGGAGATCTATACCCCGTATACTCTCGCCAGGAGGAGACCATGCGGCGGACCTTCGCGGTGCTCGTGATGACGGCGTGCGCGAGCGCGGCCAGCGCCCAGGTGGCGTGGGTTGGCCTGGCCGCCGGCACGAGCTGGGAGTGGCAGGCGCCGACGGCACCCGACCAGAACTTCCTGCACAGCAGCGAGGGCGCGCCCACGGCGTTCCTCGCCTTTCCCCTCGACGAGGACACGGTGCTGCGCCTGCAGGCGTGCGACCTCCCGCACGTGCCGGTGATCGACGGGGAGGGCTGGCCCGGGCATCTGCGCGGCTACACCATCGGCACCGACTACTTCTTCACCGACCCGATCGGGCAATCCGTGATCTCGGCCGGGGTGGGCTCGTACGCCCTCGACCTCAAGGCGCAGCACCCGCCGGCGGGAGTCGAGGGGGCCAAGTTCGGGTGGTACGTGGGCGTGGGGCAGTGGTTCCGGCTGTCGCGCCGCACCCGCGTGACGACCGAGCTCACCATGCACCACACGTCGCACCGCGACTCGCCGACGATCGTCGCGTTCACGGCCGGCCTCGCCCTCGCCTTCTGACGCCATGCCCCACGTGATCTGTGCCGGCCGCGCCGACCTCGTCGCCGCGTGGCGCTCGCTGCCCGGCGGCCCGTGGCGCTGGGGCGCCGTGGTGGCGCGGGCCGAGGGCAGGTTCCTCGCCCCGGAAGAGAGCTCCCTGCTCGTCGCCGGCGTCGTCGTCGAGTACGGGCGTCCCCTCCACCCCGTCGTCCTGGTCTCGCACGCGCAGCGGGGCACGGCTTTCCACCTCTGGCCGCCCGTGCCTGTCGAGCGCACGGAGGGCGTCAAGAGGTTCCTCGCGCAGGTGGCGCGCGAGATGTCGGGGTTCGGCGCCGGGGAGGTGCTGCGCACCAACATCCCCGACCTCCTCTGACGCTCAGCGTCTCCCCCTCCGCCGGAGGCGTCGATGTCCTTTGGGCGGGGGTCTTCCATCCGCCCCTCGGGTGGAGCGGCGATCTCGCCGAGGTCGCGGACCCGAGGGGCAAGAGAAGGATCACAGCGTTCAGGAATCGGTGTTTCTTCGGCGCGGCAGGGAAGGCGACAGGCCTAGGGCCGTTCGCGATCCGTCTCCTGCAGCTGCTCGTTGTGGCGCTGCTGCAGGTTCTGCAGCTGGTCGCGGATTCCGCCGATCGCACCTGGCGGGCCGGCCCCCGGGGCGCCCGGCGCCGCCTGCGCGCCGTCGAGCGCCTGCCGCGCCCGCACCCGGCGCGGGTCGGAGAGCGAGTCCGACGCGGCGAGCAGCTCGTTGGCGGCCGTGCGCAGGTTGACCGCCGCGTGGTACTCCGGCGTCCCCGGTGTCAGCCCCGCGGCCCACGCCGCGGCCTGCGCCGCCGCCGCCCGCAGCTCTTCCTCGGGCGGACGCGGAACGTCGAGCAGCTGGCGGAGCCGCGCCGCGAGACGGTCGGCCGCCGCCCAGTCGAAGGCGGCCGCCGCGACCTCGGGTTGGGTCGCGAGGTTCACGCTCCTCACGGTGGCGAGCTCGCGCTTGGTCTGGTGGCTCATCAACAGCAGCACGACCACCATGGTAATCAGCAGGGCGGCGAGGCCGAGGGTCGAGCGCACGGCTGTCTCCCGTCGACTCCAAGATACACCACGCCGACCAGGGTGACCGGAAAAGGGGACGGCGGGCGCGAGGTCACGTCTCTGTCCGTTGCCGGCCCTGGCACGGTCTCTGCACGTGCCGGCGGTGGAGGTGTCGCCATGATCAGGAAGCTCGCCGTCGCCGCAGCGATCCTTGGGGTGGCCAGCTGGGTGTCCGCCCGCGAGCTGACGAGCTACTACGTCATCACGGCGGTCGCCAACAAGGCCGGCTGGTCGGGTACCGACTGGCACACCGACCTCACGCTCTACAACCCCCAGAACCGCGTCCTCTCGGTCCAGCTCGTGTTCCTGCCCACGGGCCAGGACAACACGGCTGCCCCCTTCGCCCCGCTGATCGACCTGCAGCCCTGGGAGACGCTCAACCTCTGGGACGTGCTCGGCCCGCAGGGCTTCGACGCCCGCGGCCAGACCGGCGCGTTGCTCGTCTACGCCGACCCGGAGACCAACTCCTGCCCGACCACCACGGGCGACACCTCGTGCGACTTCGCGGTCCTCGCCCGCAACTACACCCTCAACCCGTTCGGCGGCGGGGGCGAGTTCGGGCAGGACTTCGCGGGGTTTCCCGCGCACCTCGGCGTCACCTCCGGGTACATCGCCTACCTGCCACAGCTCTCCGACGACAACGACTTCATCACCAGCATCGGCGTCGCCTCGTGGACCAAGGCGTGGGTCACGGTGCAGGTGGACCTCCAGGACACCAGCGGGCAGGTGTTCAACCGCTACCAGCTGCAGGTGCCCCCCTACGGCCACGCCCAGGAGCGCGTCCCGGTCGGGATCCAGGGAGGCACCGCGGCCGTGTACCTCGTCGCGGGACCGAACGACGCCATGGTCTACCCGTACGCGACGGTGCGCAGCGCGATCACCGGCGACCCGACGACCATCGAGGCGCAGATCAGTGCGGTCGGCCTCTCGGCCCAGGCCGCCTCCCTCCACCGTGCGGGGACGCGCCTGGTGCCGCCGGCCCCGCGGCCGGTCCCGGGCTTCTCGCTCGAGCGCCTCCGGCAGCGCCCGGACTGACCGCGCCGCGGCCTTTGCGGGCCGCATGCCGCGGCGGGGCCGGGATGTGACGCTTGTTACAATCGTTACATGGGCGCCGCCCCCCCCGGCCAGCGACAGGCGATCCTCGTCGTCGAGGACGACCCCGCCCTCTGCAGCGCGATCGTGAGCGCCCTCGCGGACCAGTTCCCCGAGGCCGAGATTCGCTCCGCCACCGACGGCAACGCCGCGTGGGAGGTGCTCAGGCGCGGCGACGTCGACGTCCTCCTCACCGACGTCGTGATCCCGGGTCCCGACGGGCTGCAGCTCCTGCGCCGGGTTCGCGAGGACCGCGCGCTCGCCGACATCTACGTGATGCTGATGACCGGGATGGCCTCCCCCGAGGAGCTCTTCGCCGCCCTCGACCGCGGCGCGGACGACTGTCTCCTCAAGCCCTGCCGCTGGGGGGAGCTGATCGCCCGGGTGCGCGCCGGGCTGCGCCGGGCCCGCGCGACCCGCCGGCACGTGGTCCGCGCGGCCGAGCTGCAGCAGCTCTACGAGCGTCACACCGAGTTCCTCTCGACGGTCTCGCACGAGATCCGCACGCCGCTGTCGGCGATCCTCTCGGCCGCCAACGTCCTGCTCCGCTACGGCGGCAAGCGCCCCGAGTCGGTGGAGCGGTTCGCCCGCATGATCCACCAGGAGGGGCGGCGGCTCACCAGGTTGATCAACAACCTCCTCGACCTCGCCAAGATCGAGGCGGGCCAGATCCAGTGGCACTTCGCGCCGACGGCGCTCGCGGACCTGGTCAAGGAGGTGCAGGAGTCGTTCAGCGCCCTCGCGGCGGAGCGCCACGTGGCGCTCGAGGTGCTGCCGTGGCGGGAGCCGATGGTCGTCACCCTCGACCGCGACAAGATGACGCAGGTCCTCGGCAACCTGCTGTCGAACGCGATCAAGCACTCCCCCGAAGGCGCGGCGGTGCGCCTGCGCTACCGGCCGGGCGCCGACGGCAGCGCCCGCCTGGAGGTCGAGGACCAGGGCGCCGGCATCCCGTCCGGCCGCGAGGAGGAGATCTTCGAGCGGTTCCAGCAGCTCGAGGTGGGGGAGGAGCGGGGTGGCACCGGCCTCGGCCTGACCATCTCCCGCCAGCTCGTCGAGCACCACGGCGGCCGCATCTGGGCCGAGCCGGGGAGGGAGCGCGGCGCGCTCTTCGTCGTCGAGCTGCCGTGGACCGCCGGGGAGTAGGCGCGCGATGGTCCAGTTCGACAACCAGTACCGGCAGGTGAAGCTGAAGGTCGTCTACTACGGCCCCGGCCTGTGCGGCAAGACCACCTGCCTGCAGCACATCCACCGGGTCACCGATCCCCAGCGCCGCACCAAGCTCTACACCCTCAACACGGCGTCCGACCGCACCCTCTTCTTCGACCTTCTCGGGCTCGACCTCGGACGGGTCCGCGGCTACCGCCTGACCCTGCAGCTCTACACGGTCCCGGGGCAGGTGCAGTACAACGCCACCCGGCGCGCGGTGCTGGCCGGCTGCGACGGCGTGATGTTCGTGGCCGACTCGCAGCGCGCGCAGCTGCGCGCCAACCGCGAGAGCCTGGCCAACCTGGCGGAGAACCTGCGCGCCAACGGCATCGACCCCGACGGGATCCCCCTCGTCCTGAGCTACAACAAGCGCGACCTCCCCGACGTCGTCCCGCGCGCCGAGCTCGACCAGGCGCTCGGCGCTCGCGGGCGGCCGGTCTTCGAGACCGTGGCCACCGCCGGCTCCGGCGTCATGGAGGCGTTCGCGGCGGTCGCCGAGGCCACCGTGGTCGCGGTCGCCGACCGTCTCGGCCTGGCCAACCAGCCCGAGGCGCTCAAGCGCCTGGTCGCCGGCGTCGCCGCCGCGCTGCGGCCCCTCAGCGGAGCCGCGAAGGGGGAGGTCGAGGCGTCCGTCGTCGTGCACCCGGTCGCGGTGGGCGACGACCTCAAGCACGACGAGCTGGTGACCGAGGCGGTGCGCGCCAACCTCACGATGGCCGACCTCAACGTGCGGCTGGACCGGCTGACCGGGGAGCTGGAGAGGCGGGTCTCCGGCCTGCACTCGATCAACGAGTTCGGGCGGCTGATGACGCTCGCCCGCGAGCCCGAGGAGGTGACCGTCGGCTTCCTGGACCGCATGCTCTCCGAGCTCAGGGTGAGCTGCGGCTCGCTCCTCCTGGTCAACGGCAAAGGCGAGCTGGTCGAGGTGCTGCGCCGGGGCATGGCCACGGAACCGCTGGCCCGGCGGTTCGACGAGTCCGCCCCGCCCGCGGAGGTGATCCTGAAGTCGCGCCAGCCGTTCGTCGCCAGGCTGGACGAGGTCGAGCCGGCGCAGCTGGTCGATTCGCCGTGGATGGAGGAGGTGCGCGGGCTCGGCCTGGTCGGGGTGCTGGCGGTGCCGCTGGTGGCGCAGGACCGCCCGGTCGGCTTGGTGACCGCGTACAGCGACGGCGCCCACGGTCATTTCGAGGACGAGCAGCTCGAGCTGGTCACCACGATGAGCGCCAACGCGGCCACCGCCCTGGCAAACGCCCGGGCGTGGCGCTCGCTCGAGCAGGTCAACCGCAACCTCGAGGACGCGGTGGGCGAAAGGACCCGGGAGCTCGAGGACGCCCTGCAGCGTGCCCGGGAGCTCGCCGACCAGCTCGAGGACCGCAACCTCGAGCTCGAGACCGCCAACCGCCAGCTGCGCGACCTCGAGCGCCTGAAGGGCGACCTCCTCAACCGGATCGCCCACGAGCTCAACACCCCGGTGACCGCGATCCAGACCGCGGGCCGCATCCTCGGCCGCTACGAGGAGATGGCCCCGGAGCGGGCGGGGAAGTTCGTCGAGATCATCACCCAGGAGTCCACCCGCCTCGCGGACCTGATCGCCTCGTCGCTGCAGGCGGCCGTCCTCGGCGTTGCCGAGGGGAGGCCCGCCCCCACCGCCGTGAGCGTCGCCGAGCTGCTCAAACGGGTGCTCGCGCCGCTGCGGGGCGAGATCACCCGGCGGGCGCTCGCCATGCAGGTGAAGGTCGCCTCTGGCCTGGAGGAGATCACCGGCGACGCCGACCAGCTCGAGGCGGGGCTGCGCGCGATCATCAAGAACGGCGTCGAGTTCAACCGCGACGGCGGGCCGCTGACGGTGACCGTCAAGCCGGTGCGCCGCGGCGCCAACACGATGATCGAGGTCCGGGTGGAGGACGGGGGAGTCGGGATTCCCGCCGCCGACCTGGGCCGGGTGTGCGACGTGTTCTGGCAGGGGGGCAACGTGCTGACCGAGAAGCCGCGCGGGCTCGGCCTCGGCCTGGCGGTGGCGCGCCGGGTCGCCGAGAACCACGGCGGCACCCTGGAGATCGCCTCGCAGGAGGGCAAGGGCACGGTCGTGACGATGCTGCTGCCGGCCGGGAACCACCGCTGATGGGGCTCGTGCCGCCCAGCCGCGTCGTTCCTCCCGTCGGCCGGGGGCGGGCGGAGGTACGGCGTGGCTGAGCCCCTGGTCCTGCTCGTGGACGACGAGCCCAGCATCCGGGAGACGGTGTCGTTCATCCTCGAGATGGAGGGGTATCGGGTGGCGACCGCCGGCGACGGCGAGACGGCACTCGCCCGCGCGCGCGAGCTGCGGCCGCCGGTCATGCTGCTCGACGCCATGCTCCCGAAGCGGGACGGGTTTGACGTCTGCCGCGCGATCAAGGCGGACCCCGAGCTGGCGGCGATCAGGATCGTGATGCTCACCGCGCTCGGTCAGAAGGTCGAACAGGAGCGGGCGATGAGGGCGGGCGCCGACTTCTATGTCACCAAGCCGTTCGACGAGGAGGAGCTCCTCGCCCTCCTCGGGCGCCTCACCCGCCCCGCCTGAGCCTCGCCCCGCGACCGCGGCTAGACTGGCGGCATGACGACGCTCGCGGTGCTCACCGCCAGGCCCGAGCTCGCCATCTACCGCGAGCTCGAGGCCGCCGGCGCACGGCTCGGTTGGCAGGTGGCGACGGTGGACGCGACCCGGGCGGTCGCCGCCGCCCGGCCGCCCCGCGCCTGGGACGACGGCCGCCCCCTCGCCCCGGCGGCGGTCCTGCCGCGGGTGGGGGCGTGGCGCCCGGAGTCCACCCTCGCGGTGCTGGAGGCGCTCCAGTTCGCGGGCGCGAGGTCGCTCAACGACGCGGCCGCCATCCGCACCGGTCGCGACCACTGGGCGACCGCCTGCGCCCTCGCCGCGGCCGGGCTGCCGCACCCGGAGACGGTCGCGGGGAGCGAGCCGGAGCCGCTCGCGGCCGCCGCCGCCGACCTGTGCGGCTTTCCGTGCGTGGTCAAGCAGCGGCGCTCCCGGCGCGGTGTGGGCGTGATCCGGTGCGCCGGCCGGGCGGAGCTGGAGGCGGTGCTCGACGCCATGTGGCGGCTCGGCGAGGAGGTCGTGGTGCAGCGCTTCTGCCCGCCGGGGGGCGTCGCCCGCAGGGTGCTCGTCCTCTCCGGCGCGGCGCTGGCCGCGACCGAGCACCGGGCGGCCGCCGGGGAGTTCCGGGCCAACGCGGCACGCGGCGCCGCGGTGCGCGCGGTGGAGCCGCCGCCGGAGCAGTCGCGGCTCGCCCTCGCCGCGGCCCGCGCCCTCGGCCTCGGCTTCGCCGGCGTGGATCTGATCCCCGATGGCGACGGCTGGCTCGTGGGCGAGGTCAACCCGTCGCCGGGATGGGCGCACCTGGCATCGGCGACCGGCGTCCCGGTGGCCGAGCGCCTGGTGCGGGCGCTCGCTAGCCTGGCGGGCGGCACGGGCGGCCCGGCGTGAGCGACCCCTTCGCGTGCGGCGGCGAGGTGCGCCTCAAACCGGGGCGCGAGGCCTCGCTGCTGCGTCGCCACCCCTGGGTGTACCGGGGAGCGCTCGCCGCGCCGCTTCCCGGGGGCGGAGCGCCGCTGCTGGTTCGCTCGGCCGCCGGGGCGCCGCTCGGGGTGGCGCTGCCCGGGGGGTCGGGAGGCTCGCTCGCCCTGCGCATGGTGGCGTTCGGCGAGGAGCCCTGGGACGGCGGGACGCTGGCGGCGCGGTTGCGGGCCGCGGCGGCGCTGCGCGAGCGGCTGGCGCTCGACGCCGACGCCTATCGCCTGGTCCACGCCGAGGGCGACGGCCTCCCGGGGCTGGTGGTGGACCGTTACGGGGAGTTCGCGGTGATCCAGCCGTTCGAGCGCGCCTGGGAGCCCCTGCTGGAGACGATCGGGGCCCTGCTGGCCGGCGAGGGCGGCGTCGGCGCCGTCCTGGTCCGCGGTGCGGCGGGGGCGGAGCGACCGGCGCGCGCCCTCCGCGGTCGGCTGCCGGCTGCCCCGGTGCTGATTCGCGAAGGCAGGCTGCGCTTCCCGGCGGACCTCGCGGGCGGCCAGAAGACCGGCTTCTTCCTCGACCAGCGGGAGAACCGGCGGCGCGTTGCGGCGCTCGCGCGCGGGGCGCGGGTGCTCAACCTGTTCTCCTACAGCGGCGCCTTCGCGGTCGCGGCGCTCGCCGGCGGAGCCGAGCGCGCGATCAACGTGGACGCCTCGGCGCCCGCCCTCGCGCTCGCGCGCCGCGCGTACCGGGAGAACGGCCTTCCGGTCCGCGAGGACGACTTCGTGAGCGGCGACGCCTTCCGGGTGGTGCGGGAGCTCGCGGCGGCGGGGGAGCGCTTCGACATCGTGGTGGTGGACCCGCCCGCGTTCGTCAAGCGCAAGAGCGACATCGCCGACGGTCTGCGCGGCTACCGCGACATCAACCTCCAGGCGCTGCGCGTCGTCGCGCGGGGCGGCCTGCTGCTGAGCTGCTCTTGCTCGGCCCTGGTCGGCGAG
>Ga0316628_100003360_pt1 | contig 12325 bp, 10 predicted proteins | sample OWC_Aug_M2_C1_D5_FD_207648 | JGI IMG/M metagenome (GOLD analysis project Ga0316628, IMG submission 207648) | Wetland soil microbial communities from Old Woman Creek delta, Ohio, United States - OWC_Aug_M2_C1_D5_C | ecosystem: Environmental > Terrestrial > Soil > Wetlands | place: USA: Ohio...
GCCAGGCAGTTTCGGATCTGCGAGAACCGCGGCCAGCTGGGCCCGTTCGGAATGCAGCCTCCCCTTGTCGAAAGATCCGTATTCGCCGTCCAAGGTCAAAGAGGGGTACGGTGAGTAGCTCCCCTGCAGTTCGGAAAGCGCCTCGCCCCATGCCGATCCCTCCGCCACGCCCCACTTCCGGCCGTGTTCCACTTCCGAGGTGCGGCCGAGCGGGCGGAACGCGTCGTCGACGCTCTTGACCCCGGCCGAAAATCCGAGCGATCCGAGAGAATTCCCGAAAAGACCGATGGGCCGCTTCTGCATCCGCACCTGCCCACGTGCCGCCCGGCCCGTGTTGTCGCCGTCGTTCAGGCCGGAGTAGGTGTTCGGATCATAATTGCTGATTCCGATTTCCCCGTCCATGGACAGACCCGGACCGAATTCCAGTGATGTCTGCGCGTCCGCCACCTGGTGGCTCGCGGCAAGCGGAAGAAAGATCACCGGAAGGTAGGCGCCCCGGCCGGGCCCCTCGTACCGGTAGATGTCGTATCCCTGAAAACTGTAATCGCCGCGGCCCTGCCCCACGAACGAGAAATGAACCAGGTAATCGCCGCGGTCCTTTCCCCTGTACTGGTACACGGCCGTCCCGGACGAATCGACCCTGACGTAGTTCCCCTGCCCCGCGGCCACGGGGCGCGCGCCCGTCGCGACCGCCGAATCGGGATTGTCCCCGGCGCGCCTGAGGATGCCCCGGTATTCATCGGTGAGCGTCACGTCGAGGGGATTCTCCCTGTCGTCCGATTCGGAGAACAGGGACGCGCGGAACCTGAGCCTGTCCCTCCAGAAGCGCCCCTCGCCCACCGCGCCGGCGATCGCCTTCTGGAACTTCATGTCAGAAAATTCGAAATCCACGGTAATGCGCGACTCCGCCGTGATGAGGCGCCGTCTCATGAAGGTGATCTGGCCCGTTCCGTATTCGATGGTGTAGTCGTTGTCCTCCCCGCGCGCCATCGGCTCTCCGTCGATCCAGACTTTTTCGGTTCCGGCGAGCACGATGATCTCGCGCTGCCCCTGGGATCCCGTGAGCTGGTAGGGCCCCTGATTCCCCTCGATGCCGTTGAAATGGTGGGTCGTGAAATCGCCCTTCGAGGCCGCGCCGAACGCCGTGACCGATCCGAATCCGGCTTCCGCCGTTCCCATGGCACCCTGCAGCTTGCGGGAGTAATTCGCGAACTCCGACGCCGGCGCGTCAAACATGAAATCGCCCAGCGTGGCGCGGAAGTGCGGCGCACTGAGCGTGATGAACACCTTGTCGATTTCCTGCAGCGTCTGCGTGTTGCCTTCCGGCTGAATGGGCGTGTTCTGGTCGGTGAGAGAAGCGACCACGTCGACGTTCGGAGCGATCCGGCCCGAGACCTGGAGGCGCAGGCCCGATTGGAGCCGCATGCCCTGGTCCGTGCCGAGGCTCACTCCCCTGAAAATGGATCCGCTCTTCTGGAGGTCCTCGGAGAAGTCGTCCACGGGCCGGACCGTGGGGGGAGGCTGGATTGACGCCTGCGAGTCGGGGGCCGCGGTTCCTCCGGACGGAGCTTCCGAGGCCTTCCACCGCCTGGCCACGGGGTCCAGCGTCAACGGAAGGCTTTGATAGAGGATGAGGATGCGGCGGCCTGAGTCCGGCGGGGCGGCGAACCGGATGCGCCCGGCCACGGCGAAGACATCGAAATCTGCGGAGGGATTCAGCCGGGTGGAATCGACGGTCACTCTGACGGAACCGGGGATGAGATACCGGTTCGGCAGGGCGATCACGCTGTCCCGGCCGCTCGAAACGAGCGAATGTCGGTGGGTGAGCAGGTCCTGGCCGGATGGGGACAATGTCCAACCCGCGGGAAAACCGGCGAGAAGAAGAATCAGCACGAGGGAAGCGCGGACCGGAAGAGCCGGTCTGTCCTCCCTGCACGGATTCCCGCGTTTTGGGACCCCGGCCAATGAAACGGGGAATGCGGGCCGATGAGGAAATCCGGCGTCCGTGCGCCTCAAGGCTCCGATTCTCCGGGAATGGGCTGCCACTGAAAAAGGAACAGCTCGGCGCGGCCTCGGTCAAGGACGTAGAGGCGGTTCTTCCAGCATGCGACGTCCACGGGCGCGTCAAAACGGACCCCGGACAGCGTCTCGTCCCCGAGGGAACCGGCGTGTCGAAGACCGCGGAACCAGTCGACCCGCCGCCGGCCGGGATCCGCGACAAAAAGAAATTTCCCGTTCGGAGATTCCGCCAAGCCGGCCGGCTTCTCCAGTGTCCCGGCTCCGATCTCAATCAGGTAATTCCCGTACGCGTCGTAACAGAGGATGCGCCCTCCCTCCTCGTCCGACACGTACACGCGGCCGGCCAGACCGATGCACAGCCGCCGGGGGGAAACGAGCCTCCCGTCTCCCGAATCCACCCCGCCGAAACTGATCTGGGGATTTCCCAGAACGTCGAGCTTGAGCACGCGCCGGTTCTCCCCGTCCAGGCAGAACAGCTCGGATTGGGAGGAGAAGGCAACATCGAGCGGATAGCCGAAGCCGAGCGCCTCGGGCCACGCCTCGGAGGAGACGAGGGATCCGATGAAATGCAGGTCCTTGTCGTACCGGACGATGCGCTGATTGTCGTAATCCGCGACGAAAACATCCAGACCGTTCTCGGCCCAGAGGGACACGGGCTCGTTGAACTGCTCCCTGCCCCAGCCGAATCCGCCGATCTGGGTGACAAACTGCCCGGAGGGATCGAATTTCTGGATGCGGTCGTTTCCGGTGTCCGCGATGTAGAGGAAACCGCTCGGATCCACGCTCACCGCGGCCGGCGCGGCGAACTGGCCTGCCTGGCCTCCCTTTCCGCCGAATCGCGAGACGTAAACCGCGCCATCCCCGGATGGAATCTGTCCCCGGACCACCCCGCCGGCATTGAACAGCAGAAAAAGACAGACACAACGCATCCATTCACGCCGCATGCATCACCTCGTTCCGGATGGGATCCATGTTTCCGCAGCCAACGAATGAAGGGTAAAGTAAAGGATTGTAAAGAAAGAGTCAATCGAAAAGAAACCGGTGACGACGCGGGACGGTCCTGCGGCATGATCGGGATTCGCGGCTCCACGGAGATGGCTGAAAAGCCAGAACCTTCTTCACATCTCGATCCTGAGCCCGCGCAGCGGGATCAGGACTCGGGGTGAAGAATTCATCGGGTTTCCGACTTTTTATCGGCCTGGCGCGGGTTTCGGACGACGGCCCGGTGCGGGAAGGGATGACCGGGCCTGGATGGGTTCAGACCTCGTAGTCCACCGACACCCGGTCCTCGCGTATCTTCTGGATGAACTCCGCCATCTCAAGGTGCGCGTCATGGTCCTGGTAGCGCTCCATCGCCTCGGCGGATTCGAACTCCACGCAAAGGACGATGTCGTACGCCCCGTCGGTGCGGCCCATGTCGATTCCGACCTCGAGCCTTCCGATTTCCGGTATTTTCGCGGGAAGCGCCTCGAGCATCTGCTTCATCCGGGCCGCGTTTTCGGTCTTGCCCGCGTTTTCAGCGAACGCCCGGAGCTTCCACATCACGATGTGCTTGATCATGGCACCCCCGTTTTCAAATCCACATCATTCGAGAAATGACCAAACGGAAAAGGGGAGAACAGGCTTCATCCGTTTTTCAGTAATGTAACTTACTTTTTTTCTGGTGAATTGTCAAGGGGGATTTGTGGCGGATTCGCTTTCATTCCGGAACCGCAGGATCGAATTCCCCTCCGATTCCAGGCGGAAAAATCCAGGAATGGCGCCGCCCCGCCAGAGGGAATCCTCCGTCCTCGCTTCGGGTGGATCCGCCGGAAGCGGGGAGTCAGCCGCCTCATGCCCTGAGCGATAAGAAATTCATGAGAATGCGTTTCCCCTCCGTCGTCAGCACCGACTCGGGATGAAACTGGATTCCCTCGACCGGATACGTCCGGTGCCGCACGGCCATGACCGTGCCGTCCCCGGTCCGCGCGGACACCTCCAGGCAGTCCGGAAGGCCCGCCTCCTCCACGACGAGCGAGTGGTAGCGGGTCGCCGTGAAGGCGTCCGGAACGCCCCGGAATATGGTGCGTCCGTCGTGGAGGACGGCCGACACCTTGCCGTGGACCGGCGCCCCGGCCCGGACGATTTTTCCGCCGAACGCAGCGGCGATGGACTGGTGCCCGAGGCAGACGCCGAGAATGGGGCACGCGTCCTTCATCGCCCGGACCAGGGGCACGGAAATCCCCGCTTCAGCCGGCGTGCACGGCCCCGGCGAGATCACCACGGCCGAAGGATTCAGGGACAGGACGTCTTCCACCGAGACCGCGTCGTTCCTGCGGACGACGATGTCGGCCGTGCTCTCGCCCAGGATCTGCACGAGGTTGTACGTGAAGGAGTCGTAATTGTCCAGCACGAAAACCATGTCATCCTCCGGCCATCCGGACCGCCTGAAACAGCGCCCTGGCCTTGTTCAGGGTTTCCTGGTACTCTCGCTCCGGATCGGAGTCTGCCACCACGCCCGCGCCCGCCTGTATCGCGCCCCGGCCGTCCCGGATCACCACGGTCCGGATCGTGATGCACATGTCCATGTTTCCCGCGAAATCGAAGTATCCGATCGATCCCGCGTAGATGCCCCTCCGCACCGTTTCCAGCTCGTCGATGATCTCCATGGCCCTCACCTTCGGCGCTCCGGAAACGGTGCCTGCGGGAAAGCACGCCGCGAAGCAGTCAAACGCGTCCTTGTCCTTGGAGAGCCGCCCGCGCACGTTCGAAACCAGGTGCATGACCTTGGAATACCGTTCGACGGCGAACAGGTCGTCGGTTTTGACCGTGCCGTAGTCGCAGACCCGGCCGATGTCGTTTCTCGCGAGGTCAACGAGCATGATGTGCTCGGCCCTCTCCTTCTCGTCGCCGAGAAGTTCAACCTCAAGCGCCGAATCCTCGACCTCCGAGCGGCCCCGCGGCCTGGTGCCTGCGAGCGGCCGGATCGTGACCCGGCGGTCGAGCACCTTGACGAGGATTTCCGGGGACGATCCGAGAAGGTGAAGGCCGTCGAATCGGATGAAATACATGTAGGGCGAGGGATTGGCGATGCGCAGCGATTCGTAGATGCGGAGCGGATTGGAGGCGACGGGGAACTCGAAACGCTGCGACAGAACGACCTGGAATATGTCCCCGGCGAGGATGTACTCCTTGGCCTTCCGCACCGATTCCTTGAAGCTTTCGGGCGTGGTGTTGGACGTGAATCCGTCGGCGGACGGGTTCCCTCCCGCGGACCCGTCCGTCTCCGGAAAACGAAGTGCCGGTGAGTCCGTCAGGCGCCGGCAGATTCCGGACAGTTCCATCAGGCGCTCCTCACGCGCCTCGTCCGAGTGGATCACGATGTCCACGGTCTTCTCGAGGTGGTCGAAGACCAGCACTTCCTCGGGGAAGATGAAGTAAAATTCCGGAACGCCCAGGGTGTCCGGATTCTTGTCCGGGATGGCTTCGAAGAAACGGATCGCGTCGTAGGAGGCGTAGCCGACCGCGCCCCCTGAAAAGGGTCGCACCGAGGCGTCCATTTTCAGGTCGTTCAATAGGGTCCGCAGCGTCTGCAGGGGATCGCCGGTGAACCGGTGGATTTCCGCGCCCGTGCGTATATCGATCCGGCCGCCGAAGCTCTTGAAAATCAGATAAGGTTTCCCGCCGAGAAACGAATACCGGCCCCGTTTGCCCGTGCTTTCCATGGACTCGTAGAGAAAGCTGTACGCGCCCTCCGCATACAGGGCCTTGTAGGCGGAAACCGGACCGCAGGTCGAGGGGATTTTCCTGTGGTGCACCATCCGCCTGCTGAATTCCGGGGCGCTCATGCTCCGCGCCTTTCCCGGCGGCCGGACGGACGGCTCCGGGGAGACCGGACGGTCGCCCGCTTCAGGCTCCTGACCAGGGAGGGAAGATCCTCGCGGGTTTCGACCGCCCTGAGCAGCCGGCTCGCCACGATGACGCCGTCCGCGGATGCGGACAATGCCCGGACGTGGCCGGGCGTGGAGATGCCGAAACCCACCGCGAGCGGCTTGTCCGTGATCCGCCTGAGTGTCCGGACCATGCGGCCCGCGTCGGGTGGAAGGGCCTTCCGGATTCCCGTGGTTCCGGTGACGCCGACGCAATACACGAAACCGTTCGAGGCGGCCGCAATCTTCCTCAGCCTTTCCTCCGGCGAGGTCGGGGCGGCCAGCAGAATCAGGTCCACGCCGTGCACCCGGGAAGCGGACGCCCATCCGTGCGCCTCGTCCGCCGGGAGGTCGGGGATGATCAACCCTGAAATTCCGGCCTTCATGAGGGCCTCGAACGTTTTCGATCTTCCACGACCGAGAAGCGGATTCAGATAGGACATCAGTATCAGCGGGATGCCGGGGTTCAGATCTTTGACCTCGGCCAGGACACGGTCCAGCGTCGCACCGTTCCGCAGTCCCGCGTTCGAGGCGGACTGGATCATAGGGCCGTCCGCGATGGGGTCGGAGAAGGGCAGGCCGATTTCGATCATGTCCGCGCCGTTCCTCGCGAGCGTTTCCGCCATCCGCATGGACCCCGGGACGGACGGAAAGCCCGCCATGACGTACGCGATCAATCCGGCCTCGTTTCTTGCGCGGAGCTCGTTCCATTTCTGTCCGAGGGTCATGCGATTCCCCCCTGCGCTTCGAGACGGATTCCCAGATCCTTGTCCCCCCTGCCGGACAATCCCACCACGATCACCCGGTCCGGCATTTTCCTTGCCGCCTTGACGGCGTGCGCCACCGCGTGCGCGCTCTCGAGCGCGGGAAGTATGCCCTCGGTTTTCGCCAGAAGGTCGAACGCCGCGAGCGCTTCGCGGTCCGAGGCGGACGTGTACCTCACCCGGCGGGACTCCTTCAGAAAGGAATGCTCCGGACCCACGCCGGGATAATCGAGCCCGGCCGAAACCGAATGCGTCGGCAGCACCTGGCCCGATGCGTCCTGCAGCAGGTAGCTCATGGCGCCGTGCAGCGCCCCCGGCCTTCCCTTGCACAGCGTGGCGCCGTGTTCGCCTGGCCCGCTGCCCCTGCCCCCCGCCTCGACGCCGACCATGGCGACGCCGGTGTCGAGGAAGGGATGAAACAGCCCCATCGCGTTGCTCCCGCCGCCCACGCAGGCCACAAGCAGGTCGGGCAGGCGCCCTTCCCTGCCGAGTATCTGCTTCCGCGTCTCGACTCCGATGACCGACTGAAAGTCGCGCACGATCATTGGATACGGATGCGGTCCGACCACCGATCCGATGCAGTAATAGGTGTCGTTAATCCGGGTCACCCAGTCGCGCATTGCCTCATTGATGGCGTCCTTGAGCGTCCTCGATCCGGAATCGACGGCGACGACTTCGGCGCCGAGGAACCGCATCCGGTGCACGTTCATTTCCTGCCGCCTCACGTCCTCGCTTCCCATGAAAACGGTGCAGTCCAGGTCGAACAGCGCGCAGGCGGTGGCCGTGGCCACGCCGTGCTGGCCGGCGCCGGTCTCGGCGATCACGCGCCGCTTTCCCATCCGCCTGGCGAGGAGCGCCTGTCCGATGGTGTTGTTGATTTTGTGCGCGCCGGTGTGCGCCAGATCCTCCCGTTTCAGGTAGATCCTCGCCCCGCCGGTTTTTCGCGAAAGCCTGGCCGCGGGATACAGCGGCGTCGGACGGCCGACATAGTCCCTCAGGCAGTCCTTCAATTCGTCGCGGAAGGACCTGTCCCTGCGGGCCTCTGCGTATTCGCGTTCGAGCGCGTCGAGCGCGGCCATGACGGTCTCCGGAACGTACCGGCCTCCAAACCGTCCGAAGTATCCGCGCCGGTCCGGCGTTTTCCGCCTCATCGGGCCTCCTGGATGAATGCCTTCATCTTGCCGTAATCCTTGATTCCCGGGGACTTCTCGACCCCGGTCGATACGTCCACTGCCAGGGGACGCAGGAGCCGGACGACTTCCCGGACGTTTCCCGCCGTGAGTCCGCCCGCCACGATGAACGGCCGGGCGATCCCGAGCGCCTGCCGCCAGTCGAACGTCCGGCCGTCCCCGGCCCCCGGATCGAGGAGGAAAGAGGAGGCGCGGTAGGCCGCCATCCTTTCCTCGATGGAAACGGGAGTGTCGCCGGACGAGATGGAGATCCGCTTGATCACCTTCCTCCTTTTCGCGAGCCATTCACAGGCCTTCGGGCTTTCGGCGCCGTGCAGCTGGACCGCGTGAAGGCGGACCCGTTCGGCGATGTCTTCGACCACCGAGACCGGCTGGTCCCTGAACACACCGACCGTGGTCACATATGGCGGAATCGATTCAACGATCCGTCTCGCGGCCTCGGGGGAGATACTTCGTCGCGATTCGGCGAAAACAAAACCCAGCATGTCGGCCCCCAGCTCAGCGGCGGCGAGCGCATCCTCGAGATTGGTGATTCCGCATATTTTAACGCGAGTCATGTGCATCCTTTTCCTTGAAACCCGGCGCTACCTGATTGTCCCCCTGCCAGGGGGGACCGTCGCGGGCGGCGCTTTGTGCCGCCCGCGGCAAGAGGGTCATTTCACATTCACCATTTCTTGAAGCGTTCGGTGGACTTCCCCGGTCCGGAGCAGCGCTTCCCCGATCAGCAGGGCGTCGAATCCGACATCGCGGAGCGCCCGGACATCCTCTGGGGTGCGTATGCCGCTTTCGCTCACCCTCGTCACGTCCTTGGGAATCCGCGCCGCGAGATTCAGGGACGTCCGGAGGTCCACCGAAAGCGTGTCCAGATCCCGGTTGTTCACGCCGATGATTTTCGCGCCGGTTCGAAGCGCTGTCTTGAGTTCGGCCTCGTTGCGCGTCTCGACCAGGCAGGCGAGGCCGAGGGCCTCGGCGAGATCCAGAAACAGCATGAGCTTCTCCTCGGACAGGATGCGGACGATCAGAAGGATCGCGTCCGCTCCGATGACCCGGGATTCGGCGATCTGGATTTCGTCGATGATGAAATCCTTTCGGAGGACCGGAAGCCGGCACGCGTCCTTTGCGGTCAGGATGTCTTCCTCCCTGCCTCCGAAATAATCCCGGTCGGTGAGCACGGACAGGGCATCCGCCGACGCCTTCTCGTAATCCCGGGCGATTTCGGCCGGATTGAAATCCTTCCTGAGGATCCCGGCCGAGGGCGATTTCCGCTTCATCTCGGCGATGACGGACAGCCCCGGCTTTCTCAGCGAGGAGGCGAAATCCCGGATCGGCGGAAGCGGCCCCCGGAGCATTGCGTCCGCGGACGCTCTCTGGCGTTTTTGCCGGACCTCCTCCTGCTTGTCCGCGATCAGGGCGTCAAGACGGAACAACGGCCTGTCCTTGGATTTCCTGCGTCATTTTCTTCAGGTTCTCCAGTTTGCGCATCGCACGGCCCGAATCGATGGATTCCGCGGCCAGCCGGATCCCGTCGCCGACGGTCGGGGCAAGGCCGCCGACATAGGCGACGGCCCCGGCGTTCAGCAGCACCACGTCCCGCGCCGGCCCCTTCTCGCCCTTCAGGACGCTCAGGGCGATGGCGGCGTTGGTCCCGGGATCGCCGCCCTTGAGCGTCTCGGAGCCCGCTCGCTTCAGTCCGAAATCCTCCGGTTCAATGGAATATGTGCCGATGGATCCGTCCTTCAGCTCCGCGACGGCCGTGGGGCCGGTCAGCGTGATCTCGTCGAGCCCGTCCCTTCCGTGGACCACGAGCACGTGTTCCGATCCGAGCCGTTTCAGGACATTCGCCAGCATTTCCGTCAGCACGCCGTCAAACACGCCGAGCACCTGTCTCTTCGCACCCGCGGGATTGGTGAGAGGGCCGAGGATGTTGAAGATGGTCCGCACGCCGATTTCGCGGCGGGGCCCAGCCGCGTGCTTCATGGCCTTGTGGAGGAGCGGCGCAAAGAGAAAACCGACGCCGTTCTCGTCGATGCAGCGTCCCGCCGTTTCGGGCGGCACGTCGATCTTGACCCCGAGGCTCGTGAAAAGGTCCGCGCTTCCGCACTGGCTCGAGATGGACCGGTTCCCGTGCTTCGCCACCTTGCACCCTGCCCCCGCGGCGACGAGGGCGCTGACCGTGGATACGTTGAACGTTCCGGAGCGGTCCCCTCCCGTTCCGCAGGTGTCGACAAGCACAGCCTGCCTGCAGGGGACCGGCGTCGCCTCTTCCCGCATGGCCTTCGCGAAGCCCGTGATCTCTTCCTGCGTCTCCCCCTTGATCCGGAGCGCCGTCAGCACGGCTGCGATCTGCGCGTCCGTGGCCCCGCCCCGCATGATGGTCCTTGCGGTCTGGAACGCTTCCTCTTCCGAAAGGTTTTGCGCCTGGACCACCTTCCCGATCGCGTCTTTCATTTCCATTTATATTCCTCCCTCCTGGGTTTCTTTTTATTCGAATTCAAAGGTTGAAACCTCAGACGATTTTTATACACTCCGTCATTTCGGGCATCGACCCGCCACGGGCAATTTTCTTTTGCAGGGTCACCCTCTGCATTGAGAATTATTGATGGTTTCCTCGTTTATCATTGTCATTCCTCGTCCCACCCTGGGTGGGACGAGGAATCCGGCGTATTACGATCGTTCCAGTCCAGATTTCTCGCCCCGAAAAGAGAGGGCTCGAAATGACAAGGATAGATAAGGAGACACCCCGATAAAACAAAAAGCCGCGGAATCGCATTTCCCGCGGCCTGGATAAAAAAAGGGCGGGACGATCGATGCCGTCCCGCCCTGAGATTCACGATCAGGGTTAGCAGGGGACGGTCAAAGGACCTTTCCACCACCAGAAATTTTGAATGGATCTGGAACTCATTGTTTTTACCTGCCTGTCGAAACTGATGTTTCTATCAATAGAAACAATGTAATCAAAAAAAAAGAGAATGTCAAGCTTTTTTTCCGCGGATCGGCTTCTTTGCGATCGGATCGGACATGCCCCCCGTGAAGTCCGAGACGTCCTGGGGGAAAACCCCTGGAAACGGCCAACCGCCATTTCACATGCGGCTCGGGTGCCTGGATTACTTCTGCCCGGGCGGCCATTTCGGCGGTACGTACTCGGGTTGCTTTTCTCCGGGCACTTCCTTCTGGACTTCGATGCGCGCTAGCGTATCCGCTTCGAAATAATAATAGGTGGTGATGGATTCCCATTCGGGCTCCAACCAGATAAAGGGGAACAAAACTGTCTTCTCTTCATAGACGTCGATCAGAAACTTTTCCGCGCCGATGGTCTTGTAGTCATATCCTATGTCCGGGCTCGAAAGGCTTGCGATCAGCTGGTCGCGGTTCATGCCCCTGACCGGTTTTCCCGCTCGGATTTGTTTTATAAAGCGGTCGAACGGGTAATGTTCCAGGTACCAGTCACGCACCATTGGATCGGTTTGACGTGTCGTTTCAAGGGTCATGCTGCAGGAAAGGAAGGTCAGCAGGACGATCGGGGGCAACCACAGGTCCGTGATCGTCGGCCTCGTCCGCGTCCAGGGGTTTTTCATCTTTCGGCTCCTTTCCGGTTTGAGTCCGAAGCGCGACAAGGACAATCCCGGCACGGCGGGCCGTGCGATGCTCATCTTAATAGAACCATCTTCCGGATTTCCCGATAAGAACCCGCCGTCATCCGGCAGATGTAGACGCCGCTGGACATTCGGGACGCCTCCCACCGTATCGAATGCATTCCCTCAGGCAGGGTCTGGTCAGAGAGCGTTGCGACCCTGCGGCCGGCCGCGTCGAAGACCTCGACGCGCACGGGGACTGTTTCCGCCAGAGTGAAGGAGATCGTGGTCCCGGCGTTGAACGGATTGGGATAATTGGGGCTCAATGAAAACCGGAAAGGCATCGGAACGCCGGTGTCCGGGTCTATGCCGGGCGGCGCGTCCGGGGAGCAGACCAGCCATCCGTTCAGGGCCGGCAGAATGAAATCGGCCCGTTCCGCCGCGCCGGTCCCGAGGGAATCCCTTCCGTCAACGTAAGCGTGAAAATTGAACCATCGCGGATCGCCAGCCGGCCTGACGCGCCACGTCCGCAGGGGATGCCGGTTGACACACACGGTCACTCCGTTGTCGTATTCGACGCGGACCTGACTCATGAAATCGGCGTGGTTCCTGTCCGCGAATCCGGAAGGATGCCTCCGGATGTATTCCGACGCGTCCACTTCCTCTCCCCTGTCGTTGTAGGAGATGCGGACGGCCTTTGCCCCCGCGGTCAGTTTCTGGGTGCTGAATACGTGCCGCTGCTCGAGAAGTGCGGCCCTGACGAAATCTTTGCTCCGGTCGGGGTTCGGGATGAATCCACCGTGCCCGAACGCCAGCTCCTCGGCGATGTACTCGAGCGTTTTGTCCAGCGGGAACGCCGAATAGACGGATCC
>Ga0316628_100003361_pt1 | contig 12325 bp, 15 predicted proteins | sample OWC_Aug_M2_C1_D5_FD_207648 | JGI IMG/M metagenome (GOLD analysis project Ga0316628, IMG submission 207648) | Wetland soil microbial communities from Old Woman Creek delta, Ohio, United States - OWC_Aug_M2_C1_D5_C | ecosystem: Environmental > Terrestrial > Soil > Wetlands | place: USA: Ohio...
TGGTCCATCCTTCGGCCGATGTCGAGGTGACCGTCACGGCCATGATCCGGGGGGCCTTCGAGTACCAGGGCCAGAAGTGCTCGGCCGCCAGCCGGGCCTACATCCCGGCCAGCCTCTGGCCGACCATCAAGGCCCGCCTCGTGGACGAGATCAAGACCATCAAGATGGGCGATGTCCAGGACTTCTCCAACTATATGGCCGCGGTCATCGACCAGGGCGCCTATCAGACCATCGTCGAGTACATCGACTATGCCAAGACATCGAACGAGGCCAAGATCGTGGTCGGCGGCGGTTCTAACGACAAGGTCGGGTATTTCATCGAGCCTACGGTCGTGGAAGTGACCAACCCCAAGCATAAGCTCATGGAGGAGGAGATCTTCGGCCCCGTCCTGACCCTGTTTGTCTATCCCGACAAGGACTTCGCCAAGGCCCTGGAACTCTGCGACCAGACCTCGACCTACGCCTTGACCGGAAGCATCATCTCCACCGACCGGGAGGCGATCATCCAAGCCTACGACGCCCTGCGGCACTCGGCCGGCAATTTCTATATCAACGACAAGCCCACCGGAGCGGTCGTCGGCCAACAGCCGTTCGGCGGCGGCCGGGCCTCGGGGACCAACGACAAGGCCGGTTCCTACCTGAACTTGATCCGCTGGGCGAGCGTCCGGGCGGTCAAGGAGAGCCTGAATCCTCCCCGGGACTATCGCTATCCCTTCCTGTCGGAAAAATAAGAACGGGGGCGCATGAAAGTCATCGCGGTCGTGGGGAGTTCCGGGAGCGGGAAGACGAGGCTGATTCGGCGCCTCGTGGCCGAGTTCATCAAGAGGAAATCCCGGACAGCCGTGATCAAGAACTGCCCCCACGGCTTCCAGACGGAGGCCGACGGCAAGGACAGCCAGGAATTCCTCCGGGCCGGGGCGTCGGCCGCGGTGCTAATCGGTCCCGGCGGCCGGTCGGTAACGTACCGAAAGGCCTCGTTTTCCGGCCTGAAGCCGGCCGCCGAAGCACTCTTCCCGGAGGCCGATGTGGTATTGGTCGAGGGCGGCAGCCGGGCGCCGGGCTTGAAAAAGATCGAGGTCCGGCGCCGAGGGATTCCAGCCAAGCCGGTCGGACCGCTTCGGGAAGTTGTGGCTTTTGTGTCCGAGGACCGGATCGACTCGGACAAACCGGTATTCCGGCCTTCGGACGTCTCCCGCATCGCCGGCTTCATCGACCGGGAGGCGTCCCTCGTGGGCCCCGACTCGCGTTTGGAGGTCGACGGCCGCGATGTCCCTCTCAGCGGACGCGACGTCCGCATCCTGCGGAAATTGATCTTGAGCCGGACAGCCTCCCGGTCCGGGATTTCGTCCCGTCCCCGGAGCGTCCTCCTGGCTTTGAAAAGGAGTGGTCATGCAGCTCACAAAAACTAATCGCTGGCTTCTTCTGTTCCTCTTCGGCTCATTGTGGGGGATCATGGAGGTCCTGGGGGGAGAGGCCTTTTTCAAGAACGCCGTCCCGCACGCCTCGTCCGTCCTGTCCGCCTGGGGCCTGATGATGCTGGCGGCGTCTCGGGCGGTCTGGAACCGCCCGGGCACATCAGCCCTGGTCGGCGGCCTGGCCGCCCTGTTCAAGCTGGTCAACGCCGCCCCGTTTTATTGCCACCTGGCGGGAATCTTCATCCTGGGCGCGGTCTTCGACCTGGCGGCTTCCTGGCTGGTCAAGAAGATCAAGCCTCTTTCCATATCCAGCGTCCTGACCGGCATCGTATCGCCCCTGGCGGCCAACACGGTTTTCGGCATTCTCATGGCCTTTGTTATCAAGTACAAATACTGGGCCGTCGAAGGCTGGCCCAAGGTCCTCAACTATATTTTCGTTTCGGGCGGACTAGCGGCCCTGGCGGGCGCCGTCCTTGTCCCCATGGGTTTCTGGCTGGGTCAGAACATCGATGAGCTGAACGTCCGGAAGCCCCGCTGGGCCCTGGCCGGGTCCATGCTGGGCTCGGCGGCCGTCTGGACCGCGGCCCGCATTTTGGGCTGAGACGGGATTCAGGTCATCGATGAGCCCTAAACCTCCGCCGGCCGGGCAAGGTCCCTTTCAGCGGATCAAGGTCAACAGGGACAACTGCACCGGCTGCCGTCTCTGTCTCCAGATCTGCGGAACGGATCATTTCCGGGAGATCAATCCCAAGAAGGCGGCGATGAGGATCGAGGCCAAGTTCCCCGATCCCGGAAAATACCGTCCCTATGTCTGCACCCAATGCGGAAAGTGCGCCGAGGCCTGTCCGGTCGGGGCCATCAGTCGCAACGAGCGCGGCGCCTATATCGTGGACAAGGAAAAGTGCGACAATTGCGGGGCCTGCGTTCCGGCCTGCCCGTTCGGAGTCGTGTTCCAGCATCCGGACCTCGGGCACGTCATCATCTGCGACTTCTGTATGATGTGCACCGACATGTGCAACACCAAGGCCATCGTGCCCTGGGAGCGTCCGGCTGGAGGGCCGGGGGAGGCATCCCGTGGCTAGGGGATTCGCCGGCACGACCCTCCGCATCGACCTCGGCACCGGGGCCATCCGGCGTCAGCCCACCGACGAGGCGCTCTTCCGGCGCTGGCATGGCGGCCGCGGCGTGGTGGCCAAGATCTGCTACGACGAGGTGCCGCGCGACGCGGACCCTCTCGGTCCGAAGAACGTATTCATCATGAACACCAGCCCCATGAGCGGCTGTCTGATCCCGGCGGGCTCCAAGGTGGAATTCGGTTCGGTCTCGCCCTTGACCAACGGCCAAGGGGATTCCAACATGGGCGGCCACCTCGGTCCGGCACTCAAGTTCGCCGGCTACGACATGGTCATCTTCACGGGCATCTCGCCCCGTCCGGTCTTCCTCTTTATCGACAATGACACCGTCGAGCTGAGGGACGCGTCCGGCCTGTGGGGGATGAAATCGCTTGACTGCGAGAAGAAACTGAAGGACGAGCTGGGCGAGGACTACGAAATCGCCACCATCGGCCCGGCCGGGGAGAACGGCATCCTCTTCTCCTGCATCACCCACGACTTCGGCCGTCAGGCCGGCCGGACCGGCCAAGGAGCGGTCATGGGTTCGAAGAAGCTCAAGGCCATCGCCGTGCGGGGCAACCGATCGCTCCATGTCCACGACATGGACGGCTTGATCCGCCATGTCACGAGCATCATCAAACGGACCCAGAAGCATCCCAATATGGAACCCTGGCAGAAATACGGCACGGCCTTCTTCATCAGCTGGTCGAACGACAACGCCGTCATTCCCACCCGCAATTTCCAGACGACCTATTATGAGGATACGAACAAGATCGACGGTGACCAGCTCGTGGAAAAATGCCTGATCACCCATAAGGCCTGTTTCGGCTGCTGGATGAACTGCGGCAAATACACCAAGGCCGTCATTCCCGGCAAGCCCGAGGTCCATCTGGAAGGCCCGGAATATGAGACGGGCTCCCTGTGCGGCTCCAACCTGGGGATGAAGGACATCAACCATGTCGCCTACATCAACTGGATGCTCGACAACCTGGGCATGGACTCCATGTCCGGCGGGGGAGTGATCGGTTTCGGAATGGAATGCTTCGAGCGCGGCCTGATCACCGAGAAGGACCTGGAGGGGCATTCCCTTCGCTGGGGCTCGGTTGACGATGTCGAACACTTCCTGGACATGGTGGCCAACCGCCGGGGCGTGGGCGACTGGTTCGCCGGCGGGACGAAAAGGGCCGCAGAAAAGATCGGCCGCGGCAGCGAGAAGTTCGCCATGCAGGTCAAGGGCCAGGAGATGTCGGGCTATGACGGCCGATGGGCGCCGGGCATGCTCCTGTCCTATATGACGGCCGACATCGGCGCCCACCACAACCGCTCCTGGACCATCACCGTGGACATGGCCGAGGGCCGCGAATCGGTCGAGGGCCGGGCCAAGATCGTCGTCTATCTCCAGCACATCCGGCCCCTGATGGACACCTGGTGCATCTGCCGCCTGTTTTGGGGCGAGCTCGACATCACCCCCGAGGAGATCGTCGAGACGCTCAACCTCATCACCGGCTGGGGGGTCAACCCCGAGGAATGCCTGCGCGCGTCTGAAATGATCTGGAACCTGAACCGCTGCCATTACTTGGAGCGCAACAAGGCCAATGGTCGGACCTTCGATTATCCGCCGGCCCGAAGCTGGGAAGACAAGATCCCCTCGGGTCCGGGGAAGGGCAAAGGGGTCAGCCGGGAGCAAGTGGAACAGATGCTGGACGAATACTACGCGGCCCGGGGATGGGATTCCAAGGGAAATCCCACGCGGGCGGTCCTGGAAGACCTGGGGCTCAAGGACGCGGCCGACAATGTGGAGCGCCTCGGACTCCTGGGCGTCCCCATCCCCGGCGGGATCCCCCCCGTGCGCGGCGAGAAATACAAGCCCAAGGCTTTTTAGGGAGGACGAGGAGCCATGGTCGTTTTTTTCAAGGCGGGCAGCGAACTGAGGCACAAGCTTCAGCCCGACGTTGATTATTACACCCGCCGGGTGGAGACCGAGCCCGGCCGGACGGTCAGGGAGATCCTCAAGGACCTCGGCCTCGACCCGGCCTTTGTCGCTTTCGTCTATGTCGAAGGAAAGGTCAAGAACCTGGACTATGTCCCGACGGAAGGGCAGAATTTGACCCTCCAGCCGCCCGTGTCCGGTGGCTGACCCTCCCGCGGAGCTGGCCATGAGCCTGAACGACAAAGAAAAGGAACGGTACCGGCGCCAGCTCGGAGTGCGATCCTGGGACCAGGATCGGCTGCGATCCGCGTCGGTTCTTGTCGCCGGGGTCGGAGGGCTAGGAGGGACGTCATCGCTCTATCTCGCCCTGGCCGGCGTAGGCCGCCTCCGGATCGCCGACCGGGACCGGGTCGATCCTTCCAACCTTAACCGCCAGGTCCTCTTCGGCGAAGAATCGGTGGGCCGCCTCAAGGCCGAGGAAGCCGGCCGCCGCCTCCGCGAAGCCAATCCCCGCATTCAAGTCGAGGCCTTCGCCGAAGATATCACCCCGGCGTCCGTCGGCCGGCTGGCCGGGGGATGTTCCTTGATCGTGGACGGCCTGGACAATATCGCTACCCGCCGTGTCCTGAACGCCTATTCGGTCCGGAGCCGCATTCCCTATCTCTACGGGGCCGTCCGGGGCTGGGAGGGCATGCTCGGGCTTTTCGAGCCTCCGGGAACGGCCTGTCTGGAATGCCTCCTCGCCGGGAACAAGGACACGGATACGGAACTGCCGGTCTTCGGCAGCCTGGCCGGGACGATCGGCCTTCTCCAGGCCACAGAATCTTTGAAACATCTCCTGGGTCTCGAACGGACCCTTCTTGGCCGGCTGTTGATCTATGACGGCCGGGACATGACGTTCGACCTGGTGGACGTAGCCCGGAATCCGTCCTGCCCCGTCTGCTCATCGCTCAAGGCATGAACGAAGGTCGATCCGGTTCAGCCCCGATCACCCTGGAAACGCGTATCGAAGACCTTGCGGAAAGGAATCCTGAGGCGGTCCGTTTCCTTCTCGGCAGGGGAATGCGGTGCATCCGCTGCGGCGAGCCCATCTGGTCTACCCTGGGGGAGCTTCTCGACGATTCAGGTTTCGCCGACAAGGAGTCGGTTCTGAGGGAGCTCAATGCCCTGGGCTCCGGATAGGAAGGCTCCTGACCGGCGGCCGGCCGGTCGATCCGAACGTTTTTTGCGAATTTTCGTATCCATTCAATGAGGCCCGGCGGAGGCCGGGCCGGGAAAGCGTTCGAGGAGGAAGACCATGGCCAAGAAGCTCGTACGGTCGATCCATAATAAGATGTTGGGGGGCGTATGCTCCGGAATGGCCGATTATTTCGACCTGGACGTCTCCCTCGTCCGGCTGATCTTCGTAGCCCTGGACTTGGTCACCGGGCTGATCCCCATGCTCTTTTTCTATATCATCGCCTGGATCGTCATCCCGGCCGAGACCGTCCAGGCTCCCCCGCAGGCCCCGCCCGCCCAAAAGCCCTGAATTCCGCCCCGGTTTTTGTTGACTTCACCGCCGTTATCGGCTATTTATTAACAAGATTCCCGAGAGTGTCCATTCATGGCCGAAACAGAGGAAGTCGCATTCCGGCATATTGCCGTTGAAGGGGTGATGAAGAGCGGCAAAACGCTGCTGGTTAACCTTCTCGCCCAAAAGATCGGCGGCCGCGCCGTTTTGGACAAATCGGACAATCCCTACCTCAAGGATTTCTATGAGGAGAAGGAGGGAGCCGCGCTTCTCTGCCAGCTCGTTTTCCTGGTCAACCGCTACCACCAGCAGGTCCGGCTGGCCCAGCGCGAGCTGTTCGAGGAGAGGATGTTCTGCGACTACCTCTTCGAGAAGGACAAGATCTTCGCCTACCAGACCCTGGATGACGAGGAATTGGTTGTTTACGACCGTATCTACGGCATCCTGGCCGATCGGCTGGCCAAGCCCGACCTGGTCATCTATCTTCAGATCTCCCTGCCCACCCTTCTCAAGAGGCTGGCCCGGGAGGGCACTCCCTTGGAGAAGGACATCTCCGAGAGATTCCTCCAGGACCTGATCGAGGCCTTCGACTATTTCTTCTTCAACTACCAGGTGACGCCCCTGCTTGTCATCCGGGCGGACAGCCTGGACCTGACCCGCGATGATGACCTGGAGGTCATCATCCAGCAGGTCCGTCAGATGAAATCCCGCCAGCAGTTCTTCGTTCCGGCCGGCCATTCATCCAAGGACCTCAAGAAGAACAAATGACTTTACCTCAATCCCGCCCGGGCGGGATGGGGAGAAAGGAGAGTTCATGAACGACAAGGAAACCGTCCTGGAGCCTAAAGTGACCATCCCCGTCCTCCAGGCCAAGAAGGCCCGCGGGGAAAAGATCGTGGCCTTGACCGCCTACGATTCTCCCACGGCCCGGATCCTGGACGAGGCGGGCGTCGACCTCATCCTGGTCGGCGATTCCCTGGGCATGGTCGTCCTGGGCTATGAGACCACGATGCCCGTGACCATGGACGACATGATCCACCATACCAAGCCGGTGGTCCGGTCGGCCCGCCGGGCCATGGTCATCGGCGACATGCCCTATTTTTCCTTCCATCTCTCGCTCGAAAATTCCCTGTCGAACGCCGCCCGGTTTGTCAAAGAAGCCGGGGCCGACGGAGTGAAACTGGAGGGCGCCTCGCCCTCCCGGCTGAGGCTTGTCCAAGCCCTGGTCGAAGCCGAGATCCCGGTCATGGGTCACGTCGGGCTGACCCCTCAATCCGTCAAGACCCTGGGCGGGTTCAAGGTCAGGGGGGCGGACGCCGAAACGGCCGAGCGGATCCTGCGCGACGCCCGGAACCTGGAAAAAGCGGGGGTGTTCAGCTTGATCCTGGAGAGCATCCCCCTCGAATTGGCCAGGACCATCACCGAGCGGTCGTCCGTGCCCACCATCGGCATCGGCGCCGGGCCGTATTGCGACGGCCAGATCCTCGTCTTTCATGACCTGGCCGGGTATTCCCAGGGGTACATGCCCAAGTTCGTCAAGAAATACGCCGACCTCCAAGGCATCCTGAGCAGCGCCGTCCGCGAGTACGGCCAGGACGTCAAGACCGGACGCTTTCCGGACGACGCCCACTCCTATCACATGAAGAAAGCCGGACCGCAACGTCCGGCCGGCCGGAGGAACGCCTCCCGGGGGAAGATCCGCTCATGATCACCCTTCGGACCGTGCCCGACATGTCGGCCGCCGTCCGCGAAGCTAAAGCGGCCGGACGGACCATTGGCTTCGTCCCGACCATGGGCTTCCTTCACGAAGGGCACTTGAGCCTGGTCCGAGAGGCCCGCCGCGTCTCGGATGTCGTCGTGGTCAGCATCTTTGTCAATCCCCTCCAGTTCGGGCCTAAGGAGGATTTCAGGGTCTATCCCCGGGATATCGACCGTGATTCCCGCCTGTTGGAGCCGCTGGGCGTGGACTATCTGTTCTCCCCGAGCGAGGGGGAGATGTATCCTCCCGGGCATGCGACCTTTGTCGAGGTCCAAGGCCTTCAGGACCGGCTGTGCGGCCGGTCGCGGCCCGGGCACTTCCGGGGGGTGTGCACCGTGGTCCTCAAGTTGTTCGAAATCGTCCGGCCCGACCGCGCGTTCTTCGGGCAGAAGGACGCCCAACAGGCCCTGATCATCACCCGAATGGCCGCGGACCTCAACCTGGGGGTGACCGTAGAAACGCGGCCGACGGTCCGGGAACCGGACGGGCTGGCCCTCAGTTCGCGAAACGCATACCTAAGCGTCGAGGAGCGCCGGGCGGCCACGGTCCTGTGGCGGAGCCTCGAGGAGGTTCGGAGGGAATGTGCCGGCGGCGAAACCGATGCCGAGGCTCTGCTCCGAACGATGCAGGGCTTGATCGACCGGGAGCCTCTGGCCAAGGTCGACTACCTGGCCATCGTCCGGCCCGATACGCTTGAGCCTGTCAGCCGGGTGGAAGGGGAAACGCTCGTAGCCCTGGCCGTCTATTTCGGCCGGACCCGGCTCATCGATAACATCCTTCTCAGGCCGGACGGCTGGCCGGAGGGTCAAAACGTCAAGCTGATGAAGAAAGGATGAACGCCATGCGAAGAATCTTATTGAGAGGCAAGATCCATAGGGCCACCGTGACCGAGTCCAACCTGGATTACGAGGGCAGCTTGGGCCTCGACGGCCTGTTAATGAAGGCGGCGGACATGATCCCCTTCGAGAAGGTCCACGTGTTCAACGTGACCAACGGCCAACGGTTCTCCACGTACATCATCAAAGCCAAGGAGGGGTCGGGGACGATCGCCATCTATGGCGCCGCGGCCCACCTCGCCGCGGTCGGGGATAAGGTCATCATCGTCTCCTACGCTTTCCTGGAGGACGAGGAGACGGATTATTTCATGCCCAAGGTCGTCATCGTCGACGATGACAACCGGATCAAGGAGATAAAGAAATAAGGTCCAGTCGTCGCCCTAGCGTTGGGCCCAGTCCTTGAGCGCCTCGTAGGGCATTTCCCCGCAGATGGCCTTGTTCGTCTCGGTGTTGAAAAAGGTCGGCGTCCGGAGCTGCCCGCCGCAGGGAGGGGCCAGGACGGATTTGTAGGAGCGCATCAGGTCGGCGTTCTTTTCGTCGTGCCAGATCTCGAGCTTCTCGAAGACGATCCCTTCCTCCTTTTCCAGCCGGTCCACGAGGGGCATCATCTTCCGGCAGTGGGGGCACTCCCGGGCGTGGAACATCACGAACTTTTTCATCCTATGACCTCCTGACGAAAAGTCCGCACCAGCATTCCCCCCGGGCGACACCCTTGTAGGTCTCATGGACGAGGAAGTTGCAGGGGCAGACGAGCTTGCTGTCCTCGGCGAAATCCTTGGTGATGAGCCGGCAGGGGCAATAGCGGAGTCCGTAGCGGGACTCGTTGGCCGTCAGCCCGTCCAGCAGGGTATCGACGCGCTCGGTGTCCGGATTGACCTGAAACTCATTGGGGACGGTGAAGGTCCGGACGGCGTCCAGGAATTTCCGGCGGTCGAAGGCCGCCGCTCCTTCGGCCGGAACGGCCATCATCCGCCGGGCCTCGGCCTCCGAGATTTCCACATAAGCGTTGGTGACTTTGCAGGTGGGGCAGAGCTCGGGCGGCTTGAGACCGTAATGAATATCGTTACAAACGAAGCAACGCCAATATTTCTTCATGTTGTCCGTCACCGCTCATTAATCATCAGTCATGAGTCATCGGATCCATGATTCCTAGTCATTGGTCACTAGTCATTGGTCCATGATCCCAAGTTCCAAGTCATTCGACTCTAATCCCTTCACTTGCGTCCCTTCTTCTTAATCCTAGTGACCGGTGACTGATGACCGATGACTCGTGATTAATCCAAACTATAATTCGGGGCTTCACGGGTGATGGTCACATCGTGGACGTGGCTTTCCCGCAATCCCGCCGGGGAGATCCGGATGAAGCGGGCCTTGGTCTGGAGCTCCTGGATGGTCCGGCAGCCCGCGTAGCCCATGCCGGACTTGAGCCCTCCGACCATGATGGGAATGATCTGGGAGACGCTGCCCTTGAACGGAACGCGGCCCACGATGCCCTCCGGCACCAATTTGCTCTCGCTCAGGGGAGAGTCCTGGAAATAGCGGTCCCGGCTGCCCTCGCGCATGGCCTCCAGGGAGCCCATCCCCCGGTAGGTCTTGTAGGAACGACCCTGATAGATCTCGACCTCGCCCGGGGATTCCTCGGCCCCGGCCAGGAGCGCTCCCAGCATGACCGAATCGGCGCCGGCGGCCACGGCCTTGGTGATGTCGCCCGAGTATTTGATCCCTCCATCGGAGATGACCGGGATGCCCTTCTCCTTGGCCACGCGGCTGACTTCAGCCACGGCCGTGATCTGGGGGATACCGGCCCCGGAAACGACGCGCGTTGTGCAGATCGAGCCCGGCCCGACCCCAACCTTGAGTCCGTCCACCCCGAGCTCGATGAGCTCGCGGGCCGCTTCCGCCGTGCCGATGTTGCCCGCCACGAGCTCCTGTTCGGGAAACTTTTGCTTGAGGAGCTTGATGCGGTCCATGACCCGCTGAGAATGGCCGTGGGCCGTGTCCAGGACGAGGACATCGACGTTCGCCTTGATCAGGGCTGCGGCCCTGTCGAGGACGTCCTCGCCCACGCCCACGGCCGCTCCGACCCGCAGGCGGCCGTAGCTGTCCTTGGCCGCGTTGGGGTATTGGATGCGCTTGAGGATGTCTTTGTAGGTGATCAGGCCCTTGAGATGGCGCTGGCCGTCGACCATCAGCAGCTTCTCGATCTTGTGCTTGTGGAAGACCTCCTCGGCCTGCTCCAGGGAGGTGCCGGTGGGGACGGTCACCAGGTCCTTGGTCATGACCTCTTCGACGGCCAGGTCGAGCCGCGTCTCGAAGCGGAGGTCGCGGTTGGTCACGATGCCGACCAGGCGGTTGTGTTCGTCGGTGATGGGCAGACCGGAGATCCGGTACTTCTTCATGAGCTCCTGGGCCTTGGCGATCTTATCCTTGGGGCGGATGGTGATGGGGTCGACGATCATCCCGCTCTCGTGCCGCTTGACCTTGTCCACTTCCTCGGCCTGGATTTCCACGGGGAGGTTCCGGTGGATGATCCCGATCCCGCCCTGCTGGGCCAGACCGATGGCCATCTTGGATTCCGTGACCGTGTCCATGGCCGCGCTGATGACGGGGATGTTGAGGCTGATGTTGCGGCTGAACCGGGTCGTGACGTCGACGTCCACGGGCTGGACGTCGCTCCGGGCCGGAATGATCAGGACGTCGTCGAAGGTCAGGCCTTCGGGAATGGACTGTTCGATCATGGGCGCCCCCCTTAATGATGTCGCTTTTTCTTGGACGGGATCGTGGACCGGGCCTGTTTGACCCTCTGGGGGGTCGCCGCCGCCCGTTGCGGTTCCTGATAGTAGAGAGATTGTTCCTTCCTCTGGGGGAAGTCCTGTTCCGTCGCGGGCTGGAGCAGGAACAGGTAGCGCAGGGCTTCCTCCTCGACCCGGTCCATCATGGCCTGGAACATGTCGTAGCTTTCCTTCTTGTATTCGACCAGCGGATCCCTCTGGCCGTAGCCCCGCAGCCCGATGCCCTCCTTGAGGTGGTCCATGCCCTGGAGGTGGTCCTTCCATTGGGTGTCGATGACCTGGAGCATGATGATCCGTTCGAATTCCCTCATGGCCGGGGCGCCCATCATCCGTTCCTTGCCCTCATAATAGGACTTGAGGCTTCCGAGAATCTTGGTCTTCACGTCCTCATAGGCGTCGCCCTGCCAGTCGATCCCCAGGGCGTCGGCGTTCAGTCCGAACTGGGCGGCCAGGGCCTTCTTCAGGGAATCCAAGTCCCATTCGTCCGGGGCTTTGTTCTCGGGGGCGTGGTCGTCCATGATCCAGTCGACCAGGACCTCGACGAGGTGGAAGATCTCCTCCTTGAGGTCCTTGCCCTTGAGGATCTCCAGCCGCTGGCGGTAGATGGATTCCCTCTGCTTGTTCATCACGTCGTCGTATTCGAGGAGGTGCTTGCGGATGGTGAAGTTCTGGCCTTCGACTTGCTTCTGGGCGCGCTCGATGGCCCGGCTGACCATCTTGTGCTCCAGGGGGACGCCCTCGCTCATGCCGAACCGGGCCAGCAGGCCGGAGATGCGGTCGCTGCCGAAGATCCGCATCAGGTCGTCCTCCAGGGACAGGTAGAAGCGCGAGGAGCCCGGGTCGCCCTGCCGGCCCGCCCGGCCGCGGAGCTGGTTGTCGATCCGTCGGGCTTCGTGCCGCTCGGTGCCCAGGATGTGCAGTCCGCCCATACCGACCACCCGCTCATGTTCTTCCTGGGTAATCGGCAGGGC
>Ga0316628_100003362_pt1 | contig 12324 bp, 10 predicted proteins | sample OWC_Aug_M2_C1_D5_FD_207648 | JGI IMG/M metagenome (GOLD analysis project Ga0316628, IMG submission 207648) | Wetland soil microbial communities from Old Woman Creek delta, Ohio, United States - OWC_Aug_M2_C1_D5_C | ecosystem: Environmental > Terrestrial > Soil > Wetlands | place: USA: Ohio...
ACGAAAAGCTGGCTTGGAACGAGGCGGAGTACATTCCGGCCGATCGCTTCCTGGAGACGAAGCGGAGCTTTTTTTTCAAATTGTCCTATCTTTGGCGGCTGTGATTCGGCCCGAATATTCTTATAAGAATGAAGTGGCAGCGGTTGAAATCGTTTTCCAACTGTGCTACATATCTTTAAGATCGATACCGAAGAAATTCAGCACAGTTCATGAATTGCCCCGCCTGTAAATGCTATTGCCCGCCCCGATCAGCCGTTTGCCCCTGCGGATACGTTTTCGTCCAAGCTGAGGAAAAATCTGCGCCTTTCTCGGTTGCCGAAAAAATCAGGGCCATTATTCGGACCGGCAACTTCACCCGCTGGGCGTTGCGGGGGGCACTGATTCTTAGCGCCATTCTGGCTATCGCGGCTTTTTTTTTCCGAGACCGTTTGCCCGATCCGGCGGCAATCCTCCCGGATCTCCTTGCCGAGCCTTCGCAGACCGCCGAGGGTGTGCCCGAACCGTTTACAGTCAGCGTCGAAAAGTTGAGCTACGAGGTGATTCCTCTTTACGCCTATGAGTTGAGCGGCTTGGTTGTCAGCGAACACCGCAGCGACTCCTGGCTCGACATCATGCACCGACGATCGAAAGACCGCCTCAATATCAAAGACCTGTGCATGATCTGGGGCGAGAATGTCCGCAGCGGCGTTTATCGGCAGGCCAGATTCTGGAACCGCGATTTCACCTGTTTTTGCCGCATTTCCGCGGCTGAGGCGGCGGTCCGTTTCTCGGAAGCGCAGCTGTCCAACAATCACCTGCTCACTGCCGATCCCCGGCTGCGGGAGCTGATCCGCGGTGTCCGCAGCGGCGACCAGGTCCGTTTCAAGGGGTTGCTGGCCCGCTACCGGCTGCTCCCAGACGGCATCTTCCGCAACACCAGTACGACCCGCTCCGATCGCGGCAACGGCGCCTGCGAGACCATTTTCGTGAACCAATTTTCCATTCTGCGGCGGGCCAATCAATTCTGGCGGGCCGCTTTCCCACTTTTCCTGATCTTGTCCGGTGTCTTGGTTTTTGCAATGCTGCTGATTTGATGGTCAGCCGCAAGCCGATTGGCAAGCGGTTTCATTTTGATTATAATAAGGCAATCGCGCCATGACCAGAAAGAAGCCGGTGAAACCGCCAGGCCGGACGCAGGCCGCTCCCTCGCGGAAACGTCTGGAACAGGCCATTTCGGGCCGGAAGCGCGCCGAACAGGCCCTCCGTGAAAGCGAAGAAAGGCTGCGGGCGCTGTTGGGACATCTGCCGGTTGGGGTCTACCGCACCACTCCTGAGGGCAGCATAATTGAGGGGAACCAGGAGCTGGCCAACATGCTCGGATTTGAGAAAATTTCCGATTTACGTCAAGTCCGCGTCGGGGATTTTTACGTCCATTCCCAGGCACGCAGCGAGCATTTGGAGAAACTCGACTCCACCCTGATTTATTTCGGCGAATTCGAATTGCAGTCCCGCGACGGTCGGCGGATCTGGGTTCGCGACTATCCCCGCGCCGTCAGCGGCCCGGACGGTAAGATCCAGTACTATGACGGTATTTTGGTCGATGTGTCCGATCGCAAACTGATTGAGGAAGCGTTGGTCCAGTCGGAGCGCGATTATCGGGAGCTGTTCGAAAACGCCCACGACGCGATTCTCATCTTCGCCGGGGACAAGGAGATCATCCTTGATGTCAATAACCGCGCCTGCGAAATATACGGCTTCGACCGCGACGAACTGATCGGCATGTCGCTGGAGACAATTTCTAAGGACGTGGCCAAAGGCAAGGCCCGAATCAAAAACCTCCTGGAAAAGAGAACGTTCAGGAATTTCGAGACCGTCCATCGGCGAAAGGACGGCACGGAGATGATCCTGGAAGTGAACGCGGCCTTGGTCAACTACAAGGGGCAGCGGGCCATCTTGAGCATCAACCGGGATGTGACCGACCGCAAGCGCATGGAGGAAACGATCCGCCAGCTGGCCTACATGGATCCGCTGACCAACCTCCCCAACCGCATGCTGTTCACCGACCGCTTCGGACTGGCGCTCTCCCAGGCCCAGCGCAAACAGCGGTTGTTGGCGCTGATGTTCCTCGATTTGGACCGCTTCAAACAGGTAAACGATTCACTGGGCCACAGCGTTGGTGATCAACTTCTCAAGCAGGTCGCCTTCCGCTTAAAAACACTGCTGCGCAAGGGAGATACGGTGGCGCGCATGGGCGGCGACGAATTTTTGCTTCTGCTCCCAGAGATCGCTGCGGTGGAAGATGCCGTGGCCATCGCTCAGAAAATCCTGGTCGAGCTACGCCTTCCTTTCGCCGTGGACGAGCACCGGTTGAGCATCTCCACCAGCGTCGGTATAGCCATTTCCCCCAGCGATGGCGAAGACCCCGAAACCTTGATGCGCAACGCCGATATGGCCATGTATTGCGCCAAGGCCGCAGGAAGAGACACGTTCCGGTGTTACGAGCCGGGGATGACCAGCGATTGAAGCATGCGGAAAAGCGACGTGATTCGAATCAAATCCGAATAGAGGAGGAGCGGCATCATGGCCCACACGTACGAGGAACTAAAGAAAAAAACGGTAGCCGAAATGCGGGAAATCGCTCAGGGCCTGGATCAGGAGGCGGTCAAAGGGTACACCCAACTCAACAAGGAACACCTGCTGGTCGTGCTCTGCAAGGCCCTGCAGATCGATACCCGCGAGCACCACCAAGTCATCGGCCTTGAAAAAACGAAAGTCAAGGGACAGATCCGCGATTTAAAAAAGAAGCGGGAGGAGGCGATGGCGGCGCACGATCATGGGCGGCTGAAAGATATCCGCCATCAGATCCATCGGCTCAAACGAAAAATTCACCAGGCGACAAAGTAGGCAATTCGGGAGCCGTTCTTTTGTCTGCCGGCGGTGAATCAGGAAGAGCGACGATGACTGGGTGCGATCAAAGGCGGGGGATTTTTCGGCGCTGGATAATTCCGGCGTTTGTCCTGATGGCGCTATCATCCGGCCGTTCGGGCTTGGATTTCGGTTCCCCGCCTCCGATCCAATCAGACGGATACCAATATCCTCCCGATTTCCAGTTTGTGGAGGTGCCCAATCCCCTGGCCGCTGTCAATCCCCGCTGTCTGGAAGCGGCTCTTCCTTTTCCGAAAATTGGCCGCTTCTGGCGCGAAGAGTGTTATGGCGGTCGTGTGCGCCGGGTGACCCAACCCGATGGCATTCGCGGTCGTCACGAATATTCCCGTTTCGATCCCTTTAACTGCAACGGAACGATGATCGTCCTGCTCACTGACAGCGGCGATTATGCAGTGTACCGGACCGCCTCCTGCCCTTTCAACCAGGCGGCCAATTTCGTTTGTCTGACCAATGGCATCGAGGATCCGCGTTGGGACGCCAGTGATCCCGATCTTTTATGGGGCCTCAGCGGCTTTCGCATTGTCCGCGATTGGGTGAGTGAAGGCCGGCGGGAAGTGGTCAAAGACTTCTCCAATGACGCACGCATTCAGCCGCTGTTGGCCGGCGAACCCGATCTCTATCGCGTGACCATGTTCCAGGAGGGAGAGGCATCCCACAATCGGCGATTCTGGGCGCTGCTGCTTCAGGGGACGAAGGGCGATTATCGCCCCCGCTATCTCTTCTGTTGGGACCGGCAATCGGATCGCGTGGTCGGGATTCGACGCCTGGCCCAGGCGGAGTCAAATATTGATTGGGTCGGCATGTCGGTGAAGGGAAATTGGGTACTGGTGGGGGGGATGCACGACAACGGCGGAAGTTTCTGCGGCCTGACCATGGCCAACCGGGAACTCACGCGATTTCATCGCCTCGACTACACCACGGCCCACGCCGATGTCGGCCTGGACAGCCAAGGGGCGGAGGTGGTGGTGATGCAGAACGTGCAAACCGACTACATCGACATGTTGCCCCTCGATTTCTCCACCCTGCCCATCCTTCAGCCAGGAGGAAGCTACCGCGGCACTCACCGGGTGAAGCTGGTCAGGCTCTTTTATTCATCTTCTTCCCCTTCAGGATTGCAGTCGGGCGTGCACATCAGCGGCAATGTCCCCGGCTACTGCGTGGTCAGCACGAATATCGGCGCCGGCGTGGCGGAGCGCAACTGGCTCGACCGCGCCATTGTCTTGGTACGGCTGGATGCCAGCCATCCCCGGGCGTTTTATCTGAGCAAGATTTATACCACGACAGCCACCTATTTCGAAGAGACGCACGCCGCGATCAGCAGCAACGGTTCACGCATTGTCTGGGCCGCCAATTGGAACCGTAATGTCGGCCAGGATGACCTGTTTTTACTGCAGTTTGCCATGCCGCCCCACTGGCGTGGTCTGACTTCCGCTGCAATCCCGCGGCCGGGAGGGATTTCGAACGCTGAGGCAAATATTCCTTAAACGAGTCCCACTAGGGGGAGGAGCAGGCGTAGCCCTAACCAGATCAGCAGCCCGCCGATGATGTCGAAGAGTACTCCGGCTCTGATCATGCGGGTGATGGGGATCATTCCGGAACCGTAAACGATGGCGTTGGGCGGAGTGGAAACCGGCAGCATGAATCCCCAACTGGAGCCGAGGATCGCCCCCATGGCCGGCGGCACCGGATGGACGCCCGCGGCCAGCGCCAGAGAGATCATCACCGGAACGACCATATTGGCAGAAGCCGTATTGGAAGTGGCTTCACTGACCAGGATGGCGATCACGATGGCAGCCATGGTGATCCCCCAGGTGGAGCTGGCTCCTGACCATTGGAGGAGCCCTTTCCCCACCGCTTCGGCCAATTTGGTCTCGAACATCAGGCTTCCCAAGCACAGGCCGCCGCCAAAAAGGAGCAAGGTCCCCCAGTCAATGCGCACGGCCTCTCTCCAGGTGAGCGTGAAGCGGCGTTCCTTCCAGTTCAGCGGCAGAATGAAAAGCAGGACGGCGGCGATAATGGCAGCAGCCGCCTCCGGCATCCGTGCATTGTAGGATGTAAACAGCGATTTCAAGGGAGCGCCCACCAAAGCCATTACGCCGGGCGTAGTCCACAGAACCACGGCTACACCGAAGGCAATAGCGGCGTTCTTCTGGCCGCGGCTCCAGGGACCGAATTTTTTCAACTCACCGCTCACGAATTCATGGCTTCCGGAAATGGCGGGTATTTCGGGTCGATGCAGCAAATAGAGGAGGCCGAAGAGCGCCAGGTACATGACCAGCAACAAGGGCACGGCCACGGCCATCCATTGGAAAAAGGGAATTTTAATGTGGGCGAACTTTTCGATCATGGCGATGCCGATCAGATTGGGCGGCGTTCCGACCGGAGTGCCGATGCCGCCAGCCGATGACGCATAGGCGGCCATCAGCATCATGGCGGTGGCGAAGCGCAGGCGGCGCGGATCCACGGATTTACCCGTCTGGCTGGCCAGCAGGTCGCTCATGGCGCGGATGATGCCGATACCGATGGGGAACATCATGGCTGTCGTGGCGGTGTTGCTGATCCACATGGACAGGGCGGCGCAGATAGCGCCATAGACGAATAGAATGCGGGCAGAGCTGTTTCCCACCCAGCGCAGGGACATGATACGAAAGGCGAAACGTTTGTCGAGCTGATGGACCGACATGGCTTCCGCCAGCAGGAAACTGCCCATGAACAGAAAGATAGTCGGATCGGCGAAAGGGGCCAGGACGTTCTTGGCCGGGGCGACTCCGCACACCACGCATAAGGTGGCGGCCACCAAGGCGCTGACCGGGATGGGCACGGGCTCGCAGATCCACCAGACCACGATCCAGCCGATGATCGCAGCCAGGGTGTGCGCCTGGGGCGTGATTCCCCGCATGGGCAGGACGGTTAGCAGGATGAACAACGCCGGCCCGAGAAAGAGGCCAATCGTGTGGCGCCAGCGTTCAAATGTCTCCTCGGCAGGTGAAAACTTTTCGCTGGCGCTGACAGAATCTGGAATGCCCATCGTTCGACCTCCTTGACCCGATTCTAATCATAGCATAGGCGTTTTTTTTTCTCACTGCCAGATGCTCACTGCCCTACTGGGCTTAAATGTAAAATAACTATTGTAAATGGCCGGTTGATTCGCTACAATTGGGGCGTCGCATTGGGAAAAAAATCCAAAGGAGGAAACCATGAAAGGAAACGCCAAACTGATCGAAACCTTGAATTCATTGCTCGCCGACGAGCTGACGGCCATCAACCAGTATATGGTCCATTCGGAAATGTGCGCCAACTGGGGATATGGGAAACTTCACGAACACTTCGAAAAACGGGCCATCCAGGAGATGAAGCACGCCGAGACACTGATCGGACGCATTCTGTTCCTCGAGGGCCTGCCGGTAGTTTCGAAACTGCGCGCCATCTCCATCGGCGCGGTTGTGCCCAAACAGCTGGCGAATGATCACGCGGCCGAGATGGGCGCGGTGAAAGCCTACAATGCCGCTATTAAACTTGCCGCCAATGTCGGTGACAACGCCACCAAGGAGATCCTTGACCATATCCTCAATGACGAAGATGCTCACATCGATGGCATCGAGGAATTGCAGGACCAGATCGGGCATATGACCTTGGGGCTCTTCCTGACCACCCAGGTCTGATCGGGTGCGATCGCCGCAAGAGAGGGGCCGCCCCGATTACTTGCCGAACGCGAGCAAAGCGGTGGAAAGAAAGGGCACGTAGGTTATCAGCAGCACCGCGGCCAGCTGGATCAGCAGAAAGGGGAGGACTTCGCGGTAGATTTTTATTATCGGCTGGTTGAAACGATAAGAGGCGAGATAGAGGTTCAAACCGACCGGTGGCGTCAGATAGCCGAGTTCCAGGTTGGCCAGAAAGATGATCCCCAGGTGCACGGGGTGGATGCCGAAGAGTTGGCCCAGCGGGATAATCAGCGGCACCACGACCAGAATGGCCGAAAAAATGTCCATCAAGCAACCGACAACCAGCAGTGCCAGGTTGAGCAGCAGCAGGAATATGTATTTGGAATGGATATGGGCCTGAACCCAGGAAGCCAGTTTCATCGGCACCTCGGCATCCACCAGGTAGTACTGGAATCCATAGGCCAAGGCGAGAATCATCATCACGCCGCCGATGATGGGCAGGCATTTCTGGGCGATGCGCGGGATGTCGCGTGGTTTCAGATCGCGGTGGATGAGGGTTTCCACCAGCAGCGCATAGAGGGCGGCGCAGGCGGCGCTTTCGACCAGGGTCAGTCTCAGGTTGCTGATGGCGACTAGGACGGCCAGAATGCCGCCGATCAGGGGGAGAGAAGCGAGCGCGATCCGCAACCGCTCGCGCGTCGCCATCTTTGCTGCCGCTTCCTGATCGACCAAAGCGGTGAGCAGCGGTCCAGATAGCGCCACAATCCCGACGTCGAGCCAGGTAAATGAATTGGCGAAAAGAATGCTGGCCAGGAAATAGGCGCCGGGGAAAAAATAGCGCCGGCTGATGCTGGCCGGCAGATGCGCTTTTATGCGCATCTGGTTTACGAGATTAAACGTGAGCAGGGCTGCCAGCGCCAGCGCCAGACGTTTCACGAGCGTATCGGAAACGCCGAAGTAACCGATGAAAATGATGAACGGCAATAAGATCTCCCAGATGGATTCGCGCAAGGCCGCTAAGGATTTGCTGATGTTCAGGGGTAGACGTTCCACCCGAGTGCGACTGGCATAAATCACGGCCATGAACGCCATGGCCAGCACCAGTACTGTACCCGGCAGAATGCCGCCAATGAACATGTCCTTGATGCTGACCTGGGCCGTTACGCCGTAAATGATGATCGGCAGGCTGGGGGGAAACAGTAGGCCGATGCTCCCGGAAGCGGTGAGCAGTCCTGAGCTGAACGTTTGGGCGTAATTCCCTTTTGTCAATATGATAAGCAGCAGTCCGCCCAACGCCAGGATGGTCACGCCCGAGGCGCCGGTGAAGGTGGTAAAAAAGGCGCAGACCAGGATGGCCGTGACGGCCAATCCGCCCGGAAACCAGGAAAATATGGCGCGAAAAAACCGGATCAGCCGTTCGCCGGCGTTGCTTTCCGACAAGATGAAGCCCGTGAAGGTGAACAGCGGGATGGCCGGCCAGGCATGTTCGGTCAGGATGGTGAAGGCTTGGTTGGGGATCACCTCAAGCGGTTGGCCGGTCCGGGCGAAAAGCATGTAGGCGATGCCGCCGAGGATGACGAATATGGGCAAGCCCAAGGGCGCGAGCAGAAGCAGCAGGATGACGAGTGGCAGGGCCAGCCAGGCGCTGGTCTGTTGGTAAAAAGGCAACAGGGAGGCGAAAAGACCTGTGGAGCGGGGGAACAGCGTATCCCAGGCGCTGGCCACGGCACCCAGAGCCAGGCACGTTCCCAGCAGCGCCGCAATGCCGGCGACCCAGCGATACCACCCGCTTCGCGGCAGGACAAAGATGAAACGCACGGCCATCAGCGCATAACCGGCCACCATGATCAAAGAGATCAGCCGCAGGGGAACTCCTCCCACTTTCTGGGAGGCATCGAACCAATTCAAGGCGAAGGAGAGCGAGGCCCAGGCAAAGGCGACACAGAAGGCCGCGGCGATGGAATTGATCACCGTTTGCCTGACCGCATTGAGGCCGGGCCCCATGTGCAGGTTCAGGGTGAGGGACAGATGCTTGTTCTCCCTGGCCGTGACCGCGCCGGCGACGAAGGCCAGGATCAACACCAAGTAGCGCGTGTATTCAGTGGAATTGGGCACGCCGGTATGAAAGAACTTGCGGGCGATGACCGCCAACGTGGGAAAGAGAGCGAGCAGGAACAGGGATGCGTAGGCCAGGACGTTTTCGCTTCCCCGCATCACGCGGGCGATCCGTTTACCGAGCATTCTTCTGCCTGAATTCATTCAGCAGTCGGTACACCTGCTCGTATATTTCCCGGGAATAGGCTTTGCCCACCAGTTCATCCATCCCCCGGGCCGCGGTCTCTTTCCAGTGGGGAATACTCTCGGGCGATGGATTGTGAATGACGAGACCGTGCTTGACCATGGAAGCGATGGCTTCTTTTTCCAGCTGGCTCGTTTCGCGGTCGAGTTTTGCCGAGATCGTATCCACTGCCTTCAGCATGGCGAGGCGTTGGGATTCGGGAATCTTTTCCCAGATCCTTTTCACGATCACCAGGCCGCCCAGCAGGGGAGCGACTTTGAGCGAGCACATGTGGGGGGCCTGGGCGAAGTACTGACCTGAGCCGGCGAGCAGCGGCGGCAGGTAGAAGGCGTCAACCATGCCGCTCTGCAGCCCCATCATCAGGTCCTTCAAGTCGTTGGGCACGACTTGATAGCCCATTTTTTTCAAGGCCTGCTCCATTTCCGGTTCGCCAACGGAGAAGGAGATCCGGTTCTTTTTCAGGTCCTCGGGAAGCAGAACCGGCTGCTTGGTGAAGAAATTCACCCAGCCGCTCATCGTCCAAATGACAATTGTAAAACCCTTGTCGTTGATCTGCTTCTCGAAGGCCGGCTTTATCCGGTCCAGGACGTAATGCAGCTCCGCTTCCGAGTCGAAGAGCAGCGGCGAACTGAGCACGTAGACGTCGGGATCGATTTTGTTCAGGCCGATGTTGGTGAGCACCGCTCCGCCCAGCAGGCCGCCACGCATCTTGCGGATCATGTCCTCTTCGTTACCGGCGATGCTGCCTGGGTAAATTTTTAGCTGCACCGTTCCGCCGCTGATGGCCTGCCACTGCCGGGCGACCTCCTTCAGGGCGTCGTTCCAGGGGGAACGGTCGGGAGCGATGCTGCCGACCTTGATGACCTGCGCGTCACGGGGAATGAAGAGCGCCGCGATAGCCGCGGCCGTCAGCAGCACCCTTTTCAGATGGTTCATTGAGATTTCTCCTTGGGCTCGCCTTCTTCCGCCGGGACATCCAGGTCCACGAAGAAGTCAGCGATATGATCGAGGAACCAGCGGGCCTTGCGCTGGTTAATGATGTTCAGCAGGCGGTTATCCTCGGTGCCTTGCGCATCGATGGCCAGCACTTTTTCCAGCAACTCCTTGAATTCTTGCGCGTTCTGCTCCTTGACCGTCACGGTGGTCGCCAGGGAAAGGTAGGGGGAGGTCAAGCGTCCTCCCGTTGCGGAAATTGCTTTTTCGAAGTGCTCGCGGGCCTTTTTAAGATCGCCGCCCATGTAATCGGGAAGCGATCCGTAGTAAAGCACGTAAAAGTCGTGTATGGCGCCGCTATCGAACGTCGGTTCGAGCTTCAGGACTCTCTCCATCAGGGCCGCGGCTTCGGGGAGGCTGAGTCCCAGATCCATGTCGAACGGATCGATGGCAAAGGCGGCTATCCAGCCGGCGCCGGACCAGTATAGAAAAGGCACCTCATCCCGGCCCATGCCCTGGCATGCCTGGTCGAAATGACGGTTTTCCAAGGCTTTCCGGAATCCCGGATGGCGCCTATCCAGACCTGACAGCAGCATATCCCGGCCGCGCAGGTAGAGGTTTTTTGCCCGTTGCAGAAGAAATTCCTGCTGTTGGTATTCCCTTTCCGGCAGCATGGCTGCCGGGGTTTGCAGGAACGCGTTGGCGTACATGATATAGAGGCTTCCCGTTTGCAACTGCAGGCCGCGGTGGTACGGAGCTGAGGCTAAAAGCGATTCGTACATTTTGATGGCGAAAGGAAGGGCGTCGCCGACCAGCTCCGGATCGTTGTCGGCTGTAAATACCTTTCCTCCGCCCGGAGCCGTGAGAATGTTAGCTACCTTGTTTATGGCCATTTTTTTTATCGAGCAAAATGACAAGACGGTGATTGCAATCAAAACTGCGATTCCACGCAATCGCTGGGGTGCCGGCATGGGAACAATCCTCCATCTGGGATGAGTTCCCTAATTATACAATATTTTTCTGCATATGGAACATTTTTGCATTTCTGATCGTTACTAAATTGTCGGACTGGAGCGGTTGCAAATGCCGATGGATTTATTTAAAATAAATTATTGGATCCCTGAGGAGGAATAGCATGAATACCGGGCGAAAAATCATTGCCGTGCTGATCATTATCTTTTTGGCCTTGCCCATACTTTTCGGCATCATCTGGGCAGTGGGTTTGACACGGGCGGTAGTCTCTTCTGAATTCCTCACTGAGCTGCCGAAAAAGGTGATTGCCAAAGTCCCCGACATGGCCGATGAAGTGTTGGAGGCGGCGGCCAGAGAGGGGACTGAGATTAACCCCAATACCCGAGCCTGGCTGCAAGCTGCGGTCAAGGTGGAAATGAAACCGCACGAATTGCTGGCGCGAACGGGGTTGCTCCAGTGGCTGGAAAACGAGTTGACCGGCTCGTTGGCGACCGTCGGCGAGATGCTGCGAGGCCAGCGGCCCTATGCCCATGTGACTCTGAACATGAAGCCGCTGAAGGCGGCTTTGGGCCATGAAGTCTTTGGCCAATATTTTACCGCCGTCCTCAAAAACCTACCTCAGTGCGGAGACTGGCAACAGAGCGCCTGGGAACAGGCTGCCGTCAACGGCTCTTGGCATGAAAGGCTGCCCGCTTGCCAGCCCCAAATCGGCCTTGTCGATCAAGCCTGGCAAGTGGCGCGGCTGCGGATGGAGGGGGACATTCCCGACGAAGTCGACCTGATGCAGGGAGTCGAGCACTTCCCCCGGCGCTGGAACGTGGCCCAGAGCATCGTCACCATCTCATATTTGCTGTTTTTGATCCCGGCGGTGTTTATCGCCATCGCCGCTTGGGTGGCCGCCCCAAATCTTTCCGGTTTCCTGCGCTGGAGCGGAGTAACCACGATGATCGGCGGGCTGCTGGGACTGGGCCTCGCCTTTCCGCTCAGCCGGTTCTTCAATTGGGGCATCGAACAGGCGCACTTCCATTACTGGGGGCCCTATTCCCAATTCAAGGAAGTGCTGCTGGATCACACCGGAGAAATCATGTCCGTGGTTTCGCGGCAGCTATTTTCACCCGTGGTTTCGGTGGCCGAGGCTGTGTGTATCGTCGGCCTGATTATCTTTGCCCTCTCGTTTGCAGTGACCACCACTCCCAAAAGAAAAGTGCAACCCCCCGTTCAGGCGTCGGCCACTTAAGAATCTGACGACGGTCAGCGGTAACGTTCGCCAACGAGCCGGGCGAGCAAGAAAAGTGCCAGACCGCTGAGCATGATTCCGGCTTGGATGACTTTGGTCTTGTCCATAATTTCAATGAAGCGGACATTGCCGCGGCGGATTTCGATGTATCCCAATGGCGTCGTTTTCAGCGCCAGTCCTTGGCACGTTTTTTCCCCGTTTTTTACTGGGTTCTTCCTCCGTTTGCCCGCGGGCTCTTTTGCGTCCCGGTCGCAGCCGCAGCCGTGGATGGAAAGCTTGGCCACGGGAATGATCGT
>Ga0316628_100003363_pt1 | contig 12323 bp, 8 predicted proteins | sample OWC_Aug_M2_C1_D5_FD_207648 | JGI IMG/M metagenome (GOLD analysis project Ga0316628, IMG submission 207648) | Wetland soil microbial communities from Old Woman Creek delta, Ohio, United States - OWC_Aug_M2_C1_D5_C | ecosystem: Environmental > Terrestrial > Soil > Wetlands | place: USA: Ohio...
TAGGGCGGGCGACGTCATCCGCGCGAAGGTCGCCGTCGACCGGGTGCCAAAGACCACTCCGCCTCTGCGGGTGCAGGTCGCGCTCGTCGAAGAGCGCGTGCGCTACAGCGGCGGCAACGGCATCCGCTTCCATCCGATGGTCGTGCGCAAGATGGCCGGCGACGGTGCTGGCGTGCAGGTGCCCCCGGGCGGAACTGTGAAGACGGAGGTGACGTTCGACGTCCCGGCGATCCGCCGGGAGCTGAAGGCGTATCTCGACGACTTCGAGAAGAACGGCAACGCCGACTTCAAGCCGTCCACGTTCAGTGAAAAGAAGTACGATATCGACGCGACCCGCCTGCTCGTCGTCGCGTTCGTACAGGAGGAGAAGTCACACCGGGTCTTGCAGGCAACGGTGGCGCGAACAGGCAAGTAAAGGGTTCGGGCTCCCGCCTTCGCGCCGACGGTAGTGTTCGGCGCTACGGCGGGCCTCGCCGTAGCTCCCGGGCGCAGTCGAGGGGGGCGTAGGTGGGTTGGGCTCCAGGCCCGGGCTTCAGGTGCAGCCATGACCGAATTGAAACCACAAGAAGTGATGTGGAACCTGTCGCGGACGCGCATCGGCGGCGACCTTGCCGGCGCCATCGCGGTCATCGGGTCTGTGGTGGTCATCATCACCGGCGTTCCGCCGCTCAAGTGGTTCTTCGCCGGCGCGCTCGCCTGCGGTGCCGTCTGCGCGTTCGCGCTGTCGTACTGGCACCGGCGCCACCCGGCGCCGCGCAAGCCGCCGAACACGATTCAGAACAGGTAGCCACACACGAAGGTCCTGTGCCACGAGCGAGTGTCCGCGAAGTCGAAGCAGGCTGGCCCGGGTGCGTACGGCACGACATCCGCGGAACTCGTCTCGCTTCTCGGTGTCAAAGTGTGTTGAAAGCCGATCTGGTCGAAACGGCGGACGTGTAGAACAAAGGCGGGGAATCATGCTCGAGGCGCGCGAACTCACGAAGCGTTTTCCCGGTGTGATCGCCGTCCGCAACGTCAGCTTCGCGCTGCGGCCGGGCGAGATCCTCGGCTACCTCGGCCCGAACGGTTCCGGCAAGACGACGACGGTCGGCATGCTGACCGGGCTGGTGGAGCCGACGACCGGGCACGTGCTGTTCGAGGGGCGCGACATCGCCTCGGACCTGGTCGAATTCCGGCGCCACATCGGGTACGTTCCCGAGGAGCCGTACCTGTATCCCTTCCTGTCCGGCCGCGAGTACCTCCAGCTCGTCGGCCGGCTGCGCGAGATCCCCGAGCGCGTCCTGGAAAAGAAGATCACCGCGATGCTCGAGCTGTTCTCGTTGGGGCACGAAGCGGACCTCGGGATCGGCTCGTACTCGAAGGGGATGAAGCAGAAGGTCCTCATCATCGCGGCGCTGCTGCACGACCCCGATATCCTGATCTTCGACGAGCCGCTCTCGGGGCTCGACGTGACGGCCGCGATGGTGTTTCGCCACCTGGTAAAGCAGCTCGGGGCGGCCGGCAAGACCATCCTCTACAGCTCTCACGTGCTCGAAGTGGTCGAGAAGCTCTGTTCGAACGTCATCGTGCTGTACCGCGGCCAGGTCGTGGCGCACGACTCTGTTGAGCATCTGCGCGAGACTCTCTCGCGCGATTCGCTCGAGGCGGTCTTCGCGCAGCTCGTCGTCAAGGAGGATCCGGAACAGACCGCGCGCGACATTGCGGAGGTGATGGCGACGCACGGATGATTGCCGCTCGAGATCAGGGATCCGAGGCCACCGTCGGAACCAACGACCGCTGAGACGACCACCGACCTGGCGAGGAACGCGGACATGCAGGTGGGCCTTCTCGCCCGTCACTTCTTCTGGCGCTTTTTCGACAACGACCTGGTCTCGCCCGAGGGGGACGCGCACCAGGCCGCGAGCCTGACCGTCGCGTTCCTCACCGCCCCCGGCATCCTCGTTTCGGTGTTCTTCTTCTTCAAGTACGGCAATCCCTGGCTGTCGCCGCCGAACCGCCTGTCGCTCGCGCTCGCTGACAAGCTGCAGTTCATCTCCTGGTCGATGATGGTCATGGCGCTTGCGACAATCATCGTCTGGGACGCACTGGCGCTGGATGCCCGGGACTACGCGATCCTCGGATCCCTTCCGATCTCCCGGCGCAGGCTGCTGGCCGGCAAGCTCGTCGCCATGGCGTCGTTCGTCGGGGTCTTCGCCCTCGCCGTCAATGCGGTGCCGATCCTGATGTTCCCGCTGGCCTTCCTCGCGTCGAGCACCCTGCCCCTCACGGTCGGCGTCTGGGTGATGGCGGGTCACGCAGCTGCCTGTTTGGGCGCCGCCGTGTTTGCCTTCCTGGCGGTGCTCGCCGTTCGCGGCTTGCTGTTGAACCTGCTGGGCGCCCGACTGTTCGCCCGCGCCTCTTTGCCGACGCAGTTCCTGTTGGCACTGGTCGTCGTCGTCGGTTGTTCGAGCCTGTCGATCTCGGCTCTCGACCACGCAGGCCCGCGCCTGTACCTCTCCCCGCCGATGTGGTTCCTCGGCGTGTACGAGACGATCACCAACCGCGGCATCATGGCAACGCTGTCGCCCGACGTCTATCGTCTGTACGGTCTGGTTGATGTTTGGGCCGCACCCTCGCGGCTCGCGCGCCAGGTCTACGTCGAATACTGGCCGGCGCTTCAGCATCTCGCAGCCATCGCGGCCGCGGCCCTCGCCGCCGGCGCACTGCTCGCATCGGCGCTGTATTTCATCGGCCACTTCCGGCATGCGAGCGGCCTCCGCCTCGGAGCCTCGACTACGCCAGGACGGCGCGGCAGGCTCCGCCGCGCGGCTGTGCAGCTGGCGCGTGGTCTGGTCGTGCGCGACCCGATTGCCCAGGCGAGCTTCTTCTTCACGCTGCAGACGCTCGGCCGCAGCGCCAGGCATCGTCTTTACATGGCCGGCTACTTCCTGGTGGGCTGCGTCCTCACCTACACTGCGGTCATGTCGCTGGCCGCAACGCGACCGGCCGCCGGGCCGGGCGGCGCGGCGGGGAACGCGCTGGCCATTCAACTCGTCCTGTCGTTCTTTCTGATCGCCGGAATCCGCGTGGCGTTCACGTTTCCCGCCGATCTGCGGTCGAACTGGATCTTCCGCCTGACCGCGGGTGGCGAGGTGGACGTCAAGCGCTATCTCGCCGGCAGTCGGCGCGCCGTGGCCTTCTGCGTGGTGCTGCCGTTCTTCATCGCGCTGATGCCGGTGCACGCTGTGTTGTGGGGCCCGCGGGTCGCGGCACTGCACTTCACGTGCGGGTTTCTGTGGGCGCTCGTGCTCGTCGAGTTCCTGCTGCTCGGGTTCGAGAAACTGCCGTTCACCTGCTCGCACGTCCCGGGCAGCGCGAACGTGAAGGTCTTCGGCGCCTTGTACGTGGCTGGATTCCTCGCCTACTCGTACGGCTTTGCCGCGCTCGAACGGTTCGCGCTCGCCAGTGCCATGGGCTCGGCCCTGCTCGTTGCCGGCTTGCTGGTCGCTCTCGCGGGTCTGAGCGTCTACCGTCGCCGCCTGCTGTCGCGAAGGCCCGGCTTCGTGTTCGACGAGTTGCCCGACCCGGCTGTGGTGACGCTCGGACTGTAACGGGCGGGCGTTGCAGGGGGTTATGTTCCGATCTCAGGTTCCCTTGCTCGCCCGCCATTTCTTTTGGCGGTTCCTCGACAACGACCTGGTCTCGCCCGACACCGACGTGCGCGAGACGGGCGCGCTGCTGCTCGCCTTCCTCGCCGTGCCCAGCCTGCTCGGCACGGGCCTCCTCCTGTTCATGTACGCCAACCCGTACGTGACCCCCTATCAGCGCCTCGTCATGGCGCTTCCCGACAAGTTCGGCTACATCTGCTGGTCGATGCTCGTCATGGCGCTCGTCACGATCATCGACTGGGACGCGCTGTCGCTCGACGCGAGGGACTACGCGATCCTCGGCCCGCTGCCCATCCCCTCGGGCACGCTGCTGGCCGGCAAGCTCCTGGCCCTGGGACTCTTCGTCACCGCCATCGTCGTCGCCGTCAACCTCGTGCCGACGGTGTTCTACCCGATGGTGTACCTGTCCTCGACGGCCGCGCGTATGTCCCTCCCGCTCGGTGTCTGGATGGTCCTGGCGCACGGCGTTTCGACGGTCGGCGCCGCCGTCTTCGCATTCCTGTCCGTCGTCGCGCTGCGCAGCCTGCTGCTGTTCGTCCTCGGCCCGCGGCTGTTCCGCCGGGTGTCGCTGCCGGTGCAGTTCCTCGCCGTCCTCGGTCTCGTGATCACCTTCTTCAGCCTGTCGTCTTCCAGCCTGCGGACGGGCGGCAGGGGGCTGTTCTGGTCGCCGCCGATGTGGTTCCTCGGCCTCTACGAGGCGATCTCGTCGCGGATGCTCCCCGGGATGCCGTCGGACACCGTGCTCTACGACGTGATCGGCGCGCGCATGCTCCCCGGCATGGGGCGAGACAGGGGCTTGCTGAGGGCGCTGGTGGACCGCGAGCACGAGGCCCAGGCGACGTACGCCGGCTTCGCGCCCGTCCTTCATCAGCTCGCGCCGATGGCGCTCGTCGCCCTGGCGGCCATCGCGCTGGTGGCCTTCGCCCTGTATTTCGCGGGGCACTTCCGCCACGCCAGCCAGATGCGTCAGGCGGCCGCCTCGCAGCCCGCGATGGGCGGCAAGTTCCGCCGCACGCTCGAGGGCGTTGCGCGGAGGGCCATCGTCCGCGATCCACTGGCGCAGGCCAGCTTTTTCTTCACCTGGCAGACACTCGCGCGCAGCGCGCGCCACAAGCTCTTTCTGGCGGGCTACATCGCCGGGGCCGCCCTCGTGATCTACACGCTTGCGGCGCCTCTCGTCGTGCGGCACGCCACCTGGGTGCTTCACACACCGTCGGTGACGGTGTTGTCGCTGCAGTTCGTGCTGTCCTTCTTCGTGCTCGTCGGGCTGCGCTCGGTCTTCGCAATCCCGGCGGAACTGCGGGCGAACTGGGTGTTCAGGCTGACAGCTGGCGGAGATGTCGCCCGCTATCTGTCCGGCGTTCGCCGCATGCTGACGGTACTCGTCGTCGTGCCGATGTTCCTCGGGCTGGTTCCCGTGCACGCGCATCTCTACGGCGTCCCGACCGCGCTCCTGCATGCCTCGTTCGGGATCTTGTGGACGCTGGTCCTCGTCGAGTTCCTGCTGCTCGGGTTCGAGAAGCTGCCGTTCACCTGCTCCCACGTGTCGGGTAAGGGAGGCGTGAGGGTCTTCTGGCCGGCCTATTTCTTCGGGTTCGTGATGTACAGCTTCGTGTTCGCCGCCTTCGAGGCGGGGGCTTTGCGAAACGGCCCGAAGGCAGTCGTACTGCTCGTCGTCCTGCTGGCCATCCTGGGCGGCCTGATCGCGTACCGCCGCCGCGTGCTGTCGCGGCGAACCACGTTTGTCTTCGACGAGATCTCCGACGCAACGCCGGTCACGCTGGATCTGTGAGAAGTGCCGAGTGCTACGTGCGTGGTGCTGGGTGCTTTGCCGCGTGCAACGTGCCAGGCTGCAATACTCGGCACCGGGCGCGTCGCACCGCACTTCTCACGCTGCACTTGGCCTCAGCACTTCTGGCTATTTGTTTCGCCACCCCCTGACCGGCCCGGGGTGGAAGAATCCTTCGGGCATCATCACGCCGTCCTTCTTGTAGACGCCGCCGTTCTTCATGACGAAGACGACGTCTCGGACGGCGTCGATGTCTTCCAACGGGTTGCGCGGCACGGCGATCAGGTCTGCGTACAACCCCTCCTTGATCGGACCGCGCTCGTTGATGACGTCGGCCGCTTTGTAGCCGTTGATGGTCATCGCGCGAAGCACGTCGGCGGCCGGGATGCCGGCGGCTCTCCACGTCCGCAGGAAGTTCACCGTCAGGTCTCCGCGCGTCAACCACTCGCCGGTCTTCTCGTCCTTCATGCGCTCGTTCCAGTAGTCCATGTCGGTCGAGAAGGTGAGGGGCACCTTCTTCTCCCACGCGTCGCGCAGGTTCGCAACGGTCCGCTTGAACGCCGGGTCGCTGCCGCGGTACGCGGTGAACGGGGTGTCGGTGCCGGCCAGGTAGATGCCCTTTGCCGCCATCTGCTGGTGGTGTTCCGACGTCAGTGCATTCCCGTGCGCGATCATGAAGATGCCCGCGTCGATGGCGCGCTGCGCCCCTTGCGGCGTCTGCACGTGCCCTTCCACCTTGCATCCGCCGGTAGCCGCCTCGCGGATCGCGAGCTTGATGTCGTCCACCGAGTAGCCCCACGGCTTGCAGTCGATGCAGAGCTTGATTGTCTTGGCGCCGAACAGCATGTTCTCGCGAACCGCGCGCACGATCTCGTCGGGGCTGTTCGCGTCGATGTACTCGGGGAACATGATGTTGTGGTACTTGTACATCTCCGGCGTCGGCCAGAACTGCCCGCCCGTGCTGCCGATCATCGGTCCCGACGGAATCACGGTCGGTCCCGGCAGCCACCCCTGCTCGATCGCCTGCCGAAGCGCCACGTCCGCGTACAGCGCGTTGTTGCCCACGTCGCGCACTACCGTGAAGCCCGACGACAACATCTGCATGCCGTTCGATGCCGCCTGGATGGCGCGCAGCGGCGTCGAGTCCTGGATGTAAGTGAGGTAGTAGATGTTGTTCTCGGGCACTTCCTTGTAGGTGATCGCCATGTGGGTGTGCGCGTCCACCAGGCCGGGCAGCACGTACAGCTTCGACAGGTCGATGATTTCCGCGCCCGCCGGAATCGGCACGTTCCCGACCGCCTTGATCCGTTCGCCCTCGACGACAATTACCTGGTTGGCTGTCACCGTTCCGCTTTCCGGGTTGACGAGGAACCCGGCCTTGATCGCGACGACTCTTTGGGCGGGGGAGGGCGCCGGCGCCTGCTGGCGCCCCGCCGCGGCGGCCGCGCTGGGCCCCCCGATCGCCGCCGCCGAGATGCAGAACGCGATCACACCGACCGACGTGAGAAGCAGGCGTTTGAACATAGGCAGCTCCAGGGGGCACAATAACTGAAGGGCGTCCGCGAGCACCATATCGTACACCTCTGCCGCGCTGTGCCGTGTCGATAGCTTGATTCGCGGTTCACGGGCGTGGCTCCGTTCTTGGAAGACTGCTGGCCATGACGAGTTTCCGCCCCCACGTCGTCGTCATCGGCGGCGGCTTCGCCGGTCTCAACGTCGCCCGCGGCCTCGGACGTGCCCCGGTTGACGTCACGCTCGTCGACCGCCACAACTACCACCTGTTCCAGCCGCTGCTGTACCAGGTGGCGATGGCCGTGCTTTCGCCCGGCGACATCGCCACGCCCATCCGCGCGATCGTCAGCAAGGCGCGGAACATCAAGGTGCTGTTCGCGGAAGCGCGGGCGATCGACGTCACCGGTCGCCTCGTGCTGCTGGACCAGGGCGAGATTCACTACGACTACCTGGTCCTCGCCCCCGGCGCCTCGCACGCGTACTTCGGCCACGACGAGTGGGCGCCGCACGCGCCCGGTCTCAAGACGCTCGACGATGCGCTGGAGATTCGCCGGCGTGTGTTGATGGCGTTCGAATGCGCGGAGCGCGAGGCGGACGAGAAGGAGCGCGCGCGCCTGCTCGCCTTCGTCATCGTCGGCGGCGGGCCGACCGGTGTCGAACTGGCCGGCGCGCTGTCGGACATCGCGCGCCGGGCGCTCGTCCGCGACTTCCGCTCGATCGATCCCGCCTCGGCGCGCGTGCTGCTGTTCGAAGGCGGCCCGCGGGTGCTGCCGACCTTTCCGGAGCACCTCAGCGCGGCAGCCGAGAAATCGTTGCGTCGGCTGGGCGTGGACGTGCGGACCGACGCCATGGTGACCGCGGTCGGGAAGGGCGTGGTGACGGTGCAGCGGCCTGGCGCCGCTCGCGGTGCGGCACGATCCGTCGAACGCGTCGACGCGGGAACGATCTTGTGGGCGGCCGGGGTACAGGCGTCACGACTCGGCCAGAGCCTCGGGGTGAAGCTGGATCGGTCCGGGCGTGTGCCGGTCGACGCCATGCTGACGGTGCCCGGCCACCCGGAGATCTTCGTGCTCGGCGACCTGGCGGCGGCGACAGCGCCCGATGGGACGCCCCTGCCGGGTCTTGCGGCGGTCGCGATGCAGCAGGGGACGCACACCGCCCGGAACATCCGGCGCCTGGCCTCGGGCCAGCCGTTGCGGCCGTTCCACTATCGCGACCTGGGGAACATGGCGACGATCGGGCGGTCGGCGGCGGTCGCCGACCTGGGCCGCGTGCAGTTGACCGGTTGGCTGGCGTGGGTCTCGTGGCTTGTCGTCCACCTGTGGAAGTTGATCGGTTTCAGGAACCGACTCATCGTCTTCCTCGAGTGGGCGTGGGCCTACGTCGCGTGGCGCTCCGGCGTGAGGCTGATCACGAACGACGATCGCATCTGGGGCGCCGACAAACGCCTCGCCGTCCCGGCGCACGCGGACCGTTCCGCGCCGACGCGAGATGCGGACGTGCAAACCCCTCTCCCTTGACGTTGCCCGCCCGATCGTGCACAGTCAACCCGCCGGCGTTGACGTCGCCGGATTCACTCAGTTGCAGGAGCACCGCACGGCCTGCTCCTGCTGCACGAGAACAGGAGCGGGTCATGATCAGGGTTCTCGGCTGCCTCGCCGTCGTGGCGATGCTGTTTCCAGCTCCCGTGGGCGCGCAGGCAACGGTCCAGGGCGCGTGGGAAGGGGCGATTCACGTCGCGGGCCAGAACATCACCATGCGCGTCGACTTCACCGCGGCGGACAAGGCCACGATCGACATTCAAAGCGCCACCGGGCTGACGGGGACGAACGTCAAGATCGCGGGCGAGTCGGTGCATTTCGAACTCATCGCCGGTGCCGGCCTGTGTGTCTTCGAGGGAACCTTGAAGGACGGGGTTATCAGCGGCACCTTCACGCAGGGCGCGGCGAAAGGGACGTTCGAACTGTCGCCGGCGAAGCCCGCGGCCCCCGAGCCTGCGCCGCCCTACAAAGTCGAGGACGTCACGATCACGAACGGCGCGATCAAGCTCGCCGGGACGCTGACGATGCCGCCGACATCCGGCCGGCACCCCGCGGTGGTCCTCATCACCGGCAGCGGCGCGGAGAACAGGGACGAGGAGGTGTTTGGATTCAAGGTGTTCCGCGTGCTGGCCGACCAGTTGACCCGGCAGGGGATTGCGGTGCTGCGCTGCGACGACCGCGGTGTCGGCGGCTCCACCGGAAGCACGCCGGAATCCACGAGCGAGGATTTCGCGACCGACGTGCTTGCCGACGTCGCCTATCTCGCGTCACGCCGCGACATCGACGCGAAGCGCATCGGTCTCGTCGGCCATAGCGAAGGCGGCCTGATCGCCGCGATGGTTGCGACGCGACGGCCGTCGGCGATCGCGTTCATCGTCCTCATGTCCGGCCCGGCACTGCCGGGCGACAGGATTCTCCTCGCGCAGGGCGCGCGCTTGTTGAAGATTCGGGGAGCAAGCCCCGAGCTCATCGCGAAACAGGCCGAGACCCAGCGGAAGCTCGTCGAAGCGGTCCGGACCAACACCGGCTGGGACGAACTCGAAAAGGAGTCGAAGGCGGAGATCGACGCCCAGGCGGCGAAACTGCCCGAGAGCCAGCGGCAGGCGATCCAGCAGGCGGGATATCAGCAGGTGGCCGCGGAGCTGAAGAGCGCGCACTCGCCGTGGTTCCGCTTCTTCCTGACGTTCGACCCAGCGACCGTTTTGACCAAGGTCCGCTGTCCCGTGCTGGCGTTCTACGGTGAACTGGACTTCCAGGTTCCCGCCGAGCTGAACCAGCCGGTGCTCGAGCAGGCCCTGGCAAAGGCCGGGAACCGGGATGTCACCGTCAAGGTGTTGCCGAAAGCGAATCACCTGTACGAGGAAGGGAAGACCGGCGACTTTGCCGAGTACGCGACGCTGAAGAAGGAATTCGTCCCGGACCTGGTGCCCACGATGACGGCGTGGATCCAGGCACGTGTGAAGGGGAAGTAGTGAGTGGCGAGCAGTGAGTAGCGAGCAGCGAGCAGCGAGTAGGCCTGCCAAGCATCGCGTCACTTCTGACACTTCGGACACCAGTACGTCAGTCGTGCCGATTCGCCCTGCTTGCGTGACTCGATCGGCGTTCCGCAGCGGCGGCAGGGTTTTCCGCCCCTCCCGTAGACCCACAAGCTGGCCGCAGGATTCATGAACCGGGTCGTGCGCCTGTAGGCGCGCACCCCGCTCGGCGAGCCGCTCTCCGCGACGTTTGCCGTCAGCAGGTCGCGGGCGACACGAATCACCTTCTGCGCCTCTTCGTCGGTAATCGCCGACACGGGCCGGAACGGATCCACTCCCGACACGAACAGCACCTCGCACTTGAAGACGTTGCCGACGCCAGCCATCACGCGTTGGTCGAGCAGCACCTCGCCGACCGGTCTGTTCGCGGCCAGCCGAAAGCGCGCGAGCGCCGTCGCTTCGTCGAACCCTGGTGACAGCAGGTCGGGACCAAGCCGGTTGAGCCCGGCGTGGCGTCCGAGCGTCCGGGCGGTGAGGAATTCGGCCACCGGAATGTCGAACCCGACGGCGACGTACGCGTCGGTGGCGACAACGATCCGCATCGCGGCGCGAGGCCGCCGCCACCGTTCTCCGGGACGATAGATGTGCCACGACCCGTTCATGCGCATGTGCGTGCGCAGCACGAGGTCTCCGGAGAACTCGATGAGCAGGTGCTTGCCGACCGGGCGCACCGACCGGATCGTGCGACCGGCAAGCGGCGTGTCCTCGTCGACTCGCGCAAGCGCCGTCAGCGGCGACTCGAACGCCGAGACGACGCGGCCGGCGAGCGCGCGGTGCAAGGTGCGGGCGGCGCGGAAGATCGTGTCGCCTTCTGGCATGGCCCTTCTACTCTCGCTTCGGCGCGGCCTGGAAGCCGGAGGGTCGGCGGTTGAAGCCCGCTCGCACGAGGTACTCCGCCATCGCGTGATGGACGGCCGGCGTGCCGTTGATGTCGGCCAGCAGCATGCCGGGGCGATCGCTTCCGCCGGTGGCCAGGGCGAACAGCTTCTGCGCCACCTCGAGAGCGACCACGCTGCGCGCGGGCTCGTCTTCCGGAAGGAAGACGAGCAGCGATCGATCTCCTTTCGTCAGGTAGGCCGCGAGCGCGCCGTTCACGAGAATCACATCGGTTCCCACCGAACGCGAGAGTCGCGCTTCCGCTGCCGGGCCGGCTGCTCCGAGCGACGTCGAAGGGAGGCCCGGAGGACCCGCGTCTGCGGCTTGCGCAGGCCACCGCAGGACGGCGCCGTACGGGTTGGCCGGATCGGTTGATGCCAGGTGCACGGTCTGCGGTGTCTCGGGTTCATCGCGGAGCGATCGCAGCAGTTCCACGGCTGCGGGGAGCGCGAACTGTGTCGCGCCGAGATTCGCCACGAAGTAGCCCCGCCTGATCCTCCCGTTCTCTTCCAGCGCCTTCAGGACGTCGTAGACCGCGCTGAAACCGCCCGCAATCTGCTCGATCGCTACCGCTTCCCTCGTCAGCACGCCGTGACGATTGAGCAATTGCCACGCGAGCGCGGTGGCACGCTCGGTTGGCGATGTCGCTGGAGTGGTCCGGGACTCCACCAACGACCACCGGCCCTCGGCGCTCGGCGGCGTGAGGCGCCTGGACCGGAACACCTGGCCGCGCGTTCGGGCCTCGCGCCGCGACTGCCTCGCCGGGGGACGGGCAAACGCCCTCAACACGTGGAAGGTGTCGTTGGTGACGATGCCGCGCCACGCCAGGTCCCAGAGGGTATCCACGGTTTCGCCGGGGTAGCCTCCGCCGGCCGCGTCGTGGATGGCGGCGAAGAACGACGCGCCATCGCGCCGAAGGTGATCGACGATCGCACAGGCTCGTTCGGACAGGTCGGCAGGCATCGGCGCCCGGCTCAACAGCTTCGGCAGGTGGTCCGTGAGGTACAGCGCGACGCGGCCGTCTCGCTCGCCGAGCGGCTCGAGACCGACCCACACGACCTCTCCCGAACCGGCGAGGAAATCCAGGTCCCCGGGAGTGTAGTCCTCGAGCCGCGCGGGGAGGATCTGCCGATCGAGCAGCGAGGCGACGATCGGGGCGCCCTGCAGCTGTTCCACGGCATCGAGCAGCGCGTCGAGTCCCTTGCGTTTCGTGGCGAGTCCCTGCCACGTGGTCGTGAACCGGCCGAGCGCCGATGCGTCGACCGGCTCCACCTCGTGACGCAGCCGCGCGAGCGAACGCTGTCGAATCTGCCGCAGCACACCCGCTTCACACCACTCGCGGCCGGTCCGCCCGGGGCGGAACTCGCCTTGCACGACGCGTCCACTCTCGGCCAGGCGCGCGAGCGCGCCTTCGACGGCACGT
>Ga0316628_100003364_pt1 | contig 12323 bp, 9 predicted proteins | sample OWC_Aug_M2_C1_D5_FD_207648 | JGI IMG/M metagenome (GOLD analysis project Ga0316628, IMG submission 207648) | Wetland soil microbial communities from Old Woman Creek delta, Ohio, United States - OWC_Aug_M2_C1_D5_C | ecosystem: Environmental > Terrestrial > Soil > Wetlands | place: USA: Ohio...
GCATCCAGGCCGCGTTCGGCCGGCACAGCGTCGCCGACGTGCGGGCGTACACCGGACCCGAGGCGGCTGCGGGGGCGTCGGCGATCGGCGCGCGCGCGTTCGCGACCGGCGACAAGGTCGCGTTCGGCGGCACGCCGGATCTCCACACGGCCGCGCACGAGGCGGCGCACGTCGTCCAGCAGCGCAGCGGCCGCGTCCAGGCCACCACGCAGCTGAAGGCGATCGACGGCGGTTCCGGCGATGTCCACGAACGTCACGCCGACGCGGTCGCCGACGCGGTCGTCGCCGGCGGCAGCGCCGAGGCGCTCCTCGATCGCGGACCGAGCGGCGGGACGCCGGCGGTACAGCGAAAGGAATCGAACGCAGCGCCCGGCCCCGACGGCAAGGACGGCAAGGACAAGGATCGCGGCGGGCGCCCGCCGAAGGGCTCCGCGAAGCCTCCGAAGAACATTGCCGCCACCGGCGGCGGCAAGAGCTCGGTGCCGAAGACCGGCGGTCCCGCCGGTGGTGGAGGCGCGGGTGCGGCGCCGGCTGCGGGCATCGCCGGCGGCGGCGGCATCGACGGCAAGGCGATCAAGGCGGCGCTGACGCAGTTCAACGCGGGCGTCACCGCGAACACGAACACGGTCGCGCCGCCGGACGGCGTCCACGCCGATCCGAAGGGAGACAGCGAGGAAGACCACGACAAGAAGGTGTCGCAGTACCGCGACGGCATCGACGGCATCGCATCGATGATCGGCGACCTCGACGCGTTCGATGATCTGTGCTCGGGCTGCTCGGACTGGGGCAGCGACACCGCCAAGCAGCAGCAAGCACTCGCGCAGATCAAGACGAGCAAGCCCTTCCATCAGCTCTCGCAGATGTGGCAGGGCGCGCTCGACGGCGGGCAGGACAGCCCGGCGATGCAGGCCGCGTTCGAGCACGAGTTCTCGAGCCGCGGCTTCTGGGGCTCGACGCAGCAGGCGTATCAGATGGTGCGCGACGCCGCGAAGGCGCAGGCGAAGGAGGACGCCGACGCCGCCGCCGCGAAGAAGAAGGCGGAGCAGGCCAAGGGCAAGGGCCAGGGCAAGGGCGTCGATGGCAAGGACGCCGGCAAGACCAACGCCGGCAAGCCGAATGCCGCGGGTGTCAACGGCGGTGCGGCCGGCGGCGCGAACGCGGGGAACCTCAACGCGGTCGTCGCGCAGCAGGCGTCGCCGATCGCCTCGTACGAGCAGCTCAAGGGGGTCAGCGACGGCGAGTTCAAGGGCGTGATCGCGTCGGCCGACCACCACGCGGGGCTCAGCGAGAGCATGCCGAAGCTCGGCGCCGAGGCGCCGCGCACCGGCCAGATCGTCGATCAGCTCAAGCGCGCCGGCTCCGGGTTCGAGGAGAGCTTCGTCGACACGGTGAAGTGGGGCGTGATCGCCCACATGGGCGACAAGATGGTCGGCGGCGCCGTCGAGAGCATGATCGGCGAGAAGGTGCCGATCATCGGCCCGCTCATCATGCTGGCGGTCGATCCGCCGTGGACGGGCAACTACTGGAAGCAGACCGGCAAGGGCTTCTCCGATGGCTGGAAGAGCCTCAGGAGCGCGTTCAACTTCGACGCGTTCAAGAAGTGCCACAGCGCCGGGGACTACGTCGGCGTCCTGTGCGCGAAGGTCGCCGACCTCTTCAACACGTTCTACCAGTGGCTGAGCACGATCAACAAACTGCTCGGCACGCTGTCCGCGATCTGCCTGATCCTGGGCGCGGTCCTGATCGGCATCGGCATCGCGCTCGCGTGGCTCGGCGTCGGCGCGGGGCTGATGGCTGCCGGCGGCTGGCTCGTCGAGGCCGGCGAGGTGCTCGGCGACATCAGCATGGCGCTCGTGCCGGTGTGCCTCGCGCTCGCGGGCCTCGGCCTGGTGTTCCGCACCGCGGCGTCGTTCCTCGTGCCGGCCGATGTCTACGCCGAGCAGCTCGAGCAGGAGGGCGGCGCGGCCGAGTCGTTCGGCAAGATGGCCGGCCAGAAGGTCGGCCTCGACGCGTCGCGCACGATCGAAGAGGCGACGCCGAGCAAGTCCGAAGCAAAGCCCGACGCGTCGACCGAGGGCGGCAACGCCGACCAGGCAGCGGGCGCGCAGGATGGCGCAAAGCTCGGTGACGACGCGAAAGCCGGCAACGACGCGATGCAGGCCGACGTCCAGGCCGCGCAGGCGAAGGCGCAGGAGCACGCCGCAGACCAGAAGCCCGCCGCAGGCCCCGAGACCAAGCCGGCCGCCGATGCGGCGCCGGAGACCAAGCCGGAGGCGAAGGGCGACGAGAAGAGCGAGCACACCGACGACAAGAAAGACGCCAAGGCCGAGCCCGAGGAGAAGACCCAGCACAGCGACAAGGAAGCCAAGGACCAGGATCACGAGAAGAGCGACGAGAAGGCCAAGAAGGACAAGGAGGGCGAGGAGGACGAGGGCGAGGACAAGAAGCAGGACGACGACAAGAAGAAGTCGGCCGGCGAGCGGCTCAAGGAAGCCGCCAAGGATCTCGGCCGCCGGCTCAAGGAGAGCCTCAAGACCTCGCTGAGCCTGGGCCGCAACCTGCGCCGGCTCGGCAGCGCGCTCGCCGAGGTGCCGAAGCTGCTCGGCGAGAACGCGCACGGCGCGGTCGATCGTGGCCTCAGCACCCGTCAGGAGGCGATCGAGCACAACGTCGAGAAGGCGAACGAGGCGCTCGAGAAGCTCGGCGAGGACGCCGAGGCGCAGCACGAGAAGATCAAAGACGCGACCGAGAAGCTGCAGAAAGAAGACGGTCAGCTGTCCGCCGAGGAAGCCGCCGAGCTCAACGAGCAGATCGAGCAGGCGCGCGAGGCGCTGAAAGAGAACAAGGAGCACGCCGAGAAGGTCGAGAAGACGCTCAAGCTGCTCGAGGGCTACGCTGCGCGCGCGAAGGCGGGCGCCGCCGAGAAGGAGCAGCCGTCGGAGACGGAAGGCGAAGACGGCAGCGCGGCCGACGACGACAGTGGCAAGAAGCTGTCGAAGGAAGAGAAGCGGCGCGCTGCCGAGGACGAGGCGAAGGCGAAGAGCAAGGAGCTCGGCCAGGCGAAGACCAAGCAAGTCGACCTCGCGAAGGAAATCGTCGAGACGAACAATCGCCTCGAAGAAGCCAAGCTGCAGAAGGCCGAGGCCGACAAGCAGTCCGAGGCCGCGGTCAAGCAGCTCGAGGACAATCCGGCGAACGCCGAGGCGAAGGCAGCGTCCGAGGAGAATGCCGATCGCGCGGGGCGCAAGAAGCTCGCCGAGGAGCTCGACAAGAAGGCCGGCAAGATCGAGAGCGGCGAGGCGCGCCGCAAGAGCGCCGAGGCCAAGCTCAAGAAGACGGTCGGCAAGACGATCGAGGTCGGCGGCGAGCCGAACGAAATCGTCGGCTTCGGTCCCGAGGGCGTCACGGTGCGGCCGGAGGCCGGCGGTGCCGAGCGCACCGTCAAGCCCGAGGAGATCACGGGCGGCGAGGGCCTACCGGCGGATTTCAAAGCGCAGGTCGAGCGACTCGCGAAGGCCAACCAGGACATCGCCGAGGCGACGGAGGGCGCGGACGGCGGCAACGCCGGTGCGATCGCGAAGAAGCTCCACGACCAGGCGACCGAGCTCAAGAAGTCGATCGAGCCGAAGAAGGGTCGCAAGGCGCAGGAGAAGGCGGAGCGCCGCAACAAGCTCGCCGCCGATTACGACGCGAAGAAGGCCAAGGCCGAAGAGCCGGCGAAGCAGGCCGACGACGCGGTCGAGTCCGCCGAGCAAAAGCTCGACAAGCTCAAGGACGAGCAGAAAGAGAACGACGAGGAGATCGATCACCTCAAGGAAGAGATCGACGACGCCAAGGGAGAGGCCCACACGATCCGCCGCGAGGCGCAGCGGCATCGCTGGACGGAGAAGGGGATGGAGCATGCTGGCGAAGCTGGCGCCGCGGTCGTCGAGACGATCGCGGGCTGGACGTATGGCAAGGAGGCCAAGAAGAAGACCCACGAGTTCTTCGAATGGCTGTTCACCCGGCCGGAAGCCGCCGCGGGTGCGGGCGGGGGCTGGCTCGTGAAGGTCACCAAGCTCGATGCCGCGCTCGGCGCGCTCGAGGGAGTCGTTTCGTCGAAGACGAAGCCGCTGTTCAGCGGCGAGGCGGGCGAGCAGCAGGAGAGGCTGCTCGGGGATCAGGGGATGGGCGAGAAGAAGGAGGGCGGCGCGAAGAAGGAGGAGGGCGACGACAAGAAGGAGGAGCCGACCGCGACGGCGGCTCCGGTCGCCGACAGCAAGAACGAGGAGCCCGGCGCGGCGAAGCCCGCCGACGCGGCCAAGGCACCCGACGCGAAGAAGGAGCCCGAGGGCGGCGAGAAGAAGGAGGAGGGCGAAGGCATTTCCGAGGCCGACAAGCTCAAGAAGGAAGCGTGGAAGGTCGGCCACGCTCAGGCGCTCTACGAGCAGCTCATGGCGCTGCGTCCGCCCGCCGAGATTTCACTGCTCGGCGACCACCGCAAGAAGGCCGCGGCGGCGGCGGTCCGCTACTACGACGCGCACGGGCGCGCCTACAAGGCGTATCAGGCCGAGCTCGCGATCGGAAAGCTCGCACAGGACACCGCGCAGCTGTCCGAGGAAGGCAAGCCGCTACACAAACAGTCGCAGCAGTCGCGCGCTCCGATGGAGAAGTCGAAGGCGGACGAGCAGCAGCGTCAGTCGACGCTCGGCGGCGCGCAGACCGGCGACGTCAAGGGCTCCGACTCGCGCATGGGCGGCATGGTGATGGGGCTGATCTCGAAGATCGGCGACAACTCGGATCACCTCAGCGCCAAGCCCGACGCCGGCGGCTCGAACGGCGACCAGATGGCGGGCGGCCAGGACAAGGCCGACCAGGAGGCCAAGGGGCGCACCGCGCAGGGCAAGGGCCACTCGCAGGGCCAGCAGCAGTTCCTTGACCAGGCGATCGCCACGCAGGGGCGCCAGGAGCAGGCGCTCGCCGGCAACATCGCCGCGCTCGATGCCAAGCAGCAGCAGGAGCTCGCGGACCGCGAGTCCGTGCGCCAGAAGAAGGCGGCGGCGCTCGACGAGGAGCAGCAGGCGCGCTCCGAGTGCGAGACCGAGTCGGCGGCGTTCAACGAAGGGTACGCGCAGGCCAAGGCGTGGTCGGTGCAGTACGAGGCCAAGCGCAAGGACGTGAAGGCGGGCGGTGGCGACGGACCGTGATCGCGAACGCGCACGCCGCGTCCTCGACGCGCTGCGCGCCCTGCCACCTGGAGCACTCGACACCGTCGCGAAGACCGCGCAAGGTGCGAACGCCGTGCTGCTCGCGCAGGTGCAGGCGGCCCTCGCGACCTCGGATCCCGAGGCATCGCTAGCGATGGTGCTGCAAAACATCGATCCCGAGGTCGCGTCGGGACTGCTCGATCCGCGCATCCTGTTCGCGAGCGCGCGCAGCATCACCGACGCGGTCGCGCCGGTGCGCGCCGAGCTCGAGGCGATCGCAGAAGGCCAGCGCGCGCTGATCGCGGAAGGCGAGCGTGTGCGCGACATGGCGCTCTCACGCGATCCGACTCTCGTGCCGCTCGTCGAGGCGGCGATCGATCTGCTCTGCGACGATACGATGTTCGCGGTACTGCGCGAGGCCGTCGAGGCGCTCGGTGGCGTCGGCGAGCTGGTCGACGCGCTCGCGCGTGGCAAGGCGAGCCCGGCGGAGCTCGCGGGGCGCATGGGCGAGCTGCGCAGACATCGCGATCACCTGCAGCACGCGATGGCGCTGCTCGCGGACGTGCCGGCCCTGCTGGCGACGGCGGCGGCCGAGGCGCGCAAGCGCGGGGACCTGGCCACCGCTGCGAAGCTCGCGGTCGCCGAGGCGGCGCTGCGCGGCGACGATCAGGCGCGCTGGCGCGATGCGCTCGAGCTCGCGCTCGCGAGCGCTCAGCTGCCCCAGGCGCGCGCGGCGGCGGCCCGTGTCGAGCTGGCGGCGGCCGCGGCAGGTCGCCTCGACGAGGTCGCGGCCACCGCGGGCCGGCTCGCCGAGCTGGCGCTGCAGCAGGGCAATGCCGACATCGAGCTCTCCGCGGTCGGCGATCTCGCGCTCGCGTGCTCGCAGCTGCCGGGGCGCACCGACGAGGCGCGCCTGGCGGTCGAGCGGGCGCTTGCTCTCGCCGCCGGCGATCCGGTGCGCGAGGTGCGCGTCCAGCTGCTCGCCGGCCAGGTCGCGGAGCGCGTCGGCGACGCACCCGCCGCGCGCCGAGCACTGCGCAAGGTGATGGAGCGTGCGCGCGACGTCGGCCTCGATCACGAGCTCGGCTGGGCCTCGCTGCACCTGGGCCGGCTCGAGGCGGAGGCCGGCCAGAGCTTCCGCGCCGGCCAGGATCTCGAGCTCGCGCAGCACATCGGCAAGTCACTCGCCGATCCGGCGCTGTTCGCGCTCGCACTGGGCGCGCGGGTCGAGGTCGCGCCCGATCGTGCCGCCGCCGAGCGCTTGCTGCGTGATGCCGCCGAGGCGCCCGCAGCGGTCCAGCAGGAGCTGCGGCGCCGCATCGAGGCACGATGGACCTAGCGCGCAGGGCTCTCCGCAATATGCGATAGTGCGCGCATGGTCAGGTCGAGCCTCGTGCTCGCCGCGCTGCTCGCGGTGGCGGGGAGCGCCCGCGCCGACAACACGCGCGTCCACAGCTACGCGTACGTCACCGGACTCACGACGGACTACGAAACAACGGCCGACGAGGGCGTGAGGGAGAACCGCTGCGATGTCACCGCGCGCCTGCCGGTCGCCGTCGTCAAGGACCGACCGCACGGCAAGAACGATGCGTTGCTCGCGGGCGCGACGCTCGTCGGCGAGCGCCTTCGGGATCCCGAGAAGCATTGCGAGGACTATCTGCACACGTGGCAGCCGGTGTCGTTCGATCCTGCGCATCGAGACGAAGTCCATTTCGACTGGCCCGAGGGTGACACCGACGTGGGCCATCTCATCATCGGCGTCATCATGCTCGGGGTGATCGCGTATGCGATCGCGGAGCCGCTCCGCTATCGCTGGCAGATCCGCCGGCATCGTCGCCGGAGAGACGCATGAGCGTCGGTGCGATCGTGCTCAGCGATGTGGTCGCCACCGTGCTACCGGCTGCGCTCGTCGTCTGGCTGCTGCGCCATCGCCGCGACTACGTACCGAGGTCCGATCTCACGCGGCACGGCAACGTGATCGTCCAGGGCGTGGTCGAGGCGGAGCAGGCACCCATCACGATCGAGTACGACCAGCGGCGGTACGAGATGGGCGCGTCGAGCGCCGCGCGCATGGACGGCAAGACCGTGTACGACTGGAACGAGGAGGCGCGGCGGATCAAGGCCAAGCCGTTCGTGCTGCGTACGACCGACATGCGCATCCAGGTCGAGCCTGACGAAGACGACGTCTCGCTCCTCTGGTACCCGGATCACAAGGAGACCAAGCGCGAGCGACACCGCATCCTGCGCGCGATCCTCGAACCCGGTACGACGGTCGAGATCTTCGGTGAGCTCAGGCCGGCGGCGGCGACACACGCGCCCTACCGCGAGGCCTCGCCGCTGCCGACACTCGTACCGTCGCGTGTCGAGCGACTTCTGGTCTCGAAGAAGCCCCTCGCGCCGACGTTCGCGAAGATCCGGACCTACCTGCGCGCACGTGCAATCGTCGTCGCCGCTGCCGCCGGCATCGCCCACATCGCGGTCGATCCGGTGCTCAGGGCCGATCTCGCGCCGTTCGGGGGCGCGCTACCGCCGGGTCCGGTGCGAACGGCCATCGGCATCGCCCTCGGTGTCATCGCCCTCTACTTCTGGCGCACGAAGCGGCCGTGGATCGACGGTCGGCTCAGCGAGCGCGTGGCGCAATAGCCAGCACGGCGAGTCGCAGCGGTGCGCGGCGTGCAAGACGGTCTCGCGCAGCTCGCACGAGGCACGCTGTCGCCGTCGGATCTCGCGCAGCGTGTCGGCGAGCTCCGCGTGCAGCGCGACGCGATCGCCGCCGCCGCGGTCGGACCGGAGCTCGCGCGCATTCCAACCCTGGTGCTGATGGCTCGGTCCCATGCGGCCGCGCGGGATGACAAGCCGGCGATGGCTCGGCTCGCGCTCGCGGATGCGGCCCTGCACGCAAGCGAGGAGGGAAGCGACGAACGCTGGCGCGATGCACTCGAGCTCGCGGTCGAGGCGCACGAGCTCGACGTCGCCCGCCAAGCTGCGGCGCGCATCGAGCTCGCGGCGGCTGCCGCGGGCCGGCTCGACATCATCGTCGAGACCGCGGGTCAGATCGCCTCGCTCGCTGCGGAGCTCGGCGACGTCCACGCCGAGAGTTCGGCGCTCGGCGATCAGGCTCTAGCGCTCTCGCAGCTGTCCGGGCAGGACGATCGCGCGCGAGAGCTCGTCGCCCGCGCGCACGCACTGGCGGCGGATGATGCGATTCGCACCGCGCGCGTGTCGCTGCTGGCGAAGGCCAGGTGCTGGAACGGCTCGGCGATGCGTCGGGTGCGCGCCGCGCGCTACGACACGTGATGGATGCAGCGCGCGATACCGACGGGCTCGGACACGAGCTCGGCTGGGCAGCGCTGCACCTCGGACGCCTCGAGGCTGCGGGCGGCCAGCGGTTTCGTGCGTCGCAGGATCTCGAGCTGGCACAGCAGATCGGTCAGGCCGCCGGCGATGTGCCCCTCTATGCGCTCGCCGTCCGCGCGCGGATCGATCTCGCGCCCGACCGCAGCGCGGCCGAGGCGGTGCTCGGTGAGGCCAGTGGCGTCGCTGCGACCGTGCGCATCGAGCTCCGCCGGCACCTCGATGTACGCTGGCCCGTAAACTGATCGGCCCACGTGTAACATCGTCGCCACACGTGACGGCGCTGCGGTGTTCTTTGGTTGTGCTCGCCCTGCTCGTGTCGACTGCGTACGCGGACAGCGCACGTAGCTACGCGTACATCACGCACGCCACTACGATCGCCGGACTGGGAGTCACAGGTCGATGGTCATGATTATTGTGACCTTACGTTGCAGGTCCCAACGGTCGTCCTCGACACGGCGCCCGCGAACGCGTCGGATGGGTTGCTGGCAGGGGCGACGCTGGCGACCGCGCATGCCGACGATCCGGATCGCACTTGTTTCGAGTTGCTGCACACGTGGCAGCGCGTTCACGTCAATGCTGCCGACTCAGCGCACGTGGACGTGACGATCTCTCGCCAGCTGCGCTTCGTGCTCGAAGAGGTGGTCGAGCTGGTAGGCGCGATCACGTTCATCGTGGGTGTGCTGCTCATGCTCGCCGAGCGCATCGTGAGGAAGCGGAACGCTACAGCCCGTCGCCATCGAGCCGCGCACGGTGACAGATGAGCATCGGCGCGATCGTTGTCAGCGGCGTGGTCGCGCTCGGGACTGGCGCACGAAGCATTCGTGGGAGCGCACGCTCTGTGACGTGATCGCGAACTAGAGGCTTCGGCACGGCCTCGGCTGGCGCTAGGATGACGGCCATGGCCGTCATCGCTGGAAAAGACTATGCATTCTCGCCGCATCTTCGGACCGTGCTGAAGGGGGCCGGTGTCTCGAGCGCATGCGCCCTGCTCACGCGCCGCGCGCTGTACTTCATTCCGTACGTGAGCATCTCGGGCGGCGGCCTCACGATCGTACGTACGACGGTCACGATCGGCGGGATGACGCCCGGGAACTATGTCGCGCGGCTGCTCGCGGATCCTCAGATGACGCCCGAGGCACTGGATGCCGATGTTGGAGGCCACTGCGCCGGCATCACGGGCGGGCTCGCGCGGCCGCTCGACCGGTTCCGGCGCATCAAGATCCGCAACGGCTTCTTCGGCCGGAGCGTGCGGCTCAGTGAGCGACCCGAAGGACTGTGGGGCAATCCGCTCGTCGACAACTTCGGGTGGCGACCCGCGAAGGAAGAGGTGCCCGCATTCGCCTCGTTCTTCGCCGGTGATCCGCGGCTGGTGTGATCACTTCGGCGCGTCTCGAGCTCATGCGACGGTTCGAAATCCTGTGGGCATAGTGGGCCGGACATGAGACCCGCTTCGCTCGCTCTCGGTCTTGTTCTGCCACTCGTGCTCGTGAGTAGTGTCGCGATCGCCGATCGCGTGTCGAGCTATGGCTACATCACACACGTGGAATTCCCAAACTCGAACGCCGAGGTGGACACCCGCGGTTGCACCTATGACGTCGCGCTGCCGAAGACGCGGCTCGATCGCGCGCCCGACGGGCCGCATCCGGAGCTGCTGAAGGACGCGACCGAGGCTTTTGGGGCAGACGACGATTCGGAAGGTACGTGCGACGAGATCGAGCACACGTGGCAGCCGCTCACCTTCGATCCACGACATCGCGAGCATGTGAAGATCGCGATGCCCAAGGAGACCAGGTTCAACTTCACCGCCTGGTTCGTCACGGTTTCCGCCGCGCTGTTGATCTTGCCGGCGGTGTTCGGCGGCCCGTTTGGCCGCTGGCGGCGCGCGCGCCGCCGGCGTAGGAGCGAGCGCCGCGTGCGCAAAATGCAGGCGCTCCGCGAACGCATCCACGACAGCCCACCCGCGCCGCTGCCGCGCGCCGAGGTGGTCGACCGGGGCGATCGCTCGGAAGAGTGAGCACGGCCGCACGACGCGCCCTTTCCCGCCGTGCGTTGTCGCAGGCGTTGTTCCGTTCATCGCCCACGAGGACGACCCGGACCGCACATGCTTCGGGCTGCAGCACACGTAGCGGCGGATCCAGTACGACCCGGCAGATCGGACGTACGTCCACGTCTGATCACTTGCGCGTGCCGGTGACGTTCCAGGTCTGCGCGCAGTACGGCTTGTTGGTGTCCTGGCGCACGTACATCGCCGTCAGCGCGAGCGTGAGCGAGCCGTTCTCGGTGTGCCCGACGACGGAGTAGCGCGCCGACAGCCCGCCGACCGACGTGCCGATCAGCTTCGCCGTCTTGGCGTTGATCGTGCCGTCCTTGGTCGCCTTGCCGGTGAGCGCGAACGCCTTGTCGAACGACACGCTCACCACACCCTTCTTGATCGCGATCGTCAGCGTGCCCTTGGTCAGCGTGACCGGCCTGGTGTCGCAGGTGTTGCCGGCTTCCTCGTATTTCACGTCGTAGTCATCAGCGAATGCCGGCGCGGTCACCGCAAGGATCAAGAGGAGGCTGCGCATGCGCGGATGATACTCAGTTCCGGGCGAGCATCACGGCGGTCTGCGAGAACGCCGACGAGGCCCAGAACTCGGACAGGGCGTCGAGCTTGTCGCCGAGGTCACCGTCGCGCTCGACCGACGCGAGCTGGTACGCGAGCTTGGCCTGGACCGGGATGGCGCCGGTCGCGACGCGGGCGGCGTGGGCGGACTCGCGCGCGCTGCGCTCGGCCTCGGCGAGCATGTGGAGAAACGCCTTGTCGTGCTCGACCTTGTCGACCTTGCCGCTGTCGTCGGTGTGGGCGCCGAGCGAGTAGTACTTCGCGATCAGGCCGGCGGCGTCGTAGTAGGCGAGCTCGCTGCCGGCGAGCTGCAAGAGGCCCCACGCGAGCGAGTGCTCGCCCCACGCCGACTTCAGCTCATCGAGCGGGCCGGTGCCGAGCTTGCTCGTGACGTACGCGACCAGATAGTCGGGCTCGGCGAGCGCGACCTTGTTTCGCGTGTCGTCGTCCTTGATGTCGAGCAGGGTGTCGAAGTAGTTGAGGCCGGCGGCGCCCGCCGACGAGAACGAGGTCGACATCCGCCGCACGTTCGGGATCGAGCACATGTACGAAACGCTCTGCTCGTTCTCGAACTCGAGCTCCTGGGTCGCGAGCGTCGACTCCGCGATCGTGCGGCCGACATAGATCACGGTCGGCGCGACGGCCTGCATCACCTTGTCGGCGGTCTCGGGCGAGCCGAGCTGCGCGGTCGACAGCGACGACAGCGACTCCAGATAGGTCGTCGTCGCGTCGATCGCCGTCGACGCCATCGTCTTGAACACGTAGCCGCGCAGGCCCGCCTCGAACGCCGCCATCATCTCGAGGTGGCCGCCGAGCGTGTTCGGCCGCATGGTGCCGATCTTCTTGAGCACCGCGGTCGTGGTGTCGTCGAGGCGGTCGAGCGCCTTGATCGCATCGATCGCCGCGGCGACGTTGCCCGAGCGCACCTTCGACAGCACGTCGTACGCCTGCGTCGTCGCCGAGCTGAACGCCCACGCCGCGAGCATGCGCGAGTACGCCGCGCCGACCTTGCCTTGCTTGTGCAGCGCCTCCGCTGCCTCCGCGTAGCTCTTCGCGTACGTCCGCATCGCGACCAGCAGCTCGGGGAGGCGGCCGGCGGTGTCGAGCTGGACCAGCGTGCTCCACTCGGCGGCGACGCGCTGCTGCCACTCCTTGTATTTGGCCTCGAGCGCGTC
>Ga0316628_100003365_pt1 | contig 12321 bp, 12 predicted proteins | sample OWC_Aug_M2_C1_D5_FD_207648 | JGI IMG/M metagenome (GOLD analysis project Ga0316628, IMG submission 207648) | Wetland soil microbial communities from Old Woman Creek delta, Ohio, United States - OWC_Aug_M2_C1_D5_C | ecosystem: Environmental > Terrestrial > Soil > Wetlands | place: USA: Ohio...
GGTTCACGTCGATCTCGAGATCGGCCACCCGCAGCCGCCCGCTGGCGGGCTCGCCGAGCCGGCGCCGGGCGATGGCCCGGATCCGGGCCAGGAGCTCGGCGAAGGCGAAGGGCTTGGCCAGGAAGTCGTCGGCCCCGAGGTTCAGGCCCTGCACCCGGTCGCCCACCTCGCCGCGCGCGGAGAGGAACAGGACCGGCGTCTCGATGCCCGCCGCCCGCAGGCTGCGCAGGATCTCGAAGCCGTCGCGCTCGGGGAGCATCAGGTCGAGCAGGATCAGGTCGTAGGCGCCGCCGTGGGCCCGCTCGAGGCCGCTGCGGCCGTCCGCGGCCACGTCCACCACGAACCCGCGCTCCTTGAGCCCGCGCTGGATGTACTCGCGGGCCGTGGGATCGTCCTCGACGTACAGGATCTTCATCGCAACCTCCTGCCCCGACGCATGGGATGGACTGGCGGACGGTCGCAGCGCTTCATGAAGCGCCTGTGAATTCGCCCGGCGGGGGCCCGGGCGCCCGCGCGCCGCCCCGCAGGAGCATCCAGAGCAGGCTCCAGTGGCCTCATGGGCCCGCGGGAGCGATCCTGCCCGCGAACCATCCTGGAGGGTATCCGATGTTCCCTGGCCTTCCCGACCCGCTCCACCCGGCCGTGGTCCACCTCCCCCTGGGCCTGGCGGCGATCCTCCCGCTGCTGACCCTGCTCGGCGCCCTGGCCGTGCGGGGGGGCTGGCTCCAGCCCCGCTCCTGGGCCTACGTGGTGGGGCTCCACGTGCTCCTCGCGGGCTCGGCTTTCGTGGCGGTGGAGACCGGGGAGTCGGAGGAGGACCGGGTGGAGAAGGTGGTGGCCGAGCGCCTGGTGGACGCCCACCACGATCGGGCCGAGGTCTTCCTCTGGATCTCGATCGGCGCGCTCGTGATCTCGGGAGGCGGGCTGCTCGCGGGCTCGGCCGGGGGCGCGGCCCGGGCCGCCACGGTCGTGGCGTCGGCGGTGGTGCTCGGCTCCGCGATCCTGACGGGCGACGCCGGCGGCGGGCTCGTCTACAAGCACGGCGCCGCGAACGCCTACCTCCACCCGGGAGCCGCCGCTACACCGCCGGGCGACACCGGGGCCCCACAGAGCGGGGATCGCGACTGAGCGCCCGGTGCGCCGTGGCGCGCGCGGTCGGCTAGCGGAGCGTGGCCTCCGCGAGCGCCTCGCGCAGCGCGCGCGCCTTGTCCAGGGTCTCGCGCCACTCGGCGCCCGGCTCCGAGTCGGCCACGAGCCCGCCCCCCACGTGCACGAACGCGCGCCCCTCGCGCACCAGCGCGCTGCGGATCACCACCGCGAGATCCGCGCCGCCGCGCAGGTCGAGCCAGCCGAGGGCGCCGGCGTAGGGCCCGCGGCGCACCGGCTCGAGGCCCTCCAGGATCCGCATCGCGGCGATCTTGGGCGCGCCGGTCATGGAGCCCGGCGGGAAGGCCGCGCGCACCGCGTCGAGGGCGTCGTGCTCGGGACGCAGGCGTCCGCCCACCGTCGACACCATCTGGAAGACTGTGGTGTAGGCCTCGATCGCGAAGAGCTCCGGCACCGTCACGCTCCCGGTCTCGCAGACCCGGCCGAGGTCGTTCCGTACCAGGTCCACGATCATCACGTTCTCCGCCCGGTCCTTGGCGCTGGTCGCGAGGGCGTGGCGCAGCGCGGCGTCCTCCTCCGCGTCCTTGCCGCGGGGTCGGGTGCCCTTGATGGGGCGGCTCTGCACCGACCCCTCGCGCTCCACGCGCAGGAAGCGCTCCGGCGAGCTCGAGACCAGCGCCGCCTCGGGCAGCTCCAGGTAGGCGGCGAAGGGTGCGGGGCTGCGGCGGCGGAGCGCGCGGTAGAGCGTCCAGGGATCGCCGTCGAAGGGCAGCTCGAGGCGATGCGCGAGGCAGATCTGGTAGGCGTCGCCCGCGGCGATGCGTCGCTTCGCGCGGGCGATCCGCGCGGCGTAGGCGGGCTCGCCGACGCAGACCTGCGGGCGCGCGGGCTCCACCGGCGAGGCGGGAGCGTCCTCGTTCGGTGTCGGCCGGGGGCTTCCCCCGGCCCTCACGCGCGCGGCGAGCGCGCCCGCGGCCTCGGCGGCGCGGCGCCGCGCCTCCTCGCCGTCGCGGCCGAAGCCGACGCCGCTCGCGAAGAGCGTGCCGGCCGCGTGGTCGAAGACGAGCGCCCGGTCCACCAGCAGGAGATGGAGATCCGGCAGACCCAGGAGGTCGGCCCCTCCGAACTGCAGCGTCTCGAGGGTCGCGGCGAGCTCGTAGCCGAAGCAGCCGACGGCGCCGCCCGCGAAGGGGAGCGCCTCCGCCCGCCGGTCGAGCAGCTCGGCCCGCGGCGTGCGGCCGAGGAGCGCGCGGATCGCCGTCCAGGGATCCCCGCTCGCCTGGTGGCGCCCCGGAGCGAGCCCCGGACGCACCGGCCGCCGCACCTCCAGCACGAGGCGCCGCCCGAAGGCCCGGAGCACGCCCCAGGGTGCGGCGCCGGCGAAGGAGAAGCGCCCGAGCCGCGGGTGGCGCAGGCTGCTCTCCAGCAGCCAGGGATCGCCGTCGCCGCGCAGCCGCTCGAGGGCCTCGACGGGCGAGAGCGCGAGCGCGATCTCCTGGAGCGCGATCGCCGCGGACGGCACGGCGGGCGGCAGCAAGGCGGACATGGGCTCCTCGCGCGCGGCCGCAGGGATGGGGGCGCGAGGCTATCAGATCGCGCGGAGGGGTCAGGGCACCCAGGCGTGCGCGTCAGGGGAGCCCGCGCACCAGCAGCACGGCCAGCCCGATGATCGCGAGGGTGAGCGCGAAGCTCGTGCGTCCCAGCCAGCCGGCCAGGCGCCGCGCGCGCTCCGCCTCCGGCGAGCCCGGCCGCTCGTGGGCGATCCGGCCGGCGCGCGGCCCGATCCGGAAGTCGTGCACGGCCTGCAGCGCGACCAGCAGCGCGAAGAGCGCGAGCTTCGCCAGGAGGAGGCGCTGCCAGGCGCCGCTCGGGCCCGGCGCCCGGAGCTCCGCGAACGAGACGCCGCGCCAGGCGAGCTGCAGCGCGCCGGTCGCCGCCAGCGTGAGCAGGCTCGCCCAGCCCACGCGCCGCACGCGGAGACCGATCTCGTGCACCAGCGCCGGCGCCACCGCTCGCACGGACTCGCTGCGCAGCGCCGGCATCACCACCAGCACGAAGACCAGCATCCCGCCGAGCCAGGTGGCGGCCGCCAGCAGGTGCAGCGTGATGCAGAGCAGATAGAGCGTACGCATGCGCGCCTCCGCTCCGGGATTGACGGCGGCCAAAGCAGATTTTAGGATGAGATTATCCTGAATACGAGGCGTGCGAAATGCTCTCGCGCACCGGCGAGTACGCGCTGCGGGCGGTGGCCTTCCTGGCCGGCCGGCAGGGCGTGGCGTGGACCGTGCAGCAGATCGCTCCCGAGACCCGCGTGCCGCGGGGCTACCTGGCCAAGGTGCTGCAGCAGCTCGTGCGCGCCGGCCTGGTGCGCTCGCAGCGCGGGGTGGGCGGGGGCTTCGTGCTGGCGCGCCCGGCCGCGTCGATCTCCGTGCTGGAGGTGCTGAACGCGGTGGACCCGATCCGCCGCATCCGACGCTGTCCGCTCGACCTCCCCGAGCATCGCGGCACGCTGTGCGCGCTCCACCGCCGCCTCGACGACGCCTACGCCACGATCGAGGACTCCTTCGCGCGCACGCGGCTCTCGGACCTGGTGGGGGCGCCGGCGCGCCGCGGCGCGCCCCCGGCCTGGCCGCGTGGGCTCGTGCGCGCCGCACCGCGGCGCGGCCGGCGCGCGTGATGGAGGCGCGCTCGGGCCTCCTCGCCATCCCCTACCGGCCGCTCTTCGCCGCCGGTGCGCTGCACGCGCTGTTCCTGCTCGCGCTCTGGTTCGCGCTCTCCGAAGCGCGACGCACGGGCCTCCCGTTCGCGGCGGCGGCGCCGGTTCCGCCGGCCTGGATCCACGCGCACTCGCTCTTCTTCGGGATGTTCGCCTGCTACGCGCTCGGCTTCCTCGGCACGGCCTTCCCGCGCTGGATCGATGCCGCGCCGCCGTCGATGCGCCGGGTGCTCGGCTGGCTCGCAGGGATCGTGGCGGCGCAGCTCGCACTGGTCGTGGGAACCGTGAGCCTGCCGCCCCTGCTCCCGCTCGCCGCGGCCCTCGAGGTGACGGTCTACGGCGACGCCCTCGCCTTCTTCGTGCGCGCGCTGCGCCGCGCGCGCACCGATCGCCGGCTCCAGCCGGCGCTCGTCCTGGCCGCGCTCGCCCTCGCGCCGCTCGCCGCCGCGCTCGACGGGGCGGCCTTCGCCGGCGGACCGCCGCGCCTGCACCGGGCGGCGGTGGAGCTGGCGCTGCGCGGCCACCTGCTCTTCCTGGTGGCGGGCGTGGCCCAGCGCATCGTTCCCTTCTTCACGGCCAACCTGCTGCGACGGCCCTACGTCCCGCGCCCGGCCCGTGCGCTCGCCGTCTGGGTGGGTCTCGGGCTGCTCCGACTCCTGCTCGCCCTGGCGAGCGACCGGGGCGCGAGCCCGCTCCTCGGCGTCCTCGACGCGACGATGGCGCTCGGCCTCGCGCTCGAGCTCCGGGCCTGGCGCCCCGGCCGCGCACTCCGCCAGCCGATGCTCGGGATCCTCTACCTCGGCCTGGCCTGGGTGGCCCTCGGGCTGGCGGCGAGCGCGCTGGCGGGGGTCCGGCCGGACCTGGCGCCCCTGCTCGAGCTCCCGGTGCGGCACGCGCTCGCCGTCGGCGGCTTCGCCACGCTGGTCCTCGGCATGAGCACCCGCGTCGCGCTCGGTCACCGCGGACGCCCGATCGTCGCCGACGCCTACGTGGTGTCGGCGTTCGTCGCGATCCAGCTCGCCGCGCTGGCGCGCGTGACCTTGCCGCTCCTCGGGAACGTCTGGTCGCTGGCGCCCGTGCTCTCCCACTGGGCGGCCCTGCCCTGGATGCTGGCCTTCGGGCTCTGGCTGGTGCGAATCGGTCCGCTCCTCGTGAGCGCGGAGCGTGCGCCCGCACCCGCCCCCGCCTGAGCCCGGCTATCCTCCGCGCACCCGCGCCGGGGTCGGAGCGCGGGCGGAGGAGTCATGCCCGAGTTCCCCTCCGCGCGGCGGCTGCGGCTCGCCGCGCGCGCACTCCCCACCGGCGTCGAGGCGCCGCCCATCGAGCTCTCCGTCCACGAGATGGGAAGCGGGCCTGCCGTGGTCCTGTGTCACGGCTTCCCCGAGCTCGGCTTCTCCTGGCGCCATCAGCTCCCGGCCCTGGCCGCCGCCGGCTTCCGCGCGATCGCGCCCGATCAGCGCGGCTACGGGGCCAGCGAGCGCCCGGAGCCGATCGCGTCGTACGACATCCACCATCTGACCGGCGACCTGGTGGGCCTGCTCGACGCGCTGGCCATCGAGCGGGCCGTCTTCGTCGGGCACGACTGGGGCGGCCTGGTGGTGTGGCAGATGCCGCTCCTCCATCCCGAGCGCACGGCGGGCGTCGTGGGCGTGAACACGCCGTACCTCCCGCGCGCCCCGCTCCCGCCGACGCAGCTCCTGCGGGCGATGGTCGGCGGCCGCGACGAGCGCATGTACATGCTCTGGTTCCAGGAGCCGGGCGTGGCGGAGGCGGTGCTCGACGCCGACCCGCGCCTGGTGTTCGAGAAGCTGATGCGCCGGGGCCTTCCGCCCGGGGAGGCGCGTGCGGCCATCGACTCCGCCGCGGGGGACATGAATCCCTTCCGTCGCCTGGCGGAGCTCCCCGAGCTCGGATCGGCGCTGCTCTCCCCCGCGGATCTCGCGCACTACACCAGCGCGTTCACGCGGACCGGGTTCCGCGGCGGCATCAACTGGTACCGCAATCTCGATCGCAACTGGGAGACCACGCCGCAGCTCGCCGGCGCGAAGATCGGCGTGCCGAGCCTGATGATCACGGCGGAGTGGGATCCGGTCCTCCCGCCCTCGATGGCGGCCGGGATGTCGGCCCTGGTGCCCGACCTGGAGACCCGCATGATCGCGGGCTGCGGGCACTGGACGCAGCAGGAGAAGCCCGACGAGCTGAGCCGCCTGCTCGTGGACTGGCTGCGCCGGCGCTTCCTGCGCGCCTGAATCAGCTCGCGGCGACGGGCGGCTCGGCCAGCTCGAGGCTCCAGCGCCCGCGGCGCGTCGGCAGGGCGAGCGCCGCCGCGAGCTCCCGCAGGAAGCGCTCCCGCGACCACGCCGAGCCGCCGAGACGCCGCACGTGCTCGCTCGGCGTCTGGGCGTCGAAGAGCACGAAGCCCCAGGCCGCGAGCTGGAGCAGGAGGGTCGCCAGCGCCACCTTCGAGGCGTCGGGCCGCCGCGTGAACATCGACTCCCCGGAGAAGGCGCCGCCGAGCGCCACGCCGTAGACACCGCCGACGAGGACCTCTCCCTCCCAGGCCTCCGCCGAGTGGGCGTAGCCGAGGGCGTGCAGCCGCTCGTAGGCCTCGATCATCTCGGGCGTGATCCAGGTGCCGTCCTGGCCGGGCCGCGGCGCCTCGGCGCAGGCGCGGATCACCCGCCCGAAGGCGCGATCGAGGCTCACGCGATAGCGCCCCTGCCGCAGCCGGCGACGCAGGCTGCGCGGCAGGTGGAGCTCGGTCGGCCGTAGCGCGAAGCGCGGATCGGGCGAGTGCCAGAGGATCGGCTGGCCCTCGGCGTACCAGGGGAAGATCCCGCTGGCGTAGGCGAGGAGGAGGCGCCGGGGCGAGAGGTCGCCGCCGACGGCGAGGAGGCCCCCGGGCTCGGCCTCCTCGGCCGGCGGGAAGGCGAGCGCACGCCCCAGTCGATACACCGGCAGGTGGACGCCTCCTCTCGCCGCGCGCTCGCCGCCGCCGCACCGCACGCGTAGAATGCGCCGGCCATGCCGTCGCCGCCCACCGAGCCCGCTCCGGCGTCCGCGCGCGCCCCGCGGGTCGGAGCGACGGAGATCGGAGGGCCCTACGCGCGCTACGTCCTCGCCGTCCTCACCCTGGTCTACGTCTTCAACTTCCTCGACCGCCAGATCCTCTCGATCCTGAGCGAACGCATCAAGGCGGACCTCGGGCTCCGCGACGACCAGATGGGGTTCCTCTACGGCACGGCCTTCGCCGTCTTCTACGCGCTCTTCGGCATCCCGCTCGGGCGGCTGGCCGACGTCTGGCGGCGCAGCCGCCTGATCTCGCTCGGCCTTGCCGGCTGGAGCGGCATGACGGCGCTCTCCGGGCTCGCGCGCAACTTCGGCCAGCTCGCAGCGGCACGAATCGGTGTCGGAATCGGCGAGGCCAGCGCGAATCCGGCGGCCTTCTCCCTCCTCTCCGACTGGTTCCCGGCCGAGCGCCGCGGCACCACCATCGCGCTCTACTCGAGCGGCGTCTACGTCGGAGCCGGGCTCGGCCTCGTGGTGGGCGGGCTGGTGGTGCAGGCCTGGGACCGGCTGTACCCCGCCGCCAGCGCGCCGCTCGGGCTGCGCGGCTGGCAGGTCGCCTTCTTCGTGGTGGGCCTGCCCGGCCTGCTGCTCTCGCTCTGGGTGGCGACCCTGCGCGAGCCGCTGCGCGGTCAGGTGGACGGCATCTTCGCCCCGACGGAGCCGCGCCCCTTCCGCGCCTTCCTGCGCGAGCTGCGCGCGGTGCTGCCGCCGCTGACCCTCCTCCACCTCTGGCTGGAGCGGGCCGGCGCCGCCGCGCTCGGGGCCAACCTGCTGGCCGCGGCCGGCCTCGCCCTCGTGGCGGCGCTGCTCACGGCGTGGATCGGCTCGGCGGAGCAGTGGATCGCCCTGGCGATCGGCTTCTACGCCACCTTCTCCTGGGGGCAGGGGCTGCGTCTGCGCGACGCGCCGAGCTTCGAGCTGATCTTCCGCACGCCGAGCCTGCGCTGGGCCTTCCTCGGCTTCGCCCTGCTCGCCTTCACCGGCTACGGGGTTGGCTTCTGGGTGCCGCCGTTCTTCATGCGGGTGCACGGCGTCTCGCCCGCGAAGGCGGGCCTCGTGGTGGGCGGCACGGCGGCCGTGGCCGGCTTCCTGGGCGTGAGCCTCGGCGGGATCCTCTCCGACCGCTGGCGTGCCGGCTCGCCGAACGGGCGGCTCTGGGTGGGGATCCTCACGGCCGTGCTGCCCCTGCCGGTGGCCGCCGTCACGTTCACCACCTCGGACGTACCGCTCGCCTTCGCGCTGAACCTGCCGCTCGGCATCCTGACCTCGCTCTGGGTCGGCGTCGGGGCCACCACGGTGCAGGACCTGGTCCTGCCGCGCATGCGCGCCACCGCGTCGGCCGCCTACATCCTCGTGGTCACCTTCGTCGGGATGGCGCTCGGCCCCTACACGGTCGGGCGTCTCTCGGTGGCGCTCGGCGACCTGCGCCGCGCGATGCTCTGCGCGCTCTTTGCGAACGTCCTGGCGCTCACCTGCCTGCTGCTGGCGATGCGGCACCTGGCGCGGGACGAATCCAGCCGGGTGGCGAGAGCGCGCGCAGCGGGCGAGCCGGGGCTCTGAGGCAGCGGCTCGCGCCCCCTCCGCTAGCATGGGTCCGATGCGACGCATCTGCTTCTACCACGCGGGCTGTCCCGACGGCTTCGGTGCCGCCTGGGCCGTGTGGCGCGCCTGGGGTGACACCGCCGACTACCGAGCACGCGGACACGACGATCCGCTCCGGGCGGAGGACCACGAGGGCGACCTCGTGGTCTTCGTGGACATCGCGCCCGACAACCGGGCGCTCCTCGGCCTGCTCTCGCACGCCGCCAAGGTGGTGGTGCTGGACCACCACGTCTCGTCCCGCGCGCGCTACGAGCGCGACCCGGAGCTCGCCCGCGAGGTGCGCTCCGGCGGCCACCTGGTGCGCTTCGACCTCGAGCACAGCGGCGCCGTGCTGGCGTGGCAGCACTTCCATCCCGGGGAGCCGGTGCCGCCGCTCCTGCGCTACGTCGAGGACCAGGACCTCTGGCGCTGGAAGCTCCTGCGCTCGGAGCAGGTGACCGCGGCCGTGGCCTCGCATCCGCGCCAGTTCGAGGTCTGGGACGCCCTCGCGAGCGCCCCGGTCGAGGAGCTCGCCGAGGAGGGCGTGGCCCTGGTGCGCGCCAACCACACGGAGGTGGAGCGTGCGCTCCACTTCTCTCATCCGGTCTGGCTGGGCAAGGGCCGCATCGAGGCGGTGAACGCACAGCACCTGCGGAGCTGGATCGGGCACGAGCTCGCCAAGCGCGGCAGCTTCGGCCGGCCCTGGGGGCTGGTCTATCGGCTGCTCGGCGATCGGGTCGACGTCTCGCTCTACTCGATCGGCGACCACGACGTCTCGGCGGTGGCGGCGGAGTGGGGTGGTGGCGGCCACCGCAACGCCGCCGGCTTCAGCGTTCCGCTGGAGCGCTGGCTGCGCGAGTTCGTCTAGCCGCCCGCCGGCGTCCAGCGCTCGGGGGTCAGCGTGCGGATCGAGAGCGCGTGGATCTCCGGTCCCATCTCCTCGGCCAGCGCCTCGTACACCAGACGCTGGGCGGCGAGGGGGGCGAGGCCGTGGAAGCGCGCGGAGACCACCAGCGCGCGGAAGTGCCCGGCGCCCCCCCGTGCCCCGGCGTGGCCGGCGTGCAGATGGCTCTCGTCCACGACCTCGACGTGCACGGCGTCGAGGCGCTCTCGAAGCTTGCGGGCGAGTCGGGCGGCGCGGTCCTCGGACACGCTGCCAGGGTCCGCGACGCGGCGCGGCGGGTCAAGGCTGGCACGGCGACGCCCGCGGCTCCTGCGCCGGCCGCGCAGCGTCTCCTATACTCCCGCCGCATCGATGGGTCGTTCGGAGGTTCCCATGCCGCCGCAGGCGGAAGAAGTCGAGGCGAAGGAGAACGCGGCGTTCCGCCGCGAGGTGCGCGCCTGGATGGAGGCCAACCGGCCGGCCGATCCCGGCTTCAAGCTGCCCCAGAGCTTCCTCGAGGTGGAGAGCGATCGTCAGTTCGAGTTCCTGCGCGACTGGCAGCGCAGGATCTACGAAGCCGGATATCTCGGCCTCGACTGGCCGGCGGAGTACGGCGGACGCGGCGATCCGCTCAAGCGTCAGCGCATCGTGAGCCAGGAGATGGCGCGCGCCGGCGTGCCGTTCCTGGTGAACGTGATCGGGCTCCAATGGGCCGGCCCGACCATCCTGGTGCACGGAACCGAGGAGCAGAAGCGGCGCTGCCTGAAGCCGATCCTCTCGGCGGAGGAGATCTGGTGCCAGGGCTTCAGCGAGCCCGGGGCCGGCTCCGACCTGGCGTCGGTCCAGACCCGTGCCGAGCGCACGGCGAGCGGCTGGGAGGTGACCGGCCACAAGGTGTGGACCACCCTCGCCCACCAGTCGAAGTGGATGATCCTGCTGGCGCGGACGGACCCGCAGGCCGGAAAGTACGAGGGGCTCTCCTACTTCCTCTTCCCGATGGACGCGCCGGGCGTGACGGTGCAGCCGCTGATCAAGATGACGGGCGAGGGCGGCTTCAACCAGGTGATCTTCGACCGTGCGCCGATGCCCGAGGACGCGCTCCTCGGACGGCTCGGCCAGGGCTGGCAGATCGCCATGACGACGTTGCTCTTCGAGCGGGGGGCCTCGGAGGGCTCCGGAGGCGGCCAGGCGACGGCGTCGGCGGAGTCGCTGCGCCGCGTCGCCGACCTGGCGCGTCGCGCGCGGCGCGACGGGCGCCCGGCCGCCGAGGACCCGGTGCTGCGCGATCGCATGGTGCAGCTCTGGATCACCGAGGAAGGGCTCCGGCTCGGCTCGCTGCGCGCGCGCATTCCCGCGCTGGTGTCGGAGCGTCCGCAGGCGCTGCGGCTGATGAACAAGCTGGTCTACTCCGAGTTCAACCAGCAGCTCGCGGAGCTCGCCTGCGAGATCCTCGGGCCCGAGACGAGCCTCTGGCTCGGCGACCCGCGGGCGATGGACCGCGCGGAGTGGCCGCGCGCCTACATGAACTCGTTCGGCATGACGATCGGGGGCGGCACCAGCGAGATCCAGCGCAACATCGTCGGGGAGCGCGTGCTCGGGCTCCCGAAGAGCAAGTAGGAGCCGCCGCGGATGTATCCCCAGCTCCCCGTCGACTTCGGCTTCACCGAGGAGCACGAGCTCCTGCGCCAGTCCGCGCGCCGCTTCCTGGAAGAGCGCTGCCCGTTCTCCGAGGTGCGGCGGCTCGCCGCCGACCCCCTGGGCTACGACCCCGGCCTCTGGAAGGAGATGGCGTCGCTGGGCTGGATCGGCCTCACCCTCTCCGAGGAGTCGGGCGGAGCCGGCCTCGGGCCGCTGCACCTGGCGCTGCTGCTGGACGAGATGGGACGCCGCCTGCTTCCGGGCCCCTACCTCGCGAGCGTCCTCGCAGGCTTCGCGCTGGAGGCCGCCGGGAGCGACGCACAGCGGCGTCGCTTCGGCCCGCCCCTCGCGACGGGCGAGGTGGTGGCCACGCTCGCGCTCGGCGAGCCGGTCGCTTCCTGGGAGCCCGAGCACGTGGCGGCCACGGCGGAGCCGGTGGAGGGCGGCTGGGTCCTGCGCGGGCTCAAGACCGGCGTGCTCTGCGCTGCCAGCGCGGGGCTCGTGATCGCGCCCTTCGGCACCCCGGACGGCAGGCCGGCGCTCTTCGCGGTGGAGCTTCCCGCCGGCGGGGTGGCGGTGGAGCCCGAGATCGGGATCGACCCGACGCGGCGCACGGCGCGAGTGGCCTTCGATGGGGTCCGCGTGGGGCGCGAGGCCCGCCTCGAGGGCGCGGGCCTGGAGGCCCTGCGGAGCTGCTATCGGCGCGGCTACGCCGCGCTCGCCGCCGAGATGGTGGGGGGGACCGAGGCGGTGCTGGATCTGACGCGGCGCTACGCCATCGAGCGCAAGCAGTTCGAGCGGTCGATCGGCTCGTTCCAGGCGGTGAAGCATCCGATCGTCGACACCATGATCGGGCTCGAGCTGGCTCGCACCCATGCCTTCGCGGCAGCGGTCGCGCTCGAGCACGACGCGCCCGGGGCGGAGGTGGCGGCGCGCATGGCCAAGGCGATCGCGAGCGAGGTCTACCCGACGGCGGTGCGGCGCGGGGTCCAGCTCCACGGCGGCTACGGCTTCACCTGGGACTGCGACGTCCACTTCTACTTCAAGCGCGCGCTCTGGAGCCGCGCCACCCTCGGCGACGGCGCGCACCATCGGCGGCACCTGGCGTGCGACCTGCTCGACGCTCCCACCCCTGGCTGACCGACACCCAGAAGCGACGCCTGGCCATGGCCGGGCGGGGCCGGCTTGCCCGTGTAGACCGTTCGCGCTCGGCCGTGCCGGGGCCGGGTGGAGGCCCGCGTCGCACCGGCCCAGTGGCGCGGCGGCTCGCGGCGCGGGCGCTCCGCTCCACCCAGGGGCGGGGGAGGGTCCAAAGGGGCCGGGTTGC
>Ga0316628_100003366_pt1 | contig 12319 bp, 12 predicted proteins | sample OWC_Aug_M2_C1_D5_FD_207648 | JGI IMG/M metagenome (GOLD analysis project Ga0316628, IMG submission 207648) | Wetland soil microbial communities from Old Woman Creek delta, Ohio, United States - OWC_Aug_M2_C1_D5_C | ecosystem: Environmental > Terrestrial > Soil > Wetlands | place: USA: Ohio...
CAGGCGGTGGTCGAAGTGGATGTCGGCGATCACCGGGATCGGCGACCCGGCGCGGATCCTTGCGAAGGCCCCGGCGGCCTTTGCGTCGGGAACCGCAACGCGGGCGATTTCACACCCCGCCCGTGCCAGCGACCGGATCTGCGCTACGGTGGCGCGGACGTCGCGGGTGTCGGTGTTCGTCATGCTCTGGACGGAAACCGGCGCGTCCCCGCCCACGGGCACACGACCGACGCGGATGCGGCGGGTCTTTTTTCTATTTTCCATGATGGTTGATTACTATATGCGAGACCGGACGTCAGCGTCGACGTCATTTTTTCTGCAGTTTGTTCCGCGGACGCGTTTGGCGCGAACTATCCTTACAAGGCGTTTGTCGAGGGAATCGGAGGGATTCCCCTATTAACGGAGCTCCTTCGTATGGTCCCGGATCACGATCTCGTTCTTCTTCACGACGATGGAGTATCTCCCGTCGCGTGTATCGTAAACCCCGGGAGGAGCAACCGATCTCCTCGAATTCTTGTCGATCAGGATCAGCTGCTTCCCCTCGATTACGGCGCGGGTCCCTCCCACGAGAGGAAACTCGTTCCCTGCAAAGGACGCCGGCCCGAGGAAAAGGCAGGAGAGGCACAAAATACCCATGAAGAACATTTTTGTAATCTTCATAAAATCTCCTTGGTGGTTGGCTGAACCTTCCGTCTCCGTTTGGTCGTCTTCGGCCGCGGTTCCTTCCCGAGGGTCATTTCGGCGGCTGGATCGTCATCGAGATGTTTTGTACCGTCTGTCCCCCGTCGTTGTCGGAGATCACAACCACAGTCTCCACGCTTGCTCCGATTGACTCCTCCGGTACCTGCCACTCGAGCGTCTCCCCATGAAGAACCATGCCCGGGGGCCCTTTCGTCAAGGTGTAGGTCAGCGGATCCCCATCCGGGTCTTCCGCCATGATCCTGTAGATGAACCGTCGTCCCGGAGAAAGTTCCTTGGGCAATACGCTTTTCACGACGGGTAGTGCGTTGACGACCTGATATTGTGGAGAATCTTTCCATGCGCCATCGGCAAACCCGTCGTTCGGGATGACCGTGACGTGAACCCAGGATCCCTTCTTCACGCCGGTCAATGTCTGCGAATCGCCGCTGCCTGCGACGGGAGAATCGTTTACGTACCATCGGTACTTGTATGTCAACGGATCCCCGTCCGGGTCCCGGGCCTGGACGACCGCCCGAACCGTGTTTCCCGAGGCAGGCGCGCGGGGTTCGATCCGCACGTCCGTAACCGACGGCAACGCGTTTACCGCGACAACTTCCGGCGTCGTGAGTAGTATCTCCCCTCCTCCTGCACCGAGATTCACGCTTGCCCGGATCCTGTCTCCGCGTTGAAAACTGGAAGGGGAAAGGAGCGGACCACTCTCCCGCTCCCCTCCATTGACGAACCACCGGACGAGGGTAACTTCGGCGCCATGTTTCGGGGGTGACTTCACGGATATGGACGGCGGAGCGATCCGGCTGGGGGAGGAAGGCGCGACGAAGATCGAGAACCCTCCACTTGACGAGGCCGGTATGGATCCCTGGCGGGTCTCTCCGGCGGCATTGCCGGACGGGAGAGCAGGGACGGCCGGGGTTCCTTGCGGTGTCTGCCCTTCCTTCTTTCCACATCCGGTCCCCGAGGCGATCAGGCAGAAGGCAAGGAGGAGGGCGGACGTGGCCGCCCTCCTTCCATACCCTTCCGAAATGCGGACCGATGGCATCAGAAAATCTCTTTCCAGGACTTGATGTTCTTCATATGCAGGGGCGAATCGATCTTGATCTCCTTGATGGCGCCCGTTGAGAAGCCGATGAAGATGGACGATTGTCCGCTCGGGTAGATCGACAGCGACGGGCTCGATGGGATCCCACCCTCCGGATTTCCGGAGTACACGTAATAGCCTACCTTATCGCCCGAGGGCTTCTGGCCGCTACCCGCGAGCGACGCCAGACCGGCGGTGGCATTGGAAATGTTGATCCCATACACCCGGGCGACTCCACCCCCGTTGCACGGATCCGCGGGATTCGGCGTGAACGTCGTGAAATAGACATTGTTGAAGAAGATGACCGGGTCGGAGAGGACCTTCTCCGCGGAGTGCGTGTTGGTATCGACCGTGTTTGCGGCTGAATTGACGATGCCGGCCAGGTTCACGAACCAGCCGTTCACCGTCGGGGCCGCCGTCCCCGTCCCGAGGTTGCCCGTCAGGTTCGCAAGGGTGCCGGAGATGCTTTCCCGGATCAGGGACGTTGAGGAATCGGTATCCTTGATCGCATAGAATTTCCCCGTGCCGCCATCCGAGATCGGGCTCTCCTGGTTGCCCGTACCGAAGAAGAGGTAGCGGGTGGTTTCGCTGATGGCCCCCGGCTCGACACGGTGATAGACCGGCTGCCCGCCGCTCGCCGGCTGGAAGATCTTGTTCATCGTCCATTGAGCGCCCGTCACCGTGGGAGGTGAACCGGGGCTGACGGAGAAGGAGCTGACGGTCGCCGCGTTCCATAAATTGAATTTATAGACCGAGCCTGCGAGGTCGGCGACGTATACGAACTTGACGTACCCGTTCGCGTCGAGAACCGCGGTCGGAGAAGCGGGGACGACGTTGTCGATCCCGTCCGCCGCAGTGAAAGTCTTCAGAGCGCCTCCCGTGGCGATGTCCAGCACGACGAGGGAGCGGCCGACGTTTCCCGTGCCCACGCCCCCCCCGAAGATCGCCACCCACCGGTCCCGCACCGTCGATCCATCCGTCACCTTGACCTTCCCGATGAACGGCTCGGACCAGGTCTGGCCAACGTTCGCGCTATCCGTGTACTCCCACAGCACCTTCGGGTAATTCGCGTAGTCGGTGCCGGTGGGAGGATCGGTGACGTCAAGCGCGAAGTAGCCGTTCCCGCCCTTGCGCAACCCCGAGATCAGGACGGTATGCCACTCGGAGGAATCCTTCGTGGCATCCGTCGAGCTGCTTGGGACCCAGACGTCCGCCACGCGCGGAGAGGAGTCCACATAATACCCGTGGGTCGACAGGTCACCTGGGAGGATATTCGCGAGCTGGTACAGGAGGGTGGCCGGGACGTACCCGAACATTTCCTCGCCCGTCCCCGCGTCATAAGACCCATTATCCAGAAAGGTTCCACCCAGGAACGCGTGGAGCATCCCGTCGTTGGTCCCCACATAAACCACCCGTTTGCGGTGTGCCTTGAGGTTCACGAAACTGTTCACCCCGCCCGTCGAGTACCCCTCGTCGAAATAGAATTGGGACGGGGGGCCGACGACGACCGGCTTGGAGTGGAAGATGTCGCCCAGCTTGGCGTTATTGTCGTGCCCTACGCCGCGGACGTAATTCACCACGTTGTCCCGGACCGCGGTGTCGGTCCCGAGACCGAGCATCGCCGGGGTGATGAAGGTGGTGTCGAAGGCATTGCGGTTCCAGGTGTTCCCCGGGTCGTAGGTGTAGATCCTGCGGCTGGAGGCAGCCGTCCCCTTCAGCACGCTGTCCGCATCCCACAGCCAGGATATCGTGTTGTCGGTATTGATCGTGCCCGCCTGCAAGGTCCCATTCCAGAACGTCGCCGGAGGAGTGGCGGGAGAGAAGCTCGCTTTGTAGACGTAATTCCGGTCCGTCATCCGGACGGAGGCCACGGTCGGCGCCGTGAAGGAGTATGTCCCCAGGTTCATCTGGTGGAAGGCGGCCCGTAACGCGTACGACAGGCTATCGGCGTCCGTGGCGAAGAATGCCCTCCCCGCGCCCCGCGAGGTATTGTCCCCCGACGCGCCGATGGCGGTATATTCGCTGCTGCTGGCCTGCGCGTTGGTTTGCTCGGCGGCCCTTCTCAGCACCTCCCGCAGGACGTTCTTGTCCGCCGTGGTATCGCTGATCCCGACGCCGACCGTGTAGAGCTTCACGGAGGGATTGTGCGACAAAAGGTTCGCTGCCTCCTGGATGACCGCGTTGTTCCGCGCGACCTGACCCGTTTGCCCCCCGCAAGACTTCCCGTCGGGGTTGAAAGATCCGCCGCAATAATAATCCGGCCCGTATCCGTTCCCGGTCGCCCCGTCCAGCCCCCCCTTCGTGTCCTCACCGTCCGTGATCATGACGGCGAAATTGTTCCGGCATACCTGGCTGGTGTTGTACGCCGTGTTGAAGAAGGTCTGCGCGTTGTACAGGGCCTGGGCCGTGGGTGTGCCTCCGCTTGCATAGGCGTACCCCGTAACGGAGCTCCAGATGTTCTGGTAGGTGGGGGTGAACGGAGGGGTGTTCGACGCGGTTGACGAGATCTGGTTCCGGATATTGATCAGGTTCGTCGATCCGGAGGAATTGGTGGTGAAGGTCATGAGCCCCAGGCGCGCCAGCAGGGTGTTGTCGTCAGCCACGGTGAGGTTGTTCAGGAAATCCGCGCTCGTGGCTTCCGTGTGGTCCGTCGGATAATTTTCCGGATAGAGGGCCGTCCCGGATACGCTATAGGAGTAGGAAATCGTCGAATTCACGTTGTAACTGTTGTTGAAATGTTTCGCGGGGGAAAAATAGAAGGTGTACGGGGAACCCGCGCTCCTGCTGGTGTAGGCCATGTTTTCGGATTGCCCGCCGGAGCTGATCCGGACCGTCCCACCCGAAGAGGGACCCCCGGGGAATTGGTCCCAGTCGCTGCCGGTCGCGTTTACAACTACATAATCATAATATCTGTTGACTCTATTCCCCCACGATCCGGTGGTGCTGACGATGATCGGGTTGTTTGTTGTGGGGATCGCCAGGTCCGACCGCTTTGCGCTTTGCAGCGTGGCGTTTATCGTCACCGTGTCGTTGACGACGTGGCTGGGTTGGCTTCCGTCCGCGTTGATCAACGTGTAGACGACCTTCCAGAGGATGTCCATCTTGGTGTTGCTCCTGCCGTCCCCGTCGAGATCCCCGACCGGCGTTCCGCTTGCGGAGTCGGACATCGATCCCGTGGTGTCGAGCATCAGCAATATGTTCGGGTTCGCGGATGTCGTAAACAGTTCCGTGTCGTCGGCCGGAGCGGCCGTTGGAACCCCGAGCAGGAACGAAAGCAGCAGAGCCAGCCAGGCCGCATATTTTCCGATCGTCATCGAGATCCTCCTCTTTCATGCCGCGGTGACACCACGTTCAATACATCGTCCCCACGGGAACCGGTCCGAAGATGACCACGGCCTGCACCCTCCGCTGCCCCGCGAACTGCGGGGGTGGATTTCCCATGCTGTCCACCGCGAAGTCCGCAAAGCGGTAATTCGCCCCGAAACCGGGCTTGAGCGTCATGCCGCCGGTAGCCCAGGACGTCACGCTGTAGCTCGATTGGTCGGCCAGCGTCGCATTGTCGTTCGTTACGAGGTTGGGGATCTGGTCGATCCCGGCATGGGCGCCCGACTCCGCGGAATTGAGGATCGCCGTGCCCACTTTCGACTGGAGCGCGATGCTCATCTCCGTCGTCGAGATGCTGATCGCATAGATGCCGATGGCGGTCAGGATCAGCAGAAGCATCAAGGTGATGATGAGGGCACTCCCCCGCTCGTTCGAAATGGTCATATCGGTCACACTCCCGAATTCCGGACATCGACCACGATGTCGTAGGTCCGCCGGCGATACCCGTCCGGCGTCGCCCCGGCGGCATGGTTCCCGAGTGCAGGACGTGTCTCCGCCCACCCGGCTTCCGGAATGCGCGTCCGCGCGACGAATTGCAGCCGGACCTGCCGGATCAGGGGCATCTGCGCATTTGTCGGGTTCGGCGTCCATAAGTCGACGACCCCGTCGGTGGGCGTACTCGTATCGAGTCCGTAATCGAACTGCATGTCCTCGATGTCGTCGGCAAGCGGCTGCGGTGCGGCTCCCGCCATCCGGTCGACCATCAGCGTGGGGTGGGCGGGATCCGTGACGGTGTCGATGTAATAACGGACGAACCGGGCCTTCGCGACGGTTGCCGGAGGGGACCCCGCGGGGTAGGATTTACTATGTCCCGAGTTGTAGTTGAATCCTCCTCCGAGCGTCAGGGTGGTTCCCGAAGCGGCGGACGTCTCGTAGAGATCCGCCGCGGTACCGTCGGTGACCAGGACAAGCTCTCCCCCCGTTGCCAGGAATCCGGCGGCGCCGGGGACCGTGATGGATCCTGCGTTGGAAGGGACACCGGCGCCGTTATCCGTCGTCGGCGGCTGGTTCCCGTCCATATCGAACATGAACAGGACGTAGATCTGGTCCGGTCCCGTAGTGTTGTCTTTTGCGTAGATCGACCGGATGGACGTGATTCCTGCCGCAATGACGCCATCGGGAACGGTAACGTTGTCGGGAATCCCGTACCCCGCCAAACGGATGTCCCGTGACAAGTATTCGGCGGCCTGGCGCAGGTTCTGCTGCATTTCCGCCACGCGGTTCTGAACCGTGAACGATTTCTGCTGGCTCGCGAATGTCGCAAAAACGGCGGTCATCGCGATGGCGAGGATGACCAGTGCCGCCATTACCTCCACCAGCGAGAAGCCCGCCTCAAGATGCCGGGGGACAGGGTCGCCGTTCCTTCGGGTCCGCACCATCTCACATCCCCCCGATGTTTGACCGTTGGGTCACGAGCATGATGTTGTGCCAACGCGCCGCTTCATCTCTCCAACAGCACCACACGATGATGGTCTTGAGCGAATTCGTCGGATTGCTGGTTACAGACCAGACCCTGTAGTACGGCGTCCCGCGGACGGCAGTGTTGTCACCCGCGGCCCCGGGAAGATTCGCATAGGCCGGCGCCGGCGGCGGGCCTGTGGTGAACCCGGCGGCGCTCGAAGATACGATATTGTCCCACCCGACGTGCCGGAACCGCTCGATGCGATCCTGGGCCAGTTCGGTGGCGACGGTCCATTTGGAGGCGATCGCATTCCCCTTGATCGCGGTGGTCTGGAACAGCGCAAGTCCGAGGAGTCCCACCGCGAGGATCACGAGGGCGATCAGCACCTCGATGAGGGAGAACCCTTCTTTGCGGCAAAGTCTATAGCCAACCATTGGCCAGCCTCGCTTTCGACGTCCATCCGAACACCCGGATCGTCGCCCGGTCCGCCGTGCTGGTCGCGGATATATGTATATCGGCCTGCGTCAGAGGAGTTGCCGCTGTGCCTGCAGGGTTGGTCTGGAGCAGGACCTCTCCGTCCGGGTTGAAAACGAGCGCAAAGACCGTCGGGACGGCGGAGGGGGGAGTGCAGACCACGTCGTTGATTCCTGCCCCCCGCGTGCCCGCTACCCCCGGCGTGGCGTTGGTCCACGTGCCGGAGGCGGCCCCGAGATTCCCTCTCTGGAGGATCACGGTTTCATTTCCCTGATCGATCAGGAGACGGTGCTGCAAGGCAGTGGCGATGGACCGGGTCCTTGCCTCGTTGAACTGGGAAAGGAATTCCCGCTGGAAGCCGACCCCATGGTAATGGTTATTCCATAAGATAAAGTTTGTCGTCGCAATGGAAATCATGATCGCCACAATCGCCATAACGATGAGGATTTCCAGGAGCGTAAACCCTTGGCGACCTTTCATTGCGTATCCTCCCGTGAATCTATATAGCAATGCCCGTGCCGCGGTCGAATTGCACGTAAATTGCCGATTTTCCATCGTCCCAGCCATTTTTATCGGCGGATTTCCGAAAAATATTTACAGGAGGATTAAATTTTTTAATGACCGGGAGCGTCGGAGGGGGACGATTCGTCTCCCGCGGAGAGCCCCTTCAACAGCCGGCGGATCACCTCGGAAGCGCTTCCCCGCAGGTGGATATCGGTCACGGATGCGGTCAGCGAGGTCGGTTCGGGATTGATTTCCAGCACGGCGGCCCCGGACTCCTTCGCGATCCGGGGGATGTCGCAGGCGGGGGAAACCTGCGCCGATGTGCCGATCACGAGGAGGACGCCGCACGCGCGCGCCTCCTCCTCGGCCTGTTCCTGGGCGAGCCACGGGATCGGCTCTCCGAAAAGGACCACGTTCGGCTTCAGGATCTCTCCGCAGTCGCACAGGGGAACGGTGCCCGGCGTCCATCGATCCCGGGTCGGATAGCGTTTCCAACAGTACACGCAGATCAACTCGTCGAGGTTCCCATGATACTCGATCACCCGGCGGGACCCCGCCGCCTGGTGCAGGCCGTCCACGTTCTGGGTGATGACTGCGCGCACGACGCGCATCCTCTCGAGGGCGGAAAGGCCGGCGTGCGCCGCGTTGGGCGCCGCCCCGCCGCAGACCGAGACCATCTCCGAGAGCATCTCCCACACCTTGCGGGGCGATTGCATGAAGGCATGGAGGGTGGCGTATTCCATCGGGTCGTACTTCGCCCACATCCCCTGCGCTCCGCGGAACGAGGGGATGCCGCTCTCCACCGAGATCCCCGCGCCCGTCAAGGCGACGGCGTTTCGATGCTCCGCCAGGATGCGGACCGCCTCCCCGACCGGATCGCTTCCGCCCGCGCGCACGTGAACTCCGGTTATCCGATGAACGACCCCAGCTTGAGCGCCAGCCCCATGTCGCCCGCGACCTTCAGCTTGCCGGTCAGGAATGCCATTTGCCCGTTCAGTTTTCCGGACACGAGGTCGAGGAAATCGGCTTCCGCCATCGTGACGGTGCAGTTCGGGGAGGGAGCCTCCCCTTCGGCGACGGCCGCCTTGCCGTCCGCCAGCTCCACGTTCCAGGCGGCGTCGGAGACGCGGAACTGGTATACGCAGGCCATCCCGGCGATTTTTTCCGGTTTTGCGTTCAACTTCTCCGATAATCCGTCGAAGAATCCCTTCACCGTGCTCTCCGCCATCTGCGTCCCCCCCCCTGGAATTCCGGATGAAATGAACCGCCGTTCACTATCGCTCGAACGTACACCGGCGCCGGTCGAATTGTCAACGCGGATGGTATACTCCCCGGCATGCGCGTGTTCGGGTTGACGGGGAACATCGGCTCGGGGAAAAGCACGGTGGCCGCGATGCTGCGCGAGGAGGGAATTCCTGTCCTCGATGCCGACCGGATCTCGAGGGAAGTGTCGGCCCCTGGAGGACGGGCATACTCCGCGGTCGTGGAGGCGTTCGGCAGGGGGATCGTCCGGGACGACGGATCGATCGACCGGAAGCGCCTCGGGGAAATCGTCTTCGCAGACCCCTCCCTGCGAGTGCGGCTGGAGGAGATCACCCATCCTGCGATCCTCGATGCGATGAAGGAAGCGCTGGCGGAACTTGCGAGGAAGGGGAACCGGGCGGCCGTCGTGGAAGCGTCCCTCATCCACGAATCGGGAAGAAAGGGACTGTTCGAGTCGGTGGTTTCGGTCACGTGCGATCGCGAAACGGCGATTTCCCGTCTAGCCGCCCGCGACGGGATGTCGCGAGACCAGGCCGAGGCGAGGCTCCATGCGCAGATGGACGCGGAGCGAAAGGCCGGCGCCTCCGACCACGTGATCGACAACTCCGGGAACCTTGAAGAAACCCGCCGCCAGGTCGAGCGCCTCGTGCGGATGCTGCTCGGGGAGTAGCGCGGAAGGGAGTATCCCGCGGAGATAAAGCCTTTTCGTTGACGTTATTGCATGAGCGCCATGGCCGGGGGGAGGAAGGGCTTCCCGAAGGCCTTCGCGACCCCCGCGCATGCGACGTGGCCGTCGTGGGTGTTCAGCCCCATGAGAAGGCCTTCGTCCGCCCGGAGCGCGCCGACGACGCCTCGTTCCGAGAACGACAGGAGATACGGCAGCGCGGCGGCGGCCAGCCCTTGCGTGGAGGTACGCGGTACGGCGGCGGGCATGTTCGTGACGCAGTAATGCACCACCCGTTCCTCGATGAAATAGGGATCCGCATGGGTCGTCGGGCGGGACGTTTCGAGCGACCCCCCCTGGTCGATGGCGATATCCACCGCAACCGCACCGGGGCGCATCGAGCGGAGCATCTCCCGCGTGACCAGGCGCGGCGCCCTCTCCCCCGCCACCAGGACGGTCGATACGAGAAGGTCCGTTTCCTTCACCGCGGCGGCGACCGCTTCGGGAGTCGACGGGACCATGCGTGCCCGTCCCCCGCATTCGCATTGCGCCTCGGATAGTTTTTCCGCGTTCACGTCCAGGATCGTCACGTTCGCTCCGATTCCCGAGGCGATTCGTGCCGCGTTTCGGCCGGCGACCCCGGCGCCGAGTACGGTCACGTCCCCCGGCGGGGTGCCGGCGGTCCCGGCAAGCAGGACACCGCGCCCGCCGCAACTTCTTTCGAGTCCCCGCGCACCGGCCTGGATGGACAAGATCCCCGCCACTTCGCTCATCGGCCGCAGGATCGGCAAGCGACCGCCCGAGACCACCGTCTCGTAGGCGATCGCCGTTACCCGCCGGTTGAGAAGTTCCTCCGTAAGTAGCGGAAGTGCGGCGAGATGCAGGAAGGTGAATAATGTGGAGGATTTCGAGAGGAAACGGAATTCCGCCGACAGCGGCTCCTTGACCTTCACGACGAGATCGGCGGACCACGCCGCCGACGCCGTGGGTACGATCGTACCCCCCGCGTCGCGGTACTCCCCGTCCTCGAACCCGCTGGCCGCTCCCGCACCGGTCTCAACGACGATTCCGGCGCCGGAGTCGCGAAGAGCACGCACCCCCGACGGAGTTACGGCGACCCGGCATTCCCCTGGCTTTGTCTCTCGCGGGATTCCGATCCGCATCACGCGTCACGCCCCCGCGGAAGGATCGCCGCCCCCGTTCCGAAACGGCGAAACGGGGACGGGTATCGTTCAGGCCTTGCGGACGTTCGCCGCTTTTTTCCCCTTCGGCCCGGAGGTGACCTCGAACTCCACCCGCTGCCCTTCGGCGAGGGTCCGGAATCCCTCTCCCTTGATCTCGCTGAAGTGGACGAAGATGTCCTCCCCGCCCTCTTCCGTGATGAATCCGAATCCCTTTGCGTCGTTGAACCACTTTACCGTGCCGAATGCCATGCCTACGACTCCTCTGCTGACCCCGTGGGGCCGTCCGTGAATCTTCGGGCGTTACGCCGCCCCCTGCGTTCGGCCGGCCGGTGCTTTTCCCCGCTCCGCAGCCTGAAGAGCCCCGATGCGCGCTCCCGCTGTACCGGATACCGAATCCGATGGTGAAGAAACGCCTCATCCTATACGCGAAACGCGACCGGGGTCAATACGCGAAACGGCACGCGAAAAATTATCTCCCGTCCACGATCCTTCACGATCGCCGCAAGACGAAGGTGGAAGAATTGAAAACCACGCGCGGAAAAGCGCATCGAAACAGACGAAACCCGTGTCCCGTTGGAGAAGTTCCGCTCATCCCAAACGATCCGGAGGATCCCGACATGTCCGATCCGTTCGCACGACGAGAAGATTCCTGGCCCCTCGGTCTCGCACCGTCGCTGGAAAATCCGCTGCCGCAACGGATGCTGGCGCTCACGATCCATCGCGACCAATACGGCCCTCCGTCCCGATCCGTTCGCATGGAGACCGTCTCCGCCCCGCGTCTGAAACCGAACGAGGCGAATCGCGTTCTCGTGGCGATCCTGGCGACCGGCCCCAATTTCAACACGAACTTCGCCGCGCTCGGGCTTCCTGTCCCCGTGTTCGGAAAAGGCGACACGGCGTCCGTGCACGTGCCGGGAAGCGACGCCCTCGGGATCGTGGTCGACGCCGGGCCCGGCGTCTCGGCGGTCAAGGTCGGCCAGGCGGTAATCCTCGACTCGTGGACCGGCAGGAACATACGGGGGTACGAGACGCACGACGGATTCAACGCCCAGTTCGCCGTCGTGGACGAAGGGCGCGCGGTGCCCGTGGGGGGGACCCTGCGGAGCCACACCCCGGAGAGGCTTGCCGCCATGCTCCTGACGTACGGCACCGCGTACCGCGCGGTGGCGGAGCGTCTCGCGGTCCGGCCCGGGGACACGGTCCTCGTGATGGGGGGCGGAAAGGGGACGAGCTTCCCCGGTGCCCAGATCGCGAAATCCCTCGGGGCGCGGGTCATCCTCGTCGGCTCCAACCCGGAACTCGCGGAGGTATTGATCGCGCGGGGAATGGCCGACGCCTTCGTGGACCGCCGCTCGATCCCGAAAGAGGTCTTCGGCGTGGTCCCCGCCGGGATGCCCTGCGCGGAGTGGGAGCGCCGCACCGAACCGTTCCGGAGAGCCGTCTTCGATGCGAACGGGGGGAAGCCGGTGGACGGGATATTCGAGCACACCGGCGGGGAAAATTTCCCGTTGCTGGTGTCCGCCCTCTCGCCCGGCGGGACGCTCGCCTTCTTCGGCGCCACCGGGAAGGGATTAAAAGGCGAATACAAGGAGACGTTCTTCCACGACGGGCGCCGTTTCACGATGGACGCCCGCTGGGTATGGATGCGGCAGAAGCAGGTCCTCTTC
>Ga0316628_100003367_pt1 | contig 12318 bp, 13 predicted proteins | sample OWC_Aug_M2_C1_D5_FD_207648 | JGI IMG/M metagenome (GOLD analysis project Ga0316628, IMG submission 207648) | Wetland soil microbial communities from Old Woman Creek delta, Ohio, United States - OWC_Aug_M2_C1_D5_C | ecosystem: Environmental > Terrestrial > Soil > Wetlands | place: USA: Ohio...
GAGCCTCAGGTCGTAGAGGTGTACGGCGAAGGCGCAGAAGCCTGGATGCGGGAATATGCGCCGCGTTATGCGCAGCGCTTCGAAGTAAGCGGCGAGACCGCGTTCTGTTATGTGGCAGATGCGCAGCCTCTGCTGCAGCATCTGCAGGGGCAGAACGGCCTGCGCTATCTGCACCGCCCCGCCAACCTGGAGGACGTGTTCCTGAAGCTGACGGGCCGGGAATTGCGGGAGTAATGACGTGAACCGACGACATTTTGCACCGCCATCCCTGAGCTTCAGATTCTTCCCGATCTGGCGGCGCCATTTGCTGGTATGGAAGAAGGTCGCTGCCACTTCGGTCATCGGCCATATCGCCGACCCCATGATCTATCTGCTGGGGCTGGGATACGGCCTGGGCAGCCTGCTGCCGCAACTGGGCGGCACGCCCTATCTGGTGTTCCTCGCCGCCGGCACGGTGTGCTACAGCACGATGAACAGCGCCACCTTCGAGGCGCTGTATTCAGGCTTCGCGCGCATGCACGACCAGCGCACCTGGGAGGCCATCATGAACACGCCGGTCACGCTGGACGATATCGTGCTCGCGGAAATCCTGTGGGCGGCGAGCAAGAGCATGCTGTCGGGCACCGCCGTGCTGGCGGTGATCTATCTGCTGGGGCTGTCCCATTCCGCGCTGACTCTGTGGTTGATCCCGCTGGCGCTGCTCGTCGGCCTGTGCTTTGCCGCGCTCGGCCTGATTATGACCGCGCTTGCGCCCGCCTACGACTTCTTCATGTATTATTTCACGCTGGTGATCACGCCCATGATGCTGCTGTCCGGCGTGTTTTTCCCGGTCGCGCAACTCCCCCCGTTCTGGCAGCACGTCTCGGCGGTATTGCCCCTGACGCATGCAGTGGAAATCGCCCGCCCACTGATGATGGGAACCGCGCCGGCAGGCGCGCTGTCTCATGTTGCCGCGCTGACGGGATTCATGCTGTTCGGTTTTTATGTGTCGCTGGTATTGTTCCGGCGGCGTTTATCCAAGTAGGAAATCGCCATGGCCATGTTCTGGATTAAATCGTTCCATATCATTTTCGTCATCAGCTGGTTCGCCGGACTGTTCTATTTGCCGCGCATTTTCGTGAACCTGTCCATGGCCGAACAGGAAGCCGAGCGCGAACGCCTGCTGCTGATGGCACAAAAACTCTTCCGCTTCATGGCCCCGCTCGCCGTGCTGGCGCTCGCCTTCGGCACTTGGCTGTGGCTGCGCTACGGCTTCAACGGCATGTGGCTGATGGCCAAGCTAACCCTGGTGCTATTGCTGGTCGTCTATCACCTGTATTGCGGCAGGCTGCTCAGGACATTCCGCCTGGGGCTCAACAGGCGCAGCCACGTGTGGTATCGCTGGTTCAACGAGATCCCGGTCGTGCTGATGGCAGCCATCGTCATCCTGGTCGTGGTCAAGCCCTTCTGACATGGCGGATTTCTTTGCACCCTGCCCCCGCGGCCTGGAAAAACTGCTGGCAGAAGAACTGGCGACGCTCGGCGCGCAGAGCGTGCGCGCCACGGACGGCGGCGTAGGTTTTTCGGGCAACTGGATGCTGTGCTATCGCGCCAACCTGCACAGCCGCCTCGCCTCGCGCATCCTGTGGCGCGTGGCAACGGCCCATTACCGCAACGAGCAACATATCTACGATACGGTACTCGCGCTGCCGTGGGGCGACTGGTTCGACGTCTCGCGCACCATACGCGTCAAGGTCACAGCCATAAAAAGCCCGCTGAAAAGCCTGGATTTCATCACGCTGAAGATCAAGGACGCTGTGTGCGACAAGTTCCGCAAGCTGTGCGGCGAACGCCCCAGCGTGGACACGCATGATCCCGACATACGCATCCATGCCTTCCTCGAACAGAACGAGATGATGCTGTATGTGGACACCTCGGGCGATGCGCTGTTCAAGCGTGGCGTGCGCCACCACACCAATATCGCACCGATCCGCGAAAACCTTGCGGCGGGCATCCTGAAGCTTGCAGGGTGGCAGCCCGGCATTCCGCTGCTCGATCCGATGTGCGGCAGCGGCACGTTCTTGATCGAGGCCGCGCAGATGTCGCTCGACATCGCACCGGGAATCGGCCGGCACTTTGCGTTCGAAAGACTGAAGAATTTCGATGCGGCGGCGTGGCAAGGGCTGCGCGAACAGGCGTTGTCCGCCCAAAAACCGGTGGCGGAGCTGCCGATTTTCGGGAGCGACCTCTACGGAGACGAGCTCAGGGCGGCGCACGCCAATCTGGAGGAAGCCGGCATGCGCATGGCCGTGGACCTGAAGCAATGCAACGTGCTGGAAGTCTCGGCCCCCGCGGAACACGGCATACTGGTGACAAATCTGCCCTACGGGGAACGCATGGGCGAACTTGCGGAACTGGAGGCGCTTTATCCCAGGCTGGGTGACGTGCTGAAGAAGAAGTTTGGCGGATGGAGCGCCTATCTGTTCACCGCCGACCTGCGCATGCCCAAGTTCATCCGCCTCTCTGTCTCGCGCCGCACCCCGCTATTCAATGGCGCGCTGGAGTGCCGGTTGTTCGAATACAAGATGGTGGCGGGAAGTAACCGGGAGAAGTAATAACATCCGGGCCGGATAGGGGCGGCTCCGTGCCCCAATGAGACATTAGACATCTCAGTTTCGTTACGCGAAAGCGGACAAAGCGCCAGAGCAATCAGCAAGCGTAGCCTCGATGCCGGGGAGCGAAATCCGGGTAACGTCCCCAAGCCTCCCGGATTCCATTGCATTCCATCCGGGCTACGCTTGCTGCTTAAAGCGGCCAAATTCTACTTCAATCTTAACCGGGTAGTCTGGTGCCAGAAGCAGACCGCCGCCCTCGACAGTGGCAGCTGGAGTGCAAACGCTGCTGCCATCGCGCCATTTTTTAATAGTGAGGTGGTCTTTCGCTCACCACCGATTTATTCTCATTCACAGCCTCAGCCAGCGACGCGATATGTCTTGCGAGCGCTTCACAAGTCGCCTCAAGCCGTTCCAGCTTGTTTTGCTGCTGATAGATCGTTTTATTCAGCTCCTCGATCATATCTTCCTGGAAGGCAATTTTTGTTTCGATGTTTACCAAACGTTCTTCATTCATGGGATGGCCGAATTGATTTCATCACGTGGTCGGATTCCGAATGTTATTTTGAACAACGGGGCGATTTCTTGAAGCGTCACCTTGGGACAAGCCGACGTTTGCCACACCATTGTGCAAAGCTGTTCCACAAACAAAAATGCCGCACACCGTGCGGCATTCTTATCAGGTCACGCGCAAGCCTTCGGTACCCGCCCCCAGGTCGCGGTCCTTGGCGGACTGGCTTTCGAGCTTGAACCTCAAGCGCAGGTCGTTGACCGAGTCGGCATTCCGCAGCGCGTCGTCGTAGCTGATCATACCACTCTCGTGCAGATCGAACAGCGCCTGGTCGAATGTCTGCATCCCGAGCTCGCGCGACTTCTTCATCACCTCCTTGATCTGGTGCACCTCGCCCTTGAAGATGAGGTCGGCGATCAGCGGCGAGTTGAGCATGATTTCCATGGCGCAGGCGCGCCCTATTCCGTCCTTCTTCGGGATAAGACGTTGCGAGATCAGCGCCTTGACGTTGAGCGACAGATCCATCAGCAACTGCTCGCGACGCTCTTCCGGAAAGAAGTTGATGATGCGGTCCAGCGCCTGGTTGGCGCTGTTGGCGTGCAGGGTGGCCATGCACAGGTGGCCCGTTTCGGCGAAGGCGACCGCGTATTCCATGGTCTCGCGGTCGCGAATTTCGCCGATCAGGATCACGTCCGGGGCCTGGCGCAGGGTGTTTTTCAGCGCAGCCTGCCAGGAATCGGTATCCACGCCGACTTCGCGGTGTGTGATGATGCAGCTGGCGTGCTCGTGCACATATTCCACCGGATCTTCAATGGTAATGATGTGGCCTTGGCTGTTGCGGTTACGGTGTCCCAGCATGGCGGCCAGGGTGGTGGATTTTCCCGAGCCGGTCGCGCCGACCACAATCACCAGGCCGCGCTTGGTCATCACGATGTCCTTGAGCTGGGGCGGCAGGCCCATGGTGTCGAGGTCGGGTATCTTGGTGGTGATGGTACGCAGCACCATGCCCACCCGCTGCTGCTGGATGAAGACGTTGACGCGGAAGCGTCCGATGCCAGGCGGGCTGATGGCGAAGTTGCATTCGTGGGTGGCTTCGAATTCCGCTGCCTGCTTGTCGTTCATGATGCCGCGCGCCAATTCCTGCGTGTGCTGCGGCGACAATGCCTGGCTCGAAACCGGCGTCACTTTGCCGTCCACCTTGAAGGCGGGGGGAAAGCCGGCGGTAATGAACATGTCGGAAGCCTTCTTCGCGATCATGCCGCGCAGCAGGTTGTGTATCAGTTCGGTCGCCTGGTCACGTTCCATTGATTACTCCTTGCCTTGGCCGCCGGGGAACAGGTCCTTGTTCATCGCCTTGCTGCGCGCTTCGGCAGGGTCAACCAGCCCGCCCTTGACCAGATTGACCAGGCACTGGTCGAGCGTCTGCATGCCGATGTTGCCCCCGGTCTGGATGGCGGAATACATCTGCGGCACCTTGGCCTCGCGGATCAGGTTGCGGATCGCCGGTGTGCAGATCATGATCTCGTGCGCCGCAACGCGCCCCGAGCCATCCCGGGTCTTGAGCAGGGTCTGCGAAATCACCGCGCGCAGAGATTCCGAAAGCATGGCGCGCACCATTTCCTTTTCGTCGGCAGGGAACACGTCGATGACACGGTCTATGGTCTTGGCGGCAGAACTGGTGTGCAGCGTGCCAAACACCAGGTGGCCGGTTTCCGCCGCCGACATCGCGAGGCGGATGGTTTCCAGGTCGCGCATTTCGCCCACCAGAATCACGTCCGGGTCTTCGCGCAGCGCGGAACGCAGCGCGTTGTTGAACGACAGCGTGTGCGGTCCGACTTCGCGCTGGTTGACCAGGCATTTCTTGGATTCATGCACGAATTCGATCGGGTCTTCCACGGTCAGGATGTGGCCCATCTCGGTTTCGTTCTTGTGGTTGACCATCGCAGCCAGGGTGGTGGATTTGCCGGAGCCGGTAGGCCCCGTCACCAGCACCATGCCGCGCGGATAATCGGAGATGGATTCGAAGATCTTGGGCGCCTTGAGTTCTTCCAGCGACAGTATCTTCGAGGGAATGGTACGCATCACCGCGCCCGCGCCACGGTTATGCACGAAGGCATTGACGCGGAAGCGCGCCAGCCCGGGCACCTCGAAGGAAAAGTCGATTTCCTTGTTTTCTTCGTAGTGCTTGCGCTGCCCGTCATTCATGATGTCATACACCATGGCGTGCACTTCCTTGTGCTCCATCGCCGGCAGGTTGATCTTGCGCACGTCGCCATGCACGCGGATCATCGGCGGCAGCCCGGCTGAAAGGTGCAGGTCCGACGCCTTGTTCTTGACGCCGAAAGCGAGCAGTTCGGTGATATCCATATATAATTCCCCAATTAGCGGCGGGCACCACAAAAAGCGCCGCCAGGTTCCCGTGATTGACGCGCCGATTATGACTGCAATCGCTTCCAACTTGCAAGCCGTCCGCCACGCCGTGGCGCATGCCGCCGGGCTGGCGCAACGGCCTGCGGACGGCATAACCCTGCTTGCCGTGAGCAAGACCTTCCCCGCATCTGCGGTGCGCGAGGCATATCATGCGGGGCAACGTGCTTTTGGTGAAAACTACCTGCAGGAGGCCCTGGACAAAATGGCCGCATTGCACGGCCTGCCGCTCGAGTGGCATTTCATCGGCCCCATCCAGAGCAACAAGACACGGCCCATCGCCGAGAATTTTGCCTGGGTGCACAGCGTGGACCGGCTCAGGGTTGCGGAACGCCTTTCCGCCCAGCGTCCTCCTGGTTTGCCGCCGCTGAATGTGTGCATCCAGGTAAACGTGAGCGGCGAGGAAAGCAAGAGCGGCGCCGTGCCCGGGGAAGTGGAGCAACTTGCGAAACAAGTCGCGCAACTGCCTCACTTGAGGCTGCGCGGGCTGATGGCCATCCCCGCGCCGGGGCAGGATTTCGCCGCCCAGCGCGTGCCGTTTGCGCACGTGCGCGAACTCATCCACTATTTGAATGGACGTGGCTTGCAGTTGGACACCCTGTCGATGGGTATGTCGCAGGATATTGGGGCGGCAATACAAGAAGGTGCTACCATCGTGCGCATCGGCTCGGCAATTTTCGGGCAACGCAATTATGGGGAAAATAGATGAATATCTGCTTTATCGGCGGCGGCAACATGGCGAGCGCGATGATAGGCGGGCTGCTTCGCAAGGGTTTTGCCGCGCAGCAGATCAGCGTGGTGGAAATCAACGCCGGCAACCGCGCCAGACTGCAACAAGAATTTGGCGTACGAGCCACGGATGATCTCGCCGCGGGCGTGGCAAACAGTCACGTCATCGTGCTGGCCGTAAAACCACAACAAATGGAGGCGGTTGCGACTCAGCTTGCCCGGTCGCTGTCTGGCCAGATTGTACTGACGATTGCCGCCGGTATCCGGCTTACCGATTTACGGCGTTGGCTACTTATACCAGACTCAAACTATGTCCTGGTACGCGCCATGCCGAATACGCCCGCACTGGTTGGCGCGGGCATGACGGGACTTGCCAGCTTGCCACCCAGACACTTGTTGACACCCCTTGACGTTTCAACCGTTGAAACCATCGTCGCGAGCATGGGCGCATTCGTATGGGTTCGCAGTGAAGAGGAGATGGACGCAGTAACTGCGGTCTCCGGCAGCGGCCCCGCATATTTCTTCTACTTCATCGAAGCACTGGAGCAAGCCGGAAAGGAACTCGGCCTGCCGGAAGAAACTGCGCGCAAGCTGGCACTGGAAACCGCCTTGGGCGCGGCCAAGCTGGCGCACGACAGCCCGGAAGACCCCGCCACGCTGCGCGCCCGCGTCACCTCCAAGAACGGCACCACCGAGCGCGCCCTGCTCAGCATGGCCAACAACCGCGTGAAGGAGCACATCATCGAAGCGGCAAAAGCGGCCGCCGCACGTGCGCGCCAGATGGGTGACGAACTAGGGAGAGCATAATGATCGAGAGGGTCGCGCAGTTCCTGCTGGAAGTGCTGGTGCAGCCCTATGCCGCGCTGCTGCTGGCGCGCTTCCATCTGCAATGGCTGCGCGCCCCGCTGCACAACCCGCTGGGCGAATTCATCACCCTGCTCACCAATCCGCTGGTGTTGCCCGCACAGCGCGTTATCCCGTCGTTCCGGCTGCTGGACGCTGCCGCGCTGTTTCTGGCATTCCTGGTGGAGCTGGCTTATCTGGCCGCCTCCTTGTGGCTGCACGATGTGCCGCTCGACATATTGCTGCTGTCGGGATGGGCAGTGCTCAGGCTGCTCAAGATCAGCATCTATATCCTGATGGCTGCATTGTTTGTAGAGGCATTTTTGTCGTGGACCAATCCCCACGCGCCTTTCGCACCCGTGCTGAAGAGCATCACCTTGCCCTTTCTGCGCCCGCTGCGGCGCTTTGTGCCGCAGGCTGGCAGCCTCGATTTCTCTTTCCTGATCATGTTTTTCCTGTGCTACATCATCCTCGCCCTGCCGTTCGGCGCGCTCGAGGATCTGATCCTGGAACAGGTTCTGGCGAGCGCGCCGAAGTGATGGCATGGCACCGCACCGAAGGCGCGGCTATCGTCCTGACGCTGCATGTGCAGCCCGGCGCCAAGCGCAGCGAAGTAACCGGCCTGCACGGTGATGCGCTGAAGATACGCCTGGCCGCGCCGCCCATAGAGGGGCGGGCAAACGAGGCTTTGCTGCGCTTCATTGCGGAGCTGTTCGGCGTTCCGCTACGCAATGTAGAACTGCTGCGCGGCGCGCAGTCGCGTCACAAGATGGTGAAAGTCTCGGGCAGCACGATAGCGCCGGAAAGTCTTATTGCGCCGGGCTGACCCAAGCCGGCACGGCCCGGGATGCGCCGCCCGGAAATCAGACCGAGCAGAACACGTCGCGCGTCAGGCTGACCAGCTTGATGATGCGCGCATCGTTGATGCGGTAGTAGACCCGGTTTGCATCCTTGCGGGTGGTGAGCACCGCCTTGTCGCGCAGGATGGAAAGATGCTGCGAGATATTGCTCTGCGATGTCCCGACCTGTTCGACGATGTCCTGCACGCTCAATTCGCCGTCCGCCAGCACGCACAGGATCTTCAGACGCAGCGGGTGGGCGATTGCCTTCATGGCCGTGGCAGCGTGCAGAATATCCGTTTCGTTGTCTATCAGTTTCTTTGCCATCACGTTTGGCCCTGGCCTTTCGCGGCGCGATTTCAAGCGCCGCCCAAATAGTCTAAAATAGACGTGGAGAAATATTAGCACCCGATTATATTTTAATACAACCACCTTATGAGCCACCCCCCTGTCCTTCTGATCATCCTTGACGGCTTCGGTTATCGCCCGGAAACCGACCACAACGCCATTGCACTGGCGAAGAAACCCAACTGGGACCGGTTGTGGCGCGAGTATCCGCATACCGTGATCGGCACCTCCGGCCTCGCCGTCGGCTTGCCCGAAGGCCAGATGGGCAATTCCGAGGTCGGGCACCTCAACATCGGCGCGGGACGCGTGGTGTACCAGGAATTGACCCGGGTCGACCTGGCCATCCAGGATGGCAGCTTCTACTCCAATCCGGCGCTGCAACAGGCGGTGGCACAGGCGAAACAGCACGGCACGGCATTGCACATACTCGGCCTGCTTTCCCCCGGCGGCGTTCACAGCCACGAGAGCCACATCCAGGCGCTTGTGGAATTGGCCGCACGTGCCGGCCTGAAGAAGATTTACGTGCATGCCTTTCTCGACGGGCGCGACACGCCACCGCGTAGCGCGCAGGCGCCCCTGCAGGCGATGCAGAACAAGTGCGCGCAATTGGGTGCCGGGCGCATCGCCTCCATCGTGGGCCGCTACTACGCGATGGACCGCGACAACCGCTGGGAACGGGTGCAGTCAGCCTACGACCTGATCACGCTGGGGCAGGCAGAGTTCAGCGCGGCGACCGCGACCGAGGGCTTGCAGCAGGCCTATGCGCGCGGCGAAAACGACGAGTTCGTGAAAGCGACCGTGGTCGGCTCCCCCGTCGCCATGCAAGAAGGCGATGTGGCGGTCTTTATGAATTTCCGCGCCGACCGCGCAAGGCAGATGACGCGCGCCCTGACCGATCCCGCGTTCGACGGTTTTGCGCGGCGCAGTTTCCCCAAGCTCGCCAGCTTCCTCACCCTAAGCAGCTACGGTGAGGACTTTCATTTGCCCATGGTCTATGGCCCCTCCTCCATTCACAACGGCTTCGGGGAGTATGTATCGAATCTCGGCATGAAGCAGTTGCGCATTGCGGAGACGGAAAAGTACGCGCATGTCACGTATTTCTTCAGCGGCGGAAGGGAGCAGGTGTACCCCGGGGAAGACCGCGTGCTGGTGCCCTCGCCCAAGGTGGCAACCTACGACCTGCAGCCGGAGATGAGCGCGTTCGAGGTCACGGACAAGCTGGAGCAGGCGATTCGCAGCGAGCGGTATGAGGCCATCATCTGCAATTACGCCAACTGCGACATGGTCGGCCACAGCGGCCACATGGATGCCGCAGTCAAGGCGGTGGAGGCGCTGGATCAGTGCGTGGGGCGCGTAGTCCAGGCCATGCAGGAATGCGGCGGCGAAGTGCTGATCACCGCCGACCACGGCAACGCCGAACAGATGCTGGATACCGTCACCAAACAGCCGCACACCGCGCATACCCTGAATACCGTGCCGTTCTTGTACATCGGCCGCAAGGCGCGCATGATCGATGGCGGCAGCCTGCGCGATGTGGCCCCGACCCTGCTCGCCATCATGGGCCTGCCGCAACCTTCTGAAATGACGGGCAAACCGCTGATTTCGTTCCTGTGAAGCGCATAATCCCGCTGATCCTGCTTGGTATAGGCCTCGCAACCGGAGCTTCCGGCGCCACCGAGCAGGAAAAGCTGGACCAGCTGCGCAAGCGCATCGGCGCGCTGCAACAGGACCTTGAGAAGTCGAGTGAATCCAAGTCCGAGGCGGCTGACGCATTGCGCGATTCCGAGCGCGCCATCAGCGACAGCAGCCGCAAACTGCGCGAGCTCGCGCGGCGGCAGCAGCAGGCATCCGCTGAGCTATTACAGTTGCAGGAGCAATCCTCCCGGCTCAAGACACAGATGCAGGGGCAACAAGCCCAGCTGTCTGCATTGCTGTACCAGCAGTACCTGGGTGGGCGGCAGGATTACCTGCAACTGTTGCTGGACAGCCGCGACCCGAACCAGACGGCCCGCGATCTGCATTATTACGGCTACATCGCCCGCGGCCAAGCCGCCTGGCTGAACACGCTGCGCGGCAATCTGGCGCAGTTGAATGCCTTGACTGAGCACGCGCGCCGCAAGAACGACGAGTTGACTGCCCTGGGGCAGGATGCCGCAGCCCAGGGCATGGCGCTGGAACAAGATAGGCAAGCCCGTCAGCAGGTACTGCTCAGAATTTCGGCGCACATCAGGGCCCAAAACCGCGAGATCGGTCATTTGAGGCAGAACGAGAACCGGCTGGCACAACTGGTTGAAAAATTGGCCAATATGTTCGCCCAGTCCAATTCCAGCCCATTTGAGGCGCTCCGGGGCAGGTTGTCCATGCCGGTCAAGGGCAAGGTCAGCAACAAGTTTGGCACCCGGCGCCCGGACGGCACGGTGGTCTGGAAGGGCTGGTTCCTGCGGGCTTCCGGGGGACAGGAGGTAAAGGCTGTAGCGCCGGGGCAGGTGGTCTTTGCGGACTGGCTCAGAGGTTTCGGGAACTTATTGATCATTGATCATGGCAAAGGCTACATGAGTCTGTACGGCTACAACGAAACACTCTACAAACAGGTAGGCGACACGCTGCGCGGGGGTGACACCATTGCCACTGTGGGCAATAGCGGCGGAAGCGAGGATTCCGGTTTATACTTCGAACTCCGGCATGAGGGGAAACCCATAGACCCCGCAAAGTGGGTCGCAAAAAGGTGAAATTATGCAGAGGTCAAACATGCGCAATCGCATCGAAAAACTTGGGTTGCTAGGGCTGGGACTGGTTGCGGGCATGCTGCTCAGCATGCACTTTTCCGCCGTTGCAGCAAGGATAGGCGGCGCCCCGCTGCCCCTCGAGGAAATGCGGAACCTCTCCGACGTATTTGGCCGCATCAAGAGCGACTACGTCGAGCCGGTCAGCGACAAGCAGCTGATCACCTCCGCGATCAACGGGATGCTCACCGGCCTCGATCCGCATTCGGCCTACCTTGACGCTGAAGCCTACAAGGATCTTCAAGTCGGCACCCAAGGGGAGTTTGGCGGCCTCGGCATCGAGGTCAGCATGGAAGACGGCCTGGTCAAGGTGATCTCGCCGATCGAGGACACACCCGCCTTCCAGGCGGGACTGAAGACTGGAGACCTGATTATCAAGCTCGACGACTTGCTGGTAAAGGGCATGACCCTGAACGACGCCGTCAGCCACATGCGCGGCAAACCCGGCAGCAAGATCGTTCTGACCGTATTGCGCAAGAATGAACCCAGGCCCTTGAGCTTTACGCTGGTCCGGGCCGTCATCAAGGTGAAAAGCGTCAAGTCGAAACTGGTCGAACCAGGCTATGCGTTTGTGCGCATCACACAGTTCCAGGAACACACCGGCGAGAATCTCGCCGCTGCCCTGCGCGACATGTCCAAGCAGGGAGACCTGAAGGGTCTGGTGCTCGACCTGCGCAACGACCCCGGCGGCTTGCTCACCAGCGCGGTCGGCGTTTCGGCGACCTTCTTGCCCAAGGACGCCCTCGTGGTTTACACCGAGGGGCGCACCCAGGATGCCAAGATGCGGTTGTCTGCCACCGCCAGGGATTATGTGCGCAGCGGCAAATCCGACTACCTTCAAGACCTGCCCGCCTCGGTCAAGCGCGTACCCATGGTGGTTCTGGTGAACGGCGGGTCGGCCTCGGCTTCGGAAATCGTCGCCGGCGCATTGCAGGACAACAAGCGCGCCGTGATCATGGGAACGCAGACTTTCGGCAAGGGGTCGGTGCAGACCATTCTGCCCCTGGGCGGCGGCACCGCAATCAAGCTGACGACTGCGCGCTACTACACGCCAAGTGGACGCTCCATCCAGGCCAAGGGCATTGTGCCTGATATCATCACCGAAGACCCGGCAACCGCCGCCCAGGAGGGCGCATTCCGCCTGCGCGAGGCGGACTTGGAGCACCATTTGACCAATGACCGCCAGCCTGAAGAAAGGACGGATGGCGAGCCCAAGGCGGCACCCCAGCCGAAGAGCCCCGTCAGGG
>Ga0316628_100003368_pt1 | contig 12312 bp, 10 predicted proteins | sample OWC_Aug_M2_C1_D5_FD_207648 | JGI IMG/M metagenome (GOLD analysis project Ga0316628, IMG submission 207648) | Wetland soil microbial communities from Old Woman Creek delta, Ohio, United States - OWC_Aug_M2_C1_D5_C | ecosystem: Environmental > Terrestrial > Soil > Wetlands | place: USA: Ohio...
GGTGCGCCCTCATCGACCGCCTATCCAAAGCGGCAATTCCAACTGACGCCGGCCGGCTGCTATACGGGTATGCGCAGCGGCTGCTGGCCTTGCGCGATGAGATTGAAACCGCGATGGCCCAATACGAGGGGAAAACGCGGGGCCGCCTGGTGATCGGCGGCAGCACCATCCCCGGCGGTTACTTGCTGCCTCGCGTGGTCGGGCAGTTCAAGAAGTGCTACCCCGGGGTCATGCTGGCGCTGACCATCGCCGACACGGATCGAATCATCGCCGGCATTATAGAGGGTGCACTGGAGTTCGGGGTGGTCGGGGCGGAATCCAAGGATAAAAACATCCTTCAGGAGATCCTGATCTCAGATGAAATGCGATTGATCGTGCCAAGCCGGCATCCCTGGGCCTCGAAGAAAAAAATCGCCCTCGCCCGGCTGCTGACGGAACCTTACATCGCCCGCGAGCGGGGATCCGGCACACTCCAGTCCCTGCAGGAACGCTTAAAACGCAAGGGCCATGATGCTGCTGAGTTGAACGTCGTCGCGGAGATGGGCAGCACCGAGGCCATCCGCCAGGGGATCAAGGAAGGAATGGGCGTGTCGATTCTCTCCACGCTGGCCATAGCAGAGGACCTCGCCTCCGGCAGCCTGAAGGCCGTAGCCGTCGAGGGCCTTGCCCTGACCCGCCACTTTTACATTACCCGCCACCGCCAGCGCAGCCTGTCGCCGCTGGGTGCAGCTTTCATTGATTTTCTAAAGGAAAACCTGTCGAACCGGCCTCAAAGCTGAATTCTCTGGATTGAAATCTCAAGCGGCCAAGCCCGCTCCGTGTTAAGCCCTGACTTCAAGCAGACGGCTTCATAACAGGGCCAAATTCAAGGCGCGCGAGCCCCGCGGTGCGAGGCGTATCCCGCCTTTGGCGGGACCGCAGCACCCGCGGAGCGAAGCGCAACGTCCCGCCAAAGGCGGGATTGGCCCTGTTATGAAGCCGTCCGTCAGGGCTCCTTCCAGCCGTGCTCCCCCACCAGTTTCACAAACCGGCACCCGCCCAGGTTCTCCTGGCGGACGCGCGTATTTTCCTTCACGATCTTGACCAGATCCTGGGAGTGTTGATTGCCAACCGGAACCACCAGACGACCGCCGACGGCCAGCTGGTTCAGCAGGATGGCCGGGACCATGGGGGCGCCGGCCGTAACGATGATCGCGTCGAAGGGGCTTTCCTCCTCCCAGCCCATGGAGCCGTCGCCGTAGCGGGTGACGATGTTGAAGAGACGCAGCTCGTCGAACAGGCGCCGGGCCTGCAAATAGAGGGATCGGATGCGTTCGATAGTGTATACGCGATAGGCGATCTGGGCCAGGATGGCTGCCTGATAGCCCGATCCTGTGCCGATTTCCAGCACCCGGTCGTCCCGGGTGAGGCAAAGCGCCTGGGTCATCTCGGCCACGATGTAAGGCTGGGAGATCGTCTGCTGCTCGCCGATCGGAAGGGGGAAATCCCCGTACGCCTGGTCGCGGAGGGCTTCTCCCACGAAAATGTGCCGCGGGACCTTGCGCAAGGCATCCAGCACCGCAGGGTCGGTGATGCCCCGGTCCTCGATTTGCTGGCGCACCATCTCCTCTCTGAGGCGCTGGTATTTAAGGGATTCTTTTTCCACAACCCCTAAATCTTATAAATGATTCGTTTGTCGGTAATGATGATGTCCACGTGCTTGTCGTGGGATTCGGTGGGCACCTGCAGGATGATCTGCTCCTCGAACGCCAGGCCGACTTTGCGGGTCGTTGCCGGCAACTCCGGAATGAACCGGTCGTAATAGCCCTTCCCCGACCCAATGCGTGCGCCTTTTTCGTCAAACGCCAGGCCGGGAATGATGGCGATATCGATTTTCTGGATGGGCACCGGCTTGCAGCGGGAGGGGTCGGGCTGCGCTACCCCCCGAGGCCCCGGCTGCAGATCCTTGTCCAGATGGTCGACCTTCAGGACCTTCCCCTTGTGGCGCTCGGGGTCGAAGGCGGGCAGAACGACGATCTTGTTGAAATCGTAACAGCGTTTCAGAATGTTTTTGGTCCGGACCTCGTGATCGCCATCGACATAGAGAAGAACGATCCGGGCTTCGAGGAAATTGGCGAATTCAAACAGCTTGGACTCGATGGCCCTGGTCTTGTCCGCGCGCTGCTTTTCGGTGAACCCGTTGATGACTTTGGCCATGTCTTTGCGGATCTGTTCCTTGGCTGCCTTGACTTCGTCCATGTGAATCCCCCTGACATCGGCCGACCTCATCCCGTCGGCGTTGTGCGGCCGGCCTGTCGTTTCAGCCGGTAATAACCATTGACTAAACTGCGATGCGTGTGTATGAAATTTAACCCGTGCTGCATCGGGCAACTAACCAATCGATTAAACATATAATTATACATAACTTATGCTGGAAATCAAGTTCATAAGGCAGAATTTAGCAGCGGTTGAAGCCGCGCTGGCTGCTCGCGGCCAAAGCGTCGCTTTGGACACGTTTAAAGCGGTCGACGGGCAGCACCGGAAAACGCTACAGGAGATCGAAGACCTGCGCCATCGCCGCAACGTAGTGTCCGAGGAAATCGCCCGCCTGAAGCAAGCCGGCGATCCTGCTGAAAACCTGGTGGTGGAAATGCGTTCGGTTTCGACGCGCATCAAGGAACTGGAAAAAACAGTAGCCGAAACCCAGGAGAATCTGAGCGCGATTCTCATGGGCCTGCCGAACCTGCCCCATGCCTCGGTGCCGTTGGGCAAGGACAGCTCCGAAAACCCTGTGGTCAAGACCTGGGGGGAGCCGCCACGGTTTGGCTTTGAGCCCAAGCCGCACTGGGATGTCGGTGCCCAGCTGAAGGTGCTCGACCTTGAGCGTGCCGCCAAGATTACCGGCGCCCGGTTTCCCTTATATTTCGGCGCCGGCGCCCGGATGGAGCGCGCCCTGATCAACTTCATGCTGGACGTGCACACTCAGGAGCACGGCTACCGCGAGATCCTCCCGCCGTTCATCGTCAATCGGCGGTCCATGACCAGCACCGGCCAGCTGCCGAAATTCGAGCAGGATCTTTTCAAGCTGGAACAGTGGGACTACTTCCTGATCCCCACGGCAGAAGTTCCCCTGACCAATATCCACCAGGATGAAACCCTTGACGAGGCGCTGTTGCCCTTGTATTACACCGCCTACACGCCCTGCTTCCGTTCGGAGGCCGGTTCCTATGGTAAAGACACCCGGGGCCTGATCCGCCAGCACCAGTTCAACAAGGTGGAACTGGTGAAATTCTGCAAGCCCGAGGATTCCTACGCGGAGCTGGAAAGCCTGCTCGCGCACGCGGAATCCATCCTGGCCAAGCTGGGCCTGCCGTACCGGGTCGTCCTTCTGTGTACCGGGGACATGGGCTTCTCAGCCGCCAAAACCTACGACATCGAGGTCTGGATGCCTTCCCAGAACACCTACCGGGAAATCTCCTCCTGCAGCAACTTCGAGGACTTCCAGGCCCGGCGCGGGGGCATCCGTTTTCGGCGCAAGGGGAAGAAGGGGACCGAGCTGGTTCACACTCTCAACGGCTCGGGGCTTGCGGTCGGCCGCACCTTCGCCGCCATCCTGGAAAACTGCCAGCAAGCCGACGGATCCGTAGTGGTTCCCGAGGTCCTCAGGCCCTATATGGGCGGAATGGGTACGATCACTCCGTGAATTTCGACGACTTCCCCAAGGAGATCGCGCCGCACCTGCTGCCGGCGCATAAAGGCCGTATGGTCTACCGGTGCCTGGGCTGCGGCAGCCAGTTCGGCATCGAGCGGCTGCTGTATGTCTGCCCCGAATGCCGACAGGTTCTGCTGATCGAAGACTTGGACTTCGAGCGGCTCAAGGCCACCTCCGGCCCCCTCTGGCGGCGGATTTTCGACTATCGCAAGATGCTCACGGTGGCGGCGCTGAAGGGCATCTACCGCTACCATGAGTTTATCGGCCCTGTGATCCCGCTGGAGGCCGTACTTTACCTCGGCGAAGGCCACACCCCCGTTGTTCGCGCCAACGTTCCCCTTCGGGACAGGGTGGGGATCGACTTTTTCTTCAAGAACGAAGGCCAGAACCCCAGCGCGTCCTTCAAGGACCGGGGCATGGCCAGCGCGCTCAGCTACATTCACGCCCTGATCCGGCAGGGGGTGCTTTCAGAGGTGCTGGCGATCTGCGCCTCCACGGGCGACACATCAGCGGCGGCTGCCCTCTACGGCGCCTATCTGAAACCCCGGATCACCTCCGTTGTCCTGCTGCCCCACCAGAAAGTCACTCCCCAGCAGCTGTCCCAGCCGCTTGGCAGCGGGGCCATGGTGTTCGAAATCCCCGGGGTATTCGACGACTGCATGAAGGTGGTCGAGGTGCTGTCCGAGGAGTATCCCGTGGCCCTGCTCAACTCCAAGAACGCCTGGCGCATCTTAGGCCAGGAGTCCTACTCCTACGAGATCGCGCAGGATTTCGAGTACGACATGTCGCCGCTGGCGGTGGTCGTCCCCATCGGCAACGCCGGCAACATCACCGCGATCATGAGCGGGTTCCTCAAATTCCTTGAAACCGGGCTCATCACCGCCCTCCCGAAAATCGTGGGAGTGCAGTCCGAGCACGCCGATCCCGTCTACCGCTACTACCTCGAACCGGACGCGGCTCAACGCCGCTTTCTGCCAGTCACCGTCCGGCCGAGCGTCGCCCAGGCCGCCATGATCGGCAACCCGGTCTCCATGCCGCGCGTGGTGCACCTGGTGGACCGGTACAACCAAACCGCCGGCCGGCAGCGGGTGTTTTTTGCAGCCGTCACCGAGCAGGAGATCATGGACGGGCAGCTGATCGCCAACCGCAACGGCCACATCGCCTGCACCCACGGCGGGGAAGCGCTGGCCGGCCTGATGGCCGCCAAGCGCCGCGGCATGGTCGGCGTGGACGACGTCGCCGTTCTGGACTCCACGGCGCATGCCCTCAAATTCTCCGGGTTCCAGGACATGTATTTTGAAAACCGCTTTCCAGCCGAGTTCGACATCACGCCGGATCCGGCCCTGATCAACAGGCCGGTCTTCCTCCGACCACAAGGTCTTCAAAACGTGCCGGCGCCCGGCAAGCCCTTAAGCGGAGAGGAATTCCGGCTTTTTGTCCGCAGAACAGCGGATGACATCGCAAACCGGCTTAACTTAAAGAAGCGCACGTGATAGAATCCATCTCAAGGACAGCAGATCACGCTCGAAGGCAAGGCGCAGTCCCGCCATCCGGCGGGACCATCGGGGGTCAGATGCCGTTTCTAGATAGCTTCTAATTCTTGACAGCTTTTTCGCGGGTGTAACATTCCTCCGGCGCCGCAAGGATGGCTGGTCCCGTGAAGAAGCCAAACCCAAAAGAGGTTTTCATGAACGAAATTAAATCTTGGCTCACCATACTGTCGCTCTTGGTCATCCTGGCTCTGAGCGGCTGCGCCTCAACCGCCTCCCAACCGACAGCTGCTGCTTCGACCGGCGAAGGCGCCGGCCGCGAAAAAAACATAGCCACTGCCGAAGCCACCCGCAACGTCGGGGAGGCCTATCTGGTCGAGGGCAATCTCATTGCCGCGCTGCGCGAACTGAAGAAGGCCGAGCAGCTCAATCCGGATGATCATATCACCCAGTACGACCTTGGACTCGTCTACATGTCCAGGGAGCGTTATGATCAAGCCATCCAGCACTTCGAAAGGGCCGTTCAGCTCAAGCCCGATTATGCACCGGCGATGAACAGCCTGGGCAATGCCTACGCCGCCCAGCAGGATTGGGACCGGGCCATTGAGGCCTATGAAAAAATCATCGAAGATGCGTTCTACGGCACGCCCTATTTTGCCCTTTCGAACCTGGGGCTCGCATATTATCACAAGAAGTCTTTCGCCCAGGCGGAAAAGTATTTTCTCGAAGCGCTCAAGCTGTCGCCGGATTTCGTGCAGGCTCTGGGTGGGCTGGGCATGACGTACAACGCGATGGGGCGGTACTCGGAAGCCGTGGTGAGGCTCTCCAAGGCGGTCAAGAAAGACCCGAAATTTGCCCCGCTCCACCTCCAACTCGGCAAGGCGTATCGCGGTCTGAATGACAAACGCTCCGCGCAGGCTGAATTTCAACAGGTGGTTCAGTTGGCGCCGGATTCCCCTTTGGCCCTGGAGGCCCGGAGGGAGTTGACCAAACTCAGGCCGTGAAACGGCCTCTTGCTCCAGAGCGATGGTCCAAATACCCTTTCTTTTCAACGGTCGCTGGGAAATGCGGCTGAGCGGGCGTGGTATTTTGGGCACGACCGGAACGGAATTTAAACTACGGCTATAACCGCCATAAAAAAGAAGGCGCGGGGCCAGGAGGCCCCGCGCCTTCTTTTTGGGGTTCAGCCGTTTAGATCACTCTGCGCTTCTCAAGCTGCACGATGCGCGGGGTGATGAAGATCAGCAGTTCATTCTTGGTGTTTTCCGTCCGCTCGGAGCTGAAAAGCCAACCGAGCGCCGGCAATTTACGCAGCCCGGGGATTCCCTGTTCGGCTGCTTTCTTGGTGTCCTTGAGAATCCCGCCGATTACGATCGTGTCGCCATCATCGACCAGGATTTTAGTCTTGGCCTCGTTGGTCGACAGCGCGGGCTCCGGAGCCGTCGGATCAACCACATCGTTCTTGGTGATGAAGATCTCCATGCCGATGCGTTTGTCGTGCGGCGAGATGGTCGGGGTCACTTCCAGGAGCAAATCGACGTTTTTGAACCTGACCGTGGCGTTGCCGGAGGAATCCCGCTCGAGGTAGGGAACCTCAAGGCCCTGTTTGATGGTGGCCTTGTTGCTGTTCAGCGTGACGATCTTCGGTGAAGAGATGATGTTTGTTTTGCCCTCGACCTCGCTGGCCGTTATCTTGGCATCCACGATGGTGAAGGGCGTCCCCGTGAGAGTCGCAAAATTGAAACCGATCGAATTGTTGGTGTTGAAAGTCGAAGGGATGTTGTTGGACTGGAAGGTCGTAGGCCCGAACAAGACGTCTCCGCCGATCTTGAAGGAACCCAGAGTGATGGTCCCCCAGTCGAACCCGATTTCGCGGGTAAAGGTGCTGTTGGCCTCGACCACCCGGGCCTCGATCACCACCTGAGGGGTTGGCTGGTCGATGGTGGCGACGCGCTCCTTGGCCTGTTTTATCTTCGCCGCGGTATCATAGATGATGATCTGATTGTTGCGCTCATCGACGCTGACCTTGCCGCGGTTCGGCGTCAGAATATCGGCCAGCTTCGGCTGAATTTCGGTCTTGGCATTGGCATAATTGATCGGGAGGTATTCGGTGAACAGCGGCTCGCCTTCTTCCTCCTGCTTCTTCGAATCCTGCTCGGCTTTCAGCTGAGCCTGGCGCAATTTTTCCTCCTGCTGCAGTGTGGCCAGGGAGGCGATTCGGATGATGTCTCCCTCCCGCGTCATCCCGAGCTGATTCATCTTCAAGATCAAATCCAGCACCTGGTCCCAGGGCACCGGTCTCTGCAGGGCCAGGGTCACCTTGCCGGTAACATTCTTATCGATCGCGAAATTCTTGCCGCTGATTTCCTGCAGAATCCGGAAAACGTTCTTGATGTCGGTATCGTAGAAGTCCAGCGCGATTTTCTCGCCGGTGTAGACCTTGTCCGGAGAACCCGAGCCGGTTTCAACCGTGGAAGCGCCCTTTGGCGCAGCCGAGGCGGCCGCCGCCTTGGCCGGTACGGTTTTCACGGCGGCGGGCTCCCGGGGCGCTACGGCGGCAGGCGCTGGGTCAAGCCCCGTCTTCCAGGCCGGAGGCGCGGCATTCTCATAGGGCTTGGGCGGAACGCTGGAACCGGCAAAATCGAGGCGGATGACGTTTCCCGTCTGCTCCGCGGTGTAGGGGACATCCTCACGAAGGTCGATGGCCACCACGACTTCGTTCTTGCCTTGGGACGGTGTCACCCGGTCGACGGCGCTTTCAAAGCGGGTCGTGATCACGGCTCGCTTGTGCTGTTCGGGCACCCGGGTGTTGGCGAGTTTCAGTTGAACGTGTTTGTCCCCGAACTTCACGACATCATAGGCTACCGGGTGAGTGGTCCCGATGATGACGGCGGACTTGCCCCCTTCCTCTTCGGCGAACTCAACTCGATTCACCACCGCCGGCGAGCCTGCGGGCGCTGCGGCCGGCGTGACCGAGGCCGCCGGCGCTGCGGGCGCCGGCCCTGAAGCCAGCTTCACGTCCTTGCCTTTGGAGACGGCGGCGGCATCGCCCACCTGGATCAGCAGCCCGTTGTCGACGGGTTCGACCGTGTAGCTGTCCAGATACGCTTTCTGGGTTTCAACCACCAGGCGGACCTTGTCCGGATAGCCGAGGTGCCGAACCTGACGAACCGGCCCGGTCTTGACGGCCATGCGCTGTTCACCCTTGTACGGGCTGCGGACATTCAAGAAATCGAACACGATGCGCGGCGGGCTTTCCGTGAGGGTGAAAGATTTGTAATCCCGCAGTGCGCCGTCGGCTTCGACGGCGACAACAGCTCCACCCGGGGACGATGTCGCGTTCACGTTGACGAGGGTGGTCGCCGGAGCGAGGCTCTTCGAAACCGCCGGCTGGACAGCTGCCTGGTCGGTATCCGACTCCTGGATCAGGGATGCGGACCCGCTCTTGAGCGCCGCCGCTCCTGTTTTCGGGAAAACGATCGTCAGGTCGGCGCCCTCGGGGCTCAGCTCATAGGCAACGTCGCGCTTGAGCGAGATGAAAATACGCGAGGTCTTGCCGTTTTCATCGACCTCGGTGGCGCGAATGCTGCCGATCGTGTCATTCTCCGGCGGGTAATAGATCTCTTTCAGATGATCCAGGCCCGTGGCCGGGAACTGAAAGAGGACTCCCAGAGGTGCGTCCTGCTTCACGGCTGTGTATGCCAGCTGCTGGTTGCCTTTGACCGTGACGGACAGGCTCGCGGCATCTTCCCGGCTGACGATGTCGGTGATCAACCGGTCCTCCTCCGCGCTTTTCACCTGGGCCGTGTTCTGCGAGGCGCAGCCGGTCATCACGGCGGCCAAAAACACAGCGATGAAAGTGGAGGCCCAAAAGGTTCGACAGGTGCTGAGATTGGTCATCATTTTACAACTCTCCAGGAGGCTTCGGAAGGGTTATTTCCTTCTTCTGGGTTATGGTTTTTCCGTAGACGTCCTCATATTCTTCCTCGATCATGACCTTTTCGATGGTGATCTCCACCACCTTCCCCGAGTTCAGACCGACATAGGTGCCCGGCTTGAGGATGTACCCCTTTCCGGTGGATTGCTCGACCAAGGCGCGGTTTCCGCTCGGAGACGCTACGATGGCCACCAGCTTCAGCTGGCCGAGATCGATCTGCTCCAGGGGCGTTTGAGGCGTCCTTTTCTTGGGTTTCATGGCTTTGGCGATTTGCTGATTCTCATCTCTGATAAACGGCTCGAATGGATCGGGCTTGCCTTTGGGGTTATAGGCCGGAGGCGCCTGGATGTTCAAAAGCGCTGCCACCTGATCATCCGTGCCCGCCAGGGCAGTCTCGGTTTTCTGGCCTGCGGAAACCGGCGGCTTGGCCGGGGTTTCCGGCGCAGGGGGGACTTGCTGCGCCTGCGCCCCAGGCTCCGGCGGCGATGGATCCACAGCAGGCGCTTTCTCGGCCGTCTTCCCCGGAGGAGCCGGTGCCTTGGGCGCCGGTGTCGGCATCGGCTCACGAGCCTCTGGCGGTTTCGCCTGGGCCAGTTCCGGCTTCTGTGCCGAAGCCGATGCTTCTGGTTTGGGTCGAGAGGCGGTGACCGCTTTGGGGGCCGGCTGGCTCCCGTCCGCGGGAGCGGCGAGCTTTTTCCGAACCACCGGGGGCTGAGCCGCGGTCTTCTCGGAATCGTCGCAGCTTGCTGCCAGCAGCGCCAATACCATCAGGGCAATCAACATGCGCAACGATGTAAGGTATTTTTTCATAAGCACTTCACAACGTATGGATTAAAGGTCGAGGTTCCTGGCTTTTGATTTCGGCTTCGCACCACCTTCGCCGGGTTTGGGTTTGGGCCCCGGCGTGACCGCCGTCGGCTTGGACGGGGCCGCCTTCTCCGGCGGTGGCTCGACAAACTTATAGGTAACCGCCGTGCAGGAGGTATTCAGGTCTCGGCCCTCCTTGCCGCGGTTGATCGTGATGTTTTGGATATTGACGATACGGGACAATCGCGCCACCTTGTCGAAGAAAATCGCCAGATTGTGGTAATCCCCGCGGATGTTCATCGCCACCGGGATTTCCGCGTAGAACTCTTTCTTGTTCTCGGCCTTGGGTTCAAACAACAGGAATTCCAGGCCCACGTCCTGACCCGACTTGGACACGTTGGTCAGCAGGGAAGGGATTTCCTCTTTTTCGGGCAGGGCGCGCATGGCGATCTTGAACTGGGCTTCGGCCTCTTTCATCTTGGCCTGGAACTTTTCCAGTTCGGCCGCATTGATTTTCGCGGTGGCCAGCTTTTTCTCCAGAGCTTCCAGTTTTTGATCCAGTTCGGTGATCTCGTCATACTTCGGCAGATAAAGGAACCAGATCGCGGCCCCGAACAGGACGACGAGCAACCCCACGAGAATAGCCACCTGCTGCCAAAGAACGAGCTTCTCAATCTTCTCTATAATCGCGCTTCCGGATGTGCTTCTGACAGGCTCTTTCGTATCCATTATTTCTTGACCCCAGCCTCTTCAGTGGTTTTGATGATCTTCTTCTTCTGGCAGCTGATTTCAAACGATTTGAGGCTCGTCTTCTGGACCTCGGCCTGCCGCAGGGTCTTGAGGCTCACCGAGGAAAACAGCCCGCAGCCTTCCAGACGAACCATGAAGTCCGCCACGGTCTTGTCGTCCATAGCGACGCCGCTGATGTTGACCACATCCGTCTTAACGTCCAGCGCGGTGAACCACATGCGCTTTTCGACGATCACCTGTGACAGAGTGTCCATCAGCCGCACCGGTTCGTAGCGACTGGCCTCCAGTTCCCGGATCACCGCCAGTTTTTTGTTGAGATTGTCGAGTTTCTTCTTGATTTCCTCGATTTCCCTGTTGATCTTCTCGTACTTGGCCAGTTCGGCCTGAGTGCTGGTGATACGACTGTTCAGGCCGTCGATGTGGTTGCCCAGCAGGAAATTGACCCCGAAGATCACGACCAGGGCGAGAATCACCGAGAGCAGGAAGACCGACAGCTGGCGGCGGATGTTCTCTTTCTTGCGGTCTGAGCGGAACGGCAGTAAATTGATGCGTATCATTTGTCGTCTACTTTTCTCATGGCCAGCCCCATGGCGATGGCAGCCTGGGGGGCGATTTGGCGTATGAATTCCGCGTCGAATGCCTTCTCATCCACAGTAATTTTTTTGAACGGAGAAAGGGGCTCCACCACCGTGGAGGATTCCGAGGCGAGCAGCTGCCGGAATTCGGCGATATTGGCCCCCCCGCCGCTCAGAATGATCCGCTTGATCTGGTCATCGGGATAGTTGGTGTAGAAAAAATCCAGCGCACGACGGATTTCGGTGCACCAGTCCGTTACCACCGCGGTGACAATCTGCTTGAGTTCCTCGGCGGACATTTTTTTCGATGCCTCTCCGAACTTGAGAAGCTCCGCCTGTTCGTAAGAGCAATCGAGCAGTGACATGATCTTCTGGTTGATCTGCAGGCAGCCCAGGGCCACATCCCGCATGAAGACCGAGGAGCTGCCCTTGAGGATGTTCAGCGAGGTCTTACTGGCGCCGATGTCGATCAGGGCTATGTTTTCGTCCTTAATGTGGTAGTTGGTTTCGAAAATGTTCTGCAACGCAAAGGCTTCGACATCGATGATGCAGGGGTTCAACCCGGCCAGGGTCACCAGGTTGATGTAGTCGTTCACCATCTCCTTCTTGGCGGCAACCAGAAAGACGCTCATCTGATTGGGGTTGTTTTCGGTTTCCCCCAGAATTTGAAAATCCAGGTTCACGTCGCTGATGTCAAAGGGGATGTACTGCTCGGCCTCGAAATGGATGGTCTCCTGCAGCTGCTCTTCGGGCATCGTCTGAACGTTGATCTTCTTGACGATAACCGAATAGCCTCCGATGGAGACCGCCACATTCGTCTCCTTGACATCGCTGGATTTGACGAGCTGGCGAATGGTTTCTGCTGCGGTGTCCGGATCGCTGATGGCTCCGTCCTCAATGGCGCCGACCGGCATATCCGCCATGCCGAACCGCTTGAGTTTAGGGCCATTCTTGGAGTCGATGATCTCGGCAACTTTCACCGAACGCGATCCGATGTCCAGGCCAACGAGAGAGTCTTTTTTTCCGAATAGCATGGGCGGCGCTCAATCCTTGAAGATTTTG
>Ga0316628_100003369_pt1 | contig 12311 bp, 10 predicted proteins | sample OWC_Aug_M2_C1_D5_FD_207648 | JGI IMG/M metagenome (GOLD analysis project Ga0316628, IMG submission 207648) | Wetland soil microbial communities from Old Woman Creek delta, Ohio, United States - OWC_Aug_M2_C1_D5_C | ecosystem: Environmental > Terrestrial > Soil > Wetlands | place: USA: Ohio...
TAGGTCTCGAATACCGGCCTGATCTTATCCTTGTCTCGGCCGGATTCGACCCCTTTATTCAGGATCCCCTCGGCGGCATGAAGGTTACCGGGGATGGATTCGGCGCACTTGCCGGCATCGTACAGGACATCTCGCGGAAAACGTGCCCCGGCAGAATCCTGATCACCCTTGAAGGAGGGTACAATCCCGAAGGATTGCGAAACGGCGTCAGAGCCGTGCTCCTGACCCTTCTTGGAGAACAGAACCCACCTGCCGTTCTTACTCCTTCTCCCGGTGCAGAGCAGGTGATAGAAAGAGTCAACAAGGTGCACAGAAAGTACTGGAAGAGTCTCACATAGAAGACAAGTCCCTCCTGCATATATATTCAAACCTGTAACCATTTTTTGACATTCGATATTATTTGGAAATCAGGAGTTCGGATTGAGACCTCATAACTGCTCATCAGATATACGTTGATTGACTTGTGCCGCCGTATTCTGGTATTATCATGAGGACGTGACGAAATTTTATGATCAGGAGGTAGAGAACAGGCTCACCGTTCTCACGACCATGATCGAGCCATTGCTCATGCTCTCCATGGGGATCGTGGTCGCGCTCTACCTGCCGATCTTTGAAATGGGGGCAGGGCTGAAATGACATCCTTCAGAAGAAAACGGCTAGGCGATATTCTTACGGCCAAAGGCATTGTGACCAAGGAGCAAATCGACGAGCTCCTCGCACGGACCGACAAACGCGAAAAACGGCTCGGAGAACTTCTCTCTTCTGAAGGCTTGGTGAGCGAAGAGGCCCTCGCCCAAGCGGTGGCCGAACAACGCGGCCTGCAATACCTCGATCTGACGGACTTCCATATCAATCCAAAGTTCTTCGAAAAGATACCTTTAGATCTCATGCAGCGGTACCAGTTCGTACCCGTGCAGAACGCAGAAGAAGGCAGCCTCATCGTCGCCATGACCGATCCCAACAACATCCCGGCAATCGACGATCTCGAAATGATCCTCAACCAAGGGCTCGATATCTGCGTGAGCACCCCATCGGCTATCGAGGCGGTTCTGAAACGGAGCAGCTCCTCAGAACAGGTCCTCCACGCCATCTCCGAGGACTTTAAGTTCCATATCGTGAAAGAGCAGGAGGACGGCGAAGGCGAAGAGAGCTTCTCGCTCGAGACCATCGACAAGGACGATAGCCCCATCATCAAGCTTATGCATACCACCATTTTTGATGCCATCCAGCGGCGGGCGAGCGACATCCACATCGAGGCCACAGACAAAAAGGTCTGGTTCAAGTACCGTATCGACGGCGTCCTCTACGCTGCCACCGAGCCCATCGACATCAAGTTCCACAGCGCCATCGTTTCGCGCATCAAGGTCATGAGCGACCTCGACATCGCCGAACGCCGTGTGCCCCAGGATGGCAGGTTCAAGCTCCAAAGCAGCGGCAAGACCATCGATTTTCGCGTATCGATTCTCCCGGGTGCCTACGGCGAGGACGTGGTCATCCGCATCCTCGATAAAGAATCCATCACCGCCGGCATGGGCACCCTCAGGCTCGACAGCCTCGGGTTCGACGAGAACGACCTCCGCCGGTTCCGGAAAAGCATACGGGAGCCCTACGGTATGGTCCTGGTGACCGGGCCAACTGGCAGCGGTAAGACCACGACCCTCTACGCGACCGTCTCCGAGATCACAACAGGCGAGGACAAAATGATCACCATCGAGGACCCCGTGGAATACCAGCTCCGGGGCGTGGTACAGATCCCGGTGAACGAAAAGAAGGGCCTCACCTTCGCGCGCGGGCTTCGCTCGATCCTGCAGCATGACCCGGACAAGATCATGGTGGGCGAGATCCGTGACGCCGAAACTGGCCATATCGCCGTCCAGTCCGCGCTCACTGGTCATCTGGTTTTTACCACTGTACACGCAAACAATGCCTTTGATGTTCTCGGCCGTTTCCTGAACATGGGCATTGAACCATACAATTTCGTCTCCTCGCTCAACTGCATCCTGGCGCAAAGGCTCGTGCGGATGCTCTGCCCCCGATGCAAAAAGCAGGTCAGGCCCTCTCGCAAGGAATTTGAGGACTCGGCCTTGGACTACGAAAAATACAAGGACCACACGTTCTACGAGGCAGGCGGGTGCAAGGAATGCAACTACACGGGTTTCCGGGGCAGAAAAGCCATCACAGAATTCCTGGATCTTTCCGACCGTATCCGTGAGATGATCCTCGCAAAACGGCCACCGTCCTGGATCCGGAAGGCCGCCATCGCTGAAGGCATGACGACCCTCCGCCAGTCCGCACTCGCCAAGGTCCTGGCAGGCGAAACGACCCTGAAGGAGATTAACAGGGTGACATTTAGAGAATAATGCAGGGACGGGACCGAGACGACGGCTGATGAGAAGTTTAAAAATTCAAAGTTCCAAGCTGAATGTTTGCGGAACGCCGCATCCCACACTCCGCAATTTCAAAGGCTTTACCAACATAGCGCTGCTCGCAGCTATCGTGATCATCGGGATCAGCCTCGGTTCCGCCACCAAGTACTGGTAGAACATCTCACTCCGGGACAAGGAGGAGGAATTGATCTTTCGGGGCGACCGGTACCGTTGCGAGATCGAACGCTATTAATTTTCCATCGCCATCAGGATGTAGTACCCTCAGAGCATGGATGAACTGCTGAAGGATGGCAGAACATCCCAGGGCAAGCGGCATCTTCGCTAGAAGCATAAAGAGCCCTTCACCGGAGAGGATTTTGCCGAAATCCGGGTCCCCCTCACCAACCGGAGCAATGGAGTTTACAGCTCGAGTGGGAAAGAACTGCTCAAGCAGGCGAACTTCCCGGGGCAGTACAAGGATTTTGAAGGGAAAAGGAGATGCAGCGATGGGCGGCTTGTATATGTCCCGCCGCAGGGACAGATACCGCCGGGGCAGTTGACGATCCCTGAGCAACAACCACTCGTGTCACCGACTGAACCTCGTAGGCTCCCGCGGTACGTGGGCTTTATTGATTAGGATTCTTGTCATGGGAAACATGTTAGGTGGAGGGCTCTTCGGTAAACAGAAAAGGGAAGTCTGCGGTCTGCATAAAATCAGCCGTAGCGTCATCCAAATCTGAGCCCTGATTTGTATAAGTCCTCGCGCTCTTTTTTGATCCAGCAAACGGTCGCGGCCCTTCCGCCGACGGGGAGGGCGTTCTGAATGATTATCGTCTGTCCTTCAGGAAGAGGATCAAATAAATAAAGACCAAGCCCGGTGTCGCTTATATCTATGGTAACGCCTTTATGGACTTCAGCGGCAAAACCTCGAAGCAAGAGGTAGTCTATCGTCGAATGAAAAGAATAACGCCGCTCACATCTTTTTTCAGTTTTGGTAGTCGACATCGTCGTATCACCTCTGGGTAAAACGGATGCCTCTCTTGCTGTCCTAATGTAATGCCGTCCTATAAATTTGTCAATGGCTTTCCCGTCCATTGGTGATCAAAACGTGATCGGCATGCACCATCGTTACACCACTGAGAAGGACCTGCTCCCGCATGCCCGCGCAAGGATTCGTACACACCCCGTCCCTCTTCTACCGGCAAAAATGGAGCACATCCTTCTGCACGACAACGATAAGACCGTAATGGTGGACTCGGTCACTCACACCTGGGGAGAGAACCACCTCGTATTTGAAGGCGATATTACTGCTTCATCGAAGGATTCCTCGTTGACCTGGACCTCTCAATAGAAAGAATCAAGGTTGAGACCATATAGCGAACTCTGGCCACCAAGATGAAGCTAGGTCCTCTTCAAAAGTCCGTGCATGAAGTGCAACGTTCGCAGAGATTTCCGGTAGAGGGGGTCATTCGATTCGATGGCAAATATGTTTTCTATGGCCGTTATATAACGATTCCCGTCCGGGCCGATATATTCCCTTCTCAGTATGCAGCTGGTTCTGTTTTAACAAGCTTCTGCTCCGACAGCCTTCTAACAATAACCTTGACGAATGCCCGTATTCGGTTCCTCTCAGATGCATTCTCGTTTATCCAGGTCTCAGACGAGGCGGTCCAGACCAGTTTGCCCGACTTCACGTCATAGATATTCGTCTCTGTATCGACGTATTCGTCCTGATAGACCTCCCAGGGACCTCCCGTGGCTCTTGTCCTCCTGCCGACGGTTTTCGTGATGAGCACCGTGTCTGCCCCGACCTCCTTCGCCGTCGTGATAATGGCGCTCTTGTCCCCCAGGGACTGGTCAGGCAAAGCAGTATAACTGACGATGGCACCGGTCTCGTGGTCCTTCAATTCTTTCACGAATTCGTCTTCGAAAAGCCTCCTGATCGCCGGCGTGTTCGATACGCCGATGACCATGATCTTGGCAGGATGCCCCTGATATATTTCATCCTTCCAGACAGACGTAAATTTCGTTGTGGCGCACGCAGCGAGAAGGATCGATGCCGCAACCACCGAAACCCAGAAGGCTTTCTGCATGGTTCTCATACTTTTTTCCTCTCTTCCGCGAGCCTGCTGTTATACCCATTAAACAAAGAAGGATGCAGCGGTTCGAAATCTGTCTTCCCCTTGACGCCTTTCTTGGAGCTATTAATGATGGCCTGAGGTCCCCATGGTTCTCTACTTCGAGGTTAAGCCAGCGCCGAAGGGTCTTATGACGCAATCCATCGCACGCGGTAACAATTATCATTCAACATAACAACTTAACACGCATGGATGACGAAGTTCTTTTTGACAGCCTGAAAATTGTCGGGCTGAGCTTATACATGTTTATCACCCTTGAGAGCTATAGAACCAGTTCCTGCACGCTCTGTAATACTGCTTCCCTGATCCCGGCAGACGTCTCTTGTTCAGTGAGAGGCCTACCGTTATCGAGCATTGCCAGTGGCCCGGGCTTTCCCGATCTCTTTCTAAATGACCGGAACGATCATTCTCGTATCAGGTACTCGAGCGAAGCGCCTGAAAGTACAAAAACGTTCAGCATATCGATAACGAGCAGCTTTACCTTGCTCATGGTATTCACCTCCCTGCATTGTCCACTCTTTACAATTGTAACAATATGCTGTATCTTTTTCAAGTAAGGGAGTATGACAGCCGTTTATTTGACCCCGGAAATACTCATTTTTGAGGTCTTGTGGACATCATCTTTATCCGTGGGAATCTATGTCCATCGGTGGCCAAGAGTTTTTTGGATTCTTTTCTCTCCATGAAAGACAACCTCAAAGACAGGATTGCTGTCGCCAGGGGCCTCAGGAAAGCCGACCTTGTTCTGAAGGGCGGCCGGATCGTGAACGTTTTCTCTGGCGAGATCTACGTAGCAGATGTAGCGATCCATAAGGGTACGATCGCTGGACTCGGCGAATACGAGGGGGAAAAGGTCATCGACGCTACATCAAAGCTCATCCTCCCCGGCCTTATCGACAGCCACATCCATCTCGAAAGCTCCATGCTCACGCCGGCTGAATTCGCGAAAGCCGTATTGCCCAACGGCACAACGGCCGTGGTCGCTGATCCCCATGAGATCGCAAATGTTCTGGGGAAAAAGGGCATTACCTATATCCTCAAGGTCAGCGAGGGCTTGCCGCTCGACTTCTATTTCATGCTTCCCTCCTGCGTTCCTGCAACTCTCCTCGAGACCTCGGGCGCACGGCTCAAGACGGCAGATCTTATGCCGTTTTTAAAGCACAGGCGGGTGCTGGGATTGGCCGAAATGATGAATTACCCCGGGGCCCTGTCAGGTGATGCTGAAATATTACAAAAGTTAAGAAGCTTCAGTGACCAAGTAATAGACGGCCACGCGCCCGGGCTATCGGGCAAAGATCTTTCGGCCTACGTGGGCACCGGTATAACGTCGGATCACGAGTGCACTTCAGCTGATGAAGCAAGGGAAAAGATGCGGCTCGGCATGACGATTTTCATCCGCGAAGGGTCTGCAGCCAAGGATATGGAGGCTCTGCTGCCTGCCGTCACCCCTGCCAATTCCCGGTTTTTCTGTCTCGCGACGGACGACTTCCAGCCTGGAGATATGAAGAACGGAAGCATCAACGAGCTCGTTAAAAAAGCCATCCGCCTCGGTTTGGATCCAATGACCGCGGTCCAGATGGCCACGATCAATCCAGCGCGGTACTTCGGGCTGAAGCGCAAGGGCGCAGTACTGCCGGGGTATGATGCCGATCTCGTCATCATCGACAGCTTCGACGATTTTACTGTCGAGATGGTGTTCAAGCATGGAAAGCTCGTCGCAAAAGGTGGCAGCTGCGTCATTCCGTGCAAGAGCAGCCATCACGAACATACCAAACGGACGGTCAGGATACGTCCGATTACGAAACAGGATATCCGGATCAAGATGAAGACTGGCCACGCCAGGGTCATCGAACTCATCCCGGATCAGATCGAGACAAAACATTCAGTGCTGCCGGTCTCCGCGCAGAACGGTTTTGTGTTCTCAGACACGGAGAGAGACATTCTCAAGCTCATAGTGATTGAGCGTCACAAAGCATCCGGCAATATCGGCCTCGGCCTGGTCAAGGGATTCGGATTACGATCTGGCGCTATCGCGGGGACCGTTGCGCACGACTCTCACAACATCATCGCCGCAGGCGTAAGCGACGATGATATCCTCGTGGCCGTGTCAGAGATCAGAAAGCTTCAGGGCGGCCTGGTCGTCGTGCACAATAAGAAAGTGTTGGCAGAGATCCCGTTGCCGGTGGCAGGGCTCATGTCCGACAAGCCGCTTAGTTATGTCATCAAGAAACTGGCGGAGATCGATGCTGCGGTGAACGAGCTTGGAGTAAAGATCAAACATCCCTTCGGCGTACTCTCGTTCCTGGCCCTGCCCGTCATCCCGGAGCTCAAGCTGACGGACAAGGGGCTCGTGGACGTGAATCAGTTCAAGTTTGTGGACCTGTTTGCATAAAATATTTTTTGGCGGGATCAGCTGGATATTGTTTTAATAATAGCTTTACTATCCAGTAAATCCTGTTATCTTGTCCAGCAGTCTGTTGAAAAAGTCAAAAGACCACAAAATGTCGTTCTAAGCGGAGCGAAGAATCCCGCCCTTCCAAATACTGGAGATCCTTCACTTCTTTCAAAATGACAGGCCAGTGCAGTTTCGCGACAGCCTGCTGAATCAGTGAGGTAACATGATCGAAATCCGGGGAATGCTGTTCGATGCGCAAACCATCGCAAAAAAGGTCAAGGAACTTGCAGATCGGATATCAACAGACTACGCAGGTAAAGACCTTGTTCTAGTTTGCATCCTGAAAGGCGCGGTCGTGTTCATGGCGGACCTGATGCGCTGCCTCTCGATGCCGGTTTCGATAGATTTTGTTCGTGCCGCGAGCTATGGCGTATCTACTGAACCATCACGGGATATTGTTATCACGAAAGATATCGAAACCGATATAAAGGGGAAACACGTGCTCCTCGTCGATACGATCATCGATACGGGAGAAACGTTGCACTGCCTGCTAGAAAAGATGAGGGGAAAAGGCCCCGCGAGTCTCGAAGCCGTGGTCCTGTTGGACAAGAAACCGCGACGCACGGTCGCAGTAACGCTTGCGTACAGGGGTTTTGAAATCCCGGACGTATTTGTGGTGGGCTATGGTGTGGACTGCGCTGAGCAGTATCGGAACCTGCCATATATAGCAGTGGTCAGGATAAACCCGGACGCATGATTGACATAATGCGAAGCCGGTAAAGTAAGCAATGTGTTTAGTATGCATCGCGTTTCTTCAAAGATGGTATCAATCTCGGCACGTGCTTCATATATGTCCGATACTCCTCACCAAATATTGTCAGAAACCTTCGCTCTTCGATAAAAACACCGAACAGGAAATAAAGGTCGGCCAGCACCGTGATCAAGAGGCTGTTGACGGTGATGTTCGGATTAAAAGTGAAGATAATGATGCCCGCCAGGTACATGGGGTGGCGCACGATCCCGTAGACGCCGGTCGTGACGAGTTCCTTGCCCGTCATCCCTTCCATGTCCCCTAAAACTTCTCCCCGTGTAAGATACCGCCAAACCTGCGTGAAACCCATGAACTCCCGCATATTAAGATATTCAAAAGCAAGAGCACCAAATGCAAGGCCCGCAAGCTGGATGAGATGCAGCGCCCAGCGAAACCACACGGGCCCCTCCCATAGTACCCGGTCAGGGACCTGCCAGATGAGATATATGGCTATGGCACCGGTGATAAAGCTCACAAAGTTGTAGAGAAACCGGTACCAGACCCGCATGAAGGTATCGCCGAGCGCTTTTTTACAAAAGTGTTTGAACCATCTGGCAACCGTAATGCTGTGGATAAAGACGAATATGAGAAAAACTATGATGATTTTGATCATGGAATTGAGTCCAGGAAGTACAGTTCAGGTATCGCTCATCCGAGGCTCATGGGAAGAATCTTCTCTCGTCTCTACTTCCCTGCCACCAGCTCCGCCGTAGCCCACTGGATCTGGTCCATCCTGTCATAAGCGGCAATAAGGACATCGGACTCTTTGAAAAGATCGAGAATATAGGGACTGTCAAATGATATCACGACGGCTTTTGCCCTTGTCGATCTCGTTGTATGCAGAATATCCATGGCCATGTCGAGAAGACCGTCGCTTATCCCCGAGCGGCCCTTGGAGGCGGAAATCTTAGAAAACACTGCTAGAATAATGGCACCGGCTCCCTGAATGCTGTCGTTTACTAGTGACGTCGGCATGCCTGAATCAGACGTGAGCACGATCATCGAAAGATTCGTCACCCTGTCCTTCAGTGCGTGGATAAAGGAATCGCCTGATTCTCGGTTGTTGTCGTCATCGAGGATGAAACACGCCACTCCGCCATCATGGTCCAGAGGGAGGGTCCCCTTTCTTCCTGATATGACACGGGGCGCCTTGTGACCTATTTCTCCGGCGATCTGTTGATGTTTTTTATAATCGATCCGCGAAGCAGCCGTCCGCTCCTTATCAAACAACCCTAATCTCTGTTTTGCCGCCAGGATCCTCTCAACGGATTCGTTAATCCTCTGCCGTGTCAACCTCCCCTGTTCCACGGCCGAGACCACAGCGTCTACGGTGATGCGCGCGTCCAGCGGATGGAGCAGGATGTCCATCCCGGCCTCCACGGTACGAACGGCGACCTCTCCCTGGGAATACTCTCCCACGAGCGCACCCATGTCGAGTGCATCGGATACGATCAGTCCATCGAACTCCATGCCCTCGCGAAGAAGGGCGGTCACGGTCTTCTTGGAAAACGTCGTCGGTTTTATCGGATCAAGAGCAGGGACGAGCAGGTGGGCCACCATCACCATGCCGACGCCGTCCTTCACAGCCTCCCGGAATGGCGGAAGTTCCACCCGGTTCAGCCGCGGCTTATCCGCTCGTATCACGGGGAGCACGGAATGCGAATCCTGGTCCGTATCTCCATGACCGGGGAAGTGCTTCGCGCAGGCCAGCAGATCGAGTCTGTTCTTCCCCGCAGGTTTCTGGAGGCCCTTGATGTATCGCGAACCGAACCACTCGACCACCTCAGGATCGTCCCCGAACGCCCGGGTACAGATGATCGGGTTGTCAGGATTATTATTCACGTCGACGACCGGAGAGAAAACCGCATGGATCCCGACGGCGCGCGTCTCGATCCGTACAGCGTCGAGCATTTTGTCGAGGAGTTCTACGTCCTTTTTCGAACGGCTGTTGATTGCGGAAGCCACAGCGCGCTGGCTCGGGAAACGGGTTCCTCCATCAAGCTGCTGGCCGAGGCCCCTCTCGATGTCCGAGGAAATAAGCAGCGGAATCTTCGCAAGCTTCTGGAGCTCTCCAAGATAACGTGGCGTGCTCTCAATATCGCCGCCGAACAGGATAAAACCGCCGATACCATCGCGAACGAGTTCATGCACCTGCTCACGATATGCGGGATCGCCGAGTTTCGATCCCTCGATTCTTGGCATCACCATCTGCGCCACGTCTTCTCTGAGTGAGCGGATTTTCATGGGCGCATTGTCGCTTTTTCCCTGGCGTATTGCAAGCATTTTTTGCAGTAGATAAAAGTCATTTAGCCGTTGACAAAGGCTGCCCCTGCGATATACTAAATATACGAATAATATGATTAAGGGTGGTGCCGCAGTAAACGCCATGAATACCCTCACAAAGATCAAGGAGTATCTCGATCAAAACAATGTGGCCTACCAGGCTATTCTCCACGAAGAGGTGTACACTGCTCAGGAGCTCGCTCAGTCGCTGCACGTGCCGGGGAAGGAGCTTGTAAAGGTCGTCATCATAAAAGCTGATGACAGGTACTGTATGGCCGTCCTGCCCTCTATCCGGAAAATAGACCTCTCGGCGCTGCAAACGGAGTTGCATGCAGCGATGCTGACCATCGCCACCGAACAGGAGCTTAAGGCGCTGTTCCCCGAAACCGAGATAGGCGCCATGCCGCCCTTTGGGCACCTCTCCTCCATGGAAGTGTGGGTGGACGCAAGCCTCACGACGGACGAATATATTACCTTCAACGCCGGTACGCACTACGAGGCGATCCGTATGCAATACACTGATTTCGAGCGACTGACGCTGCCTCACGTGGCCTCGTTCAGCACCCGCATCTGACGGAAGAAGACCTCTTTGGTTTACGGTACCTGACGATTACCGACAAATTCCCCCTCTATTTCCCACTTTCATCTGAATCTCGCGCATGATATACTTATCCGCCAGTTGGAAGAAAACCACATTTCATTCTTTACGGAAGTTTAATGTTGAAAGAGCTCACGTACGAAAACAATACATATAGAACGTCTCCTGCCCGCATTTCCTTGCCGGCAAAAATGTTTCCATCGCTCGCCTTTTACTACCAAGAACTCATGATCGTCTTGCGGGGGAGTGCCAAGGCAAAACAAGGGCACTATGACACAATCGAATGGTCTAAAAGCAGTCTCGCCGCACTCCGTGCCCTAGAACACGTCGGGGTGGACATAGAGATAACAGGCATTGATTCCTGTGCTGCGGTTGATGGGCCCTGTGTGTTCATTGCGAACCATATGAGCACACTTGAGACATTCATCCTCCCCGCCATTATCGCGCCCATAAAAGATGTCACGTTCGTGGTTAAGCAAGCTCTCGTCGATTACCCGATTTTCAAACATATCATGCGTTCACGGAACCCCATAACCGTCGGACGCGAAAATCCGCGTGATGACCTGAAAGCGGTCTTAGAGGGAGGGACCGAGAGGCTGAAAGCGGGGATGTCGATCATCATTTTCCCCCAGACCACGCGCACGCCGGTCTTCGACCCGATCCATTTCAACACGATTGGGATAAAGCTGGCGAAAAAGGCGGGGGTGCCGGTAATACCTATAGCGCTCAAGACCGATGCCTGGGGCAATGGCAAATACCTGAAGGATTATGGCAGGATTGTCCCATCGAAGCCCGTGCACTTTGCATTCGGAAAGCCGCTCACGATCAGAAATCGCGGCACCGAAGAACACCACGAGATCATACGATTCATCAGCGAAAAGCTCAAGGAATGGGAAAGAGATGCGCCGCGCGGGATAGATAAAAATACCGCGCACCTGAAGTAGGGGCAGCACGCTCGGTTGGGGCCTCTCTTGAGACGGCAGTCACGGTCTGTTGTAGATCGTCCTCAAAAAAACGGCCGGTCTGCAGGGACCGGCCTGTCTAGCTACTGTTTCTTAATGGAAATCAACTCGACCTCAAATATCAAGACAGCGTTCGGTCCGATACTACCCCCCGCTCCACGCTCCCCATAAGCAAGATTCGAAGGGATAAACAGCTGCCACTTGGAACCTTCCTTCATCAGCTGCAGCGCTTCGGTCCAGCCGGGAATGACTCCGTTCACGGTAAACGTTGCCGGCTGACCTCGTTTGTACGAGCTGTCGAACTCCACCCCGTCGATCAATGTGCCCTTGTAATTAACGGTCACCGTATCGGTTGCCTTGGGAGACTTCCCCTTCCCGTCGGCCAGTATCTTATACTGCAGGCCGCTCGGCATGGAGATCACGCCCCGCTTTTTTTTATTCTCCGCGAGGAAGGCTTCTCCCTCCTTCTTGTTCTTTTCAGCGAGTGCTTTTGCCTGTTCCTGCTGTTTAGCCTGAAGGTCCTTCTGCAAAGCCGTGATGGTTTCTTTCATTTCCTGTTCGGTCATAAGGGGGTTTGCTCCGGAAAGGGCGTCCTTGATCCCCCTTACGAGGATCTCAGTATCTATGTCTACCATGTTTTTCTTCAGGCTGTTTCCCATGTCCAGCCCGATGACATAGCTAACTTTGTCCTTCTGCGTTTTCAGCTCTTGCTTTTCTGCCGCTACGACCGGGGTTGTCACGAGTACGGCGCACAGCAC
>Ga0316628_100003370_pt1 | contig 12311 bp, 10 predicted proteins | sample OWC_Aug_M2_C1_D5_FD_207648 | JGI IMG/M metagenome (GOLD analysis project Ga0316628, IMG submission 207648) | Wetland soil microbial communities from Old Woman Creek delta, Ohio, United States - OWC_Aug_M2_C1_D5_C | ecosystem: Environmental > Terrestrial > Soil > Wetlands | place: USA: Ohio...
GATAGGGAAGGCGAAGCTCCACAGCCACCCGCCCACGAGGCATGCGAGACCCGAGCCCGCCAGCACGAGCGCTTTGCGCTTGTCGGGCAATTTGGAGCGCAACAGGTGTCCGGAGAGAACTCCCATCAGCACCGTCGCCCCAAAACCCAGGCTGCTGAGAATCCAGGTGTATGGGGTCCCGTCCTGAAAGTGGCCGAGCAGTGTTTTATCGATGTAAATCGCGAGGTTGCCGTCGGGCGTCAGTGCGCCGGCGCCGTGGCCCGGTACAGGCACGAGCGCCATCAGCGCCCAAAAGACCAGAAGCAGCGCGCCCGCCAGCCCCGCCTGCCAACGCACCGGCAATTCCACCAGAGCTATCGTGGCGATCAAGTAGCCCGAGGCGATGGCCTGGAGCGTGTTGCTGTAGAACTGGAGATTGGTTGAATCGAATGCCAACAGGTGCCCCTGCGCGACCATCCCCAGCACCCACAGGACGATCACCCGATAGATCATCTTCTTATAGATACTGCTGTGAGTGTCGCCGCGGGCCAGGCGTTTGCCGATCGAGAAGGGCATGGCAACTCCGACGATGAAAAGGAACAAGGGCATGATCAGATCCCAGCCGACGAACCCTTCCCACTCGACGTGGTCGAATTGGCGTTCCAGCCACGGCGGCAGCGGATTTGAGAACAACTTGAAGAACTCCATCACGAACGCTTGCCCACCTGCAATCCAAAACATATCGAAGCCGCGCAATGCGTCCACTGACATGATGCGTTGCGGCGGCGCCGCGGCCGGCGCTTCAGCGCTTGCAGGTTGGGTCTGATCCATCATCTCACTCCCTGTGGATTCGGTGTTTCGCAATCTCGCGGTTGAACGCGTCCGAGGCTCTGGTAAACAGGATGTCATCTCGGACGAGAGATTAAGCCTGCGAGTGTACTCTTCACGAACTCGTTTGGGAACAGCCTGAATCAAGTTTTTGTGCGGGTGGCCACCAGAGGGACACGCAGCCAAGACTGATTGGGCTCCCAAGCCGACGCTTTTCCGTCTGCCGCGGCGTCACAAGTTTTGTCCCTATCACACGGAATGCTATACTCAGCGACGTGAATCACCCCCGATGGCGGGGGAATCATAAAAAGGAATCTATGATCATCCTCTGGAGAGGAGGTAATAAGTCATGTCCTGGGAAATGGCGATCGTCAGGACGATTTTCGTTATCGTCCTCGCCGTCGCGTCCTTTCACCTGCAACCGTTTCATCTGTCATCTTTGAATTCGGCTCTCATGGGTGGCACCCTCGGAATTTCGTTCGTCTATTTTGAAATGCGGCTGGAGAAGGCGACCCTGAAGCGCCTGATCGGTGCCGCCGTGGGTTCCATCCTGGGGATCATGGGCGCGCTGATGATGAGCCTGCTCCTGAATCTGACCGCGATTGACAGGAGTTCACTCTCCTTCCTCCAGGTCACCCTGCTGCTGCTGATGGCCTATGGCGGATTGGTGCTGGGTGCCAACAAGGGCGACTTGCTCAACCTGTCGGCGCTCGGGGGACTCTTTGCGGGCGAACGTCAGCCGAAGAAAAACTACAAGGCCCTGGATACCAGCGTGATAATCGACGGCCGGATCGCCGATATCTGCGAGACGGGCTTTATCGACGGCACGCTCATTGTTCCCCAGTTTGTGCTACGGGAATTGCAGCTCATCGCCGACTCCTCCGACTCAACCAAGCGCAATCGTGGACGCCGGGGGCTCGACATTCTGGCGAGAATGCAGAAGATGGCCACCATCCACGTGCAGATCGTCGAAGACGATTTCCCCGCCGTGCGGGAAGTTGATATGAAACTGATCGAGCTGGCGCGATTGTACGAAGCCAAGATCGTGACCAACGACTTCAACCTGAACAAAGTCGCGCAGCTTCAGGGACTGCCGGTCCTGAATGTCAACGAACTCGCCAACGCGCTGAAACCCGTGGTGCTGCCGGGCGAAATCATGCGCGTATTTATTCTCAAGGAAGGCAAGGAGTACAACCAGGGTGTCGCCTACCTGGACGACGGCACGATGGTGGTGGTGGACAACGCCAAGAAGATGATCTCCAAGACCATCGATATTTCGGTGACCAGCGTCCTGCAGACCACCGCCGGCAAGATGATCTTCGGAAAGTATGACGACCGGCAGCGTGTCGAAGTCCACCAGTAAGAGTTGGGGCGAAACCGCGTGGCAGCGGGGCGCGCAACGAATTCGCGGTTGCTGGCTTTGGTGTTTGTACTTTAGACTCTCAACTTTCAACCTTGGACCTCTCGTATGAGTGTCCTCGCCATCATCCCGGCGGCAGGTGTGGGTGTGCGTATGGGCGGAGGCACGCCCAAACAGTTCTTATCTCTCGAAGGTGTACCCATCTTCGTTCATACGCTCCGCAAGTTCGACTCCTCCGACGCCATCAATGAAATCATCCTGGCCTTGCGCGCCGAAGACATGGAACGCGCGCAGGTTGACGTGGACCGCGAGCACTTCACGAAGCCCGTCCGGCTGGTTGCCGGGGGCGCGACACGCCAGGAAACCGTGGCGCGGGCGCTGGGCGAAACTCCGCCGGCGACTGAAATCGTCGTCGTCCACGACGCGGTGCGGCCCTTCGTCGAATTCGCCATGATCCAACGCGTGGTGGAGGCAGCGCGCAAGGACGGCGCAGCCATCCTGGGCATCCCCAGCGTCGATACCGTCAAGCAGGTCGAGCGGCAGATCATCCTCGGGACGATCCCGCGCGAACGCATCGTGCTGGCGCAGACGCCCCAGGCGTTCCGGTACGCCATCCTCAAAGAGGCCTTTGACCGCGCCTCTGCGGACGGCTTCAACGGCACGGACGAATCGAGCCTCGCTGAGCGCCTGGGCCACAACGTCACGGTTCTGATGGGCTCTGACCGGAATATCAAGATAACCAAACCGTCGGATTTGCCCCTGGCTCGGCTCTACATCGCACAGGAGAAAGAGCAGTCCAAGCTTAAGACTGTAGAATGACGATGGAATGTGTGATTTGTGAATTGTGATTTGTGATTCACTTCGTCAGGCGTCTGAGAACCACGACTTACTGAAAGTCTCTTCCGCCAATGTCCAAGACCAAACGCTCCGTCGCGAAATCAAATCACAAATCACAAATCACAATTCACAAATCGTTCAGGGTTGGAATCGGGAATGATATCCACCGACTTGCGTCCGGACGGAATCTGATTTTGGGTGGCGTGGGCATTCCGTTTGAGAAGGGCCCGATGGGCCATTCCGATGGCGACGCACTGGCGCACGCCATTTGCGATGCGCTCCTGGGCGCCGCCGCGCTAGGCGATATCGGTACACACTTTCCGAATTCATCCCCGAAGTGGCGAAATGTTTCCAGCCTTTTGTTCCTGCGCCACACGAAGAAACTCTTCGGCCAAGCCGGCTACGCCATCGTGAATATCGATGCCACGATCGGACTCGAACGACCTAAGCTCGCGCCCTACCTTCTCAGGATGCGGAAGAAACTCGCGATGGCGCTCGGGATGAAGCCCGAGCATATCAGCGTCAAAGCCAAGACCGGCGAGGGTGTGGACGCTGTCGGTCGCGGCGAGGCCGTCCGCGCGGACGCGATAGCCCTCATTAAAACCATCTGAGTGCTCTCTCTCCTCGGAGTATTCCATCCGCTGAACAGGAACTCGCCGCAGGTGGGGCGTGAATGCGGAACTCTACGAGCAGACTATGGGAAGAAATGAAGTACGCCGCGGGCAAGGAGGCTGATGACAACGGCCAGGACCAGGAGCGCGCCTGCCGCGGCAACGGTGAGTTTGCGGCCCACTTCACGGACCATCGAAGCCAGCGTGGCAAGGCAGGGAAGGTAGAAGGTTACGAAGAGTGTAAAGATCAGGATCTGGGCCGAAGTCATCACGGAGTGCACGTCAGTTGTCCCCACGGCCTGCATCAACATCAACAGTGAGAGCTCTTTTCGCATGACGCCGAAGATAAGCGTCAGGCCAACCGCCGAGGGCAAGCCAAGCAGCGCCGTGAGCGGCGAGAGGACTGCGTTGATCGCCGCCTGCCAGCCGAAGTACTCGATCAAACCCAAGACCGCGCTGCCCACAATAAGCAATGGCAGCGCCACTACCACGAACTCGCGCAACCGCCACCACGTCTTGAGCAGCACCACGCGCGGCGTGGGGCGGTGGTAGGGCGGGACTTCCATCAACATGCCAGGGGCGATTTCCGGCCAGAGCCGAGCGAGGACGTTGCCCGCCAGCGCTACGACGATTAGGTTCAGAACGTAGATGCCCAGAGCCCAATAGACCCCGAGATAGAAACCTGTCAATGCCATGATCACCGTCATGCGCGCCGAGCACGGGACGAGCACGGCGAGGAATGCCGCTATGAAGCGGTCGCGGCGAGAGGTCAGGATGCGCGTCGCCATCACCGCCGGCACGCTGCAACCATAGCCGAGCAGCACCGGAATCGTCGCCGTGCCGTGCAATCCCAGGCGGTGCATTGCCGCGTCCATCAGATAACCGACGCGTGCCAGATAACCTACATCTTCGAGAATCGAAAGGCCGATCAGGAACGGCACGAGGTAGGGCAGGACGATTGCGAAGGCTCCCGCTGTCCCGAGCAACGCGCCTTTCACGACCGCGAAGCCCAAAGTTGCGGGCCCCAGGAGATGGCCCAGGAAGGCAATCAGGCTTTCGAAGGCCGTGAGAATATGTTCTTCGCCCAGCTTGCCAAGGCCAAAAACTGCGCGGAAGAAGCCGAGGAAAATAACAGCGAGTAATCCGTATCCCCAGACCGGGTGCATCAGCAGGCGATCGATCTGCTCGCGCCAGTCGGCACGCGGGCGTTTGATCCGGGCGACACGCTCGAACAGATTCAAGCATGCGGCATGTCGCGCCGAAGAGATGGCCGCATCCGCCGGCTGCCAGGTTTGAAGTTCAATGGCCCCCCGGGCGGACTCCACCGCCTCAGCGGTTGCCGGATCAAGCTGGCCGGCGCTAAGCGGATCGCTCTGCAATAGTTGAAGCGCCTGGCAGCGCAGATTGGGAAGCAACTTGGCGAATGCGGCCGGCGCGATTGCCTCCGCCATCACGCAGGTACCCGCAGTCGCTGCGGAGTTTGCGGGTTCCCTTCCTTGACCCACTCGTCCTGGCCCGGCGCCCAGCGACTCATCTGCTAAGTCGGCCCGACCGTCGCGGTCGCTGCCGGAGCGCATGTTCTGCGTAAGCCGCTCAATCGCGCCCTCAACCTCCGGGGGATAAACGGTCCGGTGAAGGTGGGCTGCGGGCTGTACCCGTGCCGCTTCCAGCGCCACGCGAAAAGTCTCTACGACCCCTTGCCCACGCGCCGCGATTGATTCAACGACAGGCACTCCCAGTGCCTCCGCCAGGGCTGCGGTATCGATCATCATTCCCTTGCGCGCCGCCTCATCCATCATGTTCAAGCACACAACGAGAGGTGCGTCGAGGTCTCGGAGCTCGAGCGTCAGTTCCAGGCTGCGCGCCAACTGCGAGGCGTCCATGACATTGACGAGCACGTCCCAGCCATCCCCCAGAAGGAACTCGCGGCTGCACGTCTCGGCCGGGCTGGCCGGAGTCAGCGAATAGAGACCCGGCAGATCGAAAAGGTCAAAAACTTCGCCGCCCACGCGGGCCCGGCTGTATGTGTATTCCACAGTCGTGCCGGGGAAATTGGATGTCAGCGAGCGATAGCCCGCGACAGCATTGAAAAGAGTGCTTTTGCCGGAGTTAGGCTGGCCGACCAGGGCGATCTTCACGGGATGACTTCCACTCGAATCTTTTCTGCCAGTTGCTTACTTATTGCAACTTGACTGTGGTGGCTTCTCACCATGAGGGGGCCGCCAAAGGGTGCCTTACGAAGGACATGAAGTCGGTCGCCGGCATAGAGGCCGATCTGGTTGAGAGACCGCCGGGTGGTCCAATCGTCTGAAATTGCAAGGACTTTCAGGTGGGAGTGGGTCCTTGCCTGGTAGAGATTCATTGCTGAGTCCATTGGCGCAGATTGCTTCCCTTCTCCTGAATCGTCAGCAACCGCGCTACCAAATGGCTGTCTTTAAGGTCAATATGTCCGACTCATCTTATCTTCAAGCTGCAACTCCGATTGCAACTGAGCTGGGCCAGATTTCATGCCCCCGCGACGTTCAATTCGACCCCATCGGCAATCCTGGGGCGGCTAAAGGGAGTTGGCAATGACATAAGTCAATGGATGGTTACGAGGTTTTGAGGCTGGCCACGCAGGAAGGCGCGGAGGTTGTCCAGCGTGGTCTCCAGAATGCGCTGCACGGCCTCGCGGCTGTTGAAGGCGATATGCGGCGTGATGACGACGTTGTCGCGGTTGAGAAGCGAGTGATTGAGCAATAGCGTGCGAAGCTTGTCCTGGGCCAGCGACTGCGCGAGGATTTGCCGCTCGTCTTTAAGAAGCTCTTCGCCTTCCAGGACATCGAGCGCCGCACCGGCCAGAATGCCTTCATCGAGAGCCCGGGTTAGCGCTGCGGGGTCGATCAAACCACCTCGCGCCGTGTTGATGAGCAGTGCGCCCCGCTTGATTCGTTGGATGTTATCAGGATTAATCAGATGATGGGTTTTGGGGGTGTAGGGGCAGTGCAGGGTGACGATATCGGAAACCCCCAGTAGCTCGTCCACAGTAACGTAGCGGAAACTCAGTACCTCGGCCAGCAGCGGCTCCTGTCGCACGTCGAAAGCCACGACCGTCATCCCAAACCCTTTGGCGATCTTGATGACGTGCAGGCCGATGCGCCCCGCGCCAATTACTCCCAGCGTTTTCCCCGCCAGATCAAAGCCTCGAAGTTCCTCGAAGGGGATGTCGTGCGCCAGTGTGTGCACGAAGGCCTTGTGGATGTTGCGCGAGAGCGCCAGGATGAGGGCGAAGGTGTGCTCGGCAACGGTGTTCTCGCCATACGACGGAACGTTTGAAACCCGAATGCCTCGCTCGCGGCAATGCCCCAGGTCGATGTGGTCGAACCCGGTCGATCGCGTGGCGATGAACTTCAGATTGGGCAGCTTGCTGAGCGCCGCACGATTGAGGTTGGAGTGAACAAAGACGGAAACAATCTCCGCATCGTGTTCTTCCGTGAGCGTGTGCTCGTTTAGAGGCCCGGTGGAAAGGTGCAGGTCGTGCCCCTCGAACAGCCCCTTGCGTAGCTCCTCCCGTTCCCAGTCTTCCAACTCGAAAAATGCGATTTTCATAAGCCCCAGCGAGACACTCAATCTAACCGGAAGTCACAACGATCGTCAACGCGCACGTTCTGCCAGACACGCCGTGGCCCATATCTGTGGAATCTGCGGATGGATTATCGGGTCCGGCGCGGATAGCGTGCTTCGACGGTGGTGCGCATGCCACCGCGCGCGGTGAATTCACCACGAACCACCATCCATTTCGGGCGGCAGGCGCGCGCCGCGTCGTCGAGGATGCGATTGACCGCGTTTTCGTAAAAGATTCCGAGGTTGCGATAGGCAAGAATGTAGTACTTCAGCGACTTGAGTTCGAGGCAGAGTTTCTGCGGAAGGTATTGGATCGTAATCGTGCCAAAATCCGGTAGGCCGGTGCGCGGGCAAATCGAGCTGTATTCCGGGATCGAAATCGTGATTTCATAGCCTGCGTATTGGTTGGGCCAAGTTTCGATCGCCGGGAGCGTGGCGCGAACCCCTCCGCGGGCTTGCGCGGCGGTGTACTCAAATTGACCTCGTTTGGCAGCCATTTCCACATCTCCTTCTGAGGCCACAGAATAACCCAAAACTCGACCATAGTGACGAGGAGATTCTCCCATCAGGAAGACAAATGAAAGACTTCTGGAGTGTCTTTGGGTAGCTCGCGATCGAATGAATCTGCAACCAACTAACCACTTACAAATCAATGTAATACAATTCTGACTTGACAATAGGATGCTCAGAATTTATTATATCCCAGGACTAACAATTTGCATCAAACATTCAAGGCTGACCTGAGGAGGTTTCAGGAATGGGCAAGATAATTGGGATCGACCTTGGTACGACCAACTCTGTGGTGGCGGTGATGGAGGGTGGCGAACCCACCGTAATCACGAATCCGGAAGGGGGGCGAACGACTCCCTCCGTTGTGGCCTTCACCAAATCGGGTGAGCGCCTGGTAGGCCAGGTGGCGAAGCGGCAAGCCATCACCAATCCGGAGAACACGGTTTATTCCATCAAGCGCTTCATGGGTCGCCGTCATGACGAAGTTCAAAGCGAAATCAAGACGGTTCCCTTCCGCGTGGCGGCAGGCCCGCATGGTGACGCTCGGGTGACGGCTCTCGGCAAGGAGTATTCCCCCCCCGAAATCTCGGCCATGATTCTGCAAAAGATGAAGGACGCCGCCGAACAGTATCTGGGCGAAAAGATCACCCAGGCCGTTATAACCGTGCCGGCCTATTTCAATGACAGCCAGCGCCAGGCGACCAAGGATGCCGGCAAGATTGCCGGGCTGGAAGTTCTGCGCATCGTGAACGAGCCGACCGCGGCGGCGCTTGCCTATGGTCTCGACAAGAAGAAGGACGAAACGATTGCCGTCTACGACTTTGGCGGCGGGACGTTCGATATCTCCATCCTCGAAGTGGGGGAAGGGGTGGTGGAAGTCAAATCCACCAACGGCGACACGCATCTGGGCGGCGATGACATTGACAAGCGGGTGATGGACTGGATCGTGGACGAATTCCGCAAAGACCAGGGGATTGATCTTTCCTCGGACCGCATGGCGTTGCAGCGCCTGAAGGAAGCGGCCGAGAAGGCCAAGATGGAACTCTCCACGGTTTTGGAGACGGAAATCAATCTACCCTTCATCACCGCCGGCGCTTCCGGACCCAAGCACCTGAACCTGAAGCTGACCCGCGCACGTTTTGAGCAGATGTGCGAAGACATATTCCAGCGCTCGGTCGGCCCGGTCAAGCAGGCACTCTCGGATGCGGGCGTTGGGCCGGAGAAGATCGACGAAGTGGTCCTAGTCGGCGGGTCGATCCGCATCCCGCGGATCCAGCAGATTGTCAAGGACCTCTTCGGCGGCAAGGAGCCGCACAGGGGCGTCAACCCGGATGAAGTCGTGGCCGTGGGTGCCGCGATCCAGGCGGGCGTGCTGGGCGGCGAGGTGAAGGATCTCCTTCTGCTCGACGTCACCCCGCTCACGCTGGGCGTTGAAACGCTGGGCGGAGTTATGACCCCTCTGATTCAACGCAACACAACCATTCCGACGCGCAAGGCGGAAGTCTTCTCGACCGCAGCGGACAACCAGACTTCGGTGGAGATTCACGTCCTGCAGGGCGAGCGCCAGATGGCGCGCGACAACCGGACGCTGGGCCGGTTCCATCTGGTGGGCATTCCGGTGGCGCCGCGCGGACTGCCGCAGATCGAGGTCACCTTCGACATCGACGCCAACGGAATTCTGAACGTCTCGGCCAAAGACAAAGGCACGGGCAACGAGCAGAGAATCACGATTACTTCTTCCAGTGGCCTCGCCAAAGATGAAGTCGAGCGCATGACCAAGGAAGGCGAACTCCACGCCGACGAAGACCGCCAACGAAAGGACGAGGTGGAAGTCAAGAACCGCGCCGATTCTCTCATGTATTCCGTGGAGAAGATGCTGAAGGAAAACCGCGAGAAGATCTCCGAGAGTGATGCCAAGAACATTGAGTCAGCGCTGGAGGAAACTAAGAAGGCGATTCAGGAAGGCGACGTCTCGAAGATCAGTCCGGCCGTTGAGAAGTTGACGACGGCTTCGCACAAACTGGCAGAGGCGATGTACAAGCAGGCAGGAGCCGCACACGCCGCGCCAGGAACGGGAGCCACCCCGCCGCCCGGAGCGTCATCCGCCGCAGGCGCGGACAGCAAATCGAAGTCGGAAGGTGAAGTCATCGATGCGGAAGTGGTGGACGACGAAAAGAAAAAGAACTAGGGGCGAACTTTAGCGGCGGCCCCTGCTTGCGGCAGGCACGTATGACCGCCGTCCGCCGCGCACAAAGCGGCACGATAGGAGGGACCGTGGAGCAACGAGCTCAGGTGGGAGTTGAATGCCCGAAGTGTCAGCGGCGGCAGTTCATGGAGGTCGAAATCGACCCGCGGCTGATGAACTCGCCCGTGGCTCGCGAGATCCTGGCGCACCTCCAGGAGTGGATGCTCTCCCGCTGCCCCGACCACCTGGGCGAGTTCTTGAAGTCCACTCGCAACTGAACCGGGTGTATAGACCAGGCACTTTCTGAAAACTGACCACTGAGATCTACTTCTCATGCCCGTGGGAACACAAAAAGACTACTACGCGACGCTGGGCGTCGAGCGCAACTCGAAGCCCGAACAGATTCGCAAGGCCTATCGCCGCCTCGCACGTAAGTTCCATCCCGACGTGAACCCCGGCAGCAAGACGGCGGAAGAAAAGTTCAAGCAAATCCAGGAAGCCTACGAAGTCCTGAGCGACGAGAAGAAGCGGCAGATCTACGACCAGTACGGATTCTATTCCGACAACCTTCCCCCCGGCGGCTATGGGGCGACACCTCCGGCGGGCGCAGGCGCGCAGGGCTTCGATTTCTCCGGCTTCGATTTTTCTGACTACGATGCGGGCGAAGAAGAGAAGGGGGGCTTCGGCTCGTCGTTCCGAGACCTTTTCTCACAAGTCTTTTCGCGTAGCCGCAGGGAGGAAGCGGGGCCCGAGGGTCAGGTACGCGGCGGGGACATCGAGCATCACCTGCACCTGGGTTTCTGGGATGCGATTCGCGGCACGCAAGTGCGAATCACCGTGGCGCGCGCGGAGACTTGCGGAGTGTGCCGAGGCTCCGGCGTGGCCAGCAGCACCCCGGTCGTGTGTGTAGCCTGCGGCGGAACCGGCAAAGCGGCTCGGCAGTCAGGCGTGATGCGGTTCGCCGTGACCTGCCCACAGTGCGGCGGAACTGGCCAGCAGCGGCGGGTCTGTGCTGCGTGCAGAGGAGAAGGCCAAATCCGCAGACCCGAAACCTTCGAGGTACGCATCCCTCCCGGTGTCGACACGGGTTCGCGCGTGCGCGTGCCCGCCAAAGGCAACGCCGGGATCGGCGGCGGCACTCCGGGCGACCTCTACATCGTGACCGACGTTGAGCCGCACCCTTATTTCGAGCGCAAAGGGGACAACATTTACGTCAAACTTCCCGTGACCGTCTCGGAAGCCGCGCTCGGAGCCAAGGTGGAAGTGCCGACCATCGATGGCTCGAGCACCATCAAGATTCCTCCCGGCACGCAGAGCGGCCAGAAGCTGCGCCTGCGCGAGAGGGGCGCACCCTCACTGCGGGCCAGCGTGCGCGGCGACCAGTTCGTGGAAGTCCACGTCATGGTGCCGAAAGTGGCGGATGAAAGAACCAAGGAGATTCTGCGCGAACTGGCGCGCTTGAATCCCGACGACCCGCGAAAGGAATTAAAGAAATTCTCTTGATGATTGTGATCGATGAGCCAGCAAGATTGAAGGAGTGTCAATTCAGAATCCTGAATTCGGAATTCTGAGTTCTGTCACCATGCCTCGCGGTCGAAAAAGTCGCGGCAAGGCCGGCTACATGATCAGCGCCGTGGCGGAGATGTACAACATCCACCCGCAGACGCTGCGCCTCTACGAACGCGAGGGCCTGCTCATCCCCTCGCGCAGCGACGGCAACACACGCCTCTACGGAAAGGAAGACCTGGAGCAACTCGAGCTGATCTTGAAACTGACCCGCGACCTGGGCGTCAATCTGGCCGGAATCGAAATCATCCTCAACATGCGCAAGCGCATGACGGAGATGGAAAAGGAGATGCAGGCCTTCGTCGAATTCGTTCAGAAGGAACTGTTCAATCGCCCCCCGGGGGACCACGTGAAGATTCAGAACGCCCTCGTCCGCGTCGCCCCGCCTGTCCTCCTTCGCGCCAAGAAAAGCGATGAACGCTGAATGATGAAGGCTGAGCTTTTCCCCTGTTGCTCTCAATTCATCGTTCCGCGATCATCGTTTTTGCTCGCCTCCGCCTTCCGCCTGATTTAGAATCGACGCGCTGCCATGGCCAAGAAGGACTGCCCCCAATGCGAAGGTACCGGCTGGAAGCCCGTCGAGACGGACGGCGTGCGGCGCGTGGTCCGTTGCGACTGTCACGACCAGGAGCGCGCCGAAGTTCTCCTGAAACGGGCGCGCATCCCGCGGCGCTACGAGCACTGTGCCTTCGAAAACTTCGACATCTGGAAAGACAACCAAACCCTGCGTTGGGCGAAGCTTAACGCAGAAAGATTCGTGGATGAGTATCCGACGGATGTTGGCCTGCTTTTCATCGGAACAACTGGCGCGGGCAAGACTCACCTTGCAGTC
>Ga0316628_100003371_pt1 | contig 12311 bp, 9 predicted proteins | sample OWC_Aug_M2_C1_D5_FD_207648 | JGI IMG/M metagenome (GOLD analysis project Ga0316628, IMG submission 207648) | Wetland soil microbial communities from Old Woman Creek delta, Ohio, United States - OWC_Aug_M2_C1_D5_C | ecosystem: Environmental > Terrestrial > Soil > Wetlands | place: USA: Ohio...
GTGGCGAGGGTCGCGACGAGCGGCTGAGCACGACCCTGCTCGGCCGGCTCGAGCCGGGCGGCGAGCCGCGACTGGCCGTGCGCTGGGACGGTCCGCCCGGGTTCCTGCTCGACGTCTGGGTCGACCTCGACGGCGACGGCGCGCTGCGCCCGGGCGAGCTGGTGGTGGCGGGCCGGCCGCTCGCGCCCGGGATCGAGGTGGTGCCACTCGAGATCGCGGCCGAGGCATACGTCGTCCGTGAGCCGGGGCTGTGGGTGCAGGCCTCGGAGCCGGGGCGGGCGAGGCGGAACGAGACCGGCTGCCTGAGCTCGCCGGGCCGCGAGGGCTGCGCCTGGCAGGCGGGGTTTTTCATCACCAAGCTCAATGGTCAGGTCCGGGCCCTGGCTGTCTATGACGATGGTGCCGGCCCGGCTCTGTACGTAGGCGGCACCTTCCAAACCGTTGGCGCGGTGGTGTTCAACCACATCGCGAAGTGGGACGGCTGGGGCTGGTCCGCCCTCGGCGGGCCATCGGGGATCGGCACAAACGAAGATATCAATGCCCTGGCAGTCTATGACGACGGTGCCGGCCTCGCCCTGTATGCGGGAGGCGATTTCGAGACTGCAGGGGGGGTGACTGTCAACTACGTTGCCAGGTGGGACGGCAGCGCCTGGTCGGCCCTCAGCGGGCCCGCAGGCACCGGAACGGGCGGCCACTATCCTTTCGATTTTCGTGTCTTCGCACTCGCCGTCCACGACGACGGCGGAGGCCCGGCGCTGTACGCCGGTGGTGGCTTCGAAACCGCGGGAGGAGTGACGGTCAACGGCATCGCCAAATGGGACGGCAGCGCCTGGTCGGCCCTCAGTGGACCCGCTGGCACTGGGGTGGGCGTCCCCTACACTTCGGTCCTGGCTCTCACTGTGTATGACGACGGCGGCGGTCCGGCCCTGTTCGCGGGCGGCGATTTCGCGACCGCGGGAGGGGTGACGGTCAACTGCATCGCCAGGTGGGACGGCAGCGCCTGGTCGGCCCTGAGTGGGCCGGCGGGAACCGGGACTAGCGGAACCCTCCGCGCTCTCGCGGTGCATGATGACGGCACCGGCCCGGCGCTCTATGCGGGCGGGTACTTCGAGACTGCGGGAGGGGTGGTGGTCAACTCCATCGCCAAGTGGGACGGTGGCGCCTGGTCGGCCCTGAGTGGGCCTTCGGACACCGGGACCAATGGACCGGTCTACGCCCTCGCCGTGTATGACGACGGTAGCGGCCCAGCGTTGTTCGCGGGCGGTACCTTCGGCTACGCGGGAGGGGTGGTGATCGAGTCGATTGCCAGGTGGGATGGTAGCGTGTGGTCGGCTCTCAGCGGACCTGCGGGTACCGGAGTCAACGGCAATGTCCTCGCGCTGGCGGTGTATGACGACGGCGACGCTTCGGCCTTGTACGTGGGTGGCGGGTTCCATGGCGCAGGTGGCCTTTGGCTATGGAACATCGCGATGTGGGACGGCAGCGGTTGGTCAGCCGTCACCGAGCCTCCAGGAGACGGCGTCGATGCATACGTGCGAACCTTTGTCGTGCATGACGACGGCGGCGGCCCATCGTTGTTCGCCGGGGGCGACTTTCACACGGCCGGAGATGTGAGGGTCTACTGCATCGCCAAGTGGGACGGCAGCGCCTGGTCGGCTCTCAGTGGACCTGCGGGTACCGGGACCAGCGAAAGCGTCTACGCACTCGCCGCGTATGAGGACGGGGCCGGCCCAGCCCTCCTCTACGCTGGGGGCAAGTTCGCGAGCGCAGGAGGCGTGACGGTCAACTATGTCGCCAGGTGGGACGGCAGCGCCTGGTCGGCTCTCAGTGGACCTGCGGGTACCGGAGTGACGGACAACGTCAACGCCCTGGCGGTGTATGACGACGGCGACGGTTCGGCCTTGTACGCTGGGGGCAAGTTCACGAGCGCGGGAGGTGTGACGGTCAACTACATCGCGAGATGGGACGGCAGCGCCTGGTCGGCCCTCAGTGGACCTGAGGGTACCGGAGTGGACGGCCGTGTCATGGCGCTCGTGGCACATGACGACGGGACCGGGCCGGCCCTCTATGCGGGCGGCTGGTTCGTGACCGCGGGAGGGGTGACGGTCAATGGCATCGCCAAGTGGGACGGCAGCGCCTGGTCCGGCCTCAGCGGACCGTCCGGCACCGGCACCAGCAGCTACGTCGTCGCCCTCGCGGTGCATGACGACGGCACCGGCCCGGCGCTCTATGCGGGCGGGTACTTCGAGACTGCGGGAGGGGTGGTGGTCAACTCCATCGCCAAGTGGGACGGTGGCGCCTGGTCTGCCCTCAGCGGACCGTCGGGCACTGGGGTGGGTGGGCAGGTTCCCTACGTCTACGCCCTGACCGAATACGACGACCTCAGCGGCCCGGCCCTTTTCGCGGGGGGCGACTTCTTGACCGCGGGAGGAATGACTGTGAACCGCATTGCCAAGTGGGACGGCAGCGCATGGTCTGGCCTGAGTGGTCCGTCAGGCACCGGGACGGGCGGCCGTGTCCTCGCGCTCATGGCACATGACGACGGGGCTGGAACGGCCCTGTACGCGGGCGGTGGCTTCACGAGGGCCGGTGGGCTGCGGTCCAACGGCATCGCCGCCTGGCGGTGCCTGGAGGACCTCATCTTCGCCGACGGCTTCGAAACCGGCGACACCTCGGCCTGGTCGGCGACGACCCCGTAGCCCGCGGCCCGAGCATCCCATAAAAGGTGCCACCCACCAATGGTGCCTGGCACCACAGTATCATGTTGTGAGGTTGGGGCGGTCGCGGCCCGTGGTCAGGTCGCGCGGGTGGGCACGTACCCCTTGAGGCGGCAGTTACTTGAGCAGGCGGCGCAGTCGCGGGGGTGGGTGGCGCAGCCGGCGCGGGCGGCATAGGTGGCGGCGAGGCGGGCCGAGAGGTCGCGGTAGTGGGGGAAGAGGTCGGGATCGGGCGCGGCAACCCGCCCCGGAATGGCCGGCATGCCCGCCCAGTGGGCCTTGGTCAGGCCTTTGGAGCGCGCCACGTCCAGGCAGCGCTCCATCAGCCGGAGCGACGCACCGGGGTGGTCGGCGAGCGCGAAGTTGGGCCGGAAGGCGAGGAAGCACACCGGCAGGTCGCGGTCGATCGAGGCGATGAAGTCACACAGCGGCTCGACCTGGTCGTCGGTCATGCCAGGAATGACCAGGACCCGGTACTCCCACAGCTGGTCGCGGTGCTCGCCGCCGACGATCTCCGCGTTGCGCAGCACCGGCTTGACCGAGGCGCCGGTGAGGGTTCGGTGGACCTCGTCGGAGAAGGCCTTGATGTCGAAGGTGACCGAGGTGGCAAAGGCGAGCACGCGACGCAGGCTGGCCTCGGTGAGAAAGCCGTTGGTGTCGAAGTTCACCCTGGTGCCGGGCGCCAGCCGCCGCGCCTCGCGCACGACCTCCTCGACATAGGGCAGGTGGATGTCGGGCGCGCCGCCGGAGAAGAAGATGCGGTCGGCGGAGATGAGCCGCCCGGCAAAGGAATCGAGTGCCTCCACGCACTCGCGGGCGAGCTCGGCCGGGTCGACAAACCCGCGCACGCCGGCGTCGGTCGCCGGGTAGCTCGAGACGGTCCAGTTCTGGCAGTTGAGGCACTTGAGGTTGCAGCCGGCCATGAACACCGTGTACGAGGCGGGCGGGGCCGGGTGGACCTGGGCCGAGGCCACCACCGGTCCGGCCATGCCGCAGACCCCGAGCTCGCCGGCCAGACGGTTGACTTTGCAGCGGTGCTCGCACAGCTCGCAGGAGGCGAGGTCGGGTGAGGCGCTCACCCCTCCAGCATAGCGCGGGCAACCGCGGACCGTGCCTCGTGACGGAGCGGGGGCCTTCGACCGCGGCGACGGGCCGGCCGAGCAGGGGCCGACCGACCGTGGGGGACCGCCGGCCAGCAGCGGCGTCGCCACCTGCCCGACGACCGGCCTCCCCTGCCGCCTGGCGCGACCTCCGAGGATGGCTGCCGCGGCCGCCAGTCCGGCGGCCGGCAGCGGCCACGAAACGGGAGGCGCGAGCCCGGCGTCAGTCCTCGGAGTGCTCCTTGCGATCGGGCACCGTCGCTTCCAGGGTCTGGCGGCTGCCCTTGCGCATGACCTCGATGCTGAGCTTCTCGCCCGGCTCGTAGCTGCGCAGGATGCGGGTGGCGTGGGTCGGGCCCTTGACCGGCCGGCCGTCGATCGAGAGGATCACGTCGCCTCCCCGCAGGGGTAGGGCCTGGTCGTCCGACCCGCGCACCACCAGCACCCCGGACTCGGTTCCGAAGTACTCGCCGAGCTCGCGGTCGAGCGACACCAGCTCGAGCTTCCACCAGCCGCGCGGCACGAACCACTCGCCATGCTCGGGAAGCCCCTCGAGGATTCTCATGCGAAGCTCCCGGGGCTCGGCGAGCCCCTCGAGCTCCCCACTCTCGATGTCCATCTGGACGAGCTTCTCCAGCTCCTCGTTGTCGACCTCCATCTCGCGCACCGTCACGACGGCCACCTGCTCAGAGTCGTCGCGAGCGAACTCGACGTTGGCGGTGGCGCCGTCCCCGAGCTCGCGCACCACCTCGACCAGGGCGTGCGAGGGGCTGTCCGAACCGATCTCCCGGCCGTTCACGGTCACGATCACGTCGCCCGCGCGCAGGCCCGCCTCGTCGGCCGGACCGCCCGGGGTCACGGCCAGGATCCGCGCCCCGGCCGGGTCCTCGGAACCGGTCACGACCACGCCCAGCCGCGGCCGCTTCAAGTCCCCGAGCTCGCGCTTGACGACCACACGGTGGGCGTCGAGATCGAGGAGCGGCTCCTCCCAGTTGGACTTGTAGTACTCGCGCAGGGTTTCGAGGGCTTCGCGCAGCTGCTCATGGGCCTCGCGCACCTCGCTCGGCAGCTGGTCCCGGTCCTCGTCCTCGACCGCCGCCCCGGCCGCCAGGGCCAGGAACATCACGACGACCACGCTCACAATCGCTTTCCTCATGGTGTGCTCCTTCACTGATAGCTCACCCGCTGGAAGGCGGGCGAGTTGGCTGTCGCCCCATGGGCCTCGACCAGGGCGTCGAGCAGCTCGACCCGGTCGAGCCACAGCGCGACGGCCTGCTCGCGGCTCAGCCCCGGCTCGGGTCCGGCCAGGCGGGCATCGACCAGGGCGATGCGGTCCTCGAGGTCGACGATCCAGGCCGCGTCGCGCGAGCTCAGCACCCGGCCCTCGAGCTCGCTTCCCTGCAGCACCGACTCGAGCTGGTGTGAGGCGCCGATCAGCTGCTCGAGGTCGCTCACCGCCGCATCGCCCGCGCCTGCCGCCCTCGTTCCGGGCCGCGGCGCCAGGACCAGCGCCGCGATCGCGACGCCGACGACCGCCACTGCTGCCGCCGCCGCCAGCCCGGTCCGGAGCCGGCGCCGGCCCCGGCGCTCGGCCTCGACCGCGGCAGCGATCGTCGCCCAGCGGTCGGCCGGCGGCCCGGCCACCGGCAGCCCGGCCAGCTCACGGGCCACGGCGCGCAGGTGCTCGAGCTCGGCCGCGCAGGCCGGGCAGCCCGCGACGTGGGCCGCCACCTCGGGGCGGGCCTCACCGTCCCTCAGCGCCAACAGCTCTTCGCTCTCGAGATGCATGGACCTCACTCCCGAGCCGGCCCAGCCACTGCCGCATGCGGGCGTGGGCCCGGGCCAGCTGACTCTTGGAGAAGCTCTCACTCTTGCCGGTGAGAAGGGCGATCTCGGCATGGGTCAGGCCCTCGACGTCGTGCAGCCAGACCACGGCCCGTGCCGTGCCCGGGAGCCGGGCGAGGGCGGCCTCCACGTCCAGCCGGTGGTCGACGGCGAGGTCGCGGGCCGTGAACTCGTCGGCTTCGGCCAGATCGGTTGCCTCGCCCGCGCCAGCGCGGCGGCGCAGCCTGGTCAGGGCCTTGCTGGCGGCGACGCGGCGGATCCAGGCTCCGAGCGCGCCCTCGCCGCGGAAGCGCGGGATGCTCCGCACGACCTCGAGAAAGGTCTCCTGGAGCACGTCGTCGGCCTCCTCCGGGCTGCCGCACAGGCGACGGCCGAGGTTGTAGACCGGGGTCGCAAAGGTCCGGTAGAGGCTGGCGACCGCGTCCAGGTCGCCCCGCCGCGCCCGTCCCAGGGTGACCTCGTCCACCTCGGCGAAGAAGCCCGTTCCCACCGCCATCACTGACTAAGATGCGTCAGCCGGGCAAAGGGTCGCAACCCGGCGGCCGGGTATCTTCGCGATCACCGCCACTGCTGGCGGCGCCGCCGCTCGCCTGACGGTGACGCGCGACCACGGCGTAGAGCCGGCGCCCGATGCGTCGGACGAGCGGCCGGGCGCCGAGGCGGGCCAGCCCCTGCCAGCCGGGCAGGGCAGCCAGGATGCGCAGCACGCCGTCGAAGCCGCCCTCGAGCTCGCCCTCCGCCCCGCCCACCCACAGGCGCTGCTCGTGCTCGGCCCGGGCGCGCGGCAGGTCGCGGTCGTCGGCCTGCCGGAAGTCGCAGAAGCGGACCGCGGACCCTTCGTCGCGGTCCTCGACCCAGGCCTGGAAGCCACGGCACAGCCGGCACTGGCCGTCGACCCAGGCCGTGAGCTGGTCGCCACGATCCAGCTGCGGGGTTGCGGTCGTGCCGCCCATCATCCCGGGCAACCGGCTGCGGCGGCAGACCCTTCCCGATCGCGTACGAGCGCTCGGACGCAAGGCTGGGTATGAACCCCATACGCGCCACCTCTGGCGGATCTCGGTCTCCATCGATCAGGCTGCAAGCCGTTGTAGCGCCGGCATCTTGCCGGCATGCAGACAGTTGGACGACCGTGGCAGCTGCCGGCTGGACCTCGGCGACGGCAGCGGCTCGGGGCCGTGGCCGAGGGGGTCGCAGGGCCGGCCCGGAGGGGAGGAAGGGCGGCCGACGGCCACCCGCTGACGGCGGCGAGACCCGAGCCGCGGCGAAGTGAAGCCGGCGCTACAACAACGCGCGATTTTTTTGCCTGCGCAACCGGGTCCAGGTCAGCGCCGATGAGGATGAACCCCCGCCCCACGCCATGAAGTCTGGACCTGCCGGGCGGGCTTCGCACGCGCCGCCCGGGAGCGGTATGCTCGGCTCGCCAGTGATCGGAGGCAGGCCATGACTCAAAGCAGATCCGTCATCGCGAGCGAAAACGCCCCGCGCGCAGTCGGCCCCTACTCGCAGGCCATCCGCACCTGCAACCTGATCTTCACCGCCGGCCAGATCCCGATCGACCCGACCGCCGGCAGGATCGTGGCCACGACCATCGAGGAGCAGACCCGGCAGGTGCTGCGCAACCTGCAGGCGGTCCTCGAGGCAGGCTCGAGCGGGCTCGACGACGTCGTCAAGGTGACCGTGTTCATGACCGACCTGGGCGCATTCGCGGCCATGAACGCGGTCTACGCCGAGTTCTTCAAGGCGGACCCGCCCGCGCGCAGCGCGGTGCAGGTGGCGGCACTGCCCCTCGGCGCCATGATCGAGATGGAGTGCGTGGCGATCGTTCGATGAGCCTCGAGCCGAGCGACGACGGCGCGGTCGCCCACGGCGAGCGCGACGGCCCGGCCGCCGACCGCAGACCGCGCGCGGCCGCCCGCACCGCCGGCATCGCCCTCGCCGGGCTCGTCGTCGGGCTGCTGCTCCTGGACTGGTACGCCGCCAACTTCGTGCGCGCCGAGCGCACCCTCTACCACGCCGACCAGGTGGCGTACTGGGCGTTCTCCGGCCGCCTCGCGCAGCAGCTGCGAGGCGCTCCCTGGGAGGCTGTCCGCTCCGTCGCCTGGTCGGTCGCCACCGCCGACCTCAACCTGCTGCCCTCGGTCCCGGTCAGCCTGAGCATGGCGATCTTCGGCAACGCTCGCCTGGTCTACGTGCTCTCGGTCCTCTCCCTCTACGGCGCGGCGGTCCTCCTCGCGCTCGCCCTGCTCGTCGCCCGGGGCGCGGACGGCGCCCTGCGCGGCGGGCACGTCGCCGCCCTCGGCTGCGCCGTGCTGCTGCTGCCCACCCTGTGGCGGCCGGCTCTCATCGGGTACCTCGACCTCGGCGGCGTCGGGCTCGCCCTGGTCATCCTCGCCCTCTACCTGGGGCAGGGCCGGCGCCCCTTCGCCACCCGCATGCTCCTGCTCATCGGTGCCCTGCTCGCCCTGCTCGTCCTCTTCCGCCGCTGGTACGCGGTGTGGGCGCTGGCCTTCGCGATCACCGTCGTCGTCGACGGCGTCGCCGGCTGGTGGCTGGCTCGCGACCGCTCGCGCCAGGGGCTCGTCGCTGCCGCTCGCGTGCCGTTCTGGATCGGGCTCGCCTGTGCGGCGACGCTGGCCGTGCTCGCCTTCCCGGTCATGGTTCACAAGCTCACCACCGACTACGCCGACATCTACTCCGCCTACGGCGGGCGCGGCGGCATCGCCCACCGCCTGGGCGAGGTGCTGGTCGAGTACGGTCTGGCCCCCCTCGCCCTGTGCGCGGGCGCCGCCGGGCTCCTCCTGCGCTGGCGCGAGACCCGGCGGCTGGCGTTGTTCCTCGTCCCCCACCTGGTCCTCACCTACCTGGTGATGGTGCGCATCCAGGACCACTCGCCGCAGCACTGGTACCTGTACGCTCCCGGCCTCCTGGCGCTCACCGCCCTCGCCCTCGCCCGGGTGGTCGGCCAAGCATGGCCAGCCAGGTCCCGGATCGCCTGCCTGGCCGCCGTTGCGCTGGTCGGGATCGCCGCCACCCTGGGCATGTACTGGCCGCGCGCCGGGCGCCTGGCCGACGCCGCCGGGACCCTGCTGCCCGGGCATCGGGTGCGGCCCGCGATACGCCACGACCTCGACCAGGTGGAGCGTCTGCTGCTCTTCCTCGACGAGCTCACCGCCGCCAGCCCGGGCCCGATCTACGTGCTGTCGAGCTCCGGCGTGCTCGCGGAGCAGATGCTGTCCTTTGCCAACTGGTCCCTGGGGACGTCGTTTCGATCCCCGGCCCTGGTCCTGCAGGCCTCGCACGTGGACAAGCGCGACGGCTTTCCGCGCGGCCTGCTCGCCGCCCGCCACGTACTGGTGGCGTCCCCAGTCCAGGTCCACCTGCGGCCCGCCGACCAGCAGGTCGTGGTGGTCCCGGCCGAGGCCTTCCTCGAGGGTCGCGGCCTGGCGCGGGCCTTCCGCCAGCACCGGCCGAGGTTCACGCTCGAGGGCGGGGTCGAGGTGCTGGTCTTCACCCGGGTGCGCCCGTTCGAGCCCGCGGAGATCGAGGAGCTGGTGGCGCCCCTGCGCGCCGCCTACCCCGACCGCCCGTGGGTTTACTCGCCCTGATCGAGGAGCGCCTGGAGCGCGCGCTCGAGGCGCACCCCGCGCGAGGCCTTGAGCAGGACGACGCTGCCGCGCTCGAGGCGCGGCGCCAGGAAGGCGGCCGCCTCCTCGGGGGTGGCGAAGCTCGCCACCCTGGCGGTCGCCATCCCCGCCGCCCTGGCCGCCTCGGCCATGAGCCGGGCCCGCTCGCCCACGGTCACCAGCAGGTCGAAGCCGAGCTCGGCCACCACCTCGCCGACCTCGGCGTGGAAGCGCGCCTCGCCCTCACCCAGCTCGAGCATGTCGCCGAGGACGGCCGCCCGAAACCCAGTGAACTGGGCGACGGCCCAGCGCAGCAGCTTCTTGGCCGCCTCGGGGTTGGAATTGTAAGTCTCGTCGACGAAGGTGATCCCGGCGTGCTCGGTCACCCGGCCCCGTCCGGCGAGGGGCTCGAGCCGACCGAGCGCGGTCTGGATCTCGGCCAGGCTCATGCCCACCTGCCAGGCGATGGCGGCGGCCGCGAGCAGGTTGTCGACCTGGGCGTCGGTGAGGGGCGGGGCGAGGAGCTCCTCGCGCGAGCCGGCGAGGTCGACGAAGAGCCGGCAGCGCCCGTTCTCCCTCCGCACCTCGCGCAGCACGACCTGGTTGTGCGCGGGGTCACGGCCGAAGTACAGCGTGCGCGCCGCGAGCCCTCGGGTCCCGCTGCGCAGCAGCTCGTAGTCCCCGTTGACCAGGGCGAGCCCGTCCGCGCTCAGATGGTTGTTGATCTCGAGCTTGGCCCGGGCCACGTTGTCCATCGTCTTGAGGAACTCGAGGTGGACCGGGAGGACGTTGAGCAGACACGTGATGTCCGGCCGCAGGAGGCCAGCGAGACGGTCGATCTCGCCCAGGCCCGGCGAGCTCATGGCGAGCTCGAACACGGCCACCTCCTCGTCCCCGGACATGGCCAGGAGAGCGAAGGGCAGTCCGAGCCAGTTGTTCCAGTTGCCGGGCGAGCGGAAGCTCCGGTAGCGGTGGCCGAGGATCTGGTGGGCGAACTCGCGGGTCGTGGTCTTGCCGGCGCTGCCGCTGAGGCCCACGAAGCGGGTGCTCGTGCAGCGCTCGCGCACCCGCGCCGCCAGCCGCCAGTAGGCGGCCGCGCTGTCGTCGACCTCGATCAGCGGCAGGGTGAGGCCGCGCGGCGCCCGCGCCCTCTCGACCACCGCGCCGGCGCCGGCCTTCGCCGCCACCTGCTCGAGATAGGTGTGGCCGTCGCCACTCGGCGTGACCAGGGCGAAGAAGAGCATCCGCTCCTGGACCTGCCGCGAGTCGAAGTGGTAGCCGGTGAACACGGCCTGCGGATCGCCCTGCAGGAGCCGGCCGCCCATCGCCTCGGCGATCTCGGCGGCGCTCAGCTGCGGCATGAGGGCTCACGCCCGACGATCACCAGGGTCACGTCGTCCTGCGGCGGGGCGCCGCCGGTGAAGCGGTTCACGTCGTCGACGATGGCGTCTCGGATCGCCTCCGGCCGGGCGCCCTGCAGAGCTCGTACGAGCTCGACCAGACGCTTCTCGCCGTACTCCTCCCCGTCCGGGTTGTTGGCCTCGGTGACCCCGTCCGAGAAGGCGATGACCGTGGCCCCGGGCGCGAACGTCACCTCGCGCATGGCAAAGGGCAGGGCGAGGAAGGGCATGCCCAGGATCGGACCGGTGGACGCGAGCGTCGACACCTCTCCGTCGGCCGAGAGCAGGATGGGCGGGTTGTGACCGGCGTTGCAGTAGCGCAGAGTCGCGCCCTCAGGGTCGATCTCGGCGTGGAAGAAGGTGACGAACTTGTTGGCCGTGCTGTTGTCGCCGACGTAGCGGTTGAGCCGCATCACCCGGTCGAGCAGGGGGACGCCGGACTCCACGAGCGCGGTCAGCATGGACTTGACCGAGGCCATGAGCAACGCGCCCGACGCCCCCTTGCCCGACACGTCGGCCACGGTCATCGTGAAGGAGGCGTCGTCGCGGGTCAGGAAGTCGAAGTAGTCCCCACCCACCTCGTAGCACGGGCGGGTGAAGCCGAGGCAGCAGAATCCGGGGAAGGTGAAGGCGTCTCTGGGCAGCATCTTGGCCTGGATCTCCGCCGCCAGGGACAGCTCCCGCTCCATGCGCGCCTTGGCGATGCTCTCGGCCACCAGACGCAGGTTGTCGATCTTGATCGCCGCCAGGTTGGCGAACGCGCTGAGCAACGCCAGCTGGGGCTGGTCGAAGGCGCCCAGCCGCCCGGCCGCGTCCAGGTAGAGGAGGCCGAAGACCGCATCCTGGTGGAACAGGGGGGCGCAGAGGATCGAAGTGATGTTGCCCTGGAGGATGCTCTGCTGGGCCCGGAACCGCTCGTCCGAGAAGACGTCGTTGATCAGGATCGCCACGTTGTCGTCGATGACCTGGCGGGCGGCAGTGGTGCTGATCCTCACCTCGCGCGCGAGACCCTCCTTGGCGCAGGCCATGGCCCGCACCTCGATGCCCGCGCTTCCCCCGCGGTAGACGACGGCGCAGCGGTCGCCCCGGAACACCTCGAGCATTCTCGCGGCGAGCCGGTCGAGCAGCGCCTGCTCCTCGGAGGCGGCCATGAACTCCCTGGCCATCTCATTGAGAAGCACGAGGTTATGCGCCGCCTCCTGATTCTTTCCGCTGCTCGCCTCCTCCAGGCAGTAGCGCGAGAGCTGGGGAGCCTCGAACATCACGGTGCCAGGATCGCCGGCCCGCAGGGGCCTCTCCCGCAGCGCCTCGGATTCGCCCAGGATGAGCCGCAGCCGGCCGACCGTGATCTCGTCGCCGGGGAGCAGCGCCAGCTCGGCGCTGAGCGGCACTCCGTTGACCACGGTGCCGTTGCGGCTGCCGAGATCCCGGATGACCCACCCGCGCTCGCTCTGTTCGAGCTCGAAGTGCTCGCGCGAGGCGGCCGGGTCGTCGAGGCGCAGCTGGTTCGAGGTCGCGCGTCCGGCGCGCAGGGTGCCACCCTGAAGCTCGACGACCGCATCGGCGCCGTGCTCCTTGACGATCCTGAGAAAGGTCATGACTCCATCCCCGGCCTGGCCTCACCGC
>Ga0316628_100003373_pt1 | contig 12308 bp, 8 predicted proteins | sample OWC_Aug_M2_C1_D5_FD_207648 | JGI IMG/M metagenome (GOLD analysis project Ga0316628, IMG submission 207648) | Wetland soil microbial communities from Old Woman Creek delta, Ohio, United States - OWC_Aug_M2_C1_D5_C | ecosystem: Environmental > Terrestrial > Soil > Wetlands | place: USA: Ohio...
CATGGCGATGAAGCCGTCGACGCCGAGGACGCCGCCCGGTCCGGTGCCCAGATTCGTGAGGCTCGGCGAGTAGTACCCCGAGGTGCAGGTCGAGGAGTAACTCGCCTGCGCCTTGATGATGGCGCTCATCGACCCGATCGCCGACGCCTCGGCCGCCGAATGGTACGCCCGCAGCATGCTGGGGACGGCGATCGCCGACACGAGGCCGATGATGGCGACGACCATCATGAGTTCGATGAGCGTGAACCCGCGGACGCCGCGCACGATCCCTGCGTCGGTGCTTGTTCGCATATGTGCCGAGGGTAGCCGGGGGCCGCGCAACGGAACATGGCCCCGAGCGTCGAAACTCATCAGCAGGCAAGGGGGATGCCAGCAGGGGCAATCCACGTAACGCACTGGTAGAACAGGCGATTGTCCGAATGGGGGACGCGGGCGCCCGCACTTCGCACTGACACCTGGTGTCAGTCCCGGCACGCGGTGCGGGTCGCCAGACCCCTTCACGTCAGCCTCTCAGGTTGTATTTCTTCGCGTAGTAGCGGAACGACCGGAACGTCATGCCGAGCAGTTCCGCAGCCTTCACCTGCACGCCGCCCGCCTTGGACAACGCCTGCGCCAGGTACTCGCGCTCGATCCCCTGGACGTGCTGCTCGAGATCGAACCCGTGATCGGGCAGCGACACGGCGGGCGACGCGTGCCGTCCGTTCGAGCGAAGCGTGTCGGGCAGGCTGGCGGGCAGCACGACGCGCGCCTGCTCGAGCGCGACCGCGTGCTCGATGACGTTCTCCAGTTCCCGGATGTTGCCGGGCCAATGGTACGCGGTGAGGCATTCCATCGCCTCGCCGGAAATCCCGGTGATCTGCTTGGCCATCTGCGCGCAGTACTTCCCGAGGAAGTGCTCCGCCAGCAGCGGGATGTCTTCCTGGCGCTCGCGAAGCGGCGGCAGCTGCACGGGGATGACGTTGATGCGGTAGAACAGGTCCTCCCGGAACTTTCCCCCCGTCACCAGCTTCGACAGGTCCTGGTTGGTGGCCGCGATGATGCGGATGTCCGCCTCGATCTCCTCGAGCCCGCCCAGGCGGCGGAACCGGCGTTCCTGCAGCACGCGCAGCACCTTCACCTGCACGGACGCGCTCATCTCGCCGATCTCGTCGAGGAAGATCGTCCCGTGCTCGGCGACCTCGAGCAGCCCCTGCTTGTTGCTGTCGGCCCCGGTGAACGAGCCGCGCATGTGCCCGAACAGTTCGGACTCGAGCAGCGTGTCGGGCAGCGCCGCGCAGTTGAGGGCGACGAACGGCCGGTCGCGCCGCAGCGAGTTGAAGTGAATCGCCCGCGCGACGAGCTCCTTGCCGGTGCCGGATTCACCGGTGATCAGGACGGTGCTGTTGGTGCGCGCGATCGTCTCGATCAGCTTGAACACGGCAAGGATCGGCTCGCTCCTGCCGATGATGTTCGAGAACTGGTGACGTGCGCCGAGGGCCCGCTTCAGGAGCACGTTCTCCTGCCGGAGCGAGCGGCTCTCGAGTTTCTCCCGCACTTTCATCTTCAGTTCGTCGACGTCGAACGGCTTGCTCAGGTAGTCGCAGGCGCCGAGGCGCATGGCTTCGACCGCGGTCTCGGTGGACGCGAAGGCCGTCACCATGATGGCGACCACGTCCTGGTCGACGGCCTTGGCGGCCCGAAGGACGTCCACGCCGCTCATGTCCGGCATCTTGATGTCGCAGACGATCAGGTCGACGGGCTGCCGCTCCAGCGTGGCGATCGCCGTCTTGCCGTTCTCGGCGGCGACGACCTCGTAACCCTCGCGCTTGAGGACGATCGCCAGCAGTTCCCGCATCGACCGCTCGTCGTCCACGACGAGCACGCGCGCCTTCCGTCCGTTAGAAGCCATGGTGCGATCGCTGACTTTTGGCGCAGAGACGTGCCAGGTGCACTGGTCTCTGTGCGACATGCGCCTGACACGTGCTCTGTACTATGTGCCCGGTGCCTACTCGGTGCTGCTGGCGCCCCCTGCGTCTGCTGCATTGCATCGAAGACGCGCGCCGCGGCGGTTCCAGCGCCTCCTTGCACCTTGCACCCTGCACCTTGCACGCTGCACGTCTCTCGATCTCTTCACGCCGCCAGTCCCTGTCCGGGGAGCCGCACCCGGACCATCGTGCCCGCCCCCTGCTTCGACGTCACCTGGATCTCGCCATGGTAGTCGCTGACGATCCGGTGGACGATGGCGAGGCCCAGTCCGCTCCCCTTCGGGAACGACCCGTGAAAGGGCTGGAAGATGTTGTCGAGCTCGTCGGCCGGGATCCCGACTCCCTGGTCCTCGACCGCCAACACGACGTGGCCGGCGACGGCGGACTGGCCGCCGGCCGGCGATTCGGCGGCGACCGACAGGCGCAGGCGGCCGCCGTTGGGCATCGCCCGCAGCCCGTTGGTCGCCAGGTTCCAGATGATCTGGCGAATCTGCCCCTCGTCCGCCTCGTACCACAACTCGCTCGCCGGCACGTCGAGATCGATCACGTGCGATTCGCTCACGTCGCCGCTGTTGCGCAGCAGCAGCGCCGCATCGCGGATGATGCGCGCGAGGTCGAGCCGGGCGATCGCGAACCGCTGCGGGCGCGCGTAGGCCAGGAAGCTGCGGATGATGCCGTTCAGCCGCTCCGACTCGCGCAGCACGATGTCCATCAACTGACCCTGTTCCTCGCTGACCTCGAGCTCCTCGCGCAGGATCTGGATCGACCCCGAGATCGACGCGAGCGGGTTCCGAATCTCGTGCGCGATGCCGGCAGCCATCTCGCCCACGGCGGCCAGGCGGTTCCGGATGCGCGCGTCCCGCTCGAGCTTGCGCACCGTGGTCACGTCCTGGAAGTTGAACAGGACCCCCGCGGGCCCGCTGGGCGTCACGACGTGGTTGGCCGTCAACCCGATGTCGATCGTCGTCGCCTGGCCCGTCCGGTACCGGTAGTCGGCGCGCTTCGGTTCGCCGTCGTCCAGGCCGGCCTCGAGCGAGACGAGGAAGCCCTCGGGCAGCTGCAGCACCTCGGCCACGTTGCGCCCGATCGCCTCGCCTGCCGGGTGCCCCGTGATCTGCTCCGCCGCGCGGTTGAACGTCATCACGCGGCCGCTGTAGTCGGTCGTCACCAGGCCGCTGGCCAGGCTGTTGATGACGTGTTCGGTCAGCGCCTGGAGGTTCGCGATCTCCGTGGACGCGCGCTCGAGCCGGACGCCGGCCACCCGCACGCCCTCCGCGAGCGATCCGGCGAGAAACGCCACGGCGAAGAAGGCGAAGAGGTTGATGACGGCCGTGTAGACAGCCACTCGGACCGCCGGCGGCGGGGCCGCGGCGTGCAGCCACGCGGGCGCCAGCGGCACGTCCTGGTACTGCAGCACCACCAGCGCGACGTACACGAGGCCGCTGAAGAGCGCCACGGTGAGCGCGCCGCGCCGGAACTGCAGGCTGCCCGCGGCGATGATCGGCAGAAAGTACAGCGACGGGAAATAGCTGGAAACGCCCCCGGTAAGGGCGATGAACGCCGAGATCGTCAGGGCGTCACACGCCAGCTGCACGTCTACGAGCCAGGGGCGGCGCGCGACGAAGCGCAGCGTCGCGCCGTAGACGATCGACAGGCCGTAGGTCAGCGCAATCAGCAGGTAGAACGCGCCGTTCTCGACGCCGGGCGCCCTGACCTGCATCAGGACGGCCCAGCCGAGCAGTGCGGTGCTGACCACCAGCCGCGCGGCAATCAGCCACGAGAGCCTGCGTCGGAAATCGGTGCTTGGCATTCTTTGAATGGCGGGGACCCCTGCCGTTCGACCTCGCTCAGGGCACCCCGACCCTTCGGCAGGCTCAGGGTCGTCCCGAGCAAGGTCGAGGGACGAGCGCCGTCGAGGGGTGCACCCCGCCAAGCTCCTCGCTCGCGCCCTTCGACTGCCTTCAGGGCGCCCCGAGCAACGTCGAGGGGCGGGGCCCCTACGCCCCGCTCCGCTTCGTCGCGCTGCCGTCTGAATGGCGGCTTTCCACGACCCGCCCTCCGTGCGTAGCGCGGCCCTTCAAGTCCGCTCGCTACGTCAGCTTGCTGATCAGCGAGAAGATCGGCATGTACATCGAGATGACGATCCCGCCGACGATCACGCCCAGGATGCCGATCATGAGCGGCTCGAGCAGCGTCAGCAGCCCCGCGACCGCCGTGTCCACTTCTTCCTCGTAGAAATCGGCGATCTTCGACAGCATCGTGTCGAGCGCGCCGGTCGCTTCACCGACGCCGATCATCTGGGTGACCATCGCCGGGAACACGGCCGTGTCCTTCAGCGGCGCCGAGATCGTCTCGCCCCGCTCGATGCTCTTGCGCGTCACCATCACCGCGTCCTCGACGACGACGTTGCCGGCCGTCTTCGCCGTGATCTCCAGGCCGTCGAGGATCGGCACGCCCGACGAGATCAGCGTGGCCAGGGTCCGACAGAACCGCGCGACCGAGATCTTGCGCAGGATCATCCCGAGCACCGGTGCCCTCAGCATGGCGGCATCCAGCCGGTGACGCCCCCCGGCCGTGCCGTAGTACTGGCGGATCAGGAACGGCAACGCGACCAAGCCGCCGACCACGAACGGGAAATACCCCACGAGCCAGTTGCTGAGCGTGATGACGACCCGCGTCGGCAGCGGGAGCTCCGCGCCGAGGCCGGCGAACATCTGCGCGAACGTCGGGATGACCTTCCACAGGATGATGGCGACGACGCCGGCCGCAATCACGAGGACGGCGACCGGGTAGATCATCGCGGACTTCACCTGCCCCTTCAGCTTGACGTTCTTCTCGATGTAGACGGCCAGCCGCTTGAGGATGGTGTCGAGGATGCCGCCCGCCTCGCCGGCCGCCACCATGTTCGTGAAGAGCGCGTCGAACGCGCCCGGGTGCTTCTTCATCGCGTCGGCCAGCGACGCGCCTGATTCGACCTCGCTGCGCGTCTCGAGGATGATCCGCGCGAAGTTCTTGTCCTCTTCCTGGTTGCCGAGAATCTCGAGGCACTGGACCAGCGGCAGGCCGGCGTCGATCATGACCGAGAACTGCCGCGTGAAGACGGCCAGGTTCTTGGCCTTCACCTTCTTGCCGGCGCGCACCTTCTTGGCGGTTTCCGCCGCCTTGGCCTTCGCCGGCGTGATTCGTGTCACGAGCACCTGCTCGCGGCGCAGCGCGGCGACCGCCGCTTCCTTCGTGTCGGCCGTCCGCTCGCCGTTGACGATTTCGCCGCCGCGCGTACGGCCCGTGTAGGCAAAAGTAGCCATGGCCTGCTCACCGTGACTGGCCGGCCGGCCGCCCCGCTGGCGCCGCCGGACCCGAACGCCGCAATCCGGCGCCGGGCACGATGCCGGCGCCGCGGTGGATCATCTCGGTCAGCTCGTCCCTCAGCGACGACGCCGCGAGCGCGGTGCTCATGGCGATCTGGTGCTGCATGTACAGCGTGGCGAGCGACTGGTTGAACGTCTGCATCCCGACCTTCTCCTGGCCGGCCTGCATCGAGGAGTAGATCTGGTGGATCTTGTCCTCGCGGATCAGGTTCCGGATCGCGGGCGTCGGCACCATGATCTCGAGGGCGACGACGCGCCCCTCGCCGCTCGCACGCGGCAGGAGCGACTGGCAGACGATCCCTTCGAGCACGAGCGACAGCTGCGTGCGGATCTGGGCCTGCTGGTGCGCCGGGAACACGTCGATGATGCGGTTGATGGTCTGCGCCGCCGAGTTGGTGTGCAGCGTGGCGAACGTCAGGTGGCCGGTCTCCGCGATGCGCAGCGCCGCCTCGATCGTCGGCAGGTCCCGCATCTCGCCGATGAGCACGATGTCGGGGTCTTCGCGCAGCGCCGCGCGCAGCGCGTTGGCGAAGTTCTCCGTGTCCGCGTGCACCTCGCGCTGGTTGACGATGCACGCCTTGTGCGGGTGGATGTACTCGATCGGATCCTCGACCGTGAGGATGTGTTCGTGGCGCTCGATGTTGATCTTGTCGATCATCGCAGCGAGCGTCGTCGACTTGCCGCTGCCCGTCGGCCCGGTGACCAGGACCAGGCCCCGCGGGCATTCGGCGAACTTCGCGATGATCGACGGCAGACCCAGCTCCTCGAACGACCGGATCCGCTCGGGAATCAGCCGGTAGACGGCCGCCACCGAGCCGCGCTGCGAGAACACGTTGCAGCGGAACCGCGCCAGCCCGCGCAGCCCGAACGAGCAGTCGAGCTCCATCGTCTCCTCGAACCGCTTCTTCTGCGCGTCGGTCAGCACGCTGTAGGCCAGCTGCTTCGTGTCGGCCGGCGCCAGGTCCGGGTGCGGCAGGCGCTGCAGCTTGCCGTCCACCCGCACCTGCGGCGGACTGTTCACCGTCAGGTGCAGATCGGAGGCCTTCATGTCGACCGTGGTCTTCAGCAGTTCGGGCAGGGTCATAGGTTCTTCGATGTTGTCTTGAGTCTTGGGTCTTAAGTCTTGAGTCTTGAGTCTTGAGTCTCGAGTTGGCCTGAGACCTGAGACCGAAGACCTAAGACGTATCAGAGCACCGTTTCGCGCAGCACCTCTTCGACCGTCGTCACGCCGTCCTTGATCTTGCGCAGCCCGCTTTGCCGGAGCGTGATCATCCCCTGCTCCATGGCCTTCTTGCGCAGCTCCAGGCTGGACGCGCCGACCAGCACGAGTTCCTTCATTTCGTCGGTCAGCTCCATCACCTCGTACAGGCCCACGCGCCCCTTGTAGCCGGTGTTCGTGCACTTCTCGCAGCCGGCGCCCTTGAACACGCTCGCGTGGGCGGCGTCTTCCTTCGAGAAGCCGATCTTGGTGAGCGCCTGCGGCGGAAGGCCCACCTTCTCCTTGCAGCTCGGGCAGACGCGGCGCACGAGGCGCTGGGCGGCGATGAGGTTCACGGAACTGGCCACGAGGAACGGCTCGATGCCCATGTTCATCAGCCGGTTGATCGTGCTCGGCGCGTCGTTCGTGTGCAGCGTCGAAAGCACCAGGTGGCCGGTGAGCGCCGCCTTCACGGCGATCTCCGCCGTCTCGAAGTCGCGGATCTCGCCGACGAGGATGATGTTCGGGTCCTGGCGGAGGAACGACCGCAGCGCGGCGGCGAAGTTCAGCCCGATGTTCTCGCGGATCTGGACCTGGTTGATGCCCGGCAGGTTGAACTCCACCGGGTCCTCGGCCGTCATGATGTTCGTGTCCGACTTGTTGATGCGCGAGATCGACGAGTAGAGGGTGTTCGTCTTGCCGCTGCCGGTCGGGCCGGTCACCAGCACCATGCCCCACGGCCGCTCGATCGCCGTCTCGAACTTCTGCAGCGACTCGGACTCGAAGCCGAGCCTGGTCATGTCGAGCATCAGTTTCTCGCGGTCGAGCAGGCGGAGGACGATCTTCTCGCCGAACAGCGTCGGGAGGCAGGACACGCGGAAGTCGATTTCCTTGCCGCGGCCGTTGTCGGTGTAGCGGATCTTGATGCGGCCGTCCTGGGGCAGGCGCTTCTCCGCGATGTCGAGCTTCGAGAGGATCTTGACGCGCGAGGCGATGGCGTCGCGGAACTTCATCGGCGGCGCCATGATGTTGTAGAGGACGCCGTCGATGCGGTACCGGACCCGCAGCTCCTTCTCGTACGGCTCGATGTGGATGTCGCTGGCGCCCTTGCTGATCGCCGACATCAGCATCACGTTCACCAGCCGGATGACCGGCGCCTCCTCGCCCTGCCGGGCGAGCGCCTCGACGCTGATCTCCTCCAGCTCCTCGAGTACCTCGACGTCGCCCGCCTCGATCTGCGGCAGTTCCTCGAGCGCCTTCGTCGCGACTTCGAGCGCGCTCGGGCCCGTCGGTTCGGGCGCCTGCGCGGCCCTCATCGCGTAGTACTTGCCGAGCGCCTCCATCACCGCCACTTCCGATGCCACGACCGGCTCGACGTTGTAGCCCGTCATGAACTTGATGTCGTCCATGGCGAACACGTTGGTCGGATCCGTCATCGCGATGGTGAGCGTCGCGCCGGAGCGGTTGACGGGGATGATCTGGTACTTCTGCGCGGTCTCGCCCGGGATGAGCTTGATGACGAGGGGATCGATGTCGAATTCCGAGAGGTTGATCGAAGGGACGCCGTAGACCTTGCTGAGGAGGGAGGTGATGTCCTCCTCCTTGACGAACCCCAGCTTCACGAGGTGGTAACCCAGCTTGCCCCCGTCGGCCTTCTGGCGGTTCAAGGCCTCCTGGAGCTGCTCGGGGGTCACCCGCTTCTCTTTCAGCAGCAGTTCGCCAATTCGGACAGGCATCGATTCGGACTCACCTAGTGGCCGTTCGCTCCCGGTCCGGGCGAACCGCCGCTAGAACGTCACGCGTCCCCCGACACTCCACTGCTGGCCGACAGCCTGACGGCCCCGCGCGTACTGCCCTTCGACGAGGATTCCAGGGCGCAACGCAACGCTCGCACCGGCGGTCCCGACCGGCCGGCGGTCGCCGACGGTGCTCGCCCGCACGCCCGCACGTACAGCCACGTGCCGGCCGGCAAGCCACCGTTCGACCCCGGCCGCGACGTGGCGCTCGTCGCCGACTGGCAGCGTGCTCCGCGTCAGATCCGCGTCGAACGCTATGGTGAACGACGGCTGCGCTGCCGCCGTCCGGCCGGGGTTGAACCCGGGCGTCAACGCGATGCCTGCCCGCACCTGGCGAGCGACCCGGCCCGCACCGGCCGCGTCGTCCGGCCCGAAATCGGGCTGCCGCAAGTTGCGACCGACGAGCCCGAATCGAAGGGGCCCGGCGGTGGCCATCAGGCCCGCGTCGACGTCGAACCGGACTCGGGCAGACGCGGGCAACTGCGCGGCTTCGTCCAGCGCCGTCGACACCGAGACGGTTCCTGGCACCTCTGCGGTCAGCGAGGACCCACGCGCCAGCTTCAGCGTGGTGCCCACCACGAGGTTCGGCAACAGCGACTGCAACAGCGTGACGCCGAAGGTGTCGACCGCCGCAACGCTTGCCGACGCCACCCCCGGTCTGTCTTGTTGTCGGACGTCGATCGACCCGGCTGTAGGGCTCGAAACCCGCCCGCCTCGCGTCCTGAGATAGCTGATGCCGAGCGAAGGAATGGCAAAACCCACGAACGTTGTTGATGCGCGCCACCCGCCGGCGGCCGCGGCTGTGCCGCCAGGATTCGAAGGGCTGGCGGAGCTGGACCGCTGCACGGCCGCGTCGACGAGTCCGCCGACGGCGAGTCCCGAGGGGTTCCAGTAGGTCGCCGTCACGTCGTCGGCCACGGCGACAAAGGCACCGCCCATGCCGAGCGCCCGTGTACCGACGGTTTCGAAGACTTGCGCGTCGCTCCGGGCGGCGAACGCGAGGATCGCGACAACGGCCGCGACCGTCGAGCGGAACTTCAGCCGTGCCGCGTGGTTGCGGCCTGCAGAGGAAGAAGCGCGCATGGCTGGTCCTTCAGGAAAGAGAAACGCGGCCCGGGGTCATATCCGAAAACCTCACGCTTTGCAGGCTCGCTGGGTCTGACCCCGCAACGGATGCAGAATGTGAGGTTTCTAGATGTGACCCCCAGGGGATGCACGGGATGGATGTGGACCCCCAAGCGATGGTTGATGCGGTCCCGGCCAATGGAGGGAAGGAGGAGTTACTCTTTGTCGCCCAGCAGCACCGCGGCAGCCACCACGGTCGTCCACAACCCGTTCTTGTCGCCGATTGCCGTCTGGGTCACGTTCTGGGTGCGGACGATCTGGCGGGACAGCCGGTACACTTCCTTCTTCTCGTCCCAGCTCTTGTCCGGGTCGAACTCCAATCCGAGCGTGGTCGCGAGCATCTCGGCGGCCAGTTCCTCGGCGTAGTCTCCTGCCGTTTCTTCCTTCTCGCCGAAACTGTGGTGCTCGGACAGGTAGCCGTACAGGGACCGATCAGCGGGAATGGCCAAGCCGATGGTGGCGGCGATCAGGCGGTGCGGCTCGCGCGTGGCGGCCTCGGACATGACGACGAAGGTGACCTGGCCGGGACTGAGATGCTTCACCCCCTCGGCCTTCGCGAGGATCTTGCAGCCGGGCGGAAAGATGGAGGACACGCGAACCAAGTTGCACGCGGCGATGCCGGCGGACCGGAGCGCGAGCTCGAACGACGACAGTTTCTCTCGATGCTTGCCGACGCCCTTGGTGAGGAACAGCGTCTTCGGCACGTAACTCAACACGTCCACGCTCCTTTGTAGCGAATCGATGCGGGCGAAACGGCGGTGGAGCCCGCACGAAGCGTGCCGGCCTCGTTTCCCCGAAGCGCTCACGGTTCGCTGCTAGAAAATGCATCGTAGTCAACGACTTGGGCAGTGTCAAGAACGGATGAGCCAAGCGAAACATCCCGCGGTCCCGTCGCGTATATCTCTAGTAATTGGCCGGGGCCGGGCGCGCGTGACGGCTCCGGCCGATTGCTAGTACAATCACTGGCCTTTGGCCCCCTCCAAAGGCACGAAGATGACTGAAACCACCGCACAAACGACCGCCGGAACCCCGGAACCCACGCCCGCCGTCCGGGACAAGGGCCTGTTCGAACGGATCGTCGGCATCATCTTCTCGCCGCGCGAGACCTTTGCCGCGGTTGCGGCGCGACCGCGGACGTTCCCGATGCTCCTCGTGGTCATCCTGCTCGTGGCGCTGCCGACCGGATGGTTCATGACCACGGCGGTCGGCCGGCAGGCGGCGCTGGACCAGGCCGAGAAGGGCCTGAGGTTCTTCTCGGCGTTCATCCCCGAGGAACAGATGGCCCAGCAGAGGGAACAGATGGCGACGCAGTACCTGGAGGGGTCGTGGGTGCGCGTGGCCGGCTGGCCGGTCGCGAGCATCGCGGTCTTCACGCCCGTCATCTTCGCCATCTACGCGGGGCTGTTGATGCTGCTGCGGATGCTGCTCGGAGCGACGGCCACCTTCAAGCAGGTGTTCGGCGTGGTCGTCCACTCGTCGGTCATCACCGCGGTCGCGACGCTTTTCCTGACCCCGCTCAACTATGTACGTGAGTCGATGGACAGCGCGACGAGCCTGAGGGTCTTCCTGCCGATGCTCGACGACGGCAGTTTCCTGGCTTCGCTGCTGGGCAGCATCGACCTGTTCAGGGTGTGGTGGGTCATCGTCCTTTCCATCGGTCTGGCGGTGCTGTTCCGGCGCAAGACCTCAACGATCGCCGTGACGCTGTTCGCGGTCTACGGGGTCATCGCGCTTGGCTACGCCGCGGTCGCGGCCATGTTCGCCGCCCGGAGTTAGTTTCATGACGCGGAAGAGAGTCATCATCGGGTTGATCGTCCTCGTCGTCGGCGCGGCGATCGTTTACGCAAACCTCGCGTTCAGGAAGAACGAGGGTGTGGCCGTCACGACCGAGGCCGTGTCGAAGCGCAACCTCGAAGCCATCGTCTCGGCATCGGGCACGATCCGCGCGAAGCGAACGGTCAACATCACCTCCGAGGTGACCGGCAAGATCACCCGGCTCGCCGTGGACGAGGGTGACCACGTCAACGAGGGCCAGTTCCTGCTCGAGGTGGACTCGCGCATCCCGCGTAACCGCGTGCAGGGCCTCCAGGCAAGCGTCGAGCAGCAGAAGATCGCGCAGCAGCAGGCACGCACCTCCCTCGAGAGCGCCAACGAGGCGCTCAGGCTCGCGCTGGACGACTTCCGGCGGCAGCAGGATCTCCTGAAGCAGGGCATCGCGACCAGGCAGGACTACGATCGCGCGGAGAACAACCTCAAGCTGCGGCAGAACGACCAGCGCAACGCCGAGCAGCAGATTGCGCGCTCCGACCAGGCCATCCGCCAGATGAACACCGAGCTGTCGAACGCCGAACACGACCTGAGCAAGGTGACGATCAACGCGCCGATCGAAGGGGTCATCACCAAGCGGAATGTCGAGCTGGGCGAGACGGCGATGCAGGGGTTCACGAACAACCCGAGCGTCGTCCTGTTGATCCTGGCCGACCTGTCGGTGATCGAGGGGGAGATCCAGGTGGACGAAACGGATATCCCGAACGTCGCCCTGGGGCAGAAGGCGAAGATCACGATCGACGCGATGCCGGACAGGTCTTTCACGGGCCACGTGACCGAGGTCGGCAACAGCCCGATCAACGTGTCCGCGCAGGCCTCCGGCTCCCGCCAGGCGACCAACTTCAAGGTCGTTGTGACCGTGGACGAGCCGATCCCGAACGTCCGCCCGGGCTTCTCGTGCACCGCGGACATCACCACCGCCACGCGACAGGACGTGGTCTCGGTTCCGATCCAGGCGCTCGCGGTCCGCGAAGTGACCGTCGATGGCGCGGGCAACATGGTGCGCGAGCCCAAGCCGGAGAAAGCGGTG
>Ga0316628_100003374_pt1 | contig 12304 bp, 12 predicted proteins | sample OWC_Aug_M2_C1_D5_FD_207648 | JGI IMG/M metagenome (GOLD analysis project Ga0316628, IMG submission 207648) | Wetland soil microbial communities from Old Woman Creek delta, Ohio, United States - OWC_Aug_M2_C1_D5_C | ecosystem: Environmental > Terrestrial > Soil > Wetlands | place: USA: Ohio...
TCTATGCCTTTGAGAGTGGGGGTTGCAGCGCGTGCACCCGAAACAATGAAGATTACTTTGGCGGTTATGATGTCTGCGCCGACCTGCATGGTGTAATCTGAGGTAAATTCGCCTGTTCCCTTAAACCAAGTGAGGTTGGGGGTGTTTTCAACGGCGTTTGCCTGATGACCCGAATCATGGTCTACAAGTGTGTGCATCCTAGTCATGATTTTGTTGAAGTCAACTGAGTTTATGGTTGCGTGGATACCTACCCGGTCTGCTTCTTTGGTGTTGGCAATTATTTCCGTGGGGTAAATCAGCATTTTCGAGGGGACGCAGCCAACATTTATGCAGGTGCCGCCCATCTTGCCATGCTCAACCAACGCCGTTTTGAAGCCTTGCTCAACAGCAGCTGAAGCAACAAGCATTCCAGAGCCTGAACCGATAACGAGAACCTCAAATTGTTCCATAAAACAAACCTCAAACACAAGAAAGTGAATTACTAAACGCAAATAAACTTTTCAACGCAGCCAGAGATTTTGGATAAATCTTTTAAGCAATTGTACGATAAAGTATCTGAGGATTTTTATGGCTAAAAAACCTAAGACCGCAGAAGAGGAAAAGAAAAAGAAAGCTTACTACAGCAAGAAAGAGAAGAAAGCTAAAGAAGTCAAAAAGTAGTCGCTTCTCTTAGGAACCGTGGCAAGCACCGCGGGTCATGGATTGGGTCGAACGTTTCCAAGTCTTGCTTCGTTAGTGGTAACACGATTCTCGATACCAAACCATTTAGGCTGTAAGGCAAACGGATAAGGCGCATTTCGCCTGAAGTTACCCATTCATCAATATGGAAGCCAACTAGTTTTACCTCTTTTGACAGCTCCAATCGCTCTTCGACGGTCAGTATGTAGGCGTTTGAGTCCAAAACGTGCAAATGGAAGCCTCTACCAGAATATACCGCCCGAACGTCGTCAAACCGCTCAGAGAGAAAACCGTAGAGCCCGACAGCTTCTTTTTTAACCATCTCCAGCTCAAGTTCGCAGAAACTTAAGCCTTGAAGCTGCTTCATCTTGTCCGCCAACGTGCCGTGGATGGGGCAGGTTATGTTTTCTGGGTCGAGGTCAAACGCTAGCTCTTGCCCGACTTTGCGGTCGTTCGCATCGTAGACGTTCCGGTCATAGTAGACAGCTTCTGGCAGGAACTCGAGGATTTGCGTTTGGATGTCTCTGATGGTTTGGTATTCTTCGATTATTATGGTGGTTGAGGCGTCCTGCTTGTATTTTTGCGGGTAAATTTTTGTATGCCTACCTATAATGACGGCGAACTTGGTTCTGCCAAGCCCCTGATGGAACCACTCGGCTGCTTTTTGAGGGCTAAAGTTTCCGGTATAGAATTGTCTTCTTTCCTCTAGAGTAGAGTACCTCATCCCCATCGGCAGGTAATATTGAACCATAGCAACCACTTTAGGTTACGTTAGCTTGCCAAAATGTTTTTTGGAAGAGGCAGAAACCCTAATATGCCTCCTTTCCCGAAGTTTAACTGGTGAAATTTTTGCCAATTGACTCTGATTTTCAAACCAAACGCCAAGTCACAGGTGAACATAACGGACATCAAGTTTGGGGGCCTGTTGAAGCTCCACAGAAACTTGGAATACACGGAACAACCAGTGCTGTTGATTGGGATTCATGCGTTGGAGACGGCGTGTGCATAGATGTTTGCCCAGTTTCATTGTATGACTGGGCTGATTCGCCTGGCCACCCACTTTCAAACCGAAAGTCCGACCCCGCGAGAGAAAAAGACTGCATACAATGCTTAGCGTGCGAGATGCAGTGTCCAGCGCAAGCGATTAAGATTACTCCGCCGCCATAGGGCGCTAACGCTGTTTTTTATAAACACAGAATTAAGAAAAAGGGTAAGCGGAAAGCTTACTTTGCGAGGCTAAGATTCTTGCTAACTCTGTCCCAATTGACAACATTCCAGAAGGCTTCAATGAACTTAGGACGCTCGTTTTTATAGTCAATGTAGTAGGCGTGTTCCCAAACATCCAAAACCATCAAAATGTTGAACGTTGGAAAAATGTTAACATTGTGTTTTTCAATCTGCATAATCAGCGGCCTGCTAATGCACGGGTGAACAGCAAGCGCAGCCCAACCTGAACCTTCCACGCTGCTTGCAGCCACTGTAAATTCTTTCTTGAACCGCTCAAAGCTTCCAAAGCCCATGTTTATCATGTCAGAGACAGCTCCGCTTGGTTGACCTCCGCCGCCATTGCCCGCTGGCGCCATGTTTTCCCAGAAAATTGAGTGCAGAAGGTGTCCGCCGATGTTGAAGGATAATTCTTTTAGCAAGGCTTTAATGTCCAAATCGGTGTTTTCACTGTGGGCTTTGTCAAGTTTTTCGAAGGCAGCGTTTGCTCCGTTCACGTAGGCTTGATGGTGCTTGTCATGGTGCAGTTTTAGTTGTTGTTCAGAAATGTAAGGGGCAAGAGCTGTGTAATCATAGGGTGGTTTTGGTAGACTAAAAGATTTTATTTTCTCCATAAAATTCACCAAAATCAAACAATTTCAAAGAAGAAAACCACTAATATACTTTACCTAAGCAAAACCAAGCTCACGTTCCACTATTTGGGGCATGCTTATGTTCGAAAAAAAAGAAAAAAGCTAGCAAAAGAAAACAGTGCTTAATTGCTTCAAACAAGTGTGGGAAAGAGGTTACTCATTTAGCAAGCGATAGCTATAGCTTTTTTACTTACTTTGTATTAGTGGGTATGATGAAATTTATGGTTAAAACTGATGATAACCTAAAAGCTGCTTTCGCAGGCGAATCCCAAGCAAACAGGATGTATTTAGCTTTCGCTATGAAAGCAGAGGAAGAGGGCTTACCTCAAATTGCGAAGCTATTCAGAGCCGCGGCTGAAGCGGAAACAGTACATGCAATGAATCATCTGCGTGCAATGGCGCAGGTAAAATCAACCCTTGATAACCTTGGCACTGCCGTGTCCGGGGAAACCTATGAGTTCAAGAAAATGTACCCAGAATTTCTCGTTGAAGCAAAAAAAGATGTAAACAAACAAGCATACCAAAGCTTTGACTACGCAAACAGAGTCGAGCAAATCCACGCTGGCCTGTACCAGAAGGCAATTGAATCCGCCAAAAAAAAGCAAGACCTCCCCGAAGCCGACATCTACGTGTGCCCAGTCTGCGGAAACACCTTCGAAGGCTCAACCCCCGACCTATGCCCAATCTGTGCTACGGCTAAAAACAAGTTTGTGAAGATACAATAAAAAAATTCAAGCTTGTTTCTCTATATTTTTCTTGCATTAGGCGAGACTTTTGTAGCCACGATGACAACCATGCCAATAATGGCTGATACAGAAAACAAAAAACTAAAAGAGCAAAAATTGAAGGTTATAACTTAATTTTTTGGGCTATTTGCTGCCCAAACTCCAAGCATTTTTTCAAATCGTCATTGTCTGGAACATACTTAATTTCTAGTCCAGGCTCATACACTTCAAAACCTGCTTCCTTGGCAACCTTTATCATGCTTCTGACTGCGCCGCCACCCCAACCATATGAACCAAAGAAACCCCACAACTTGCCCTTCGGCTTGAGCCCACTGGCGTATGTTAGGAAGGAGCTCAAGGTTGGAAACATCAAATTGTTCAGCGTTGGCGAACCTACTAAAACAGCCTTTGCGTCTAGGATTTCAGTCATGGCTTCCGAAATTGCGTAAGAGCGCAGCTTGAGCAGTTTAACATCTATGCCTTCGCTGGCAATCCCGTCAGCAATGGCTCGAGCCATTTTGTCGGTGCTATGCCACATGGTATCAAAAACAATGACAACCTTATTCTTGCTTGTTCCTGCGCTCCAGTTTAGGTAGGCGTTGATTATTTTCACAGGGTCTTTTCGCCAGATAATACCGTGACTAGGAGCTATCATCTCGATCGGTATCTTCATAGCAACAACATCCTGAATCTTTCGCGTTATCAGCGGCGCCAGCGGCATAAGAATGTTAGAGTAATACATTGTCGCCTCCTCCATCACAACATGCTCGTCAACTTCGTCGTCAAACCTCTCAGAGCTGGCGAGGTGTTGCCCGAAAGCATCGTTAGGCATCAAAATCTTGTCCTCCACAAGATAAGTGAACATGCTGTCCGGCCAATGCAACATCGGCGCCTCAACAAACCGCAAAGTTTTCTTCCCAACCTTCAACTCGTCGCCAGTTTTTACAGTTTCCACTTGCTCAAAGTCTGGTCCGTAATGGTCGATTAGGGCTTCTTTGCCACGCTGCGAAGCATAGATTTTTGCGTTTTTTGCTAGTTTGGCGACAACGGGGAGGCTGCTTGAATGATCCATCTCCACATGGTTAATTATAATGTAATCGATTTTTTCGAAGCTGGTGAGTTCACTAATTTTCATTACGAGTTCATCAGCAAAAGAGTTTTTCACTGTGTCTATGAGTGCTGTCTTCTCGTCTTGGATGAGGTATGCGTTGTAGGTGCTACCGCGGTTGGTCACATAGCCGTGGAAGTCTCGTATGTTCCAGTCAACTACGCCAACCCAACTTATCCCTTCCTTGAGAGCAACTTTAACCAATTAAAACAACCTTCCTTGAGAACTTACAAAATTTCATTCGTTTGTACTCTTATAACAGTTGCGTTCTCCTAAAACCGCAGCCTCCGAAAAACTCTAGGGTTATATGTCAGAGTTAACAAAGGGTTAATACAGTTGCCATTTGGCAAAGCATGTTTATGGAGAGCGCTGCGTTGAGCTTACTGCCTGAAGACAAAAAAGAACTCCTACGAAACGACTTCAAAGAGAAACTGGTTGACCCGGTAAAAATCATTATGTTCACACAAGAGGTTGAATGCCGATTCTGCAGCGACACAAGAAAACTCGCCCAAGAACTAGCAACCCTAAGCGACAAGATAACCACGGAAGTCTACGATTTCATGGCTGATGGCGCCAAAGCTAAAGAACTTGGAATAGAAAAGATTCCAGCATTGGCCATAATTGGAAAAAAAGACTATGGCGTACGAATTTATGGGATACCTTACGGCTACGAGTTACAAACACTCATAGAAGCAGTAATCAACGTTTCCAAAGGTACAACCGATCTTACGGATAAAACTAAGAAGATCTTAAATGATGTCAAATCACCTGTGCACATCCAAGTGTTTGTCACCTTAACCTGTCCGCATTGCCCAGCAGCCGCTGCTATAGCCCACAAGTTAGCTGTTGAAAGTGACTTGGTTAAGGCAGATGTGATTGATAGCGGCGAGTTTCCTGACTTGGCTATGAAGTATAATGTTATTGGTGTGCCGAAAATCGTTATTAATGAAAAGATAGAGTTTGTTGGTGCCTTCAACGAGGACCTATTCGCTGAACACGTCGTCTTGGGCACATTACAGTAACATGGGTGCTTTGGAAAATGAGCGATAAAGGCACCTTGGCACTAGTTTTTATTTACAGCAAAGATTTCATGGAACGTGTCATACGCAATCTCATCAACGACCCGTGCTTCTGCCAATCCTGCGGACTGTACTGCGAATCATGCAAATACAATGTCTACAGCTTTGTAAAGAACGTAAGAGCAGCTATACAGTTGCCAAGCACTACTGATTTGCCAGATTTTATCGATAATCCAGAAGAGTTCATGCCAAAAAAACTGCCACCTGCCGACATCTGCCTGGCTTCAGGACTCCACAAAGACCTGCTTCTAGAACTTCCAAGCCAGCTCAAGAGAGCAGGAATCAAAGCTTTAATTGCTCCAATTGAGGACTGGGTAGAAGTACCGATGGGCGTGCGTAAACAAGTCGAAACCAAATGCCAAGAATTTGGGATAGAATGCGCTATGCCAAAGCCCTTTTGCACCCTTGAGCCAGAAGCTGATAAGCCTACGATTGCCCGATTTATCGAAGAAACTAAGGTTGGGCGACCGTTGCTTGAAATGACCCTGCGCATGGTGGATAAAAAAGAAGTCGTTGAATGCGCCGTGGTTCGGCGTAGTGCCCCGTGCGGTTCCACTTGGTACATAGCTAAAAAACTTGCGGGCGTTTCCACAAAAAAAGAAGAACTGTATGATGCCATTGCCAAAGCGCACCACAGTTATCCGTGTACAGCAACTATGCAAACTGATCCTGAAACTAAAGAGCCGATTTTGCACATCGGCGGCTTCACAATTCGGGAAGAAGTTGATAAGGCGATAGAGAAAGAAAGAGAGCGGCTTAAAAAAGAAAGCGGAAAATAGTGCGGTTTAGTGTCCTCCGCAACCACAACCACAGGAGCTGTGTCCTGGTGAGGAGCCACTGGAGTATTTTGCTGGGTTTTTGTCGAAGGTTGCTTTGCAGCTAGCAGCGCAGAAGTAGAAGGTTTTGCCGTTGTAGTCGGATTTGAATTTTGCTGTTTTCTCATCAACCATCATGTTGCAAACTGGATCTTTAGCCATAAAACGTTCACCTCCAAGGTTCACCTACTTTTTGACTTTGTCGGATTTAAACTTCACCAACTTGAGTAATGCAGAGTTACCGACGACTGTTAGGCTGCTGATTGCCATGGCACCTGCCGCATACATCGGATTAAGCAAGCCGGCAGCTGCGATGGGTATCATGACTACGTTGTAGGCAAAAGCCCAAAACAGGTTAGTGTTAATCTTGCGCATTGTCTTCTTGCTTAGCTCGACGCCTAACGCAACATCGCGAAGATCGTCTCTTATTAGTACTATTCCACCAGTTTCCTTGGCAATGTCGGTGCCGCTGCCAATCGCGATGCCAATGTCGGCTTGCGCCAATGCAGGAGCATCGTTGATTCCGTCACCAACCATCGCCACAACTTTGCCCTTTGCCTGCAACTCTTTTATGGCGTCAACTTTCTGCCACGGCAACACGTTCGCTATAATCTGCGTTATACCCAACTGCTCTGCGATGGCTTTGGCTGTGCGTTCGTTGTCTCCTGTGAGCATGGCAACTTCCAAGTTCATGCCTTTCAGTTCAGCTATGGCTTGGGCAGCATTTTCTTTTGTCGTATCCATGGCAGCAATTAACCCAGCTGCGACACCGTCGACTGCGAGTATCATGACGGTTTTTCCCTGTGTTTCCAGTGCCAAATGATCAGCCTCCAATGTTTTGATGGATACGTTTTCTTCCTGCATTAACTTGCGGTTGCCAAGTAGCACATGCTTATTTCCGACAGTGCAGTGGACGCCTCTACCTGGTAATGCTTCGAAAGTATCGGCTTTGGGGATGGTTACTTGAAAGTCTACTGCTTTTTTGAGGATTGCTTCAGCCAGCGGATGTTCAGAGCCTTTCTCGGCAGCGCCTGCAAATTGCAGAACGTCTTGTTCGGTGTAGGAGTTGTAGGTTGTTATGTCGGTTACGCTGGGTTCGCCTTTGGTTAGTGTGCCTGTTTTGTCGAAGACTACAATGCTGAGTTTTCGTGCTTTTTCGACGTATTCGCCGCTTCGAAGCAACACTCCGTATTCTGCGCCTTTTCCGACACCTGCAAGGATTGCTGTCGGGGTTGCGATGCCGAGTGCGCATGGGCAAGCGATGAGCAGCACAGCCAGCAGTACCAGAAATGCCGTTGTGAAGTTGAAGCCTGATGAGATGTACCAGTAACTGAAGGAGACAGCGGCAACAGTAAAAATCATGGGAACAAAATATTTGATTATGCGGTCAGCGAACCTCTGCACTGGTGCGCTTGAGGCTTGAGCTTCTTCGACCAAGTGTACGATTTGGGAGAGGGCAGTGTCGCCTCCGACACGTGTTGCCTTGAATGTTAAGAGCCCCGTTTTATTTATGGTGGCGCCGATGACTTCGCTTCCGACAGTTTTCTCAACAGGGATGCTTTCGCCCGTGAGCAACTTCTCGTCCACGGATGAGTAGCCTTCGATCACGATGCCATCGATTGGGATTTTTTCGCCTGGTTTAACGATGATTATGTCGCCAACTTGGACTTCGTCTATGGATAGATCATTTTCTTTTCCGTCTCTAACGACTCTTGCCATGGTCGGCTGAAGTTCGAGCAGTTTGCGTATGGATGCTGCGGAGCGGCGTCGGATAAGTTCTTCGATGTACCTGCCGAGGAGGACAAACGCTAAGATGCCTATGGCTACCTCCATGTAGCCTGTTCCTGCTTCGGCAGCAGTTAAGAAAAAAACGCTTATGACACCGTATATCCAGCCTGCGAGTACTCCGACAGTGACCAGCACATCCATGTTGACATTTCGGTTTCTGAGCGATTGGACTGCGCCTTTGTATATTCTATAGCCTGCTATCCACACGATTGGGGTCGAGACTATAAATATCGCTATGTCATAAATTCGGAGACCGCCCGCTACTTCAAGATACATTATTGCCGCGATGAGACCGAAAAGCGTGGCCACTTTGAGACCCAGGGCTGCTACTGCACCTGCCAAAGTTAATCCAACTCTGCGCTGCATGGCTTTGAGTTCTCGTTCAGGTGCGGTGTAGACATCGAGACATTGTTGACTGCAGAAGTAGTATGTTCGGTCGCCGATTTTGGCACTCAAGGCGGTTTCAGTATCTACATCCATACCACACACGGGATCTCTTACAATGGTCATAATTGTTTTCTCTCCTTTAGTGATAAATATGTGAGTGTTTATTTAACAATATAAATGTGTCTGATTAAGATATATCTTATGTAGGTAAAACATTCCCAAACAAGCCTAATGCAATAATAATTGCCGAAACTCCAACCGCCCCAACAAACAATACATTAGCCAACAAACGAAACCGACTCGACTCAAGCTTTTTGGCACTTTCCAACCGCTGAAACACCAAAACCGCAAACAGCAGCCAAAAAGCACCAAACAGCCACCCGCCAATGACATCACTCAGCCAATGAACGTTGAGATATAACCTGTCAAAACCAACTACACCCACCAACAACCCCATGCCGATGCCGACCGACACTTTCGAGCGCTGACTGCGCCAGTGTCGGAGCGCAAAGTAAGCAAGTATACCCAGGAAAACAATTGAACCTGCTGCGTGCCCGCTTGGGTAAGAAAAGCCCGTGTCTAGAATAATGCGGTTTGTTGGTCTGGCTATGTGGTCTAAGGTTTTAATGACAGAAACGATTAATGCGTCGCCTGCCATCGCACCTAAAAGTAGAAGCCCATGCGCTTTGTAGTTCTTCAGGAAAAGCACTCCTGCAATTACTATTGAGAATAAGGAGAGGCTGGTTGTGTCGAAGATGAGTGCGATGCCTTCTGACAGAAAGATTAAGAATGATGATTGCACGGTTGGAATCCAAAGGTTGATAGTGATGTCAGCTGCGTAGAAGCTGGAACGGAAAAAGGTGACATGCAAAAAACCAACAAGGAACACTAAGCAAAGTACGATTAGCATACGTTGTCTTTGGGTTGGCTTTTGTTTAGTCTGTTCCATTAGGAGTCCCTGAACTGTCGCGACAAAAAAGACATGTTTGTAGCCAGCGCAAAAGATGCGCTATTCAATTCTAGTTTACTCTAGTCGCTTAATAATGTGGTACCCAAACTGAGTCTTTACTGGACCGGAAGTCTGACCCTTCTCCAATTCAAAAGCTGCCTTCTCAAACTCTTTAACCATCTTCCCCCTAGTAAAAGTTCCAAGGTCTCCACCTTTCTTTCCTGACGGACAAAGGGAAACTTGCTGGGCGACGGCGCCGAATTTTTCTCCTTTATCTAAGCGGGCTTTTGCTGCTTTGGCTTCGGTTTCTGTTTTGACCAGTATGTGGGCACAATGAACTTTGGCTGACATAACCAGAGCATAGAACGGCTTCGCCATATAACTTTTTCTTGAATTTTCATCGAAAACTTCATTTTCCGCATGATTTGGATTTATACATAAAAGTGTTAAAACGTCAAAACACCAATCAGCCGATACTTCGAACTTCGAACAAACCCGCGGGGGAATCGTTATAACAAAAACAGCCAATTCATCAGTATGGCAAACCGTATCCCGCTCAGTAATATAGAAGACGAACAAAAACTCAGCCACACAAAAGCCAAGCAACTAGCGGAAATAATCGAGTTTCTATGGAACATAGAAGACTAAACAAACCTTAGGTGATAGGGGTTAGACAATACCTAAGCAGCCTACTAACCGCCCGTTAAATAAGTGGGCTATAGACAAGGTGAGAGCAACTAATTTTTCAACAAAGAATACAAAGCTAAAAAATGGTTGCTGTTTGTTGCTATTTATTGTTAAATTCTTCGCAATATTAAAAGAACAAAAAGAAAAAGGAAAAAGAGTGGTTTTAGATTTTTTTGGTTTTTGTCGCTGTCTCCAGCGCGACTACGCCTGGAAGTTTTTTGCCCATCAAAAATTCGATGAGGGCTCCGCCTGCAGTACTTATGTACCCAATTTTTTTGGTCAAGCCGTATTCTTGGATAGCGGCAATAGTGTTTCCGCCGCCTGCAAGGCTGAACGCTTTACTGTTTGCGATTGCTTCGAGGACTTTTTTGGTTCCGTAATTGAATTCCTTGTTTTCATAGACTCCCATTGGTCCGCTGACGACGATGGATTTTGCGCTGCTGATTAGTTTGGCGAAGTTGTCGATTGTTTTTTTGCCTATATCAAAGATTGACCGCTCCGTTGGCAACTCTGCTACTGGAATTTCTTTGCGTTTGCCATTATCGTCCAAAGCTACGTCAACTGGAACAACAACTTTGTCACCGTACTGCTCCATCAAAGCCTTAATTCCCGGAATCAAACCAGTCAGGTCCTTCTTTGCCAAGAAATCCATGTTCTTCTTGCCTAAATCAACGCCTTTCGCCGCAAGGAACAGTTGTGAGGTTACCCCGCCAACAAGCACATAATCTGCTATTCCGTTGCCAAGTACGTACTTGCTGATTTCTAAACTGTCGTCTGCTTTTGCTCCACCCATAACGTAAATCGAAGGCTTCTCAGGCTTCTCCAACGCTTTGCTGAGTGATTTGAGTTCTCGTTCCATAATGCGTCCAGCAGCAGAAGGCAATACGGCGGTGAAGCCAACCATTGAGACGTGTCCTCGGTGTGCCGCGGCAAACGCGTCATTAACGAATAGGTCAGCTAGCGGTGCAAGGTTCTGGACCAGTTCTGTTTTGCTGGCGTCTTCTGGACTCATGCTTTTGGTTTCTTTATCCCATGAACGCACGTTCTCTAGCACCAGGATTTCTCCGCCCTGCAACGCCTTGATTGCAGTTTTCGCCTTGTCACCGAACAAGTCGTCAACATATTTTACTGGGCACTTGAGAATTTTGCCGAGGATTTCAGCGTGTTCTTTTAGCGGTGTGTAGTCTGGGTCACCTTTCCTACCCTGATGCGCAAGGACAACAGTTTTGGCGCCTTTTTCAGCCAGCTCTTTGAGTGTTGATTCTGCATGAGCTCGTATTCGCACATCGCTCGTAACTTTTTTTGTTTGAGGATCAATTTCTGAGTTGAAGTCTACTCTGACCAGAACAACTTTGTTTCTTACGTTAAAATCATCCAAGGTTTTGTATTTAGCCATAACACTTCACATCTCTATTAATATTTAGTTAGTAAAAAAGAAAAAGATAGGAAGGATTTAAGCTTGTTTGCCAGCTTATAATCCTGCTTTTTCACCAATCATTTCGATGAACTCAACCATGCGGTTGCTAAAGCCCCATTCGTTATCGTACCATGCGAAGACTTTAACGAAGTTGCCTTTATCACCTAAAACCATGGTTAACTGTGCATCAAGGACTGCTGAATAAGTGCTATGTAGCACATCGCTAGAGACAATCGGGTCTTCAGTGTATTGAAGAATACCTTTGAGTTCGCCTTCTGCGGCATTCTTCATGGCTGCGTTGATTTCATCTTTGGTGACTTCTTTGCCGAGAACTGCTGTTAAGTCTACGATACTGACGTCTGGAGTGGGTACGCGTAATGAATAGCCGTTCATTTTTCCAGCACAACTTGGCAGAACTAAGCCGATAGCTTTGGCTGCACCTGTGCTTGTTGGGATGATGTTTATTGCTGCTGCGCGTGCTCTGCGTGGGTCTTTGTGAACTAAGTCTTGGATGCGTTGGTCGTTTGTGTAGCTGTGGCATGTAGTCATCAAAGCTTTTTCTAAGCCGAAGTTGTCGGCTAAAACTTTGCTAATTGGTGCTAAGCAGTTGGTTGTGCAGCTGGCGTTTGAGAGGATGTTATGTTTTTCTGGGTCATATTGATTGTCGTTAACACCTAGAACGAAGGTGGCATCTGGATTTTCTGCTGGTGCGCTGATGAGGACTTTCTTGGCTCCTGCGGTAAAGTGTTTACTTGCGCCTTCGCGATTGGTGAAGAGACCTGTGGATTCCACAGCTAGGTAAACTCCAAGATCTT
>Ga0316628_100003375_pt1 | contig 12301 bp, 11 predicted proteins | sample OWC_Aug_M2_C1_D5_FD_207648 | JGI IMG/M metagenome (GOLD analysis project Ga0316628, IMG submission 207648) | Wetland soil microbial communities from Old Woman Creek delta, Ohio, United States - OWC_Aug_M2_C1_D5_C | ecosystem: Environmental > Terrestrial > Soil > Wetlands | place: USA: Ohio...
GGGCTCCGGGGGCGGGACGGCATCGGGCGGCACGAGCAGCGATGCGAGCGTCGTGTCGGCGGGCGGCGCGAGCGGCGGTGCCAGCCCGGCTTCGGGCGGACAGGGCGGCTCCGGGAGCGACGCAGCACCGGCCATCGCGAGCGCGGTGATCGGTCCCGCGGGCGGCACGCTGACGTCGACCGACGGCGCGGTGAGCGTCACGATCCCGAAGGATGCGCTGAGCCAGTCCGTCACCGTGACGGTCGCCCCGTCCACGCAGAGCGGCTCGCCGCTGGTCGGACGGGCCTACGAGATCGGTCCCAGCGGACAGACGTTCGACATGCCCGTCCGCATCTCCATGAAATACGATCCGTCGACGCTCGCGGGCCAGCCGTCGTCGGGGCTCCGTCTCGGGTGGCACTCGGCGCAGGGCTGGCAACCGGCGGGGGTCCCGAGAATCGACGACACCGCGAAGACCGTGTCCGGCACCACCACTCACTTCAGCATCTACGGCCTCTTCTACTATCTGTGCCAGCACGACGGCGACTGCACGCTCCCGGACCGGTGCGTCGCCGGGCTGTGCGGCATCCCGTGCCGGGGCGGTTTCGAGGGTGAGGTCGACTGTCCGGCGCCGCTGGTCTGTCGCGATCGGCGCTGCGAAGAGCAGGCGTGCAGCCTCGTCCCGCCGCCCCCACCGGCCCCGGACTGCCCGAGCACGAGCATCAGCAAGAGCTGCTTCATACCGCTGAATGCCGAGTCGGGCTGGTGCGGCGGAGCGGCCTGCGTGTCGCCGGTCAATCCAGTGGACGCCAACGGTCCAGATCCCTTCTGCAGCGTGCTGAATGGTCAGCAGCTGGCCTGTCCCTACGTCTGGGAAGGCTCCTCGGCGTGCAGCTTCATCTGGTGCGACACGACGCACGCCTGTCCGTCGGGGCACACCTGTCTCGATGGCGTCTGCATCCTCTCGACGGCCGGGTGCTCGTGTGACCAGCCTGGTTGTCCCTGCACGCCGGGTCCCGCGGGAGATGCGGGCGGCAGCGGCGGGGCGGGAGGAGGCGGGGCGACCGGTGCCGGCGGATCGACCGGAACGGGCGGCAGCAGCACCGGCCCGATCACCTGCCCGAACAACAGCTTCGATACCTGCACGGGCCCGACGAGCGGTTATGGCGGCCCGGGGACGGCCACCGTCCGGTGCTCGGACGGCGTCCTCCGCACGATCACGTGCACCGGCCCCGACCAGTACGGTGGATACCCGTGCTCGTGCGACGGAGGGCCCGCCGTTTCGACCACGGGTCTCCTCTGCAGCGGCACGGGCATTCTCGAAACGAACGTCACGACGCTCTGTATCCCTGGCGGCACCGGCTCCACCGGGGGAACCGGAGGAACCCTGGGAACCGGGGGAGCGCCTGGAACCGGTGCAGCCGGGGGCTCCGGAGGATCGGACGCTGGATGCGCTTGCAACGTCGACCCCGTCTGCGACTACGGCTGCAGCTGCGATCCTGATTGCGTGGGGTGCCCGGATTACGGCTGCACGATCCTGGGGGCTCAATGCAGCACCGCGGACCCCGCAGCGTGCCCCGGCGGCGTAGGAGCTTGCGGGCTCCGCGGAAGCTGTCTCGTGTGCGGCTGTCCTTGAAGGACATCGGGCCGAAGAGCCAGCATCGTCGACTGTCGACCCGCGCGGGAGCGGAGTCACCGTGCGCGCGTATTTCCCACGATCCGTTCCTCGCGCGCCATCGCGATCGCCTCCAGGGCGAGCCTGAGGATCAGCGGGCCGAGGAGGATGCCGCCCGCGCCGAACGTCGCGAGGCCGCCGAACATGGACAGCATCAGCGGGAACATCGGGATGGTGAGGCGGCCCCAGCGCGACACGATGGGGCGCAGCACGTTGTCGACGGTGCCGATGACGAGCACGCCGACGAGCACCATGACGATCGCCTTCACGGTCTGTCCCGTGATGGCCAGCGCTGCGGCGACCGGGCCCCAGACGAGCAGCGTGCCCGCGGTCGGGATCAGCGCGGCGATCGCGGTGAGGGCGCCGAGCACGAAGGCGCTCTGGATGCCGAGCGCGGCGTACGCGATGCCCGCGAGCACGCCCTGGCAGGTCGCCGTGAACCCGATGCCGATGAACAGCCCGCGCCCGGTCTCGCCGAACGCACGCACGAGCCTCCGCGTGTGCTGCCGGGAGAGTGGCGTGTGCCGGATGAGCCAGGCGTAGCTGGTCCGGCCGTGCACGAGGAACGAATACACGCCGACCGTGAACAGGAAGAGCCCGAGCACCACGAGGGCTCCCGCCCCTGCAAGAGCCTGGAGCGCGCCGAAGGCCCGCGCGCCGTACGTGCGGACCAGGTCCGCGATCTCCCTCACATCGAAACGCGACGGCGGAAACCCCGGCGTGGCGCCGCCGCGACCGTGGAGGATCTGCTCGAGGGCGGCGCGCCCGCTCGCAGACTCGAGGAGCCCCCGCACCAGGCCGATCACGCTGGAGACGGCGGAAGCAATCACCACCACGACCGGAGCGAGCACCAGGAGCAGGAACCCGACCGTCACGGCCGCGGCCGAGCGCCGTCTACCGCCGAACAGGGTCGCGGCATGACGCAGCATCGGCCGCATGAACATCGCGAACCACGCCGACAGCACGACCGGCGCCCACAACGGCACGAGCACCATGAACGCGATGAACGCGAGCCCGGCAGTGACCCACGCCAGACGACGCGCGTCCGATCGCATGCTTCGAAGTGCGTGGAGCGGGCCCCTCGGGCCGTCCAGCCCGAACCTGCGGACCGTGAAGCCTGACGGAGCGAGTGGCCGGGCACAGGTGGGCAGAGGGGGCAGGGCCGAGCCGCGTTCGGCCTCGCGGACTCGCTTCCGCGATCAGCCCGCGGTGCCCGGCTGCCGCGCTCTCGGCTGCGGCGAGAGCGTCGCGAAGATCGCGCCGAGCCCGTGCACGAGGGCCTCGCTCGGCTTCTCGACGGAGACCTCGTAGCCGGCGGTGGCCTTGCCGTTGCGATCCTCGAGCCAGAAGCTCGCGCGCTCTCCTTCCCGGGTCACGAGCTCGAGCTCCGCGCGCCTGCCGCCGTCGAGCACGGCGAGCGCCCGCCACTCGAGCGCGCCGTGGGGCGCCGCGCGGCGCAGCCGACTCAATCGGCCTGCAATGACAGGGCTGATCTCGCCGGGAACCGCATCGTGTCCGAGCGGATGGCGGATGGAGCCCCCGATCCCGAGCCGTCGCACCTGCTCCCAGATCCACGAGAGACCGGCCCTGGCGGCGACGCGGCTCTGCGGCAAGCGCACGATGTCGATCGCGAACCGCTCGAGGCTCGCCGCGCCCCCCCCGGGCTCGTGGAACGAAAGGACGAGCGCGTCCTCTCCGTCGAGGCTCACGTGCACCGCGCGTTCGCTCGCCTCGGCGATCGAGACGGCCGTGAACGGCGCAGGCGGCGCCTGCTCCGCGAGCACGGCGAGCCGCGGCGCGAGGTGAACCGAAAGGAGCCGGTGCTTCGCGTCGAGCTCCGCGAGCTGCTCGGCCGTGACGGGAACGAGCTCGGCGTCGCCGTGGATCTCCCGGTACCTGTCGAAGATGCCGTTGCAGCGGCGATCGAACACGCAGCGCCCGCATCGCTCGGGCTTGCTCTTGTCCCTTCGCTTGACCTCGTACTTGTTCCACGGGCGCGAGAGCTCGTTCTCGCCGTCCACCGCGATCGTGTGGGTGGTCTCCCCGTCGTGGTGGATGAAGGGGGCGAGCCCGGGCGCGATGCAGTAGGGGAGGTTGCCGATGTTCAGGTCGAAGCCCTCCGGCACGCCGGCGGCGAGCTTCGTGAGCGGGGGCAAAAGGTCCGTGTACCGCACCATCATCTGCCGGAATTCGTCGTCCGTGCGCTCGCCGGCGTCCATCGGGCGGACCATGTCGAGATGGAGCTGCTGCACGCCGTTCTCCGCGATGAGCCGGGGGAAATGCTCGACGGACTCGTAGTTCGAGCCGACGACGCACATATTCACCGTCACGCGCTGGTTTCGCCGTCGAAGATGGCCCATCGACTGCAGAATGCGGCCGAACGACCCCGCACGGCGCGTCGTGCGGTCGTGCGCCTCCTCCGTCGCGCCCTGGATGGAGATGCGCCAGGTGAGGTTTCCCCCCGTGCGGACCACCTCGTCGATGAAGCCCTCGCGGGCGGTCTTCACGCCATTGGTGAAGATCACGATCTCGTCGAACCCGAGCGCGACGGCGTGCTCGACCACCTTCAGGAAGCCCGGCTGCAGCGTCGGCTCGCCGCCGAGCAGCGTGATCTTCCGGTGCCCCGCCCGGCGCGCCTCCGTCACGCGCTCCAGGATGGGCCCGACCTCGAGCGGCCGCGCCCGCCCGAGCGCCGTCTGCTGACCGCTCACGCAGAAGACGCAACGGTTGTTGCACATGTGGCCGAGCTGGATCTCGACCTGCGTCTTCGGCTCCATGGGGGAAGGAAAAGAATAACGACCGCCGGCGCCCGGGTCGAGGGCAGCCCGGTTTGCGCCGCATTCCTTTCGGACTCGGGCTATAGATCGCCCGGGGATGTCGCCACCGCTCCGGCCTGTCGTTGCTCTGCTGACCGTGCTGCTCGCGGCGGCGTGCGGGAGCGGAGATCGTCATCGACGAGTGGCGCACGACGGCACGGGCGACGGCGGTCCCGAGTCCGGCGTCGGCACGGTGGACGGCGGGAGCGGCGGCGGCGGGAGCGGCGGCGGCGGGAGCGGCGGCGGCGGCGCGCTCGACGGTGGTGCCGACGGCGCGTCCTGCACCGACGATCCTTCGTGCGCGAGCGCGGGGAGCCAGTGCTCGGGCGACACGGCCGAGCATTGCGTGGTGGGCGCGTCGGGTTGTCTCGAGCACAGCTCCGAGATTTGCAGCCACGGCTGCGACACCGGAGCGTGCGCTCTCGGCTGCGCGGAGTGGGTCTACCGCGCCGACCGCTCGGTGGCGGCCGAGCTCCGCGGTGACGTCGTGTACGGCGCGGACGGCAGCGTGCTCGGGTCGTTCGACGGCTCGAGCGTGTCCTTCGCCGACGGCTCGCTCGCGGGCTGGGACGAGGGCGATCTCGTCTACGGTGCGGACCGGACCGTCCTCGCGATGCGCTCGGGGAGCACGGTGTACGACGCGAGCAACGCCGTCCTCTTCACGGTCGACCCGGGCGGTACGGTGTACGACGCCTCGGAGGCCGTGGTCGGATTCCTCGACGACCCCGGTGGCTGCCAGACGAGCGAGCGCGAGCTGCTCACGCTCGTGTTGCTCGGTCCGTTGCCGCTCTGAGCTGGTGCTGCGCTCAGGCCCAGGTGCCGACCGTGGACAGGGCTGCGGTCGGCGACGTCCACTTGATGCTCTGGTAGACGAAGGCGACCTTCTCGAGCATCGGAATCGACGCGAGGTCGGGGTACGAGTTGTTCAAGAGCTCCATCTTGATGCCGACGATGCGCGCGCTGGTGAGCAGGATGCTGTAGTAATTCTCCTGCGCGCCGGTGACCGTTTGCCGCCAGAACCCGAGGGTCCAGGTGGTCATGTTCTCCGCATCGACGAGGGCCTTCCAGAGCATGGGCGAGGAGTCGTCGACCTGCTTGGTGATCACGAGCGGCTGGTGCTGATGGCCCCCGGTCGCGGCGCCGCTCGTAACGTCAAACGGGGCGTTCACCTGGTGATCGACCGCGACGACGAGGATCGTCTTCTCGTGCCCCTTGTCGGTGACCGAGCCGTTGATCGCGCCCTGCTTCTCGCCGACCAGTGTCAGGTATCCGCTCAGTGCCATGTGGTGGTGTCTCCGTATTCGTGGCTGCGAAAGCGCGCGGTGCAGTCGATCTCGCAGGTCTGAAAGCCCGAGGGCTCGCCGGTGAGATAGGCGATGCGGTGCAGCACGTGGCGTTCGGACAGATCCGCCACCACCGGGCGCGGCGCGCTCGCCTGTGGCGCGGTGCCCTCGACGCTCGCCGTGCCGTTCGTGCACCCGACCGCGAACCACGCCGCCGAAGCCCCGGCGACCTGCATGAACCCGCGTCGCGACATCCCCGCGCCCTTCGGTCCGCCCGGTGCGCACATGCGCTCGGATTATCACGACCCCGGAGGCGAGTTCACGCGAAATGGCCGGCGGTGGCGCAGACTGATCGGGTTCGAACCATAGCGGCAGCCCCGGCCCGACGGAGAAATCGAAGGCTTACGGCCGCATCGTGGTCGGCGCCCGGTCTTGCCCTGGCCGCGCACGATTCCTCACCGGCGGCGTGGGCGGAGAGCTCGGCCTTGTTGCTGTCGTTCTTGCCGAAGACCAGGTTCTCGAACCCGACCGCCCGGAAGCCTTCGTGTCTCAGCGCTTCGAGGATGTGGACCCGGAAATCGGCGCTCGCGAGCCCGATCCGGTCGTCCTGCTCGAGCCGCACGACCAGGTTCGAGAAACCGAGCGCCGGGCGCGTGTCGTCACCTTCGTCTTCCGCGCGCGACGGGTACCGGTGTCTGCCGCTCCCCGGGCTCGGTGAAAGCTGCGCCGACGTCGCGTGCCGCTCCGATGCGTTCTGCGATCCGTCCATGAAGGTGTGCACGGCCCTGCCCGGCGCCGGACAGCCATGCGCGCCGAGCCAGGGCACGGCCGCGCGCTGCGCGGCAGAGGCCTACTGCAACGCGAGCAGCCAGTGCGTCGCTCGCCCTTCGCTCGGGCAGGCGTGCACCACGGGCGGCGACAACTGCGCGCCCGGTTCCCGGTGCGTCGCGCCTAGCGGTACCTCGATCGGCGTGTGTCGCCGCGTCCGCGAGGAGGGCCAGTCGTGCACCGACCCAAACGACTCCTGCGCCGTGGCCACGACGTGCACGGCCGGCGTCTGCGTCGCCTCCGGCTTGCTCGGCCTCGCCGGGACGTGCGTGCCGTGAACGGGGCTGCGGGCTTTCGTCGCTCGATGCGGCCGGTCACGGCCTGGCAACGACGGTTGCCCGGATGTTGCCGCTCCCGATCTCCTGCCCGGGCAGCATGAAGGCCGGGTGGCTCGGATCCGTTCCGGGGGAAGCGCCGAGGCTTACCGCGCTCACCCAGATGAGCTTCTGGGTCGGTTGCTGGACGTCCTTGGTGAGCTCGTTGCCGAAGGTGCGCTTGCTCGTGAAGAACACCCAGGCGAAGCCGCCATCACTGAACGGGCTCACGGACGGGAAGAACTCGTACTCGTTGTCGCGCGCCTGCCCCGCGGGAAGGTAGCTCTTGCCGCCCGCATAGCCGTTCGCGAGGTCGAGCTTCGTGGCGGTGCCGCTGGCGACGTCCACGATCATCAGGTGCCCGGTGCCGGTGCACATCCGCGGAGCGCGGAACCATGCGGGGCGTGCCATACTCCGCGATTCATGAAGCTTCGACTTCGAGATGCTGCGGTCACGGCCCTCCTCCTTTCGGTCTGTCCGGCGTGCGGGGGAGATGCCGGCAAGAAGCCGACCGCGACGGCGAGCCACCACGTGACGATCCGGCAGACCAGCTACGGGATCCCGCACGTGCTCGCGGACGACGTGCCGAGCGCGGTTTCGGGGCTCGGATACGTCGGGGCGCGGGACTACGGGTGCATCCTGCTCGACCAGATCGTGCGGGTGCGCGGGGAGCGGGCGAAGTTCTTCGGACCGGGTGACGCCGACGCGAACGTGGACTCGGACTTCGCGATGCTCACGCTCGACATCCACGGGGCAGCCGCGGACGGATTCGCGAGCCAGGGCGAGGACATCAAGAGCGCCATTCGAGGATACGTCGCGGGCTTCAATCAGTATCTCGCGAAGGAGCATCTCGCGGCGGACTGCGACGGCAAGCCGTGGGCGCGCCCGCTGACCACGACCGATCTGTTCGCCTACTATTATTGGCTCGCGCAGCTCGCGAGCGCCGACCCGCTCCTCGCGTACATCGGCAACGCACAGCCTCCGACCGGCACGGCGACGACGACCCAGTCGCTGCATCCGGAGGACCTGCCCCAGTTCGCGCCGAAGCTCGGCAGCAACGGCTGGGCCATCGGCGCCGAAAAGTCCGAGAGCGGCAAGGGGCTCCTGCTCGCGAACCCGCATTTCCCCTGGGAGGGAAACCGCAAGTTCTACGAGAACCAGATCACCGTGCCCGGGGTCGTCAACGTGTACGGGGCCTCGCTGCTCGGCGCGCCCGTCGTGAACATCGGGTTCAACGAGAGCGTCGCATGGACGCACACGGTGACGACCGCCCGGCACTTCACCCTCTACAAGCTGACGCTCTCCCCGGACGATCCGACGAGCTACCAGTACGACGGAACGCCGCGGGCAATGACGAGCAAGGACTACCAGATCGACGTGCTCCAGCCGGACGGCACCACGACGCCCAGGACACGCACGATGTACCGGAGCCACTACGGCCCGGTGATCGCGCTCGCGCCGCTCGGCGGCTGGACGAAGGACACGACGTACACCTTCCGCAACGCGAACGAGGGCAACTTCGCGGTCGGAGCGCAGTGGTACGAGATGGACAAGGCGAAGAGCCTCTCCGACCTCGAGGACGTGAACCGCACCGTGCAGGGCATTCCCTGGGTCAACACGATGGCGGTCGACCAGAAGGGGACGGCTCTCTACATGGACGCCTCGCGCACCCCGAACCTGAGCGCGGACGCGCTCGCGGCGTACCAGGACGCCCTCGCGTCGGATCCCATCACCCAGGTGGTCGATGGTCAGGGCGCGACGCTCCTCGATGGCAGCGATTCGAAGTTCGAGTGGGTGGACGACGCGTCCACACCCGTGAAGGGCATCGTGCCGTACTCGGCCTCGCCGAGGCTCGAGCGACAGGACTACGTCTTCAACGCGAACGACTCGTACTGGCTCACGAACGCCTCCTCTCCGCTCACCGGCTACTCGATCCTGTTCGGCAAGGAGGCCACGGCGCGCAAGCTGCGGACTCGCATGAACCTGTTCATGCTCACCGAGGCGACGTCCGAGGGCGCCTCGGGTGCGGACGGCAAGTTCTCGTTCGACGAGCTCTCGAAGGTCGAGTTCAACGATCGCGAGAGCCTGATCGAGCTGCTCGTCGACCAGGTGCTCGCACGCTGTCAGGGCGCGAGCACGGTGAACGGCGCCGCGGGCCCCGTGGACGTCTCGGGGGCGTGCGCGACGCTCTCGACCTGGGATCGGCGCTTCAAGCTCAACAGCGTGGGCGCCGTCCTGTGGCGGGAGCTCGTCGTCGGCCTCACGCCGAGCCCGTTTTCCGATGCCTTCGACCCGAACGATCCCGTCGCGACCCCGAAGACCCTGCTCACGAAGCCCGCGACCGGTGACGATCCGGTGCTCGTCGCGCTCGCGAGCGCGGTGACGAACCTGAAGAGCGCCGGGTTCGACGTGTCGACGAAGCTCGGTGACGCGCAGCACACGAAGAAGGGCGACACCGTGATCCCCATCCACGGAGGCCTGGATCCGGAGGGCGCCTTCAACGTCGTCGACTACAACCCCGACAGCGGCACGTTGCTGCCCTCGCTCCAGCAGGGGCCGACGATCAGCACCACCGGCCTCACGAAGGACGGCTACCTCGTGAACCAGGGCTCGAGCTTCATGATGGTGCTCGAGTACACGGACGCGGGGCCGCACGCCCAGGCCGTCCTCTCGTACTCGGAGTCGAGCGATCCGGCCTCGCCCCACTACTCGGATCAGACGGAGCTCTTCTCCCAGTCGAAGTACCGTCCCGTGCTCTTCACCGAGGACGAGATCGCGAGCGATCCGGAGCTCGAGAAGACCGTGCTCGACATCCCGGCAGCGGCGAGCGACTAGCGCGGGGCTCCGTTTCCCCGCTTCACTGCTTCAGCACCACGCGCTCGACGAACCCCCACAGCAGGACCGCGGTGCCCCCGATCTCCGCGGCGATGAGGGACCCCATGAAGACGGTGACGAGCGCGCCGGGAACGGTGCGCTTGCCGAGTCGGTGCGGCTTCTCCAGCTGGTTGTCGGTGTCGCGCAGGATGCCGTGGACGACGTACGTCGAGATGGCGAGCGCGAAGAAGGCGAGCGGCGCGGCCGCGGCGGCGAACGTCACCGCGGGCGAGTACGGCGACTCCTCGGCGAGCTTGCCGAGGACGAGCGCGGCGAACGAGTAGAGGAGGGAAGCCCGGTGCGCGATGTCCACGTACACGGGAGCGCGTGCCTCCGGGCTCGACCGGATGGAGAGATACTTCCAGGTCCCGGTGAGCAGGCCCACCATGAGGAAGAGCCCCGCGGAAAGAGTGCAGAGCACGACGGGAGTCACGAGGGTCGCCCGGTGCCGATGTAGGCACCGTCCTTCCGTCGAGGCTCAGAACCGGCAGATTCTCGTGGCGTTCCGTGCATGAGCGCCTTCTATCACGCGCGCTCACCGTGCTCGGCGCGACGCAGGGCAGGGGGCGTATCGCCTTCGTTTCAGAAGGGGCCGCCCCGGGGGGCGACACTGTGGGTGCGGTCGCGAAGGTCCCGGGGCGGGCGCGGTCCGGGTTCACGCCTGGAGAATTCGAGAAATTGCGCCTATCATTCACGATTCCCATGCACCGCCGCGAGCGACGGTCTCGTACGGTCGGCCCCCTCTTCGGGCTCGTCCTCGTCGCCGGCTGCACGTCCATGCTCGGCATCGACGGGAACTACGTCGTGGGCCTGCAGGAAGACGGGGGCCTGTCGGCCGCGGGTGGCACGGGCGGCCCGAGCAGCGGGGGTGCGGGCGGCGCCCTCACGACTGGCGGCGCCGCCGGCACCGTCACAAGCTGCGAGTCGGATTCCGCGTGTCCGGCGGGCACGAAGTGCTGCGCGGGAGGGTGCATCGCGCCTCAGCCGCTCGTCGGCTGCGCACCGACCGGTTGCACGCGCTGCCCCGCGCCGCCCACCGAAGGCACCGCCATCTGCAACGGCGCCACGTGTGGCATCCAGTGCAAAGTCGGCTACGCCGTGAGCGGCAATGACTGTGTACCGAGCGGTTCCGGAGGAGCAGCGGGCTCCGGCGGTGTCGGTGGCCAGACCGCAGGAAGCGGCGGCGGCTCGACGTGCGATCCGAAGAGCTGCAAGAACTGCTCGGTCGCCGGTCCCCTTGGCTGCTGCAAGCACGATGGCACCTGCGGCTGCACCTGGGCGCCGGGCGCGATCTGCTACTGACGCGCGAGCTTCTCCGAGGCGAAAGTCCGGCCAAAGCGGGGCGCTTTCGCCGCGCGGCATCGCGAATCCGGCGCGAGGTCGCGAGCGCGGCGTGTATGCTCGTACCCTTGCGCGGCTGGTCGGATCCGAGCCATCCGCCGTTCTATCTGACCGGGCAGGAAGACGTCGAAGGCAACCACCGCGCCTTCACGACTGCGTGCTGCAACGCCGGCGATCAATGCATCAACGGGTTCTGCGGACAGATCATCCAGTGAGGCGACGCTTCCCCGGCTCCCATGAGCTGCGAGCGGGCCATGGGGGGAGCTCCCTGGGAGCGGAGGATCGAGCTAGCAGGCCGTCTTGACTGCGAAATCACGCTGATACCGCGGAGCTACCAATCGGTACAGGGTTCGTATAGAGTGTCGCCTCGGCTGCTGGCCCCCTTTTGCGCGCTGGAAAGATCGAGATGCTGAAAATGACCATTTCAAGACGTTCACTTTCCTACGGCTCGGCCGCAGTGCTCGGGCTGCTGTCGCTCGCTGGATGCAGCTCGAGCAACAACGAGGACACGAAGCAACCGGTCAAGACCCATCCGGAAGCGGGGACCGGCGGCGGCACGGCCAGCGCCGACTGGACCATGCTCGGCTACGACCTGTCCTCGAACTACAACAACAAGGGCGAGACCAAGATCTCGAAGGACAGCGTCAAGAACCTCACCAAGGCGTGGGAGTTCGACACCCAGGGCACCGTCACGTCGACGCCGCTCATCTCCGGCGGGAAGGCGTACGTCCTGACGTCGACCGGCAACCCCGGCGCGATCGCCCTCGATCTGGCGACGGGCACCGAAGCCTGGCGGATCGCGGAGGTGGGCGGCTGGGCAACGATGGCCCTCGAGAACGGCATCCTCTACACGAACGACACCGGGGGCGTGTTGCGGGCCTACGACATCACCGACCAGCACAAGATCTGGGAGTACAAGCCCGACGAGAGCTGGGTCAACGGCTTCTCCTCGCCCGTCGTCACGAAGGACTACGTCCTCGTCGGCACCGCGGGGCTCGAGGAGATGACCATGAAGGCCGGCGCAACCACGGCCAACACCATGGGGTACGTCCTCGCGCTGCACAAGGCCGACGGGACGCTGGCCTGGAAGCACCAGAACGCCCAGCCACCGAGCTACGGGGTCTCCATCTGGTCGACGGTGTCGGTCGACGAGGAAGCCGGGGTCGTCGTCGCGGGAACCGGGAACACCTA
>Ga0316628_100003376_pt1 | contig 12299 bp, 11 predicted proteins | sample OWC_Aug_M2_C1_D5_FD_207648 | JGI IMG/M metagenome (GOLD analysis project Ga0316628, IMG submission 207648) | Wetland soil microbial communities from Old Woman Creek delta, Ohio, United States - OWC_Aug_M2_C1_D5_C | ecosystem: Environmental > Terrestrial > Soil > Wetlands | place: USA: Ohio...
CCGCCACTCGGCAGGCCGGGCGATCGGGCCGTCCAGGCGGGCGACGGCGAGGTCCGTGAATCCATCGAGCTTCCGGATGTTCTCCCGTGCCGTTTCCATGCCGCCAAGGGACGCCAGCCACGGATAAAGCTCTCCCAGAGCGGCGGACACGTTGCCGGAGAACCGATCCATGGCGGGTGAATCGCCAAGGCGTACGTGCGCGGCGACCCTCGAGAACGCTGAACGCCCCAGTCGGCCGGAAAGGCGTTCCACGGTGATTCCGCTTTCGTCGAAGAGGAGCCGGCCGCCGTCGACCTCGACCGGGAACGGGACCCGAAGGTAGCGGCCTGAAAGGCGTAGATCCGTCGCGTCGGCCCTGACGCGAAGCGATCCGATCCGGTCGCCGATCGTAAGCCGGCCGGACGCTTTCCCCTTGAGGTCCTCGACGCGCGACAGTTCGTCTTCGAGCCCCTTGTCCCCGGCAAGGCGCAGCAGGACGCGGGGGAGGCGCGCGAGATCCGCTTCCACCTGCGCGTCCAGCCGGAACGGTGCATTGCGCCCTGTGAATCCCAACGTGAGCGATCCGTCGTGTGCCCGCGATTCGCCGACCCTCGCCGTGGCATGATCGGCCGTCAGGATTCCCCGCGACAGGACGACATTCCCCGCGGCATCCCGCAGGTCGAGATCCGCATCCGTCACGAAGATGTTCCCCGCTTCGAGCCGTCCTTCAAGGTATAGGCGGTCGATCGCGCCGGGACCGAAGATCGCCGGCCCCTCGATCTTCATCGTTGACAGCGTCAGACGGCCTCCCCTGACATAATCGAGGACGTTCCGGACGCCGTCGACGTCGCCGGCCAGGGCGAGGAGGGCTTTCCTCGCCGGCTCGATATCGAGGTCGCCCTCGTGCAGTTCCAGCACCGCGTGCGGTGCGGCGCGATCCAGCACGAGGCGTCCGGAGACCCGGAGCCGGGGCGATTCGAGCGACATCCGGGTGACCGAGACGACCGTTCCAGCCCCGCCGATCTCGACCGTACCGCCGATCCGGAGACCGGACATGCCGGCCGTTCCATTCCCGCGGCGCACCGACAGGGACGGGCTCTCCCCGCGCGCTTCCGCCTTGAGCGTGCGAAACCCCTCGATCACGAACCCGGCGCCAAGGTCGGCGTGTCCGGCGGCCACCCCCCGCCAACCTTCCGGCAGGAACGATTCCGCAAAGGGAGCCAGGTCCAGTCCGGCCACCCCGATCGTTCCCCGTCCGTTCAACTCCGCCGCATCCAGGCTTCCGTTCAGGGAGAGATTTCCCCAGAGGTTCGATGCGCAGCGGATATCGACATCGAGCCGTTTCGGCGGCAGGACGATCCGTCCCTCGATCTCCCGGAGCGCACAGGGGGGCCGGGGGCCGAAGGAGAGTGCGACCCGGCCGCGATGCACCTCGAAGACCAGGCCCGGCGCGTCGACCGAGAGGGTGGACAGCAGGCCCGCGATCCGCTCCCGGACTTCCGCAAGGGACGCAGGCTTCTCCTCCTTCGCCGGCCGTGGAATCTCCACGGCGAGGTCCGGCGCGTCCGCTCGGACTTTTGCGAGGTGATATCCTCCCCGGCCCAGCGGAAACAGGGCGGGGTAAAGGGTCAGGGATTCGACGGTTCCGGCGGCCCGGTGGGGGAGATCCAGTTCAAGCCGCCGGACGACGATCCGGGGGCGGGGGAACCAGGCAAGGTCCATGCGATCATACCGAACGGTCCCTCCGGCGGCGCGGGAGGCGCGCGCCAGGATGCCGGCCTTGACCGCTTCCCCGTTGATCCACCGGGGCATCAGGAACGCCAGCGCAGCCAGGAGGGCGAAAAGGAGCACGAAGGCTCCCGCTGCTCCCCGCGCGATTGTCTTCCATCCTCTCATCCCATGGATCAGGATATCGCTTTCCGCGAATTCCGGCACCGGGATCGACGACGCACCATTGTTCCGTCGGAGGCATCTTAATTGCCGATGGAGGGCGAGATGGACAACATCCGTAAGATCATGGTGGTCGCCTCGGACATCAAGCACAGCCGGGATGCGGTGCGCGTAGGGGTGTCCCTGGCGAAGAAGTACGGCGCGGAGTTGGTGGTTCTCCACGTGGAACACGATCCCTTCGGAGCGGATGGCTGGAATCTGCCGTTCCTGTCCGTCGAGGAGGAATACAAGGAATTGATGAAGGAAGCGAAGCAGAGCCTGGCGAAGGTGATCAGCTCCGAGGGGACGGGAGGCTTGCCGGTAAAAGAGGTGATCCGGGGAGGGGAGCCGATCGGCGTGATCCGGAAAGTGGTCGAGGAGGAACGGATCGATCTTCTCCTCATGCCCGCCCACGAGGAGAGCCGGCTCGAGCACCTCCTGTTCGGGCGCATCAACGACGCCCTCATCCGCAAGCTGCCCTGCTCCATCCTGCTGGTAAAACAGAAAGCGGTCGCCTGAACACGGGTCTTCCCCCCGACGTCACCGCGGAACGGATCTTCCGGATTTCCCCCCTTCCGCCGTTGTCTCCCGGTACTTCCCCGGACTGAATTTCCCCTGGCCAACCCTTTCCCGGGAATGTGAAAGGTGTCACAGAATCGGGGAGAAGCGGACCCTATATTGGGAATCGGAAAGAGGCGGTCGGGAACGGACCACGGGAACGAACGAATGATGCGGGACGGCGGATCCCGCCGTCCGCGGAAAGGGAGGAAGGAAGATGGCAATATTGGCGGAAGCGAAAAGGGAGCCCGGAAATCTGCCGGAGCCGACGGCAACCGTCGAGCCGGGCATCTACAAGGAATGGTGGGCGAACCCTGCGGTGGTGGGCCTGATGGGGTTCGCGACGACAACCATGGCCACGGGGTTGCACAACGTGGGGTACTGGGGGGCCGGGCCTACCTTGGCGATGGCGATCGCGTTCGGGGGCACCGCGCAGTTCGTCGCCGGCGTAGTCGACCTGCGGAAGGGCAGCCTGTTCGGGGGATCCGCGTTCATGGCATACGGCGCCTTCTGGTGGTCCCTGGTCATCCTGGACTACATGCTCCCGAAAACCGGGATCGCGTCGGGACCCAACGAGCTCCTCGGGTATTTCCTCATGTGGTCCCTGTTCACGCTGTCCTTCTTCATCGCATCGATCAAGGTGGGGAGGCATCTGTCCGTCCTGTTCGGCCTGCTGCTGATAGCCTACCTGCTCCTCGACGGCGTGACGCTCGGCAAGATCCCGGCCGCGGCTGCGGGATGGGAGATCTTCGTCACAGGACTGGTCGCCTGGTACATCGCCACCTCCATCCTGGTCAACGGCGTTTACGGGAGGAAGGTGCTGCCGCATTCGTGACGTTCATCGTGCCGGGGAGGCGTTGTCCGGCAACGCCTCCCCCGGTCATCCGTTCGTGGAGAACCCCGGGAAAAGCGTCATCCCCCCGTCGATGTAGAGGGACGTTCCGTTCACATAATCCGACGCGTCCGAGGCGAGCCAGGCCGCCGCACGGCCGATGTCTTCCGGCTCTCCGATCCGGCCGTACGGGATCAGGGTCAACAGCCCGGAGAGGGCCTCCGGGGTGGACCAGGCGGACGTGTTGATGGGGGTCCTGATCGCCCCGGGGCAGATGCTGTTGACGCGGATCCGGTGCGGAGCCAGCTCCTGCGCCAGCGATTTCATCAGAAGCATCACTCCGCCTTTCGATGCGGCGTAGTTTACATGCCCCGCCCAGGGGATGAACTCGTGCACCGACGACATGCAGAGGATCTTCCCCGCCGCGCACGATACCTCCGGGACCACCCCCCGGCGGAGGAATTCACGGGCCGCCTCCCGGGCGCACAGGAATTGCCCGGTGAGGTTGACCGACAGCACGAAATCCCAGTCGTGAAGCGTCATGTCGACGAACCGGGCGTCTCTCTGCAGCCCGGCGTTGTTGACGAGGATGTGGATCGTGCCGTAGGCGTCGAACATCTTCCGGAACATCGCCTGGACCTCGTCTTCCCTGCTCACGTCGGCGCGGATGGCCAGGGCTTCTCCCCCCGCTGTCCGGATCTCGTCGACGACCCGTTCCGCGGATGGGGGATCCGTTACGTAGTTCACGACGACGGGAGCGCCCGCCGCGGCGAGCGATTTCGCCACGGCATATCCGATGCCGGAATTCGCGCCGGTGACGAGGGCGGGCTGGCCTTTCAGGGATATCGGATTCACGTTGGATCCTCCTTTTCGGATGCGCCGTCGGCCTGCGGATGGCGACCCGCATAACGGCAATCGGCGAGATGGCACCTGTAACGGTCGGTGTGAAAGAGTTTCGCGCAGGACACGGGCCTTGCCCGGGCGGTAGCCGTCATCTTCCAAAGGAGCGCGGCTGCCGTCGCCCCCCCCAGCGGCCCGAGGAAATAGACCCACAGGTTCCGGTAGGTATCCGCGACGACGGCGGGGCCGAGACTCCTCGCGGGGTTGAGGCTTGTTCCCGTGAGGGGGGCTTCCGCGAAGACGAGAAATGCGACCCAGACCCCGGCGGCGAATCCGGTCCATCGATGCAGTTTCGGGTGGCTCACGAAGTACAGGATCACCCAAAGGAGGCTCCCCGTGATCAGGAGCTCGATCCCGGCCGCCCCCTCGGGGGAGATCCACGGGGCAGGCATGGTGACTCCCGTGTTTACGCTTGTCGCCCACCCCCCCCACAGGATCTTGACGAGCCCCGCGCCGGCCACCCCTCCCAGGAGCTGAGCCATCGAATAAAGGGCCATGTCCCGCCCCCCCATCTTCCCAAGCAGCCAGAAGGTCAGAGAGACCGCCGGGTTCAGGTGCCCACCGCTTCGCTGCCCCAGGGGGGAGTAGACGACCAGGGTGCCGCCCGCCGCGAACAGAATCCCCGTCAGCAGGAGCCGCATCCGGTACATGGGCATCAGCGAGTGCATGGGGGAGGATGCGCTCATCATGAACACCACCGCGGAGAGACCCCACGCCACCATGAAAAAGGTCCCGGCGAATTCGGAAGCCAAGGCGTGCCACGGTGCTGCTCCCGGACAAGGAACCGTTTCCGGCCTCCATATTTCCTCGGGGATGTCCCCGGATCGTTGCGCGGCAGGAATCATTGTCATTTGAAGGAAAAGCCTCCTTTTTAGAGAATCCGGCAGGGGGGCAAACGTTTCCAAGTATTGTGGATGACGGACCTGGAGATGATTCATGAACTCCCTGGAATTCTCGCTCGTTGTCTGGCTGGGCTCCCTGGCGGCGGGATTCCTCGGTTCCCTGACCGGATTGGGGGGCGGTGTCGTCATCGTGCCGCTCCTGGTCCTGGGGCTTGGAGTCAACATCCGGTATGCGATCGGCGCCTCGCTCGTCTCGGTCATCGCGACCTCTTCCGGGGCCGCGGCAGCCTACGTCAAGGAAGGGTACTCCAACCTGCGGATCGGGATGTTCCTGGAGATCGCGACAACCATCGGGGCCCTGGCCGGGGCTTTCCTGGCGACAAGGATGTCCCCTTCCTCGATTGCCGTCATCTTCGGGGTCGTTCTCTTCTACTCGGCATACCTGTCGAACCGCTCCAGGCCGGAACGACCCGAAGCCGCCCGTCCCGACCCGTTGGCAACCTTCCTGAGGATGGATTCGACCTACCCGACGGGCGATGGCCCGCAATCCTACGGGGTGCACAATGTCCCCGGCGGATTCGGCCTGATGTTCGTCGCCGGAGGGCTCTCCGGCCTGCTCGGGATCGGATCGGGGGCCGTGAAGGTACTCGCCATGGACCAGGTCATGCGGATCCCGTTCAAGGTTTCGACGACCACCAGCAACTTCATGATCGGCGTGACGGCAGCCGCCAGCGCCGGGGTGTACTTGAGCCGCGGATACATCGATCCGGTCCTTGCGATGCCGGTCATGCTGGGGGTGCTCGCGGGGTCCATGCTGGGCGCAATGGTACTGACCCGTGCCAGGTCCAGGATCCTGCGCATCGTCTTCAGCCTGATCATCCTGGCGCTCGGAGTGGAACTCATCTACAACGGCCTGACGGGCAGGCTTTAGGAGAGTCCCGGATATGCGTGCATGGACCGATGAGCGTGTGGAGGGGGTGATCGGGACTCTCCTGCGGTGGGGCGTCATCCTGGCCGCCGCGGTGGTCCTGGCAGGAGGCGTCCTTCATATGGACCGCTACGGGTCCACGGTGCCCGATTACAGGGTTTTTCACGGGGAACCGTCGGACCTGCGGGATGTATCCGGAATCCTGAAGGGCGCCTTTTCCTGGAACAGTCGCGGGTTGATCCAGTTCGGGCTCCTGTTGCTGATCGCCACCCCCGTGGCGCGGGTGGCCTTCTCCGTGGCCGCCTTTGCCATGCAGAGGGACCGCACCTACGTCGTGGTGACCCTGATCGTCCTCGGGGTTCTTCTGTACAGCCTGGCGAGGGCGGGCCCGTAGGCGCCGTTCCACCGGACTGCAACGGCCGTGACGGGCATCGGGGATGATGGAATCCCCCGTATCATCGAAAGGAGCCGCGATGGGGAAGGATCCTGATCGGAAAGAGGCGTTCGGAAAACCGGGGATCCCTCCCCGTTGGACCCATGGCGCGAAAGACGGCGTCGGCACGGCCTACGCAAGCTCCAGCAGGCTCTGGTTCACCGTCTGGAACGGGGTCGTCACCGAGGTCTACTACCCGACCGTCGACCGGCCGCAGCTCCGGGATCTCCAGTTCCTGGCCACCGACGGGGAAAGTTTCTTCCACGAGGAGAAGCGCCATCTCCATTCCGTGACGGAACGCATCTCCCATCATGTCCTTGGATACCGGATCACGAACTGCGACCCGGAAGGGCGCTATTCCATCGTCAAGGAGGTCCTCTCCGACCCTCATCTTCCCTGCCTCCTCGTGAACACGACCCTCTCCGGGGAGGAATCGTTCCTGGAACGACTCCGGCTCTATGCCCTCTGCGCTCCCCATCTCGGCGGGGGAGGGTGGGGGAACAACGGCTCCGTGGTGGAAATCGCGGGCAGGAAGATCCTTGCCGCCGAGAAGGACGGAGTCTGGCTCGCCCTGGCGGCAACCGTCCCCTTCTCGCGCCTGTCCTGCGGCTACGTCGGACAAAGCGACGGATGGACGGACCTCGCCGCAGGCTACCGGATGGACTGGGAGTTCGACCGGGCCACGGACGGAAATCTCGCCCTCACCGGCGAGCTGGACCGGGGCGGCCGCCGGGAGTTCACGATCGGGCTCGCGTTCGGCGACGGCCTCCACAACGCGGCGACGACGCTCCTCGAATCCCTCGTGACTCCCTTCGCCGAACATCGGGATCGCTACGCGGACCAATGGAACCGGTCGTGCAGGCACCTGCTGCCGATCGGGAAATCGGCGGGCGACGGAGGGGATCTTTATCACGGGAGCTACAGCCTTCTCCTGGCGCACGAGGACAAGACGTATCCCGGCGCCTTCATCGCCTCGCTGTCGATTCCCTGGGGAGAAGCGAAGAGCGACGACGACCGCGGAGGATACCACCTGGTCTGGACTCGGGACATGGTCAACACCGCCACGGGTCTTCTCGCCGCGGGGAACACCGAGTCGCCCCTGCGCGCCCTGATCTACCTGGCCGTCGCCCAGCACGAGGATGGCGGATTCTCCCAGAACTTCTGGATCGACGGCGAACCGTACTGGCGGGGGATCCAGCTCGACGAGGTCGCGTTCCCGATCCTGCTGGCGTGGCGCCTCCTCCGCAAGGGCGACCTCGGGAACTTCGATCCCTATCCGATGGTGATGCGGGCGGCCCGTTACCTCCTTCTCCACGGACCGGCGACCCAGCAGGAGCGATGGGAGGAGCTCGCCGGCTATTCCCCGTCCACGATCGCCTCCAACATCGCGGCGCTGGTCTGTGCGGCATCCTTCGCCCGTGAACGGGGAGACGCGGCGGCGGCCGTTTTCCTCGAGGAGTACGCCGACTTCCTCGAATGCCACGTCGAAGCCTGGATGGTGACCACGGAGGGGACGCTCGTCCCCGGGATGTCGAGGCATTACATCCGCATCCTCCCCGCGGACGTAAACGATCCCTATCCCTTCGAGGACCCCAACCGCGGCGTCCTTGCGTTGGCAAACCGTCCCCCGGGTTCCCGGTGGCGGTTCCAGGGGAAGGAGATCGTCGACGGAGGATTCCTTGAGTTGGTCAGGTACGGGATCCGTAGAGCGGATGATCCGGTCATAACGGACTCCGTGCGCGTTCTGGATGCCGTCCTGAAAGTGGACACGCCGAGCGGCCCGTGCTGGCGGCGGTACAACCACGACGGGTACGGGCAGAGAGAGGACGGCGGACCGTTCATCGGGTATGGGAAGGGGCGCGCATGGCCCCTGCTCACCGGGGAGCGGGGACACTACGAGGTGGCCGCGGGGCGGGATCCGGGTCCGTATCTCCGGTCCATGGAAGGGTTCGCCTCCCCGACCGGCCTTCTTCCGGAACAGGTCTGGGACGAGCCGAGCCGGCCGGAGCTCTTCATGTTCCTCGGGCGGCCCACCGGGTCCGCGAGGCCGCTCATGTGGGCGCATGCCGAGTACATCAAGCTGCTCCGGTCGGCTTCCGACGGCAAGGTGTTCGACCTTGTCCCCGAAGTCGCGGACCGCTACCTGGGGGGCAAGAGGGCCCGCAGGCCGATGGAAATCTGGAAGCATAACCGCCGCATCTCCGCCATGCAGGAGGGATACATCCTTCGCGTCCAGGCGGGAGCGCCGTTCCTCCTCCACTGGACGCAGGACGACTGGGGCACCCGGAAGGACTCGCAATCCATCCCGACCTCGCTGGGAATCGAATACGTAGACATCGCCACGCCGCCGAACGCAAGCGGGACGATCCGTTTTACGTTTTTCTGGACGGATCCGGGGCGTTGGGAGGGGAGGGATTACGAGGTGGCCGTCCGGAGATCGTGAGGGAATACGCAAGGTAAGCGACGATCGCCGAATTCACCGATAGTACCGCCAGCTTGGCCCAGGACATGCCGCGGGTCACCTCGAGGAGCTCCATGGGAATGTAGATGCCTCCGCTCAGGGCCCCGAACCATTGCGCCCAAAGCTTCCGGCGCCACAGGCCGAACGCCTCGATGAACCGGACCACGGCATACAGAAGCGCCGAAGCGGCCAGGACCCAGAGTTGGGTGTCCGTGACACGGGCGGCGGCATCGAGAAAGATCCGGGGGTAGTGCCTGGCGGGATTCAGATGGAGGTGCCTGACGACTTCTTCCGCCGCATTATGGAGGCCGCGGTGGATGAAGGCGAGGAGCCCGAGGCCCGTGACGAGGACCAACCCTCCCTTGGCGCCCTCGAATACGGCGACCACCCGGAGGCCGCTTTGCCGGGTCTCTTCCGCTAGCCGATCCATCGCGCGATTCCGAACGCCGCGGCGGCTGCGACGCCGCCGATGCCCACGGTCTGCAGGCCGCCGGTCAGCGGCCGGATCCCCGTGAGCCTCCCCTTCACGGCTCCGAACGTGAAGAGGGCGAGCAGCGTGACGGCCGCCGAGATGGCCAGTCCCCTGAGGACGTTTCCCGTCGCGATGTAAGGGACCAGGGGAACAAGGCCACCGACGACGTAGGACAGCCCGATCGTCAGGGCGCTCTTCACGGCCCTTTTCGGATCGGGCGATTCGAGCCCGAGCTCGTACCGCATCATGAATTCGACCCAGCGGTCGGGGTCGGAGCAGATGGCCGAGACCACCGGGGCGGCCTGCTCGTCGCTCAGGCCGTACCCCCGGAAGACGATCGCGACCTCCTGCCTCTCCGCGGCCGGCATCTCCCGGATTTCACGGAACTCCCGGTCGCGCTCCGAGGCGTAGTGCTCCCGGTCGGTCCGGGCCGCGAGGTAGCCCCCCAGCCCCATCGCGATCGATCCCGCCGCGATCTCGGCCAGCCCCGCGATCACGATCACGCCGGTGGAACTCACGGCCCCCGACAATCCGGCCGCCAGCGCGAACGGGACGGTCAGCCCGTCCGCCATTCCGATCACGATGTCGCGAACGGACTCCGACGACGTGAAGTGCTTCTCGTCATGGACGGTTCCCTGCATTTTATCCCCCGCTAATCCTTTGTTTTCCTCCTTGCCATGCGAACCATCAGGAGGACCGAGGCAAGGAAAACCGCGATCCCCGCGTATTGCCCGGGCGTCAGCCCCAGGTACCGGACATCGCCGATGCGCAGGAAATCGAGGAGGAAGCGGGCCGGAACGTAGAGGAGGGGGAAGGCGACCAGGAAGAATCCCGGCGGACGCGGTTTCCGGTCCAGCGCAAGAAAGGCGGGGACCATCAGGAACGCCGTATAGAGGAATTCGTACCATCCCAGGTCATGGAACGCCATCCTCGCCAGTTCCGCGCGTGGAGGGAGTTCCGCCAGGCGACCGGCCTCGCTGTAGAAGTATGTGATGTAGGCCTGCGCCTCCGGGGATTTCAGGCTGATTCCGAGAGGGAACGTCGTGACCGTCCCCGGATGGTCGTGGGCAGTCGTGCAGGCGATGCGCCCGATCGCCCACGCGAAGGGGAATACGTATGCGATGACGTCCAGGTACCGCCACCGGGCCGCCGCATCGACATGACGCGCCTTGAAACGGAAGAAGAGCACGAGCCCGAGGAGCCCTCCGACGAATCCCCCGAAAGAGCTGATGTCCTCCCAGAACTTCAGGAGAAGGAGCGGGTGATCCATCGCCTCCCGCGGGAAGTAGGCGAGGACGGAATAGAGGTGGGCGACGACGAATCCGGAGAGAACGACGTACAGCAGGAGGTCCTCGAGGATTTCGGGATCGAGGCCTTTCGCCCTGGAACGGGCAACGGCCATCCGCCATCCGACGACCAGGGCCGCCGCGACGATCGCCCCGAACGCGTGGATGGTGACCGGGCCGAACAGGTGGAGTTCCGGCTGCGGGAAATACGGGATCATGGGCGGCGGGGGGTGCCGGAGATCGCCTCCCACTTGAACACCCGGAGGAGGAGGAAGATCGCAGGAAAGAGAAGGACGGCGCCCGCGGCGAGCGCGCCGAGCAGCAGGCGGAGCGTCCGCGGGGATGCGGCCGCGGAGAAGACGGTAACGTCCGGTCGGACGAGGTACGGGTACTGGGCCAACCCCCAGCCGATCAGCAGGAGGGATACCTGGGCGGCGGCGCATGCGCGCGCGAGCGGGTAGCGGCGCAGCGCGAGAGCGGCGATCGCACCCGCGGAGGCCGCGGCGGCCGCTGCGACCAGCGGGATCGACCATGATCTGCCGGTCAGGTCACGGAAGAACTCCCGCGCGTCGACGGCGGCCAACGCCAGGGTCAGCCCGGAGAAGAGGACGAGCGCGACAGCCGACCGGATGGAATCCCGGCGGAATTCCTCGCGGAGTCCGGGATCCTCCGTTTCAAGGATGAGGTAGACGGCGGCGAGGAATGCGAAGGCGGTCGGCACGAGGAGCCCGACGGAAATCGGGAAAGGGGATAGCCACAACCTCACGTCTCCCGTGAACGCAATCGGTTCCGTCGCCCGGATCCGCCCGGAGGAGATTGTCCCGAACACGATCCCGAGGAAGGCGGGCGTGACGAGGCTGGCCGAGGCGAAAACGGCCCCCCACCTTCCCGTGCCCCGCTCCTCGTGGAGGTGATACGCGTGGAAGGCGAACGCGGCCCCGCGAAGGACGATGCCGGCGAGAACGAGCGTCAGCGGGACGAAAAGGGCCGTGCAGACGACGGCGAACGCCGCGGGAAACGCGGTGAAGAGGATCACGATGGCCACGATGAGCCATATGTGGTTGGTTTCCCACACGGGGCCGATCGCCCCTGCGACGAGCCGCCGCCGGTCCGCGGCGCGTGGGCCGCGCGACAGGAGATCCCAGACGCCTCCCCCGAAATCGGCCCCGCCGAAGAGCACGTAGAGCACGAGGGATGCGAGGATGCATCCGGCCGAAAGCGTCGCGGGATCCGGCACGGCTTACTCCCTCCCCTCCAGGGTGGAGCGCCCGGGCGCGCCGCCGCCGACGGGGAAGAAGGGGCTCGCCGAGACTTCCCGCCGCAGGAGCCAGATCGAGGCCGCCCCGAGGCCCAGGTATAGAAGCGAGAAGAATGCGAAGGGGAGGAGAAGGCCTCCGACGGGGGTCGCCGCCTCCGCCGTCCTCATGACCCCTTGGATCGCCCAGGGCTGCCGGCCCATTTCGGTAACCCCCCACCCCGCCTCCACGCAGAGGAGTCCGACCGGTCCGCACAGGGCGACGGCGACCAGGAACCGGCGATCGAAGAGATCTTCCCGTTTTTTCCAGGACCGCCATGCCGCCGCAATGGAGAGCAGGGCCATGATCGTGCCGCCGCCCACCATCGCCTGGAAGGAGAGGTGCACCGGGACGGGGTTGGGCCAATCCTCCCGGGGGAAGGCG
>Ga0316628_100003377_pt1 | contig 12296 bp, 6 predicted proteins | sample OWC_Aug_M2_C1_D5_FD_207648 | JGI IMG/M metagenome (GOLD analysis project Ga0316628, IMG submission 207648) | Wetland soil microbial communities from Old Woman Creek delta, Ohio, United States - OWC_Aug_M2_C1_D5_C | ecosystem: Environmental > Terrestrial > Soil > Wetlands | place: USA: Ohio...
AACTTAATTTTTTGATTGCCTCATTTTCTAGACAGATGGCATTTACTTGCATAGTTTTATAAACTCAAAATACGAATAAAGAGTACCGAAACTTAAGGAGAAAAGAAAAATGCAAAAAAATAAAACTGCAGCTATTGCGATAACCCTTATACTTCTCGCTTCAATTGCAGCATCAGCAACGCTAATACCAAGCGCTAGCACTCACACACCGGCGTGGACGATTCCAACGTTCCCACACATCTATGCTGCAACTGACCCAGTTGGCGTCGGTCAAAAGGCATACATATACATGTTTGTGACACCAACATATGCAGATACACAAATACTCAACAACTACAGATTCCATAATTACAAACTCGTCATCACAGCGCCCAACGGTGACGTGACGGAACAAGTTTTCGCCACTATCCAAGACACTACATCCAACCAAGCTACAACGTTTGTTCCCGATCAAGTCGGCGTATACAACTTGACTTTCGTATTCCCAGAACAAAAAGTCAACGACTTTCCACATGCGGATAACTCAGCATACATGAACGACACCTATATGGGCGGTTCTGCATCAACAACCCTAACCGTCCAGCAGGAATCAGTACAGGAAATTCCTTATCCACCACTACCAACGGAATACTGGACACGACCAATCTTTGGTGAAAACGTAGTTTGGTATAAAGTTTCATCAAACTGGTTAGGTAGCGGTTTGCCAGGTTACGGTGGCTCAACTGGACCAAACCAACGAGTCTTCTCAGGTGATTCCATGGGTTCTCTGACAGGCCACATCATGTGGACTAGGAGTATCGGCCAACCTGGAGGCGTCGTTGGAGGAAACAACCTTGAAATTCCGGGAAACACATGGTTCGAAGGCACAGCATACGCTCAAAGATACACCAACCCAATAATCGTAGCTGGAATGCTCATCTACATGGAACCCTTTGAATCTAACGGTGGTTCTTCATTCTTCGGCGGAACAGGTGGAGATACAGTCTGCGTTAACCTATTTACTGGACAGGAACTCTGGAGAAACCCCAATCTACCAGGACTCTCATTTGCCTACGTACAAGATATGGAAAACCCTGACTTCCACGGAGTTCGACCAGCATATCTCTGCACAAGCAACTTTGCCCAAGTATATGATGCAGCCACAGGAAAGAGCGTATTCAACACAACTGGCTCAATCTCAGGCACAAACTGGGTAGGTCCAAATGGAGAGTTAATGAAATACATATTCTACAACAATGCAAGCTCTGGTCAACCACAAGATTACTACTTGTGCCTATGGAACTCAAGCAGATTCTGGCTAACAACAAGTATGAATGAACGCGCCCTCTACAACGCAACTGGAAGTAGCTCAGCGACACCAAGTGTAACAACTACGATAACTGTACCGCAAAACAAGGCCTGGATGTATGAATTTTTAGACCCCACAACTCAAAACGTATCCATACCATGGCGCAACAACCAAGCGGGCTCACCAGCTATTGTTGCAGCACTCCCAGGCGACTTATTGCTATGCAGAAATGGCTCATACCCATCCAATATAGGTCCGACTGGCAACAGCCCATACAACTACTTCGCAGTCAACCTAAACAAATCTAAAGGTGCAATTGGCTCTATCCTATGGTGGAACACCGTTCAACCAGCAATTGACCCAGTATATGGCAACATTACAACCGTCTCATTCGCAGGCGCAAGCCAATCTGGTTTCTGTGAATCATACAGGCAAACACAACAACTCGCATTCTTTAACATACGGACAGGCGCATTCATCAAACTGAGTGACCCGCAACCAGCACTCGACTACTATGGCAGCACTGGATCAGGCGCTCTACACAACGCCATTGCTTTTGACAGATGCTATGCCGGTGCATACTCAGGTGTATTGTACTGCTATGATATGTCAACTGGCAATGTATTGTGGACATACGGGAACGGCGGTCCAGGCAACACCACATACAGTTACATAGAAGTTCCAGGTCATTACCCAATCTTCGTCAAAGCCATCGGCGGTCATGACCTTAGCGACGGTGTTGTCTACACAATTGTAACAGAGCACACTTTTGAAACACCAATCTACAAACATGCATTACAAAGAGCAATCAACGCAACTGATGGAAGCGAAATCTACACGCTAACCGCGGCCACAGGCGAATTCGGCGCTGGCAGCTTTGCCATCGCAGACGGTTACACTAACTTCTTCAACAGCTATGACTCACGCATCTACACCCTCGGCAGAGGACCAAGCCAAACCGCAGTCACAGTCGGACCAGACAGTCAAGCACTCGGCGGCAACATAGTCGTTAAAGGCACAATCACAGACGTTTCCGTAGGTTTGCAGACCACTGAGATACAAGGACGCTTCCCAGCAGGTGTTCCAGTTTGCGCTGACAGCAGCATGACAGATTGGATGGCTTACGTCTACCAACAGCAACCAACGCCCGAGAACTTCACAGGCGTCAACGTGCATCTAATAGCGTTAGATCCTAACGGCAACTACCGAGACCTTGGTACCACAACAACCAGTGTAAGCGGTAACTATCACATGACATGGAAACCTGATGTTCCAGGCGACTACAAAGTATTCGCATACTTTGACGGAACTAAGGGCTACTGGCCATCTCACGCTGACACAGTATTCAACATAGCGGAAGCAGCACCAACACAACCACCAGCAAGCCAAGCACCGCAATCGGCAGCTGATCTATACTTCATACCAGCAATCGCGGGACTCTTCGTTCTTATCATCGTTGTCGCAGCTATAATGATCATCCTCATCCTAAGGAAAAGACCATAAACAACTCCCCTTTACCCTTTTCTTTTTTTTCCTCTTTCAAATCTGCATTTTCCTTTAACTTAATTTTTTGATTGCCTCATTTTCTAGACAGATGGCATTTACTTGCATAGTTTTATAAACTCAAAATACGAATAAAGAGTACCGAAACTTAAGGAGAAAAGAAAAATGCAAAAAAATAAAACAGCAGCTATTGCGATAACCCTTATACTTCTCGCTTCAATTGCAGCATCAGCAACTCTCATACCAAGCGCTAGCGCTCACACGCCGGCGTGGACGATTCCAACGTTCCCGCACATTTATGTTGCAACCGACCCGATTGGCGTCGGTCAAAAGGCAGTAATCTACGTGTTTGTGACACCTACATATGCTGATACCAATGTAGCCAACGACTATAGATTCCACAACTGGACGCTCACCATTACAGCGCCCGACAGCTCAGTGACGACACAGCACTTCGACACCATTATGGACACAACCTCCAACCAAGGTACATCATTTACGCCTGACCAAGTCGGCGTCTACAATTTAACTTTGTTAGTCCCAGATCAAAAAGTCAGCGACTACTCACATTCGCCAACCTCTCAATACGATAACGACACCTATGCGGGCGGAACTGCAACAGCAACTCTTACCGTACAGCAGGACCCAATATCGGAAGTTCCTTATCCGCCACTCCCAACTGAATACTGGACGCGACCGATCTTTGGCGAAAACGTCATGTGGTACATGATTTCGTCAAACTGGTTAGGTAGCGGCATGCCAGGTTACGGTGGCTCAACTGGACCAAACACCCGAGTTTTCTCAGGTGATTCCATGGGTTCTTTAACGTCGCACGTAATGTGGACAAAGAGTATCGGTCAACCTGGAGGCGTCGTTGGAGGAAACAACCTTGAAATCCTAGGAAACACGTGGTTCGAAGGCACTGCTTATTCTCAAAGATACACCAATCCGATAATAGTAGCTGGAATGCTCGTCTACAGAGAACCGTTTGAATCTACAGGAACTGCTGGAGACACAGTCTGCGTTAACTTATTCAACGGAAAGGAAATCTGGAGATCGTCCACTGCGCCCTCATTCAGCTTTGCTTATGTACAGGACATGGAGAACCCTGACTTCCACGGAGTTCGACCAGCATATCTCTGCACAAGCAACTTTGCCCAAGTATGGGACGCAGCCACAGGAAAGAACGTTTTCAATTGCAGTGCAGTACCAGGCGGCACAAACGTAGTAGGCCCGAACGGAGAAGTAATGAAATACATATTCTACAATAATGCGACAGGAAGTCAACCACAGGATTACTACTTGTGCTTGTGGAACTCAAGTAGGTTCTGGCAGACAGGAAGCATGCAGGAACGCAACCTTCAGTCACAAACATTCCAGGGAAACTATACTCAGACAGTATACGTTAATGGAGTTGCAACAACCACACTAACACCCTACTCATATTCCCAAGTCAACTGTAGCCGAAGCCTATTCTATGAGCGGCTGAATCCCGATACACAAAACGTCTCAATATCCTGGCGCAATAACCAACCTGGAAACCCAAGTATTGTCGGAGCATTCTTTGGTGACATTTTGCTTTGCATGAACGGTTCACGCCCAAGCTCAGTAGCACCGACAGGCAATAATCCATACAACTACTTTGCAGTTAACCTCAACGCATCTAAAGGTGCAATCGGCTCAATTCTTTGGTCGAACACTGTACAACCACAAATAGATCCGGTGTATGGCAACCTTACTAGCATCTCATTCGCAGGAATGAGTGGAGATTACTTCTGTGAATCCTACAGGCAAACCTCTCAACTCGCATTCTTTAACCTACGAACAGGCGCATTCATCAAATTATCTGAACCACAAGGAGCACTTGACTACTACGGCAGCACTGGATCCGGCTCGCTACACAGCGTAGTTGCTTTCGGTCGATGCTATTCAGGCGCAATGTCTGGTGTATTGTACTGCTATGATATGTCAACTGGCAATGTATTGTGGACATATGGTAACGGCGGAGCAGGCAACACTACAAATAGCGGCTTGGAATATCCAGGTCGTTACCCAATTTTCGTCAAAGCCATCGGCGGTAGAAGCCTCAACGAAGGAGTCGTCTACACTATCTATACAGAGCACACTTTAGAAACACCAGTCGCCAAACACGCATTAACACGAGCAATTAATGCATCTGACGGCAGCGAAATCTACACATTTACAGATGCCACAGGCGAATTCGGTGCAGGAAGCTTTGCCATAGCAGACGGCTGCACGAACTTCTTCAACAGCTACGACTCACGCATCTACACTCTCGGCAGAGGACCTAGCCAAACTACAGTTACAGTTGGACCTAAGAGTTCAACATTAGGCGGCAACGTAGTCATTGAAGGCACAGTCAACGACGTTTCCGTAGGACTACAGACCACTGAGATAGAGGGACGCTTCCCAGCAGGTGTTCCAGCTTGTGCTGACAGCAGCATGAGAGACTGGATGGCTTACGTCCACCAGCAACAGCCAAAACCATCCGACTTCACAGGCGTTAACGTGCACCTAATTGTCTTAGACGCTAACGGCAACTACCAAGACCTCGGCACAGTAACTACTGACGCCAAAGGCCAATACAGTATGTCTTGGGCACCAAACATTTCAGGCGACTTCAAAGTTTTTGCATACTTCGACGGCACTAAAGGTTACTGGCCATCAGACGCAGAAACCGCATTCAACATGGTGGAAGCTCCAGCAACAGCAACCCCAGCTCCAACACCAGTACAATCAATGGCAGACCAATACTTCTTGCCAATGTCCATAGCCATAATAGTCGCAGTAGTTGTAATAGGCGCATTGCTAGCAGCATTATTGTTAAGAAAACGACCATAAAAGGGCTTTAAAACCCTCTCATCTTTCCCTTTTTTATTTTTTTTTAAAAAAGAAGATGCTATTTTCAAAGTCGAGATTTAATTCGCCACAACACGTAGTTAGTTGCGGTTCGTGTCATTATTTTGCTGTAGAGATTGCCTTTAAAGTAGCCCTTCACTGCTTGACGCATAATGTAGCGCGGTGAGTAGAACTTATTGTAGAAGGTTTTGCGCATCTCAGCTATTTTTTTGGCTGGCAGTTCTGGGTCTTCGAAGATGGGGTTCATGGTATTGTAGAGTTTCCAGTCCTCAGACATTTTCCACCCGTTCTTCTCGACAAGCTCCCGCAAGTATGTTCCCGGGTATGGCGTGGCGTGACAGAGCCAGACGTCGTCAGGTTCAATTTTTCGGACAAAATCCAGCGTCTCCTGCAATGACTCTTTTGTTTCACCCGGGTACCCCAAGATGACTGAGACAGTGACAAATATGCCGGCTTCCTTAGTCCATTTAATCGCATTCTCAATTTGTTCGTTGCTTACCCCTTTCTTAAGGACAGCCCGCATTCTGGGGCAGCCTGATTCAACTCCGAACATTGTCTCGTTGCAATGGGCCTTGCTCATTTTATCTAAAACTTCTTTAGTGACCACGTCAGCGCGAGTTCCGCATCCCCAAGGCAAGTTAATTTTTCTCTCTATGATGCCTTCGCAGATTTCAAATGCTCTTTTTCTATCAAATGTTAACGTGTCATCCTGAAATGCAATCCCTTCAGCGCCATATTCATCTCGCAGCCACTCTAACTCGTCAAGAACGTTTTTTGGGCTTCTTGCTCGGAATCTTTGACCAAACATTTGTGATGCAACACAGAATGAACATTGAAAGGGGCAGCCTCGGCTACTCATAACGGGTAAAAGATGCCGCCCAGTGATCCTGTATTTATCTATTGGCAAATACTTGTAGGCTGGTCTTGGAAGAGCGTCGAGGTTTTCAATAAAGGGTCTAGTAGCAGTCCGGATGATTTGGTCACCTTTTCGAAAGGTAATGCCTTTGATGTCGCCGATTTTCTGCAGATTTGGCGCTGCTTTGACAAGTTCTAAAACTGTTTCTTCGCCTTCGCCTCGCACGATAATGTCGACTGCTTTTTCGCCTGACAGGATTTCTTTGTCTGCGAAGGTTGCGTGCGGTCCACCCATCAGGACTTTAGCGCCTGTTTCTTTGGCTATTTGTGCACTTTTCAGTGCTGACTCTATGGTCGGTGTCATGGAGCCTATGCCAACTATACTAGGCTGGTAAGTCTCCAGTTCAGTTTTAAGTCTAACGTGATCCATTTCGTTTGCTGGACAATCGTAAATTCTGACATCAAAATTATTCTTTTCCAGAATGGCCGCCATATAGGCTAAGCCGAGCGGCGGAAAAAGCGGGTGGTGAGCAACTCGCTCTTCAAGTGGTGGTGTAACGAATGCTATTTTAGTTTTAGTTGTGCTCATCACCTATACCGTTCAAATTTTATTTTTTCCGAAGTGCCTCTGGTATATAAGCGCAAGCTGGGTCAGATTCAGCTATGTCTCCAGTATAAGCATACGCTCGGTTTCTGCATCCGCCGCAGATTTCTCGGTACTCGCAAACTCCGCATTTGCCCTTCAGAACATTTCTGTCTTTAAATTTATTGTAGTAAGTAGATTGTTTGATTTCTCCCCAAGCGGTGATTAAGCTTTTGCTACGTATGTTGCCGAGCATCATGGGCTCAGATGGTTGAAGATCAGTGTAAAAGCAAGGGATTAAATCACCGTTTTCAGTGACACTCAAATACCCACCGAAGGCGAAGTATGTACATTTTCCGTGGAATTTCTTGTCATACCACTCGTCAAAGTTCTTTTCTGGGATTCTCTGCTTAACTACACGTGCATAGTGTGGACAATGAACGTGAATTTCAAATGCGCCCTCATATTTCTCCGTTAAATCCCAGATGTGGTTTAAGGTCCACTCATATTGCTCGGGGGTTGGTGTTAACTCCATTGTTGATTTTGCTCTTCCGCTAGGTACAAGATGGTTGTACCAAACGAAGTTGGCATGGTACTGGTCAGCTAACTCAGCCACATGGTCAAGATGCTGATAGTTTATAGTTGTTAGAGCTGAAGCTAGTCCGTTTAGGATTTTGCCTTCAGAGAGTTTCTTAATTGCTGCTAGCGCTTTTTTGTATGAACCCTGCCCGCGAAGTTGGTCGTTAATTTCTTCTGGTCCATCAATGCTCACGGACGTCCAAACCTGGTTTTTAACCAAGTTGTCATAGATCTCTCCGTCGACAAAGCAGCCGTTAGTTAACAGGCACACGTTTAGACCTAAGCTTTTAGCATAAGTTACTATTTCAAAGATGTCTGGGCGCATCAGAGGCTCGCCACCTTTTATGCCGAACCATCTTACGCCGAAATCGTGAACTTCGTCAACTAGATGTAGTGCTTCTTTTGTCGTCATTTCCCTTGGAGCATGTGATCCCGTAGCGTCAACGTTGCAGTAGCGGCATCGCGCGTTGCAGGCGCCTGTCGCTCTCCAAGAGGTCATTAATAGTGGACCTTTATTCGCCAAAGTAAAATTCCCTCAGCTCCCCTTCATTATTTACTTTAAGGGTTCTTTTCGTCTTAAAAAAGATTGTGCGGTTTGGGCTTGTTTTGGTTTCTTAAGCATTCTAGCATCTTTCAGATATGAAAGACCTAAATTTGCGTCAGCGATAAACGAGTTTCCGTAAAGTTTATAGTGAAACAAAACCTTAGTCATTCATTCTGGGGGTAACGAATTCACGCAAACATTCAAGACTACTGATATGTTGGCGTTGCTTCTCGTTTTATCCGTTTTCACCTCAGTCTACTCCTTATATTCAAACTCCGCTTTTGTAAACGCTCAGACCCCTGCCAACTCAACGCTGCTCCAGTATGAGTGGCCGCAATTCATGGGCGACTCGGGATTTACGCGGTTTTCCACTGGGCCAGCCCCTGACACTTCAAACGTCCTCTGGAAAGCCAATGTATCGGGCATACAAACATACATTTCAGCCTTTGATGGCCTGATTTTTGTAGGCACTAACACATCGATGGTTGCACTTAACCAGCAAACAGGTGATTTAGTTTGGAAAACAGACATTCCGATGCCCAAGCCATGGCCAATCGCCTACAAAATCGATGACTCACATATGGTAGTCGAAAGCAGTTGCCTAGACCCGAAGACTGGCAACTTGTTGTGGACTAGCTCTCAATTCTGCGCTGACACAGGCATCTTTAGCTCCAACGTCTACAGTCCAGAAGAAAAAATGTTCTACCTAAAAGTTGACTCCTACATTGAAGCATGGAGTTTCGCCGACCCCTCAAAACCACCAATAATGGCATGGAAAACTTATGTTCCAGGCGGAGGCAGAACTGGCATAGGAACAACCTATGGCGACGGAAAAGTTTTCCCAGGTTCCTTCGAAAACCAGCAAATAGCGCTTGATGCTAAGACGGGTGCAGTTCTCTGGACAACGTTGACCAAAGGACCAATGATTTTTGACGGTTCCTATTACGATGGCAGATTCCTCAGAGGCGGAACCGATGACAATACAATGTACTGTTTCAACGCCACGAATGGTCAAACTATTTGGACGTATACACCAGATACTGACGGGTACTTTGTGACAGGTAGCGCAGTTGCATACGGAATCGTCTATGAACTAAACAAAGATGGATACCTCTACGCTATCGACATAGCTACGGGTGATTTAGTGTGGAAATATCAAGGACCAGGCACCCTGCTATGGCCAGGGTTCCCAACTGTAGCAGACGGCAAAATCTATGCAACAACAGGTGAAAACGCGCAATATGGTGGTGCAGTGGGCACATCAGAATTCGTATGTTTAAACGCTTACAATGGTCAAGTTATCTGGAAGCTTCCTATAGAAGCTTTAGCGCCCAGAGAATCTGTCGCTATAGCGTACGGCAAATTGTATTTGATTCCAGGCACGGTTACGGACGCGGTTGATGCCATTTCAGGAAGCGAATATAATAGTTTCAGCCAGGTGTGGGCAATTGGCACAAGCAACACTTCTGTTAGCGACTGGCCGATGTGGCGTGCTGACGCAACCCACTCGTCAACTGCGCAGGTAGGTCCATCAAACTTGAGTTTAGCCTGGAAATACACAACCGACGGCGCCGTCATCTCATCACCAAGTGTCGCAAACGGGATAGTTTATGTGGGTTCACAGGACAAAAATATCTATGCTCTTGGGGCTTGGGATGGCAGCCTCATCTGGAAATACCAAACCCAAAACGCGATTGAATCTTCACCTGCAGTTGCTAACGGCAAAGTTTTCACGGGTGGCGACGATGGCTACGTTTATTGTCTTGATGCTTACAAGGGCACGCTTTACTGGAAGACGTTTGTTAACGGCGACTTGCCATACACTTATGGCTCGTTTGTGCTTAAGTCTTCTCCAGCGGTGTCAGACGGCAAAGCATATGTGGGTTCATTGGACGGCTACTTGTATGCGCTGAACGAGAACAGCGGCAATGTAGACTGGAAGTTTAACACTCACGGTCAAATTTTATCATCTCCAGCGGTTGCTGATGGGGCAGTTTACTTCACCTCAGAAGAGTCATTAACAGGCGTTCTCTACAAACTCGATGCTGCCACGGGCGCTTTGATCTGGAAATTCGACTTGCCTTACGAGTACCAATTTACGGGCGGCACGGAAATGCTTGGTTCCCCCTCGGTTGCTGCAGGTTTGATATTTGCATCAGCTGACTTAAGAGCCTACTATGCAGTAAACGCTAGTACTGGTGATGTTGCGTGGACTTTCCGCGATCCAGATGCAATGGAGTTCATAGCTTCAAGCCCGATCTATGTTAACGGAGCACTCTATATCATTGATAAGTTCAGTATAACCTCGCTCAATGCGGCTAATGGTCACACGAACTGGAGTTTCTTTACAGGCGATGAACTGTATATTTCGCCTTCTTATGCTGACGGAAAAATCTACATTGTTACCAGCCAACGCCACATCTACATCTTGGACGCTAACAATAACGGCACCAAGATGGCAAGCTATACCACGCCGTCCAGCAGTTGGTCCTCGCCAACCATTGCCAACGGCAGATTGTACGTGGGCAACCATGATTGGAACGTCTACTGCTTCGCCGACGCCATCACAAACCCGCAGCCAACCTCAACACCACCAGTAGGCATCAACACACCGCCAGACTATACTTTGGCACTGGTTGTTTTCGTTGTCATCGTGACAGTTGTGGCTGTTGTTATTGGCGTTTCTCTGAGAAGAAAACGCAAGAGCGTTCTAAACTGACTTTCTAAACAAAACAATTATTGTTGGTGTTTGAGCGGAGCCGGTTGCTGCCAAACGCTTAACGTCAATCAACGAGAAACGAGGAGTTAGCATGTCTTTTAACAATTCTGTTGTGAAAAAGTTTCTATGAGAATCGTAGTTGAGTCCTGCTTTGCCCTCAGGGGTCTCGACAATAAGGTATCCATGCGGTTTGAGAACTCGGTAGGCTTCGTTTAGAAAGATCTCGGGTGCCCAAAGGTGCTCAACAACCTCAGAAGCGACTACCAAGTCAAAGGTGTCTTGCGCAAAGGCTAGTGTTTCCGCGTCCCCGGCCATCACAGATGAGACATTGCACTTATGTGCCAATGTGGCGACAGTTGGTAGTTCTACTCCAGCGATGAAATTGCCCATCTTCATCAGTGGCTCACTAATAACGCCGTCACCACAACCCACATCTAGAATCTGCAAACCTGTGCCGCCAACGGTGTTTATAATGTCGACGAAGATTTTGATTCTGTCAACGTTTAGGGTATTGATGCTGAGAGTTTCGGCATGCGCCTGCATCATCATAATGTGCATGTTTGCGTCATATTTTTGCCATTCCACCCATTTTCTTTTGCTCTTTTTGCGTTGCCCAAAATAAATTTCTCTAGTAATTACCCATTTAAGCTGATTGGGGTGGGTTAGTAAGTACTTAATGCCTTGAACTTGCCTTCCGAAAGCTTCCAACATTGCAGTCACTTAGCCTTGCTGTTGTTTGCTTGGTGTGCTGTGTCCGCCCGGGCTTTTCTTTTGACCGCGCACTTTGCCTAAAGTTTTGAATGCCCAACGAGTGAAGTGGTATTTGGTGACAAGGTGGTTTAATGCCATGCGTGCCATGATTTGGCTGTAGAAGTCGCCTTTGAGCTTCTTTTTGAGGTAGAAGCCAGGGCTAAAGTAGTGGTCGTAGAAGTCTTTTTTGGTTTGCTCGAGCTTTTCCTGCGACAACAGGGGGTTTTTGAAGACTTGGGTTTGCTCGTGGTATTGGCTCCAATCCGATGATAATTCTAAGCCTAAACCTTTTGCATAGTCGTAGAGTTCGGTGCCTGGATATGGGACAGCTTCGCACATGTAAACGTATTCAGGCTTGGTCTTGTAAATGAAATCTATTGTCTGCTTTAATTGCTCAGAGGTTTCTCCCGGATACCCGATGACGAGCGATATGGCTACTGATATGCCTGCTTCTTTGGCTAGTTTTACGGCTTTTGCGTTTAATTCCACGGTGGTGCCCTTGCGCATTTGGTTTAACATTTGCTGGTTACCCGATTCCACGCCGAAGTGGATGAGTTGGCACCCCGTGTTGTGTAGTTTGGCTAAAAGTTCTTTG